>Ga0075471_10000411_pt1 | contig 25627 bp, 17 predicted proteins | sample DEB19_08_DNA_2_FD_74787 | JGI IMG/M metagenome (GOLD analysis project Ga0075471, IMG submission 74787) | Aqueous microbial communities from the Delaware River and Bay under freshwater to marine salinity gradient to study organic matter... | ecosystem: Environmental > Aquatic > Marine > Coastal ...
GGGGGACTAGGGGTTTGACTTGGTATGGGCTCAACTCTAAGTTTTCTGCGATGTTTGTCGCGGAATCCAAGCCGGTCCATGCCCCGGCCGCTCAGGCAGAAAATCCGGCTCCGGCCAACCCCTGGAAACAGATCGTTGAGCCGGTGGAGCCATTTCTGGAAGCGGTTTCTCATGGACTTGCCCGCGAAGTGGATGCTTTTGATCCGGCGCTTCGTCCTTATGCCGAATATGCCCTGACTGGGAACGGGAAACACTTGCGCCCAGCCTTGGTGGCGCTTGCTGCCAATGCCTTCGGGAAATCCACCGAAGACCACGTCCGCGTGGCGGTCATCATTGAAATGGTGCACTTGGCGACACTGGTCCATGACGACGTGATGGATGAAGCAGAGATTCGCCGGGGGCGTTTGACTCTGGCGTCGAACTGGGGAAACGACATCGCGGTGCTGTTTGGCGATTGTTTGTTCGCTCACGCCTTGCGGATGGCAGCCAGTTTTCCCACGACGGAGGTTTGCCGGTCGGTCTCTTCGGCGACAAATACCGTTTGCTCGGGTGAAATCCTGCAGAACCGCAACCGCTCCAATTTCGAACTCTCACGTTCAGAATATTTCCGCATCATGGAGATGAAGACGGGCGAGTTGTTTGCCTTGTCGTGTGATTTGGCGGCTTTGTTGTCCGGTGCGACGGTTGACCAGCGTGAAGCCATGCGTCGTTTTGGGATGGCATTCGGGACGGCTTATCAGATTTTTGATGACTGCCTAGACCTGTTCGGCACGGAAGCGCAAGCAGGCAAATCGCTGGGGACGGATTTGGTCAAGGGCAAAATGACGTTGCCGCTGATTGTACTGCGGGAAACGGCCAGCCCGGACGAGCGGACAAAACTGGCAGACCTGCTCAAGGACTGGCAGCCGGGCTCGTTTCCCACGGTTGCGACCATGTTGCTGAAGCACGAATGCTGGCAGCCTGCTCAAGAAACCATCCACCAATATCTCGACACTGCGCGCCGTTGCCTGGCCTCTTTGCCTGCGACCGAGGGCTTGAATTCGCTGGGCCAACTGGCGGTTTATCTGGAGGCGCAAGTTGCCGCTTTAGAGGCTAGTCGCGGTCGTTAACCATGGTTGATCCGGAACATACCGCGCCATTCCCAGTGTTCAAAACTGCTGCCAACCCATCTGTGACCGAACCCGCGTCCACTCCCGAAGCAAACGACGAGCCTTTGCTGATTGATCGCGCGAGGTCAGGAGACCTTGAGGCTTACGACGAGTTGATTCGCCGGCATCAGGAGCGCATTTACGGGACGGTTTACCACATGACCTCGAATCATGAGGATGCGAACGACCTGACGCAGGAGACGTTCATCAAGGCATTTCAGGCATTGAAGTCCTTCAAGGGCGGTTCCAGCTTCTACACTTGGATTTATCGGATCGCCGTCAACAAAACGATCAACTTCCTCAAGCTGCGGAAGAACCGCGCGTCGATGAGCTTGAACGACCTCGATTTCAACGCCGAAAACGATCCTGACTTGGTGGCATTGGTTTCAGACAAAACACCCCGCCGGGATGCAGGGTTGACGGAGTTGCAGGAAAAATTGAACGAGGCCATGGGCAAGCTGTCGGATGTTCATAGGTTGGTAGTGACGCTGCATGATGTTCAGGGCGTGCCGCACGAGGAAATAGCTCAGATCATGGAGTGCAACGTGGGGACGGTCAGGTCGCGGCTGTTTTACGCACGCCAGCAATTGCAAGGCTACCTGTCTGATTATCTGAAGTAACTAGAGAGTATGGACCAGAATGAACAAAACTTCGATCAGTTGCGCCAATTGTTGAAACTCAAGCGGCATGAAGTTCCGCCGCCGGGCTATTTCAATCGGCTGCCTGCCGAGATCATTTCGGAGATCCGGGCAGAGCAACGAGCTGGAAGAGATTCTGTATCACGGCTTGCCACTGAGGCTCCTTGGCTGATGCGTTTGTGGGGGGCACTGGAGGCAAAGCCTTTGTTTGGGGGTGCCTTCGGAGCAGCAGTTTGCGCTCTGATTTTGGGAGCCCTTTACTTGACCGAAAAGCCGGCTGAACGCCCGACCCCTATGCCGCTCAATGCCAGCATGGCATCACCGTTCACGGCTTCTTCACCCACGACCATTGATGCTCAAGGAGTTGGTTCCCCATTATTGCTCGCGGCAACCAACCTGAACAATGTCGTGGGGCCGAGCCTTTTTGACCAAGCTCCTACCCTGCAGACGGCTCCCGTTTCGCACAGTCCTGGGAATTGATTCTGGAAAGGGTCAAGTTTTAAACGAATAAGGCGCGTCACCAGACGCGCCTTATTGCTTAAGCTGAAGGGAAGGCTGCTTCCTCAGTATTCCCGTTCAAATGCCACGGTCAGCTTGTCCCATGTTACGGTCATGCGCTCCCCTTGAATGGCAGCAGTGCCACGCAGTTCATTGGAGCCAACAGTCACGTTTAATTTGTAGAAACCATTACCGCCGTCCCAGTCGCCTGTGCCTGAGAGGGTGGAGGCTGCATTGGGATCAGCTACAGCAGAGGTGGCTGCATCACCCCAGCCTTTGACGACTACCTTGCCGCCAATTCCCATGACGAGTTGCGTTCTAGCGAATTGCTGTTGGAGTGTCCGACGAGTGCGGGCCATCAGGATGGACGTGATAGTGGGGTTCGCTCGCCGAATGGCCGCAACGGTGGCGCGGGGATCAAAGTTCCAACGGCCTAAAATAGGTTCCTCGGCGTATTTCTCTGAGACACCCGTCTCCAAGTAAGTGCGCAAGTCTTTCAAATCAGGGCCCGCTGCGCTCCAGATTTCCCGGAGCATGTCAGGGTTCTTGAGGATGGCTTGAGCCGGCTCGTAGCGCATGAGTTGTTGAATGGAGTTCTTGGCTGCGCGCATCCCAGTAAACTCTTTGTCTGTGGCTAGTGTCTGAAACTCAGGCCGCTCAGCGATCATGAGGAAGGCTGGGTAACGAGCCAAACGGGCTTCAAGCAGGGTGTTTTGAAACACCAATCCGGCGACGTCAGCGCCTTGGTAATAGGTTTCCGGCATGCGGTCCAAGGACCGCGCCGACTTCACGAAGCCAGTGGATTGCAAATCCTTGGCCGCGCGCACAACCAGGCGGGCTGGCAAATTCATGCCCTCTGACGTCTCCAACTGCACCAACCAGTAGCCGAGTACATAAATCACGAAGGAGATTATGACGCTGTATGCAGCACCATTGATGATGCCAAGGCAAAGACCGACTCGGCGGTTGAGGCGTTCCCAAAGCGAGAAGCGAAGGTCGCCAGCCTTATAGCGAAAATGCACTTCAACCTTGTGATGCACGGCCATGGCGATGGACTTGAAAATGGCCGAGATTAGGCAGAAGGCGATTGCCGGCGGAACCAGCCAAAGTGCCACCGGGTTCTTGACGCCAAACATCTTCACCACAAAGGTCAGGGGCCCACCCAGAGGCACCGCTAGGAGGACGCCGAAGAAAATGCCTACCAGAGAAAATGCTACGCGAATAGCGCCCTGCCGATAGCCCAAGCCCACAAGGGACAAAACGAGTACCAGTGTGAGAATCCAAATTGTCATGCGGCAAGATTGGTGGGTTAACTCGGTGAAATCACGCAGAAAATGCGGGCTGGGCAGGGGAGTTTTACCTTTATTAAAAGCAGTTGCGCAGTATCTTTTGCGACCCGACTTTTCGGGTAAGTTGAATAGACCAGTTTCGAATGGACGCCGCACACATCAGAAATTTCAGCATCATTGCCCACATTGATCACGGCAAGACGACCTTGAGCGACCGGTTGTTGCACATAACAGGCACAATCGCCACCCGCGACATGGAGGATCAGTTGCTGGACGCGATGGACTTGGAGCGGGAGCGTGGCATAACGATCAAAGCCCATCCCGTCACAATGCTCTACAAGGCAAAGAACGGTGAAACCTACGAGTTGAACCTGATTGATACCCCAGGACACGTGGATTTTGCCTACGAGGTGTCCCGCAGCTTAAGCGCATGCGAGGGTGCATTGCTAGTGATTGATGCTGCCCAAGGCGTCGAAGCACAAACGGTTGCCAACTACCATCTCGCCTCGAAGCAGAATCTGCTGATCATTCCAGTCATCAACAAAATCGACTTGCCGCACGCCAACGTTACCCTGGCGAAGCAGCAATTGGAGGATGTTCTGGCCGTGCCCAGCGAATGGGCCATTCCCTGCAGCGCCAAAGAAGGCATCGGCATCGTGGATATCCTCGAAGCCATCGTGGAGCGGGTTCCGCCTCCGAAACCCACCGGCGAGCCGAGCTTGCAGGCGCTCGCATTTGATTCCTATTTCGACACCTACAAAGGCGTGGTCACTCACATCCGCGTGTTCAACGGAGAAATCCGACCGGGCATGATGGTTAAACTGCTGCACTCTGGAAAAAGCTATGAGGTGAAAGAGGTCGGCAGTTTCAATCCCAAGCCTTATACCCGGGAAAAACTTGAGACCGGTGAGACGGGTTACATCACCGCTAATATCAAGTCGCCGAGTGACGTGAAGATGGGCGACACCATCACCGACGCGCGCAATCCTTCGGCAGAATTGCCGGGCTTCAAAGAGATTCACCCGATGGTGTTCAGTGGCATCTATCCGATCAACACGGCAGATTACGAGGCGCTGAAATCATCCATGGGCAAGCTTAAGTTGAACGATTCGGCTTTTGCTTATTCCTCGGAGACCTCGGTGGCACTGGGCTTCGGATTCCGCTGCGGCTTCCTCGGACTGTTGCATCTGGAAATCGTCCAGGAACGTCTGCGACGCGAATACAACATGGACATCATCGCCACGTATCCAAGCGTGGTTTACAAGATTCACCTGACCGACGGGACCATGAAAGAGGTGGATAATCCGGCCTTTATGCCGGAAGTAACGTACATTGAGCGGATCGAAGAGCCGATGGTCAAAACTTTCGTCATTTGTCCGAATGAAAACATCGGTGACATGATGGCGTTGATTGCCGAGAAGCGCGGGCAGGTGGATCACACTGAAACACTGGATGCGCGTCGTGTCATGCTGTCTGCGCTCGTTCCATTGAATGAAATCCTGATTGATTTCCATGACCGAATCAAAAGCATCACCCGAGGGTTCGGTTCCATGGACTACGAGCCGTCGGGCTATGCCGACAGCGACATGGTCAAGCTCGACATGCTGGTGAACGGCGAACCGATGGATGCGTTCTCCTGCATTGTGCATCGCTCCAAAGCTGAGGGCCGAGGGCGCGCACTAGCCGAAAAGTTGAAGGAAGTAATTCCGAGGCAGCAGTTTGCTGTAAAGATTCAAGCCGCCATCGGCGGGAAGATTGTGGCTTCAGAAACCGTCAGCGCCTTTCGCAAGGACGTTACTGCCAAGTGCTACGGCGGCGACATCTCGCGCAAGCGCAAGCTGCTAGAAAAGCAGAAGGAAGGTAAGAAGCGCATGAAGTCCATCGGCTCGGTCAACATTCCGCAGGAAGCCTTTATCGAGGTCTTGAAAGCGTAGGGCAGGGCAGGGAGCACTTTGTATGATTATCATCCGCTGGTTCCTCTCGAAGACGATTCGCAACGCGGTTTCGATGCGTCGCCACGTGTGGAAGCTGTTGCAGCACCAGCGCGACATTCTCAAGCCCGATCAAATCCAAGCCATCGAACTTCAGCTGGGTGATTTACAAGCAGCATTGAAGAGCGCTGCCCCGTTGCCGGTGGTCAAAACCCATATCGGACGCGTGGAAGCTGCCGCCAACGAAAACCTGCGGCCATATCCCAATGCGCCTTGGCGTGAGAATGTTGAGGTGCTGCTGGTGGCGTTGGCTGTGGCAATGGGGATTCGCACCTTCTTTCTGCAACCGTTCAAGATCCCCACTGGCTCCATGCAGCCAACCTTGTTCGGCATCACGACCTTTCCAAACTATAGCGCCCGGCCTGGTTTTGGTTTCAACGACATTCGCAGTTTCACAATCCCAACCGGTTGGGAACGTTTCAAGGATTCCGTGCACGGCACGTCATACGTCAACATCAAGGCACCGACCGCTGGCGCTTACGACGGCATGAGTCGTCCGCTTCGATTCGTCATTTTTAACATCAAGCAAACGGTGTGGTTCGCAGGCAAACCTCAGAACATTTGGTTCCCGCCGGACACGGGCGACATGGGTTTTCGCGCAGGAGGGATTTCTGGATACATTCGTGCCATCTTCAGGGCTTTGCCGCCCGATCGGACTCCCGTTGGCCTGCAACAGAATCCCCGGCCGGCCATGGAATTGCGGATGGGTTTGACGCCAGGGCAAATCTTTCAGGCGGGTGCTGACGTCATAAGGATGAAAGTCATAGCTGGCGACCATCTGTTCGTAGATCGGATGACTTACAACTTCCGGAAGCCTGAGCGCGGCGAGATCATCGTGTTTGAGACCAAACGAATTTACGCCCTCCAGCAGGATCTCTTTTACATCAAACGCTTGGTGGCCCTTGGCGGCGAGACCGTTAATGTAGGAAACGATCGGCACCTCCGCATCAACGGTCAACGATTGGACAGTTCGACGCCACACTTTGCTTCCGTTTACTCATTTGACCCTGAGAAGCCGCCAGCAGACAGCCAGTATTCAGGTCATGTAAATGAATACGTCGCCACCCAGATTTCCAAGCAATATCAGATTGCGCCGCTTTTCCCGGACGAAACAATCTCTTTCACCGTCCCGGAAAAGCACCTCATGGTCATGGGTGACAATACGATGAACAGCTATGACTCGCGGGGTTGGGGACCGTTTCCTGAGAACAATGTCATAGGGCGTTCGTGCTTCGTATATTGGCCGCTCTCGAGCAGATTCGGATGGAACAGCTTGCTGTATTGAATTGAACGCCCTGGTTGTGCGAGAATCTCTATTAATATATGCGCACAATGTTTGTTATATTCACTTAAGTGCGCGTGTTTACCGAACCGCTTGTGATATTCGCTGAATCCTAGTCGCTAGCCCTAAATCATTTACTTCGATTACGACGCCATTTAAAACAATCCGTTCTTTGGCCACGCCGAAACGTTGAGGTGTATTAGTCAAAAATCGCCGGATGATGGGGGCAATTTCACGACCAAGAATACTTTCTTGCGGCCCGGTGAATCCCGCGTCGCACAGAAACGCAGTGCCGCCAGAAAAGATTTGTTCATCAGCTGTTTGCACGTGCGTGTGCGTGCCCACCACGGCGGTGACCTGACCATCCAACATCCGCGCCAGAGCGATCTTTTCACTGGTTGCCTCGGCGTGCATGTCCACAAAAATGAACGGAGTGGTCTGACGAAGGCGCGTCACCTCATTTTGGGCCGCAACGAATGGGTTATCCAAGTCCGGCATGAAGGTGCGGCCTTGGACATTCATGACGGCGAGCACGCGGTCATTGGCCAAATGGAGCAGGGTGCTTCCCTGCCCTGAGGTGCCCGCTGGATAATTCAGTGGCCGCAGAAATCTTGGTTCATTCGCAAGTAATTCCACGACCTCTTTTTGGTCCCAGAGATGGTCGCCACTGGTAATCGCATCCACGCCTGAATCAAAAATCTCTTTTGCGGTCCCAGGGGTGATTCCCGAACCCCCAGCAGAATTTTCCCCATTGGCAATGACGGCATCCAATTGGAATTGCTCACGAAGCTTGGGCACGAGCTGTCGCACTGCTCGTCGTCCGGGCTCGCCGACAATATCTCCGATGAAAAGAATCCGCATAACTGACAAGATCCTAAATGGGGGCGAAGTGAAATTCACGCACTAAAGGCGCGAATATCTTCGTATTATCCAACCCATCGCTTGCCCCTGCCCTGCCCGGTTTTTATGCTGACGCGTGCAATTGAACGTTGGCGACCGGGTCACACTAACAATTCAGGACATCGCATTCGGAGGCGAAGGGGTCGGGCGGGTAGATGACTTCGTGGTGTTTGTTCCGTTTGTGGCGATGGGCGAAACGGTTGAGGCGGAGCTGCGGGAGGTGAAAAAAAACTTTGCTCGCGCCCGATTGGTCAAGGTCCTCCAGCCATCGCCGGACCGGGTGGAACCCGCCTGCCAGCACTTTGCAGCGTGTGGTGGCTGCCAGTACCAGCACCTTAATTACGAATCCCAGTTGCGCATCAAACACAAGCAAGTGGCGGACTTGTTCCAACGCATAGGCGGGATTAATCCGGGCTTGGTTTCCCCTGTGATCCCCTGCCCTTCGCCTTACGGCTACCGAAATCGCATCATGATTCGCAGCCAATGGAACAAGCCAGAACAACGCCTGAACATCGGCTTCGTGCGGCACGATGGTGGGTTGGTGGAGGACATCTTCGAGTGCAAAATCGCCGAGCCAGCGCTGAATCAGCAAATCGCGCACGTTCGCCAGAACCCGCCGCCGAAGGGCGGAATCAAAGTCGTCCTGCGTATACCACCCGATAACTGGACTGTTCCGCCTGATTCTTTTTTTCAGAATAATTTCTTCCTGCTGCCACGCATGGTGGAAACGGTCCGGGAACTACTTCGCGACTGCGGCTCAACACATTTGGTGGATGTTTACTGCGGCGTGGGGTTCTTCGCCATAGAACTAGCTGGCACCGTTGAGCGCTTTGCAGGTGTGGAATACGACCGCATGGCCATTCGCGCTGCCAGGGGAAACGCCACCCGTCACGGCGCGAGCAATGGTGAATTTATTGCGGGAACCGCCGAGGAAGAATTGCCACGGTTGCTGGAAAAATTCCAGTCCAGCCAAACCACAGTTATCCTCGACCCGCCACGTAAGGGGTGCCTGCCGCAAACCATCGCACTGCTTATGCAGGTGCGTCCAGCGCAGGTAATTTACATTTCCTGCCATCCAGCCACCATGGCTCGCGACTTGAACGCCCTCACCGACTCCGGTGTCTTTGGATTAAAGCGCGTAGTGCCATTGGACATGTTTCCGCAGACCCAGCATGTGGAGTGCATCGCCGACTTGCGGTGCGGTGGCCTCACTTGAGTTCTTGCCAAGCTTGATTTGAATGGTTCAATTGAACAATACACATGAACTTTGAACAAAACTCCGCCCTCCCCAAGAGGTTTGTGACGAGTTACTTGCCCTGGCTGGTTGGGCTGGGTGCACTATTGCTGTATCTGACCACAATGAGTCGTGGGGCCACGTTTAGCAGCATCAACCTTGTTGCAAAGACTTCGGGCTGGGTATGGCAACCCGATCTCCACCAACCGCTGGCGTTCCTGCTTTTTTATCCGTTCCGTTGGCTACCGGAACAAGTCGTTCCAATCGCCCTCAACGTCTTCAACGCAGTAATCGCCTCGCTGGTGTTGGTGCTGGTCGCGCGGGCTGTCGCCCTGCTGCCGCACGACCGCACATCCGATCAACGCGAGATAAATGACGACCGGCACGGGCTCTTCTCAGATTCGATGTCTTGGGTTCCTCCAGTGTTTGCAGCACTCGTCTTGGGCCTGCACATTTCATTCTGGGAATGTGCCACGTCCGTCTCGGGCGACATGATCGACGCATTGGTGCTTGCCTACGTCATCCGTTGCTTGCTGGAGTTTCGAGTTGAACGTCGGCCATCGTGGATATTCCGCTCGGCATTCATTTTTGCCGCTGGCATGACGAACAATTGGGCAATGGTCGCCTTGGCACCTTTCTTCCTGATGGCGGTCATTTGGATCAAAGGGGTGTCCTTCTTCAACGGCCGATTCATAGTCACGCTGTTCCTTTCCGGAATTGCAGGGCTGCTTTTCTATATAGTTCTGCCGCTCGTAAACATGGGGGCACAAACCCAGGTGCCTTTTAGTCAGGGCTTCGTCGCTGCGTTCAAGGTGCAGCAACAAGCGCTGAGCTTCATGACCAGCTTTTTCAAATATAACCGGCATTTCTTCTTGGCGTTGGCTTCAACCTCCGTCCTGCCGTTGTTTTTCATATCCCTTCGATGGCGCCCTTCCTTTGGGGACACCAGCCCCATCGGTATTTTCATAGCCAAGGCGGTGTTTCACTTGGTTCATGCCGTGCTGTTAGTGGTCTGCCTTGTTGCAGTGATGAGTCCGGCGTTCAGTCCTCGGCAAATGCTCCCCGGCATGCCCTTTCTCAACCATGCCCTGCTGCTCGCCATTGCTATCGGCTATTGCGCCGGCTATTTCTTGCTAATCAGCAAACCGCCAGAATCTCGGTCGCGCCGGCGTACCCCGTCAATGGTGCGCATCATGGCGCAGGTGTGCCGCGTTGGCGTGCTGATTCTGGTTGTACTTGGCCCAGTCGCGCTGATTGCACGTAACTGGCACACCATTCAATCGACCAATGGCAAGCTGCTCAACAGCTTTCTTGCTCTAACCGTTCGTGACTTGCCCGATAAAGCCAACGTCATTTGCGACGATCCGGGCCGCCTTGCCTTAACCCGCTCATACTTGGTTCAAGCCGGCAAGGCATCTGGAAAGCTGTTTTATGATACTCAATCTGGACAATGGAGCGACTACCATGTTGCGCAACTCTCATCACAGGGCGAACGGTGGCCGTCCATGTTCGCTACTTTGACCAATCGCGCACAGATTTCGCCGCTTGGATTGATCGCCTTCCTGTCAGAACTGGTCTCCAGTTCGCCGACGTATTATTTGGAGCCCAGCTTCGGGTATTATTTTGAGCGCTTCGAACTCAAACCAGAAGGAATGGTTTATCGCACGCTCCCCTGCCCGACCAACTCACTCTTTACGGAAGTCATCACGGGTGACGTGGTGGCGCAAAACCAGAAATTCTGGTCAGATTTTGACGAGCAATTCCTACCAGTGATCAAACCGTTGGTAAATCCGAGTGCGGCACGCAAAAGGCCAGCTTGGCTGCAGGGCTTGATGGACAAGTTCCGTCTGCAGGGTGAAAAGGTCCCCACCGCAAATCTGCTCGCCATCTACGCCTCCCGCATCGCCAACACTTGGGGTGTCGAATTGCAAAAATGCAATCTCTGGCCCGAAGCTGCCATTGCATTTGAACGCGCAATCACCCTGAGTCCGGACAACATCGCAGCGCAAGTGAACCTCGACTACAACAAGGCCCGGCAAGCGGGTGAGCCTGCGCCCGAAGTAGGTGTCTCGGTTGAAGACCAGTTCGGGCGATACAGCGATTGGAATCAGGTCATGGGCGCCTGCGGCCCATTCGACCAGCCCCGCTTTACTTTCGAACAGGGGCGTACTTTCTTCGGAAGCCGGCTGTATCTTCAATCCATCCGCGCTATCAAGCGCGTGACCGAGTTGAATTCGACCAACTTCGTCGCGCGTATTTGGCTGGCGGATCTCTATAATCTCATGCGAGGGCCGACCAGGGCACTGGAGCTTGTTCAGGAAATGCGCACGAATCCGGACAGCTATCGGCTTGATGACCAACGAAACCTCAATCTTTCCCGCGTCGAGGCGACTGCGCTTCTAAGCCTGGGTAAAAAGGACCAAGCCAAAGCAGTCTTGCAGGACACGCTGAAACGTCCTCTGGTCGGGGATCAATTCAGAGAGGTTGCCGCGAACCTTTACCTTCAAGCAGGCATGCATGGTGAAGCCATTCCACTATTGCAACAGCTGGTTGCGGAAAAACCAGAAGAGGTCCGTTCCCTCGCCAATTTGGGCTACGCTTACCTCCAAACGGAAAAACACGCCGAGGCTGAGGACGTTCTTTCCCGAGCCATCCAACTCGACCCTGAGAACGGTGTGATCCGGTTGAATCGAGCCATCGTGCGGCTGCGCGCCAAGAATTACGACCAGGCCGCACAAGATTACGAACTGCTCCAGCAACAATTCCCTAAAGCCTATCAGGTGTGGTATGGACTCGGTGAAATTGCTGCGGCACGAAATGATTTGACCACCGCTGAATCCCACTTCACCGAGTGCATGAAGTTCACCACCCCCGGCACACCTGACTACTTGCAAGTCAGCAATCGACTCGCAACGCTTCGCTCTGACAAGAAATAGTCACGCGCGATGAAAGTCGCCCACATCATCACGCGTCTGGTCGTGGGCGGCGCTCAGGAAAATACGCTGTCCAGCATAAGGGGCCTTCGCAAGAAAGAGGACCTGGAGCTTTCGTTGATTTCCGGACCCACCACTGGTCCTGAAGGCTCATTGGAGCTGGTTGCACGCGAGCTTGTGCCGTTCACATTGGTTTCAGAACTGGTCCGCCCGGTGAATCCATGGAAAGATGTGGTTGCTTATCACAGGCTAGTGAGGTTGCTGCGCGACCAGCAACCCGACCTCGTTCATACCCACAGTGGAAAAGCTGGCATCCTGGGCCGTTTGGCGGCCAGCAAGGCCGGCGTGCGTGGCGTCATTCACCACATCCACGGACCGTCGTTCGGTCAGTGGCAGGGCACGGCGGCCAACTGGGTTTTCACCAATGCCGAACGCATCGCTGGGCGCGCCACCGATCATTATCTCTGCTCTGCCGCAGCGATGAGCCGACTCTATTTGCAGGCCGGCATCGGCTGGCCAGCGGATTATACGCGAGTGTTCAGCGCGTTCGATCTGGCCCCATTCTTGAGCGCCGTCGCCGAGCCCAGCCTGCGGAAACAGCTTGGCTTTAAAGAAGCTGATTTTGTCATCACCAAAATCAGCCGTATCGCACCGCTCAAAGGCCACGCCGATCTCGTGGCAGCCGCTCCGCAAGTCTTGAAACGGTGCCCCAACGCCCGGTTCTTAGTGGTAGGGGATGGTGTTCTGCGAGCCAAAATTACAGACGCGGTTCAGAAAGCAGGCCTGCGCAACCGCTTCACCTTCACAGGGCTGATCCCTCCCTCTGAAGTTCCACGCTATATCGCAGCGTCAGATTGCGTGGTGCATCTCTCATATCGTGAAGCCGTCTCAAGGGTGTTGCCTCAGTCCCTTGCAGCGGGAAGGCCCGTTGTGGCTTATGATTTTGACGGTGCGGATGAGGTCTGCGTGCAGGGTAAAACCGGATTCATAGTTCGCGCTGGCGAGGTAACGCAAGTAGCCGAACGGATTGCTGAGTTGGCCGATCAACCTGAGCTGCGCCGCAAGTTCGGCCAGTCAGGGCGTCTGTGGGTTGCCGAGAACTTCACGGTAGACCGCATGGTCGAGACTCAATATCAAGTCTATCGTGCCGTGGCTGCGCGGAAGGGTATCCGATGACGTTTCCCTTCAACGTATATCTCGCCGCGTTGCTCATACCCATGGCGATCACTTGGGTGACGCTGCCACTGTGGGTGCGCTGGTGTGTGCGCATCGGGCTGGTGGATGATCCCGGGCACCGCAAGATTCACAATCGCCCAATCCCCTTGGCTGGTGGACCGGCGGTCAGCACCGCGTTGCTGCTCTCGCTGCTGGGCGCTGTTCTGGTGTTGAATTACGGCTGGCATGTTTCTGGTGCCGGATTCGCCCTCAGCCACGGGTTCAGCCGCCGCACGCTGCAATTGCTGGTCATCTCCATCGGGGCGCTGGTCATCGGTGTGTTGGGGGCGTTGGATGATCGCCATGAGCTGAAGCCTTTGCCTAAATTCGTTGGTCAATCAGCGGTGGCCTTGCTGGTAGCCGCTGCAGGTGTCCGCGTAACCCTGTTTGTGGAAAGCCCAACCTTCAGCTTCACCGTCACGGTGTTGTGGATGCTGACCTTGATCAACGCCCTCAACTTCATGGACAACATGAACGGCTTGTGCGCAGGGATTGGCGCCATTGCCGCGTTCTGTTTCGGAATGATGGCGGCCATCGCGGGTCAGCACCTTGTAGCTGCGTTGGCCCTGCTGGTCGCGGGTGCACTCGCTGGATTTCTGCCGCATAACTTTCCGGAAGCGAAGGCGTTTCTCGGCGATGCCGGGAGCCATCTGGTTGGTTACCTGCTTGCGGTGCTTGCCATCTTGCCGCATTTCTACTCTGAGGACTCGCCCCGGCCGTTCGCCGTGCTGACACCGTTGCTCGTGCTAGCCGTGCCACTGGCAGACCTGGTGAATGTGGTCGTAATCCGCACCCTGGATAGAAAACCGTTCTATATCGGAGATACCAACCACTTCTCCCATCGTCTGATTCGGGTCGGCTTTAGCAAAACCACCGCCGTTCTGCTGCTCTGGCTAGCGGGGGCTCTGTGTGGCACCCTTGCGGTCTGGCTGAACCGCTGAAATCCCTGCCGCAGCCCTGCCGTCAATGGCCTCCGCCACCACACCCAGCGCTTCAGCGCGAACAACAGACCCCACAAGGCGCATATCTGTGCGATTGTTTACCACCGGGACATTCCGTTGTTCGCTGGCCACGATCACGGGCAACGCTTCAAGCAAACGTTCCGCCGGACACAAGACGCCTGGCACCGGACGCATCACGTCGAACGCGATTATGCCCTTCAATTCCTCGCCATGCGTCAAGTGCTGCTTCAAATCCTGTAACGCAATCAGCCCCACAAGCCGCTTTTGCGTGTCCACCACGGGAATGAAGTTGTTTCCTGCCGTCAGGAAACGTTGCGCGATATCAGCCACCGAGGCGGTCTCCTGCACCGGCGGTACTGGAGGTTGCATCAGGTCCCCCACCGTGCTCTCCAATGCGGCTCCAGCCCGCTCGCTTTCGGTGCCCATGGTAATGCCGCGTTGCCGGAGCACATCGGTGTAAACGGAATCCTTGGAGAACCGGCGGGCAACGAGCGTCGCGATGACCGTGGCTGCCATCAGCGGCGGCATGAGTGAGTAGTTTAGGGAGATTTCAAATACCAGCACGATTGCCAGTAACGGGGCGCGAGTCGTGGCCGCCAGCATCGCTCCCATTCCCACGGCCGAGAACAAAGCGGTTGGCAGCCCGGCAGCGTAGCCAGCTGAGTGCAACAACACCCCAAACGCCCCGCCTAACGCCGCACCCAAGAACAGTGTTGGCGTCATCACGCCGCCCACGGCACCCGATCCGACCGTTATCGCCGTAGCGAGCAACTTTGCCACCAACAGGCCACATAAGAACACGAGGGGAGATGATTCAGCCGGGTACAAATCATCGAGGATGCGATTGATCACAACAGACCCGTTGCCGCACACACCGGGGAACTGAATGGCAATCAACCCGACACTCAATCCACCGATGCATAGGCGACTCGCCACCGGCAGACTCAGCCTGTTGAACAGACGCTCCATCAAACGCATCAGCCCCATGAAGCCAGCGCCGAGCGTGCCGCAGAACACTCCCAGCACGATAAACCAGGACATCTGACTTAACCGCGTGAATTGCACGTCAGGCACATGATACCAAGGGTCAATGCCGAAGAAGCTGCGTGAAACAAGAGTCGCCGCCACCGAGGCCAGCACCAGCGGTGCGAACAAGGTCATCGAAAAATTGCCCAGCACGATCCACGCGGCGAACACTGCGCCGGCGATGGGGGCGTTGTAGGCTGCGGCAATGCCAGCCGCTGCCGCGCAGCCTACCATCAAACGCAACCGGTAAGGTGGCCACTTCATCAGTTGGCCAAGCTTTGAGGCAAACGTCGCGGACAACTGCGTGATGCCGCCCTCGCGGCCGATCGAAACTCCGGAGCCGATGCTCATCAGCGACGATAACGACTTCACCAGTCCGAGCCGCAATGGAAGACGCCCGTCTCCTGCCACTACCGCCTCCAGAAGGTTGGCGCTCCCCTGCCCTTTGGCGATGCGCCCGCCCCAGTGCAACACCAATCCCGCCGCCAGACCGCCAAGTGCAGGCGTCAACAACCTCGCCCAATAACTCATCTGCTCAGCCACCACCACAGGATCATCCAGCTTGTGGAGGAACAGCCACTTGGAAGATTCGATGCCGTAGTAGAACAGAAGATTAACGAGACCGCCCAGCGCCCCCACCACACCGGCAAGCAACAGGTGGAACGCCTCCTCGCTGGGACGGATGCGCTCGCGCCACGCAAGAAGTTTGCGCCAGTGCTGGCGAATCAACTTGCGCCAGTCACGCCAAAGCCATTGGCAAGCACGCTTGAAGATGCTCTGGTTTGCACCGTTCCGCACGACCACAAGCTACACCCAAGCAAACTGAATGACGAGTCCTCCTCGCCCAAAGTCAGACGCAGGGCGGCTCACACCGCCCGTACTTGGGTGAATTGGCGACTGGATTCCACAATCGCGGCGGTGTCTATCCCCAGACGGGCCAGACAGGCAATCAGCACCGCACCATCTTGCCGATGGAAGGCATAGAGTTGGCCGTGCGAGAACAGACCACGCACAAACCACGCGGGAAAGGCGTTCTTGAGTGACAATTCCGGCAAACGGGCGGCTTCTTGTGCCACTTTCTGGAGCACCTCTTGAGGGAAATCGTTGCCGAAACTCCGAGAAAAAATACGTCCGTCACGGGTCATCACTGCCGCTGCAAGCAGCCCCCGGCTCTGGTCCAACCTTGCCAACCATTCCTCAGCTGATTCTGCAGCCGACGGATCACCCACAGGCTGTATTGCCTTCGTATTGGTTCGAACCAACAGACATCGGCGCGCATCAAAACGAATGACCATCCGATTGCCGGTGGAATTCAACTCCACGCGCTCCAGATCACCCAAAGGCAGCAGCGCGGCAAACCCAGTCAGCTTGTGCATCAAGGCTTCGGCGAGGCGCATCCGCTTGTTTGCATCCATGCACTGTGCTGAATACAGGACCTCGCGGAACTCCTGACACAAGACCATCTCCTCCACCTTGAAGCCGCCAGGATCCACAACGGAATCCATGGGCAACGAGTCCGGAACCGGGTCTAAAACCAAATCGTCGTGGCCCTGAAACTCCAGCGTGGTAGGAGGTGGCGAACCGGCCTTGATCACTCGCGGCTGCACCTCCGGTGCCGGCAATGAAACGGTCGGTGCGGGCGGAACTGCGGTAGCCTCCGCTGTCGGCAGAGGAGGCGGCTTGAGCGCAGCCATCTTGATCATCGGCGCAGAGGGGGGGGGTAGCTTCGGAGCCAAAGAAGGATCATCCTTGCTTACTTGCGCCGGCTCGGCAGGAGCAGCCGGCGGGGCCTCAGCAAGTTGTGCCATCACGTGCGCCGACTCCATCACCAGGAATTCCCACTGCCGATCCACGGACTTTTCAATCGGCTCCACAAACTGCCGCAAGTAGAACACCGCTCCGGGCGACGCGGTTAAATACGTGAACGCCGACTGCCCGCGACGACCGGGCATGATGGCATGAATGATCACGCCCTCTTTGATGTAGATTTCGCCCCGCATGTCGCCGGTGAACACTTCAAACAGCCGTGAGTTGCGGCTCTTGCATTCCAACTTCACGAGATCGAGCAAGCTCAGCCGTTTCAATGCGCCACGCTCGCTGAAGCGCTTGTGCCACCGCACCAATTCATTCAGAGTGGCGTAAACGCTGTCATAGCCGGCGGCACTTGCGGGCTTCTCCAGGAACAATGCCGCGCCCCCTTCCAGCGCCTGCTCGCGGGTGTTGGTGTCTGGCATGCCCGTAAGCAGTACTTTCGGAAGTGAAGGAAATTCAACATTCAGCAACCGCAACAGTTGAAGCCCGTCCATGCCCGGCATGAAGACGTCCATCACCGCGAGATCCACGACACGCGCACGCAGTCGTTGCAACGCATCGCCACCGCTGGTCGCTGTTTGTATCTCCCACGCGCCTCCGGCGGTGCCGCCGAAGACGTCGCGCATCATCTGCAGGAACGACAGATCATCGTCCACAAACAATACTCGGGCTTGAATGGCGGGTGAATCAGGCATGTGCGTTACGCATTAATTTCAGTTGCTGCTGCCCTTCATGCCACCAGGCGGGCAACTTTTCCGCCAACCCCAGCACGGCCAAATATTCGCGCTCGACCAGCGCATAAAAATGTTCCTCCGATACAGCCCGACTAAGTGCGTTGGCCACGTGAACTGCTGTCAGCGGACTGAACTTGCGACTGAGAAAGCACGTGGGATGATGGTGCAACGCCACCGCCTCAACGATCGGCATGGGCAAGCCCCATGACGCCATCATACAACCACCCACCTCGCTGTGCGTAGCCCCGAAAACTTCCTGCTCTACTTCGACGGAAGCGCTTCCATCCAAGCGCATCAGCTTGCCCACCGAGTTGAACTGGTCTGGCAAATTCGCCGCGAGCGCCAGTTTGCCGATGTCATGCAACAAACCTGCGGTGCGCGACAAGCCTGCCATGGGCGCGGAGGCCCCTTCGCGTCTAGCAAGCCATTCGGCCAGAGCAGCCACTTCGTTCGCATGGGGCCAGATCGCTGCGACATGAAATCCCGCTCGCTCAACCCCGCCAAAGCCCGACCACGAATGCGCCAGCAGAAGACAAGACTTGGTGTTGTCCAAGCCGATTTCTCGCACGGCTTCCACCACGTCATAGTCATCCGTTGGCTCGCCATAGGCGGCTGAGTTCGCTAGGCGCAACATCTTTGCGGTCATTGCCGGGTCACGCGCAATGAGCTTGCCCACGCGTTCGGGGGTAGCGTCGGGCTGTTCCAGTGCGCGCACCACGGCGTTGTAGCTGTCGGCCAGACTGGGCAACTGCGGTACATGGCCAATCAACTTGCGCAACGTCTGGTTCGGCAGCCAGAGATCCAATTCGAACGCCCGCTCCAGAACTTCCTGCAAACGCGCAGCCGTGCAGGGCTTGATGACAAACTGATGCACACCGCCCACGCAGCGAAGCAACGCATTCAGATTGCCCAAATCCACCAGCGCGACGCGATGGGTCTTCGGGAATTGCCGCAAGATGTGACTCAACAACTGTTCGCCACCCATGTCCGGCAAGGCCATGTCCGCGACGATTGCATCCCAGCTTGATGCCGAAATGGAAGCGAGCGCCGCGGCGCCGTTGGTGGCCTGAACCACCTCCCAACCGGCCACGCGCGCCGCCAGTTCCGCGCCCAGCTCACGCAACGGCTGGCCCGCGCCATCCACCAAGAGTATGCGTCGCTTCGTCATGTTTTGATCACAGTGGGAAATCTTCCCCCCGCAGGATGACATTCGTCTCGGAGGTGGGCTTGCCTCGCAACGTTTCGATGGCGGTGGCGGCAGCTCGACGCACCGCGACGTCGCCATCCTTCAACGAGCGCGTGAGTGCGGCGACCGCACTTCCCTGCCCAAGCGCGGCCAACGCCTCAGCAGCAGCGATGCGCAATTCCCGGTCGAAATCTGACAACACATCCAACAATGCTTCGACCGCGGATTGCTTGCGGGTATAACTGGGCTCCATCAAGGCGGGTGCGATGCCGCGCACGGACGCGTTCGTGCCAACGCCACCCCGCTCCGCATGTTTCATGCGCGCTATACGCGCCAACGTATCGGCTGCTGCCTGGCGCACCCAGTAATCGCCATGCCGCATGGCCTCCTGTAATTGGGGGATGGCCTCTTTGGCAGCATCGGTCAGTTCCCAGCGCGTATCCAACAGACCCAGCGCAGCGCCGGCGGTTTGACGAACGGAATCTTGATCATCCACGAGCGCCAGCACGAGGTGGCCAACGGCGCGCTTGTCATTCAATTGCGATAACCCACGGACCGCGGCCTCGCGCACTTCCCTATCCTGATCTTTCAAGGCCGCCACCAGTGGGTCGAACCCACGCGGGTCGCGCAACCGACCCAAGGCGAAACACGCTGCCTCCCGAACTTCCCAATGCGGATCACGCATCACGCCGAGGAGGGGTTGGACGGCGTTAGGGCCGCCAAACTGCCCCAAGCCCTTCGCAGCGATGGCCCGAACATGTTTGTGATGGTCGCGCAGCGAACGCACCAGGTCCTCTATGCAAGCGGGATGGGCAATGGTGCATAGCGCCTCCGCTGCTGCTGACCGCATCTGGTCGTCGGGGTCCTTCAGTGCCACCAACAGCGCGCGCACGACGCGTGCATCGGGAATCCGACTCAAGCCCGCGACGGCTTCACGCCGCTGATGATAAGCGCCGCTTTGCAGAATCAGCCCCAGCGGTTCGACCGCATCCACCCCATACGAAGCGGCTTCCTCGATCTTGCCACGCGCAGCCGCATAAAGCGCCGCAGTGGCAGTGTCAGGCGGGGTCCAGCGAAGCGACTCCAACGCGCGGGCCGCCTGCCAACGAACCGGATAATGTGCGTCTCGCAACAGAGGGACAAGGTGCGGCACAGCATCACGAAGTCCGAGGCGGGCCAGCGCTGCGGCCGCTCCTTCACGCGCATGCTCACTGGAATGCTGGAGCGCCTTGAGCAGCGGCTGCAGGAACCGTCCGTCGCGTGTATCACCCAACGCACGTGCAGCCGCTTTGCGGACGGTTTCCTCGGAATCGCCGAGCAAAGGCATCAATGCCATGCCTGATCTGCTGGACAGGTCATCGGCCACCTTTTCAATCGCGTTGAGGCGAGTACTGGCGTCCTTCGACTTTAACTGCTGGAGCGTCCACCAAAGCATGTGAAAATCAGTTGAGCGCAGCCTCCAAAGGTGCTTGCGCGGAGGCAGGTTATACCGGTCGGGTGGCGATTCGTCCAACCCGGACTGGGGAGGGGTTTATTTGCCAGGCTGGTGAGGCCTGCTACTTGACCACCACCACCGAGTTGGACTTTAGCCAGCCCAGCACCTTTTGGCCGTCAGAAATCTGATACCAGTCCGCCTTGGCATCGTGCAGGAGGAACTCGGCACCATCCGACGCCATCAGCGCACTGGGTGACTCGTCGAACGGCCCGAGGCGCACCACGGTATCTCTGCTATTCACCACCACGGTGGTTTGGTGGTAATGCTGCTGGTAGGCCACCGACATCAAGACGCTCGCCGCCAAGGCAGTGAGTCCAGCGCCCCAAATCCACCGACGTAAAGTGCCATGCAGTTGAGGTTTGATCTGGCCGGCAATCAACAATCCAAACCAAGCCCACAACGGAACGGTCGCCAGCAGGGTCCATTCATTGACGGTCAGCCGCCCCATCGCCTCTTTGAGAGCACTCTGGTGCAATGTCGGGCCGGAGACTTGGCGTTGAGCAAACTCCCGGTTGGCACGCACATCCGGGTCGCGCGGCGCAATGGCCTCCGCCTGCCGATACGCCGCGACCGCTTCGCCGACTTGGCCCGCTTTGTAATGGGCGTTGCCCAAATTGAACCACACCGCAGCAGACTGATTCCCCGAACGCAACAAACCCTCGTAGGCTTCCATGGCATCGCGATACTTCCCTTGCTCGTAAAGACGATTGGCCTCATCGAAAGCGGAGACGCCAGCGCGCGCCGACAGCAGCAGCATCGTCAGGAACAAGCCCGCCAGCACCCGGAGAAATGCGGAACGGCGATTCATATGCAAACCTCATTCACCCGTGCCAGGGCGGACTCCAGCGCTGGCAAGATCGCCTCGAACTCTTGCTGTGATTGCACCGGGGCGTAGCGCGCCTGGTTGCATTGTTGAAACAGCCAATGCAACGATGCCAGCGACTCTTCGTCCAGGCCGCTGCCGGCCAGCCTGTCATCGATCACCGCTTCAGTGATGGCGGAGGCGGGCATATCCAGACGCTCGCCGATTTGCTCCTGCAACAAGCGGAAAACCAAAGCGAAGAACTCATCCGACTTTTGTTCCGCCGCCAGATTCGTCAGCTGCGCCAACCCGTCATGGACGAGCCGATGCACCTGCTGTTGGCGGCGCAGCCTCGGGTTGTTTGCTAGTTGGTCAGCGCGTTTGCGCCGGAGCACGGCGGCCAGCAAGGCGACGAGCGGGATGGTTTGCAAGGCGACGAAACCGGGGCGACTGATGAGCGGGGGCGATTTGGCAACCACTTTGCCAAGACGCGGCTTGATATGGACGATATCCTGCGCAATCTCCGGCTTCTGCAGCGGACCGTTGTTGGCTGTGATCGTAGGCGACGGTGTGGCCCCGGAGGGACGCACCAGCAGCGGGCGCGCCGGCTCATGCAAAGTTTGATAGGCGCGTTTCTCGGGATCGAAGTAGGCGAACTCAAACGGCGGAAGTTCGGCGATATCGGTGCTCCCCGGCACCACGACTTGTTCGAAAGATCTCTTGCCCACCAGTCCCAAGTCATCGCGCAACTCCGTTTTCACCGTGGGGGGATACACTTTGAACTCCTCCCAGCCCGTCTGCTCTGGCAAAGTCAGCGCATCCAGCGCGCCACGACCAACGATTTCAACTCGCACGGTCACGGGGTCGCCTACTCCGACGTTGGTTGGCCCGAATGAAAACGCCATCTCAAACTGCCCGACCGCGCCGTTGAATCGGGCGGGCTTCCCCTGCTCCGGCAACGGCTGGGAGTCGAGTGTGATCAGCGGCGACGAAACAGCCACGCGCTGTTGGACCCCGCGGTTGAACATGCCGAACGGATCAAATGGATCTCGCTGGCGGGAGCGATTGGGCAATTCGACCACCACCGCACCGTCGATTGGGCCGATGTTGAGCTTACCCGCCCGCAACACCGCGACGGGAATGTGAAAGGGAACCACGGTGAAGGGCGTGCTGCCGATGACCGTCTGACGCTGCTGACCTTGAATGGCCTTGCCGATGGCGCAGCCGGAAATCTCCAGTGCTGGAATTTCGAGCGCGGGAACGTTTTGCACGCCTGAGCGGATGAGGACTTGCTGTTCGATCACGATCGTCTCGCCCACAAACACCTCCTGCTTGGGAAGCGCATAGCGCAGCAGCGCCAAGGCCTCTTGTTCCGCTTCACTGCCCGGCGTGGGGGTGGCGGCGCGCACCACTTTGACCTGGATGGGTTGGGTGGTCAGGGTCTCGCTCCCGATCCGCACTGACATCGCAGGAATGAGATATTCACCCGGCTGGGTCGGACGCACCTGAAAATTGTGGGTCACGCTGGAACGGGTTTCACCGTTGATGAAGCTGACCTGGCTGGACGGGCCGATGTAGTTGAATTGCAAACCGGTCACGGGCGGCGGCTGCGGCGCCCCACCCGGCTGCGCATCTTCAAACTTGAGGGATAAAGTGGCTGTATCACCCAGCAAGATCGTGTCGTGGTCCAGTGCAGCCGTGAAGCTGGCGGCGTTGGCAGAGACCACGAGCGAGGAGAGCAGCAAAGCAAAGACGAACCGCCCCGGCACTGGCTCCGGGCGCGGCGAAAATCCATTCTTGAGGCATCTCAGTTCGATCATTCGGAGATCATTTCACAGCCGACCGTCACCTTCGACACGCGGCGGGCTCGGGTGTTCAGCCAAAATTTTCACCGAAGTTTGGGGCGAAGAAAGCAGAAGCCGCCCGAGATGGGCGGCTTAAATCGAGCAGATGGCGATCAGCTCTTTTTCGCCTTGGCCTTGGTGTTGACAGCGGCTTTTTTGCGCTTCAAATAGGCTTCACGACGACGGCGTTTCTGTATCTTGTTGCTTTGTTGTCCCATATCAATCTTTACAAGCGGGGGTTGTTCCGTTTGTGTGTCGCCACTATGGATATCGCTTTGCGCCGATTCAATCTCTATTTGCTGCTCGCCCTGACCGGGCTGGCCGGCAGTGCCTGCCAGTCGAGCAAATCGAAGAAAGTGGAAACCACCCTGCGGATCCACACCGAAGCGCGCGATGAAGCGTCATTCACCCGAACGGTCAAGGTGTTCAAGGACGAGACGGTGACGATGATCATCAACGAAATGCCCTTGCTCAGCGACGCCGATGTGGTTGACGCGCAAGTTGTCGAAGCCCTCGGTGGTTTCGCCATTCAGTTCAAGTTCAATCCCATGGGCCGGTGGCAACTGGACAAACACACGGGCATCAACATCGGCCGTCACTACGCCATTTTCGTCTTGTTCGGCAAGAAGCCGTCGGTCGCCCGGTGGATCGCCGCTCCGATCATTTCCAATCGCATCGCCAACGGGGTGATCATCTTCACACCTGACTGCACCCGAGAAGAGGCCGAATTGATCGTCCAAGGATTGCCGCAAGAGCAGAAGGAGGGGAAACCCGACGGATCCGAGGGGCGGGAGAAATGAGACGCTTTATCAGGTGGTCACAATACACGGCATTCGCGTTGCTGTTGTGCGCGGGGCACGGCTTGCAGGCTGGGGTATTTCTTCTTCCCACCTCGAATCAGGCGATCTACGAGCCCGGGGGCGAGGACCGATTCTTTGTCGGCACGACGGGTCGCACATGGGAAAGCGGCACCTTCGGCGGCGTGCGCAGCGGCGGTCATCAATTCCATGAAGGTCTTGATATCCGTTGCCTGAACCATGACCAGCGCGGTGAACCGGCCGACCCCATCCTCGCAAGTGCTGAGGGCAAGGTGGCTTACATCAACCGCAAGCCATCATTGTCCAACTACGGCACCTACCTCATCCTGCAGCATCGCATTGATGGCATCGAGGTTTACACTGTTTATGCTCACCTGAGCGAGGTGCGCGGGGATTTACAGGCTGGCAGCCCGGTGAAAGCAGGCGAGCAAATCGGCGTGATGGGGCGTACTGCCAACACTGGCGAAGGTATTTCCAAAGAGCGGGCACATCTGCATTATGAAATCTGCCTGCTCATCCACGACCAATTTGCCGCCTGGCATGCGAAATACCGCAGGGGCCAGCGTAACGACCACGGAAATTGGAACGGCCAAGCCACGCGCGGACTGGACCCGCGAGCAATACTCCTGCGCCAGCGCGCGGAGGGCGACCGCTTCAACCTGGCCACCTACATCCGCAATCAGACCGAACTCTGCCGGGTGCAGGTGCGCGACACCGACTTCCCCTGGCTGCGCCGTTACCCTTCGCTCGTCGCGCGCAATCTGCGCGCCGAGAAAGAGGGTGTCGCGGGCTACGAGATCAGCTTGAACTTCGTCGGGGTCCCCTACCGCATGATGCCGTTGACCGCGGGTGAATTGCAGAGCAGGAGCACCGTTTACCTGGTTTCGGTGAACGCCGCCGAGCGCGCCCGGGATCGCAGCGGGAAGCTGGTGACCGAACGCAACGGTGGTTGGGAACTGACCCAGGCTGGGCGTGATTTGATCTCACTGATCACCTACTGAGCGGAGAAACGAGCCTCCGCGTCAAAAGCGTTGTCAGTTTTCAGATTGAACTGCACCCGCTGCTCGCTAATGCTTCGCGGACGACATGAACTATAAAATCTCGAAACGCGCCAGTTCACTCTCCCCCTCCCTGACCCTTGTGATCGATTCCAAGGCCAAGCAAATGAAGGCGGCGGGTGAAGACGTGGTAGGATTTGGCGCGGGTGAACCTGATTTCGACACCCCGCAGCACATCAAGGATGCGGCCGCACAAGCACTGGCTTCCGGCTTCACCAAATATACGCCCAGCAGCGGCATTCCTGAGTTGCGTCAGGCCATCGCTGACAAGTTCAAACGCGAGAACGGCCTCGATTACAAGCCAAGCCAGGTGATCGTCAGTTCCGGCGGCAAGCACTCTTGCTTCAACGTCATCATGGCCGTGTGCGAAGAAGGTGATGAGGTGATCATTCCTGCACCGTATTGGTTGAGCTATCCCGAGATGGTCAAGATGGCCAGTGCCACGCCGGTCATCCTTGAAACCACGGACCAGACGGAATTCAAGGTCACGCCCGGGCAACTTCGCGCCGCCATCACGCCACGCACCCGGCTGTTCATCCTGAATTCCCCCAGCAATCCCACCGGGTCAGTCTACTCGCCGGAGGAAATCAAGGCCCTGGGCGACGTCTGCGTGGAAAAGGGCGTGCTCATCATGAGCGATGAAATCTACGAACACCTGACCTATGACGGTGCGGTGGTGAAGAGCGTTGCCTCGTTCAGCAAGGCGCACTACGACCACACCATCATCGTACACGGTCTGGCGAAAGCCTGGAGCATGACCGG
>Ga0075471_10000412_pt1 | contig 25508 bp, 21 predicted proteins | sample DEB19_08_DNA_2_FD_74787 | JGI IMG/M metagenome (GOLD analysis project Ga0075471, IMG submission 74787) | Aqueous microbial communities from the Delaware River and Bay under freshwater to marine salinity gradient to study organic matter... | ecosystem: Environmental > Aquatic > Marine > Coastal ...
CATCCTCGAGATGGTAGAGCACGCCGCCGGCGAGTCCGGGCGTGCCGGTGGGGCGGATGACGAACCGACCGGCGATTTTCGTGAGCCGCGGGGTGAAGTCGATGCCGCGCGGGTTGCCGGGATCCGCCAGCTGCACGAGCACGCGGTCGGTGATCTTGGGATTGCCGCCGAAACAGCAGTCGCCCTGATCCCGTACGAGCAGGAACTGCGTGATCCCGTGCTGCTGCTTGCCGGGATAGATGTAGCCCTTGAGGAGCACGTTGTGGCCGTCGATCGCCCGGGCCGAATCGGGGATCGCGTCCGCCGGATCGCCCTCGAGCGGCTGCAGCAGGCCGTAGTGGACGCGCTCGTAGCCCGGCGGTAGTTCGCGGGCGTAGCGGATCGAAACGGTGGCCAGTCCGGCCAGGAGCGACACCGTCGACAAGGCGATCGCCGCGATCGCCAGACCGCGGCCAATCAGTTCGTCGGGGCGGAGTGCGATCGTCCGCAGCGCCATCAGTCCGAGCACGATGCCCACCATGGGCACGGCCGCCAGGACGAAGTCGATGAAGGCGACGGGTGACGCGACGGCCACCGCTGCGGCGGCGATCGCGGCCCCGGCGATCGCCCGGTAGCGATCTTCGCCCTCGGGGCCACGGTGTTCCGGGGCGGCGTCGAAAAGACCGGCTGCCATGCGGGATGCCCCTAGCGGACGGAGGGCCCATTGCCGCCCGAGCGCAGGGCCGCGCGCGAGACGATGCCGATCACCAGGACGACTGCGGCCCAGATGGCCCACTTCACGGACAGGGGCCGCTGGCTGCGGTCCGCGGCCGGCCGCGGGGCCGCCGGCGCTGCCGGCCGCGATGGGTCGATGCCCGGCGCCTCGTCGGTCGCCTCCTCGTCCGCGAGGACCGCGGGAATACGCGTTGCGATGGCCATGTCGGCGGCACCGGGCGGCTGCGTGCGTCCGCTGTCCGCGGCGGCCGTCGTGGCCGGTGCTGCGGCTGGATCGCCCGGATCGTCCTCCGTGCGCGCCGGCGCGTTCGCGGCCGGCTTGCCATCCGCGTTTGTCGCCGGCTTCGGGCCGAGCGCCCCGGAAAACGCCGCGAGCGTGGCGGCACGGCGGACCGCCTCTGGATCGATCTTCTCCAGCGCGGTGATCGCGGCGGCGGCGGCGGGAAGCGGGCAGGCCCGCAGGTAATTGACGATGGGCTCGCGGACGAAGATGTTGTCGGCCTCGGCCTTCTCGAAGAGCTCGACGAGCCGGTCGATGACCGACCAGTCCTGCCACCGTGCCAGGTCGGCGATCACGAGGTCCGCCAGCTTCGGCTCGGCCAGCAAGAGCCGCAGCGACCGGAGCACGCGGTCGCGCGGCACGCTGTCCGACTCCTCGCCGAGGAATCGCAGGGCCATCACCGCCGCATAGGTCTCCGTGAATGGCACGTCCCTCCCCTTGCGGTCGAGGAAGAGTTGGTCGACGAGGTCGAGGCCTTCGGGGCCGCGGAGCGTGACGTAGCAGGCGATGAGGGCGTCGAGGCCGCTGCGGACTTCGCTCTTCTCGGGACCGAGGTCGGCGTTGGCGAGAATCTTGCCGATCCGCTCGGCGTCGGCCTTCGTGCCGCAGGCGCCGAGCATCGTGGCGTAGAGCCGGCGGCGGTTGGCCTGCACCTTCGGGTTCTCGATCCACGCCAGCAGTTGCGAGGGATCCATGCGATCGGCGAGCCCGCGGACGTCGGCGTAGGGGGCGACTGCGAATTCGTCGTAGGCGTCGCGGGCGAGCGTCTCGTCGGCGTCCTCGAGGTGCTTCTGGAAGAATGCCAGCCGGTCGGGCCCTTTCTCGGGCAGGGAACCCAGCTTCTTGAGGTACGCGACGGCCCGGTCGCTCACGGGGATCGGGCTCGACCAGATCAGCTTCGGGGGCTCGATCCCCAGGAGCAGGAACAGCGAGCCGACCGGCTTGTTCTCCAGCAGGATCGTCTCGATCGGCGCCGCGTCAGCGCCGGCATGCCCGGCGTCGGCGACGAGGTCCGCTCCCTTGAGCACCTCCACGACCGCGAACTTGCCCTTCGGCAGCGGCCCCTCGGCCCGAGGCGATAGCGATCCCGCCGGGGGCGGCTCGACGAGCCTGCCGATGACGGCCGCCTGGCTCTGGGCGATCTCCTGCGCGAACGTGAGTGAGACGGCGGAGCAGAACGGGCACGCCGGCAGGGACTGCGGCCGGCCTGCCACCAGCGCTACGACCGTCGCCACGACCAGGGCGACCCTGTACGGCATCGACACTCGAGGGTTGGAGTTCATGCCTGCATTGTAGCCGGGGTCGCGGCCGCACCGCGACGGCCATCTCGAGCGCATCCGAGTTCGGTGGAGCACCGGCTCGGGGGCGGCCAAAGTCTCCTTGCTCGAGGCCGAGAGCGGCCGCACGCTCGTCGAGCGTTCGCCGCCCCCCGGGCTCCCCGCCCAGACCGCAGGGGCGTCGCAACGGCAAAACGTACACCGCTCTAGCCGCCCTGGAGCCACTTGGCGACGTCGGTGCGGTAGGCCGCCACGGCGGGCAGGAGGGCCGCCAGGATGGCGAGCCCCACCAGGAACGGCACCAGGAGCAGCTCGGCCCCCGGAGCCGCGGACAGCACGCTCGCCGAGACGCCGGCGTTGGTGGTGATCAGCGGTGCGATCGCCCCCACGAGCAGGTGCCCCAGCACCCAGCCCACCAGGCCGCCCCCCACCGCGAGGAGCACCGCTTCGATCAGCACGACCGCGAGCACGTGCCCGCGGCGGGCGCCCAGGGCCCGCATGATCGCCACGTCCCGGCTGCGCTCCAGCGACGAGCCCACCATGCTCACCAGGATGCTGATCGCCGACACCACCACGACCAGCGCCGTGACCAGCAGCAGAAGGAGCTCCAGCGGCCTCACGAAGAGGTCGAGCAGCTGCCGGATCTCGCGGACGGGTTCGGCCGCCTGGCCATCGCGGCCCTCGTTGATGGCGGTCCGCAGACCCATCGCCGTCAGCTCCGCGGGCAGGTCGGGCATGCCCGGCATGCCCGGCAGTGACGCCGTCTCCAGCAGGATCGCGGTTACCTCGCGCTGCTCGAACGGCAGCGGCACGTGGCCCGATGCGGACGTTTGCCCGCCCGTGGATGGTCCACTCCCCTCCACCGGCTTGGCGTGGCCGTCCTGCAGGTAGAAGCCTTCCATGTTCACGAATACGCCGCGGTCGACGGGCGTGTCGGTGCGGGCCAGGATGCCGATCACGGTGAAGGGATCATGCACCTTGCCGTCGTCGGCGCCGTGCGTCGGCGCGAAGGTTTCGCCCACCCGGAGCGTGAGCCGCGCGGCCACGGTCGCCCCGAGCACGCCGCCGAAGAACTCGTCGTCGCGGAAGTTCCGGCCCGCCGCGAAGGCGAAGGGCCGACCGTCGCCGACCGTCAGCCGGTCGAAGTACGTGGTGTTGGTGCCGATCACGCGGAAACCGCGGAAGTAGTCCCCCATGCAGATCGGCACCGCGGTCTTCGTGCTCGCGGCGTAGGTGCCGTCGACGCCGTCGGGCCGTTGCGCGGCGGGAAGGAACTGCTGGTAGAAGTCCCAGGAGATGTTCTCGATCGGCTTGCTGATGAGGTAGACGCTGTTGAGCACCAGCTGCAGCGGGCTGCCCTTCGCGCCGACGATCATGTTGTAGCCGAGTCCCGCACCCGACTCGAACGCCTGCTTGACGATGCCGGCGGTGACGAGCGTGGCCACGACGAGCGCGACGCCGAGCGCCAGCGAGAGCGCCGTCAGGAGGCTGGTGAGCAGCCGCTGCCGGATGTTGCGCCAGGCGATGCCGAGGAGGGTCATGGGAGCGGGATGTCGGTGACGTGGTGGTGGAGGTGCGGAGGGGCCGAGGTTCGACGGATGGGCGGTGGGCGATCCATGGCGTTCACCCCCGAGCCGCGCGGTTGAAGTCTTCCAGCCGGATCCGCCGGGGAAACTGGCTCGCCACGTCGGCCGCGTGGGTCACGACGAGCAGCGCCACGCCCTGCTCCGTGCAGGTGTTCCGCAGCAGGTCGATGACCTGCTGCTGGTGGGCCGGGTCGATGCTTGCCGTCGGCTCGTCGGCCAGAACCGCGCGCGGGCTGTTGGCGAGAGCGCGGGCCACGGCCACCCGCTGTTGCTGCCCCACGCTCAACGCGGAGGGCTTGTGGTCGAGCCTCTGGCCCAAGCCCACCGCCTCCAGCAGCCCCACCGCCCGCCGGCGGTCCGGGCGGCCCGAGCCGAACGACATCGCTACGAGCACGTTCTCGAGGGCGGTGAATCCGGGGAGCAGGTTGAACTGCTGGAAGACAAGGCCCAGCCTGTCGGCCCGCACGCGGTCGCGCCGGGCCTCGTCGAGCCGGGCCAGGTCGAGCCCGTCGACGAGCACGCGGCCGGAGTCCGGCCGCATGATGCCGGCGACCACGTTCAGCAGCGTCGACTTGCCGGAGCCGCTGCGGCCCTCGAGGGCACAGTGCTCACCGGCGGCGAGGCTGAAGGCGGGAATGTCCAGGATGTCCACCCGCTCGCCACCCGGCATGACGAACGACTTCCGGACGTCGACGAGTTCGATGACGGGAGAGGGCATCGCTGCGGGGGCGCGGGAATCGGGTCGCACGGAACCATCGTAGCCCACTCGGGAGGCTGGCGGTCAAAGCCGCGTATTTTGCCAGCCGATTGAGCCGCCGCTGCGAGCCGGTGTATATTCCGCCGCCCGAGGTCCGGTCGAGCGTCCGCACGTTGCGGGACGACCACACCCCGAGCCACAGCCCCAGGAGATTCGCCGTGTCCATTCGCGTCGGCATCAACGGTTTCGGTCGCATCGGCCGCCTCACCTACCGGGCCATCTACGAGAAGTACGGGCTCAACGGGGACGTGCAGGTGGTGGCCCTCAACGACCTCACCGACGCCAAGACCAACGCCCACCTCCTGGAGTACGACTCCAACTACGGCCCGTTCAAGGGCAAGGTCGGCTACGAGGGCAACGATCTCGTCGTCGACGGCCACAAGATCCACGTCTTCGCCGAGAAGGATCCGGGCGCGATCCCGTGGGGCTCCCAGGGCGTGCAGATCGTGGTGGAGTCCACCGGCTTCTTCACCGACGCGACGAAGGCGGTGGCCCACAAGCGCGACAGCGTGAAGAAGGTCGTGATCTCGGCCCCGGCCAAGAACGAGGACCTCACGCTCGTGCTCGGCGTGAACGACAAGATGTACGACCCCAAGAAGCACCACGTGATCTCGAACGCGTCCTGCACGACCAACGGGCTGGCGCCCGTGGCGAAGGTGCTGCACGAGACGTTCGGCATCGACCGCGGCCTGCTGACGACCGTGCACGCCTACACGAATTCCCAGAAGACGGTCGACACCGCCGCCAAGGACCTCCGTGACGCCCGGGCCGCGGCGCTCAACATCGTGCCGAGCAGCACCGGGGCGGCGAAGGCCGTGGGCCTCGTGATCCCGGAGCTGCAGGGGAAGTTCACCGGCATGGCGTTCCGCGTGCCGGTCTCCACGGTGAGCGTCGTCGATTTCACCGCGCTGCTCAACAAGGAGGCGTCGCCGGCCGACATCAACGCCGCCATGAAGAAGGCCGCGGAAGGGCCGCTCAAGGGCATCCTGCGGTACACCGACAAGGAACTCGTCTCGACCGACCTCAAGGGCGATCCTCACAGCTCGATCTTCTCGGCCGTCGACACGATCGGCCTGGGCAACTTCGTCAAGGTGGTCAGCTGGTACGACAACGAGTGGGGCTACTCCAACCGTGTCGCCGACCTGCTGAACTTCCTCGAGGACAAGGGCCTGTAGGAAAAGTCCTCGAGGACACGAGCCCGCGGCGGCTACTGTGGGCCATCGGCGGCAGCGGGCCGTGCCGCGACGGTGCAGTCGGTCTCGTGCACGGTGCCGTCGAAGGCCGTGAGGGCCACGTGGATCCGCACCGCGGCGCACGACGGCGGCGGGCCGGGCCAGCGCAGCACGAAGTGCAGGCCGCGGTTTCGTGACGTGCGGCGGAAGTGTGTCGCCGCTTCCTGCGCCGGGACGTCCCATCGCGCCACCGTCTCGCCCCGGTCATCGAACACGGTAATCGCCACGTCGCCCGCCGCGGAGACGAGCCGTTCGTCGTCGTCGCGCGGTTCGATCACGACGGCCAGCCCGTCGCTGACCCCGTCCGCCGTGCCATCGAAGCACGCGGTGCGTGACTGATTGACAACGAGATGGGTGATCCGTCCCGCTTCGGCCAGGCTCTCCTCGTGCGACAGCTGGCGGCCGGTGGCCGGCGGGGTGTCGGGGGCCATTGGGCGGGCCGAAGGATCGAAGTCGGCTGCCACCGGGACGGTAGCCGCGGTGGGCACGACGGCCGGCGCCGGCGGGACGGCCGCCCCGGGGAAACGGGGCTCGGCTGGCAACGGCGGGACGCCTTCGAGCGCGGGCGGAGCGACGCCGCCCGGGGCCGCGGCGGGCGACGAGGGTGACCCGATCGGCGGCGGCAGCCGCCCGGGGCCGGCAGCGCCGCCGGAGGTCGAGGGGGCGGCCGGAATGGTCAGCGGCGGGGGAACGAGCGTCGGCTGGCCGGGAGTCGCCGGCCGCGTGAACCCCGGCGGGTCGTGGTCGACGAATCCCAGCTGCCGGCGCATGCTGACGTTTTCCCCGGCGACGCGCTCGAGCCGGGCGCACTTGGCCTCGAGCTCGTCCTGCAGGTGGTAGATCTGGTCTTCCTGCATCCGCAGTTCACGCTCGAGCAGCTGCTGGCTCGGGTCGGTGCGGCATCCCGCCAGAAGCAGGGCGAGCGCACCGGCCTGCACGGCCGTCCGCGTCGCCTGCAGCGACCGTGAAGACCGCGCAGGTGTCCGGAACCAACCGGTGGCGTCCGCCCCGGAAACGTCGGTGCTCTGGCTTGGCAATCGTGGCATGACGCGCCTCCTTGCGCCTCACGGCGCCCCGACGGGCGCCACCCGATCAGATCCTGGCATGGGCCTCGCGGGCAGGCCTCGCGCGACTCGATCAGCCTCCCTTGGATTCCGTCTTGGACGTGGGCATGCGGTCGATCACTTCGTCGATCAGCCGGTATTCCAGCGCCTCGTGCGCCGACATGAACCGGTCGCGATCGGTGTCCTGCTCGATCTTCTCCAACGGATGTCCGGTGTGCTTGAGCAGGATCGCGTTGAGCTTGTGCTTGATGTTCTTGAATTCCTTGGCGTGGATCATGATCTCCTCGGCCGTGCCCTCCATGCCGGCCAGCGGCTGGTGGATCATGATCCTCGCGTTGGGCAGGGCGCGACGCTTGCCCTTGGCACCGGCCGTGAGCAGCACGGCACCCATCGACGCGCATTGGCCGATGCAGTAGGTCGCGACGTCGCAGGTCACGAACTGCATCGTGTCGTAGATGGCCAGACCGGCCGTGACGCTGCCGCCCGGCGAGTTGATGTAGAGGTGGATGTCGGCCTTGGGGTCGTCCGACTGCAGGAACAACAGCTGCGCCACGATGGCATTGGCCACCTCGTCGTTCACCTGCGAGCCGAGGAACACGATCCGGTCCTTGAGCAGCCGGCTGTAGATGTCCATCGCCCGCTCTTCGCGGCCGCTCTTCTCGATGACGTAGGGGATCAGGGGCATGGACGGCGTCTCGGCGGTTGCGGGGGTGTGGGGCTCGAGGATGTGAGGGGGCGCGGGGTGCCGGATCAGTCCTTGGCTTCCTCTTCCGGCGACACCGGCGGCTTCGTGAGCACCTCGTCGACGAGGCCGTATTCCTTCGCCTCGGTGGCGGTCAGATAACGGTCGCGGTCGGTGTCCCGGGCGATCCGCTCGATCGGCTGGCCGGTGTGGCGGGCGAGGATGTCGTTGAGGATGGCGCGGGTCTTGATGATCTCGTCCGCCTGGATCTCGATGTCGCTGACCTGGCCGCCGACCTGGCCGTAGGGCTGGTGGATCATCACCTTGGCGTGCGGCAAGGCGAACCGCTTCCCTTTCGCCCCGCCGGCGAGCAGCACCGCGCCGCCGCTGGCCGCGAGCCCCACGCAGTAGGTGGCCACCGGGCAGGAGAGGATCTGCATCGTGTCGTAGATCGCCATGGTGGCCGTCACGCTGCCGCCCGGAGAGTTGAGGTAGAAGTGGATGTCCTTGCGGCGGTTCTCGCTCTGCAGGTAGAGGAGCTTCATCACCACTTCGTTGGCGTTGCCGTCGTAGATCTCTCCCTGTAGCAGGATGATCCGGTTTTCCAGGAGCAGATCCCCCAGCGTCATCTGCCGCTGCCGCTGGTAGTCGCGGTAGGCGCTGGAAGCCTTCGGGACGAATGAACGCTCGTGCATGACGGGTCTCGGGTGGTCGGTGGCGAGGCGCTGGATGGGGTCGTGGCCGGGAAGTGGGATGCCGTCCGCGAAGCGGACGCGACGACGGCCGTCGCTCAGGAACGACGCGGCGCGGCGGGCTCGGGATGGGTCGCCGTCGGAATCTCCTCCTCGCCGACCGCGACGCCGCAGACGGCATGATCCACGGCCTCTGCGTCACGCTTCTGGAACTCGAACGGAACGTCCTTGAACGTGGCGTGCGACGTGACCAGGTCGATCGTCTTCCGCTCGATGATCTGGTTGCGGAGCACATCCATCAGGCCGCGCTTCTCGAGATTGGCCCGCACGCGCCGCGGCGATTCGCCGGACTGGGCGGCGATCGCGCGGATCTCCTCGTCGTAGTCGGCGGCCGTGTCGGCGATCGACTGATCCTCCGCGATCCGCTCGAGGATGAAGTGCTCCTTCAGGGCTTTTGCGGTGCTGCCCATGACCGTCTGCCGCAGCTCGTTGACGTGCTGGCGGATCGCGTCGTCGTCGAAGCCGCTGCGCCGGAGCTCCAGGATGGCCCGCTCCAATTCCCGCAGGCTCTGCCGGCGGAGCAGGTCGGGGGGCAGGTCCCAGCCGGCCGACGCGGTGAGCGCGTTCGACACCTGCTGCCGAACCTGGCGGCGCCGGTGCCATTCGAGCTGGCCCTCCAGCTGCTTCCGCACGGCGGACCGCAGCTCGTCGGCCGACGCGAAGGAGCCGAGCTCCTCGAGCAGATCGGCGTTGAGGTCGGGCAGCTCCAGCTTCTTGACCTCGACGACGGCGAGTTCCAGCGTGATGTCCTTGCCGCGCAGCGACTCCACGGCGGCCTCGTCCGACACCTTCACGGTCGTCTTCACGGTCGAGCCCGGACGGGCCTTGGCCACGAGCGTGTCGAATCCGGAGATTTCCGCGTCGGCGAAGGAGAGCCGCGGCCGCACGATCAGCTCGAGGTCCGTGGCCTCCGAAAGGAGCGTGTCGCCGTCGAAGAACCGCAGGTTCGCGACGACGAGGTCGCCCGCCGCCGCCGCCCCGTCATGGGGCACGAACCGGGCCCGCTCGCGGAGGATGTTCGTCAGCGACTCCTCGACGTCGTCGTCGGAGATGGTCCGCGAGGGGCGGCGGATCGACAGGCCCTTCCATTCGGGCATGTCGAATTCCGGCCGGACCTCGATCTTGAACTCAAAGGTCATCGGGCCGTCGTCCGGCATCATCACGGCGTCGATGTCCAGGTCGGGCTCGCTGATGGGCGAGAGCTTCTGCTGGTCCGATACTTGCGTCATCGCATCGGCCAGCAGCTTGCTGCGGATCTGATCGGAGAGTTCCGACTTGAAGCGGCTGCTCACGAGCCTGCGCGGGGCGCGGCCCGGCCGGAAGCCGGGAAGCATGGCGGCCGGCATCATCTCCCCCAGCGCCATGTCGCGGTAGCGATCGATGTCCTCGCGCGGCACGGTCACCCTGACGCGGCGCTCACAGGCCGACAGCTTGTCAATGGCGACGTCCAGCTTCAGAGGCTGTACGGCGGGCTCGTCACCGGGGAGGGTGGCATCGGGAGCGGACGCGGGACTGGCGGGAGAGGACATGGCTGATTCCAACGGTGCAGATGAGAACAGGAGCCGCGCGCGACCGGTCGACCGGGCCGCCCCCTGTGCGGCCCGTGAGGGCGGGCGCGGGAAACGGACCGGCCGCGGAGACCCGGGAACCATGCGGCCAGGAAGCGGGTGATGGGATTCGAACCCACGACAACCACGTTGGCAACGTGGTGCTCTACCAACTGAGCTACACCCGCGGGGCATTCCACGACGACCCTCGGACCCCGGCTGGCCGGAATCCCTGGAAACGTCGAGGAACCCGGAATTATAGGGTGGGGTGGGGTCGCCGCAAGGTCATCCACCGGCAAACTGGGTTTTTTGCGCGGTCCGGATCGACCGTCAGAGCCGGGGCGGAAGGACAGGTCGCCGGAGGCCATGCACCGCGGTCATTGCGGCTGCTTTTCCGGCCGGCGAGCCCCCTTCTTGGGCGGCGGTGCGACGGGCTTGGCCAGCGTGACGGTCAGGACCGTGGCCTGCAGCTGCAGCCGCTGGAGGAACCTGCCCTCGAGCTCGATATCGTCGCCGCTGCCCACCAGGCCGAGGTTCGGCGTGTTGACGACCAACTGTGCATCGTCGGCGACTTCGAACTCGAACTTGTCCCTGCCGGCCTGCACCGTGACGGTGTTGTCCTTCACGAGCTTGATCAGGCCGGAGACGTTGTAGGTGCCAGCGGGCCGGCGGCCGGGTAGCCGTTTGCCACCCGCCGCGCCCAGTCCGGGAGCCGCGACTTCCGGCACGCCCGTGCCGGGAAACGTCACCTGCGTCACGGGATCCGTGACCTTTCCGGTCTCGTCGATGTTCAGGCTCACCAGAATGAACTGATTGGGCTGCAGCATCTCGCGGCTGGCGACGCCGGTCACTTCGACGCGAGCGTCCGGGGCCGGCACCACGGTCCAGACGGACGCACTTTCCTTGGGAAGCCGCACCCGCATCGCGCCGGGGCCGACCTCGACGATCACGCCCTTCCGCTCTTCCAGCGGCAGCGTCTGCCACTGCTGTCCCCGGGGCAGCTGCCCACGGGCGGCGGACGCGATGACGAGCTGGCATCCCACCAGCACGCCGAGCCACATGGCCCACGGTCGTCCCACGCATCGGTTCATTGGCGGGAATCCTCTCGCTCTGTGTCGGGACGCCCGCCGCTGGCAGCCGTGCGTCCGCGGTTTCGCCCCGATCGCATTCCTGACTTACTATAGTGGATGCTTCAGGCAGCGCCCTCTTTTTTGCACTCCATGTCCCCGCCATCCCCTCCGCCCGCCGGCCCGCGCAGGGTGACCGTGCGCGACCTTTCCGCCGCGAAGCGGGCGGGAAGGCCGTTGACCATGGTGACTGCGTACGACTGGCCCACGGGGCGGCTGGCCGACGAGGCCGGCGTCGATTGCGTGCTCGTGGGGGACAGCGTGGCGATGGTCGTGGCCGGGCGGTCGTCCACGATTCCCGCCACGCTCGAGCAGATGATCTACCACGGCGAGATCGTGGCCCGGGCCGTGACGCGGGCCATGGTCGTCGTGGATCTGCCGTTTCCGTTCCAGCACCTCGGCGTGCGGGCGGCGGTGGAGGCGTGCGCGCGGATCCTGAAGGAGACGGACTGTCAGGCGGTGAAGCTCGAAGGCACGGCAGGCCAGGCCGACGTCATCGCCGGCATCGCCGCGGCCGGTATCCCCGTGATCGGGCACGTCGGCTTGAGGCCGCAGGCCGTGCACCAGCTCGGCGGCTATCGCATGCAGCGGGACGTCGACCAACTCTTGGCCGACGCCGAGGCGGCGGCGCACGCCGGAGCCTGTGCCGTGCTGCTCGAATGCATTCCCCGGGAGGTGGCGGCATCGATCACCCGGTCGCTCGACGTACCCACCATCGGCATCGGCGCGGGTCCGGACTGCGATGGACAGGTGCTCGTCATGCACGATCTCGTCGGCCTGTCTCCCGACCGCGTGCCCAGATTCGTGCGGACCTACGCCGACGTCAAAGACACGATCGCCGACGCGTTGGGCCGCTGGCGACGCGACGTCGAAACGCGGGCGTTCCCAGGTCCTGCAGAGACGCTCGGGTAGGCCGCGCGGCCCGAGCACCGTGCGCGGCGGTCCCGAAGGGCACGATGCAGATCGACGACGGTCGCCGCGTCGTGCCGGCGGCGACTCGTTCTCGCAGCCGCTGCGGTCGTCCGCTTACGGCAGCACCACCTCGTCTGAGATCACGACCGGCCTGCTGCTGGTGACCGACGCCGGTGTGGGGATCCCCGCGCTGGGGCCGGGCGAGCCACCGGGCCCCGCCGGAACGCCCGGCGACACGATCGTGCCGGCCGGCATGCCCCCCTCCACGACGCCTCCCTGGCAGCCGTCGCAGTTGCCGCCGGCCATGCCGCCCACCACCTCGCCGCCGCAGGGAGCGGGCGGACAGGCCGAGGGCTGACCACACGGCCTCATGGCCGGAGCCTGCGGGGCCACCGGAGCGACGGCGGCACCGGGGGGCACGAAGCCCGGCGGGAGATGGCCGAAGCACTTTTCGTACTTCCAGACCTCGAGCGCGATGTAGCGCTCGTTGAGCGCCTTGCACCCGGACAGGCCCAGGGCCGCCGTCAGCACCACCATGGGCATGCACCGCGACGCGACGCGACACCATGAATTCGCAAGCATCGATCCCATCTCCTGGCCGGGGTTGTGCACCTCGGGTCGGGAACAGATTCCCGACGCCAAGCAAAACTACCCCATGCCGGAGGCGCGGCAAGAAAAACGGTCCCGCACCGGAGCGCGGAGCGAGCGGCCATCGTGAAGCTGTGCCGATCGTGACGGGAGCACCGCGGCCTGCGACCGCGGCGAGCGTCGCCTGTGGCGGACGGGCTGCCTTGCGTCCCGGCGCCGTCGCGGCGGCCGCGGTGCAGATCAGCCCTTCCGATGCCGGATGCGGGCACGCATGCGCCGCTTCTTCTGCCCCAGCTTGCGGCGGCCTTTACCGGTTTTCTTGACGCCCATGCGATTCTCCAGATGGTGACCAGACCCGTGGTGGCAGAGGTTGTAAGATGGCGGTCCGGCTCTCTGCAAGCACCGCCCCGTGCCCCGGTGGCATGATCACTTTTTTCCCCACCTATGCGCGGCGGATTCCCGGTGAGGGGCGGTGGCGGGCGTGCATCGCGGGGATGATCTCCCGTCCGCTTCCCGCCAACAGCCGGCGGCGCACGCTCGCCGTCGGCGTGATCAAGCGGCTGCTCGAGCTCGACGACGCGGACCTCCGATCGGACGTGTTTCGGCGGCGGGCCGACGCGTTCCTGTTCCAGCGGGTGGCCGGGGAGCCGGTCAGAATCCGGATCGGCGACCGCATGATCGACGCCGGTCAGTCCGACCGCGTCGGGCATTTTCAGCGGACGATCGACCTGGAAGACGGCGAGGTTGACGCGCTCGCGGGGCGAGCCCGAGGAACGGCCCGCTGGCTGTGCTACGAGCCGGTCCCAGCGGAGGAGGAGGCCTTCGCGGTCGACGTCGCAGCGGCCGGTGCCGCCGCCGGCAGGATCCATCTGATCGACGAAGCCGGACTCTCCGTGGTGTCCGACATCGACGACACGATCAAGGTGACGAACGTGGCCAACCGGCGCGAGCTGCTGGCCAACACGCTCCTGCGCGAGTTCGTCGCCGTCGACGGCATGGCGGAGATCTACCGCTGCTGGCGGCAGGAAGGGGCCGCGTTTCACTACGTTTCAGCCAGCCCGTGGCAGCTGGCAAGCTGCTTGGGGGGATTCTTGCGCGGCTGCGACCTGCCCGAAGGGTCGATGCACCTCAAGCTCTTCCGCCTCAAGGATTCCACGCCGTTGGGCCGCCTGCCGTCCCGCAAGCACTCGAAGCGCCGGATCATCGAGCAGATCCTCGCCGACTTTCCAGCCCGCAGGTTCCTGCTCGTGGGCGACTCGGGGGAACGAGACCCGGAGCTCTACGCGGCGATCGCCCGCCGGCACCCGCACCAGGTCACCGCCGTCGCCATCCGGAAGGTCGAAGGCAAGGCCGCGAGGCACAACGTGCCGACGCGGCTGCAGCGGTTGGCCCGGCGGCTGCCCCCGGGAATGCTGCGGGTCTTCGTGGAGCCTCAGGAGCTGGCGGAACTCGTCGCGGCCCGGTGACTGGCGGCCGGGTGAAGCGGGGCAGTCCGGGGGGCCGGGAGGGTCGAGGGCAGCCGACGAGCCGGCATTGGGCCGGTTTGGCGGGTTTGGTACACCCTCGCTCCGCCGCGCGCCGGAGTCGCGGTCGAGATCCCGCGGACGAACCGCCCATGAACGCCACGATCGGGTGCGTGCGGTGTCGCATGCTCTGCACCGCGATTGCCATCGCCCTCGGCGGTGTCGTCTCCATGGCCGCCGAGGAAACCACCGAGTTTCGGATCGAGAGCGAGGTCTATGCCAACGGCGGGCAAGAGCCCGTGGCCCGCACGCTCACGCTGTTTCGCGACCAGATCGCCTGGGATTTTCTGGACCCTGTCCCGGCGGCGGGCGCTGGTCAGGCGACGGGTGATGCCGGCGCCGCGGCGGCTGAAATCGTGCTCCACGATCCGGCGCGGGAGCGGGTCGTCGTCGTCGACCCGGCCCGCAACGTGAAGACCCACATCGACGCCGTCCGGCTCGAGCGGCTCAGCGTGTCGCTCGCATCCTGGGCCCGCAAGTCCGACGATCGGCTGATCCGCTGGGCCGGAGGCCCCGATTTCGGGGACGGGATGCAGGAGGTCGCGGACCAGATCGAACTCGCCGGGCCCCGGGTGCGGTACGCAGTGGCGTACGCGGAGGCGCCCACGCCGGAGGCCGCCGAGGTGTATCGGAGGTTCGCCGACACCGCCATCCTGCTCAAGGGGCTCATGCGGCCCGGTGGCCTGCCCCCGTTTCCGCGCATGGCGATCAACCGGCGGGTGGCAGCCGCCGGCGGCATCCCGACGAGCGTGGTGCTGGAACTCGACCCCGGCATGGCGGCGTTCACGCCGCGGTCTGCGCGGCTGCGGTGCGTGCACAAGTTTCATCCGCGGCTGCTCACATCCGACCTCGCGCGCATCGAACAGGCCGAGAGCTCCGTCGCCGTGGCCACGTCGGTCGAACTCGCGGACTTCGTCGCGTCGCGGCCGCGCGGCGAGTGAGAGCGACGCCGTCGCCGCACGATCTTTGGCGAAACGGCACCGCTGCGCCTCGCCCGCATAATGGGCGCTTTCGGAGCGCGGCAGCCGCCGCCCAAGAAAGCCGCCGCGACCGGACGATATTTCCTGCGTCGCACACCTTGCCCAGCCGGCCGAGTCCGCCTGCCACGGGCAGCCAGCCGACGGACGGCCGCCGGAAGGCGGTTGACATTTGTATAGTACTGCCGTTACATTCATCCCCCACATCATTTCAACGGAGGTCCTCATGCTGGTGCTCTCGCGGAAGCAAAACGAACGGATTCGGGTCGGCGAGTCGGTGGTCGTCACCATCGTGAGGGTCAGCGGCGACAAGGTGCGGATCGGCATCGAGGCCCCACCGAACGTGCGGGTGCTGCGGGATGAACTCGAGCCGGAGACCCTTGGCGACGTGATCCTCGACGCCGCCTCCGAGCTGCCGATTCCGCGACTGCTGGGACTGACGGGCTGAACCCCGCCTGACGGCCCGACCGCGAGTGGGTTGCGGCGGGCTCGTGGGGCAAGCGGCGTTGGCGATCGGAATCACGAACGGCCGCGATCGGGTGGACTCGGTACACTTTCGGAGTCGGCCCGCTGGAACGGCCCGGCAGCGGACGCCTGTGCGGGTGTCGCGGCGCCAGGGTGAAGCCCCGGGTGGCCCCGGCCGCAGCGGTATCCACCAGCCTCACGGGAGCCTCACGGGCGCCGTCGGTCGTGAACGACGTCAAGAAACCGCCCCGGCGGCAGCTGCGTGGAACCGTGCTGGTGGCGTGCATCGGGCTCGCTGCAGCACTGGCGGCGCTGGCGATCCTCCTGGCCCACGAGCCTTCCTTCTATCGCCGGGGAATGGGGCCTGCCGCGGCCACGGCGGAGGGCGAGGCCCGGGCGCGGCGGATGGTCACGAAGGCGTCGACGCTCTACGCCGCCGTCGCGCAGCCGGCGTCCCTGGTCGCCGGAGGCCAGCCAGGAAGCTGGGAGGCCGCCATCCGTGACGACGAGCTCAATGCCTGGCTGGCGATCGATCTGCCACGCAGCCATCCCTCCTGGCTGCCCCGGGGTGTCACGGCTCCTCGGGTCGCCTTTCGCGAGAGGCACGCGTCGGCCGCCGCGCGCGTGGGATACGGACCGCTGTCGGCGGTGGCGTCGGTCGATCTCGAGATCGCACTGCGAGACGTCAATCAGCTGGGCATCGTCGTCGAGCAGGCGAAGCTGGGGGCGATCCCCCTGCCCAGTGCGCCGATCGCGCGGGGGCTTGCCAGACGCCTCCACGGGCTCGGCATCATGACTGAACTGCGGCAGCGTGACGGCAGGCTCGGAATCGTGGTCCACTTTCCCCGCACGTCCGCCGCCGGTGCCGCGGCGCCGCGGGTGGAGACGCTCTCCCTGATCGAAGGCGAACTGCTCATGGCCGGCACCCTGCAGGCGGCGGGCCCGGCCCGGCCCGGAGGCCCCGATCCGCCGCGGTGAGGCACGGCGGGGCAGGCTTTGCGGCGGGATTCGCGAGACCGCCGCGAAAGGATCGACCGATTCGCTCCGACCCGCTACGACTTCACTCGCGGCCGATACCGATTCCGAATTCGTTGCGGAGACGACGCATGGACAAGCAGCACGAATCCCGACCCTCGCCGCCGCCGGCGACCGCCCGGCTCACGTTCCTGGGGGCGGCCGGCATGGTCTCCGGATCCCGGCATCTCGTGGAGGCCGCGGGCTCGCGGGTGCTCGTCGACTGCGGCCTCTTCCAGGGGGAGAAGGAGCTGCGGGAACGCAACTGGAGCCGCTTCCCGGTCGCCGCCGACTCGATCGACGCCGTGGTGTTGACGCACGGACACATCGACCACTCGGGCTGGCTGCCGCGGCTGGTGCGGGAGGGGTTCAAGGGACCCATTCTCACGTCGCCCCCCACGGCCGACCTGCTGGGTCTGCTGCTCTACGACTCCGCCAAGTGCCAGGACGAGGACGCCGCATATGCCAATCGAAAGGGCTACTCGAAGCACCATCCGGCGCTGCCGCTCTACGACGAGCGGGACGTGGACCGCACCCTGCGGCTGGTGAAGCCCGTGGCGCGGGGCGGCTGGTTCGACCCGGCCGCGGGCATCCGCTGCCGGTTCCACGACGCGGGGCACATGCTGGGCAGCTCGTTCGTCGAGATGGAGGTCGCCACAGGCGCCGGTCCACGTCGTCTGGTGTTCTCGGGGGACGTGGGCCGCTTCGACGCGCCGCTCTACCACGACCCAGCGGCGCCTCCGGCCTGCGACTACCTCGTCTGCGAGAGCACCTACGGCGATCGCGACCATCCCCCCAGCCGGCCGCTCGACGAACTCGAGGCCGTGACGAAGGAATCGCTGGCCCGCGGAGGCATGATGCTGGTGGCGTCGTTCGCCGTCGGTCGCTGCCAACAGCTGGTCTACCTGCTCCGCACGCTGATGGCAGCCGGCCGCCTGCCCGAGGTGCCCGTGTGGATCGATTCGCCGATGGCCGTCGAGGCGACCGACGTGTTTCGCCGACATGCGGAGGAACACGACTTCGCCGAGGCGAAGATGGTGGGCGTGGCAGAGGCCCTCGCCTCTCCTTTCGTCCGGATGGCGAAGACAGCGGAGGAATCGAAGGCGATCAACGCCCACAAGGGGCCCGGCATCGTCATCGCGTCCAGCGGCATGATGAACGGCGGCCGGATCCTCCATCACCTTGCCCAGCGGCTGCCCGACCCGAAGACGACCGTCTTGGTGGCGGGCTTCCAGGCGATCGGCACCCGGGGGCGGAGCCTGATCGACGGGGCGAAGTTCCTGCGGATCCACGGCCGCGACGTGCCCGTGCGGGCGGTGGTGCGGCGGGTCGATGCCCTGTCCGGCCATGCCGACCGGCACGAGATCGGCCGCTGGCTGGCCGGCATGGCGCCGCCGAAAAAGACGTTTTTGGTGCACGGGGAGCCCCCGGCCGCCCGCGGCATGCAAGACTTCCTCAAAGAGACCCGCGGCTGGGACGTGGAGATCGCCACCCTCGGCGGCACGGCCCGGCTCGATTCCTGACGCGGCTGGCGAGGTAGAGCACACATGGCGAAGAAACCCATCCCGCGGCCGGCGGCCGCGAAGCCGGCGGCCGGCGCCGACGCGCCGGTCGGGCCCGCGGCCGCGGAGCCGCTGCCCAAGGCGTGCAGCATCCTGCCCGACACCACGCTCGGCGACGACGTGGCACTCGTCGCGGAGAACATGGAGCGGATTCTCAACTCGCCGAGCTACAGCCTCGCGCAGGAAGACCGGTCGCTCCTGGAGCGTCCCGAAATGCGCGGCGTGCGGATGCTCCTCGAGCTCGGCAAGCCGGAACTCGCCTTCCAGGCCGACAGCATCACCTCGACGGTGATCGTCTTCGGCGGCACGCAGATCGTCGAGCGCACCGCGGCCGAGCGGCGGCTGTCGGAGGCCCGCCGGGCGATCTCCCGCGCGTCCCAGCCGCCGGACGCCCGACTCACCCGCGAACTGCAGCGGGCCGAGCGGCTGCTCTCCTACTGCCGCTACTACGACGCGGCCCGCGAGTTCGCCCGACTGGTGTCGATCGACAACCAGTGCGACGACAAGCGCGACTACGTGATCATCACCGGCGGTGGGCCGGGCATCATGGAGGCGGCGAATCGGGGCGCGTTCGACGTCGGCTGCAAGTCGATCGGCCTCAACATCAAGCTGCCGGCCGAGCAGCAGCCCAACCCGTTCATCACGCCGGAGCTCTGCTTCCAGTTCAAGTACTTCGCGATGCGCAAGTTTCACTTCATCCTGCGGGCCGCGGCGGTGGTGCTCTTCCCGGGCGGCTTCGGCACGCTCGACGAGATGTTCGAGACGCTCACCCTGCGACAGACGCACCGCATGCAGCCGGTGCCGATCATCCTCTTCGGCAGGGACTACTGGTCGCAGGTCGTCAATTTCCGGTTCCTGGCAGACAGCGGTGTGATCCAGGATGCGCACCTCGACCTGTTCAGCTACGCCGAGACGCCCGAGGAGGCCTGGCAGCAGATCCTCGACTTCCACGCCTCTCCGGCGGCGCATCCGGCCTGACCGTAGGGCCGCCCCACCGCGCTGCCACAGGGAGTCAACCGTGCCGCAGCCGTTTGACCACGCGACCGGGGCCGCGGCCCAGGCCCGACGGGTGGCGCTCGTCACCGCGGGCGAGAGCGGGCTCGGAGCGGCCGTGGTGCGGGCGCTGGCGGCCGCGGGCCATGCCGTGGCGATCCATGCGCACGCGGCGCTTGATCAGGCCCGGGCCCTGGCCGACGAGCTCGGCGCCGCCGGCGTGCCCAGCCTCGCCGTCACCGCCGACCTGCGCGACGAGGGGCCGATGCGGACGCTGGTGCACCGGGTGACGGATCACTTCGGCCGGCTCGATGCGGTCGTGGCCTGTGCCGCGGTCGCCCATCCCTGTCGGCTGGAAGACGTGACCGCCGACGATCTGCGGATGCACTTCGACGTCGGCTGCGTGGCCGCGTTCGTGACGGCGCAGGAGGCCGCCGCCGTGATGGTCGGGCAGGACTCGGGCGGCGGCATCGTGCTCGTGGGCGAAGATGCCGCGGCGCTGCCGCGCGTCGGCCGGCTACCCGAGGCGGTCGCCAGGGGGGCGATGCCGGCGCTGACGCGGTGCCTGGCGGCGGAATGCGCCGCGCGGAATCCCCTGGTCCGGGTCAACTGCGTGCTTCCCGGCAGCGCCGCCTCGTCCTTCGCCCGCGTCGCCCACGCCGTACTGTTCCTGCTCGAGAACGAGGGAGTCACCGGCGCTTGTTTGCCGGTCGCCCACGAGGCGTGAAGCCCGGCGTGGAAGCCGGCGGGCTTGGCCCGCGCCGTAGGTCACGCCGCCGACGGGCCGCCGGTGGGGAGAAACACCGTGAACGTGCTGCCCACGCCGGGCTCGCTCGCGACGGTCACCGTGCCGCCGTGCGCCTGCACGATGTGCTTCACGATCGAGAGCCCCAGGCCCGTCCCGCCCAGCTGGCGGCTGCGGGCCTTGTCGACCCGGTAGAAACGCTCGAAGAGCCGCGGCAGGTGCTCGGCGTCGATCCCGCAGCCTTCGTCGCGGATCGCGATCCGGACGCCGCCATCCGCGGCGGCGGCGGTGATCCTCACCTCGCTGCCGGGACCGCTGTACTTGACCGCGTTGTCGACCAGGTTGATCAGCGCCTGCTCGAGCAGCGGCGCGTTGAGGTGCGCCGCGAGCGACTCGTCGCAGTCGACGTGCAGTCGGATGGACCGTTCGCCCGCCCGAGGCAGGCAGTCGGTCGCGACCGTGGCCAGCAGGTCGGCGACCCGCACATCCTCCCGGGGCAGATCGCCCGTGCCCTCGCTCTGCTCGATCCGCGAGAGCGCGAGCAGGTCCTCGATGATCGACTCGAGCCGGTCGGCCTGCCGGGCGATGATCTCCAGGAACCGCTGCCGGTCGGTCGGGTCTTCGGCCGCGCCATCGACGAGCGCCTCGACGAATCCCTTGATGGAGGCGATCGGAGTCTTCAGCTCGTGCGAGACGTTGGCGACGAAGTCCCGCCGGATCGTCTCCAGCCGCTGCATCTCCGTCACGTCGTTGAGCACGATCACGGCGCCGCCGTCCCCCGAGTCATCCCGCAGGGCGGTGCCGCGCAGCCGGATCGTGCGATCGCGCGTCCCGCGGAGCAGCAGGTCGTCTTCGACGGGCTCGCGGCAATCGATCGCCCGCAGGGCGAACTGCCGCAGATCGGGATTCCGCACCACCTCCTGCAGCGTGCGCCGGATCGCCCGCGTCGGATCGACGGTGAGCAGCTCGGCCGCCGCACGATTGATGCCGACGACCCGCTGCCGAGCGTCGATCGCGAGCACGCCCTCGATCATGCTGCCGAGCACCGCTTCTTGCTGCGTGCCCTGCCGGCCGATGGTGAGCCCGCGTTCGACGAGCTGCTCGCGAATCGCGGCGATCGCCTCGGCCAGTCCCGCGAATTCGGCGAGTTCACCCGTGGGGATCGGGCCCTCGACGTCGCCGTCCGCGAGCCGGACCGCGGCCTGCGAGAGGTCGATGACGGGCCGGGCGAGGCGGCCGGCGAGGATGCGGGCGGCCCCCAGGGCTGCGAGGCTGCAGGCCAGGAAGCCCGCGAGCAGCCATCGCTGCGACCGTGCCAGATCGGCGTCGGAGGCCAGCGTGTCGGCGGTGACGCGGACGATCGCCGCGGGACGGTCTGCCGGGCCCACGGGCGCCACCACGCAGAGCAGCCGCTTGCCCGCGGCGGCATCGTAGCGGCTCGTGCGGGCGATCCGGCCGGCGCGGGCTTCCTCGAGCAGCGAATCCGCGGCCGGGGAGCGTTCGCTCGCAGGACTGTCGGGCGCGGAGCTGGCCAGGATCGAGCCGTCGAGGGCCACGAGGTCGACCCGCGCTCCGCTGCCGACGGCCATCCGCCGGCTCGCGGCCACGAATTCGGCAGGTTCGACGTCCCCTGCGCGAAGCTGCAGCACGCCGGCCAGCCCCGTGGCGACGTCGGCCACCCGCTGCAGCTGCGCAGCATCGGAAAGCCTCGCCAGCTGCACGCTCGAGAGCCAGAAGCACCCCACGAGCAGCGTCGCCACCAGCGCGCAGATGCACGCGAAGATGTGCCAGGAGAAGCGCGAACGGGGCATGGGATGGGTTCAGGGACGCGACGGTGGTTCACGCCCGGAACCGGTATCCCACGCCGCGGACGGTCTCGATGTAGGAACCGAAAGCCCCGAGCTTCTTCCGCAGGCCGGCGACCTGGACGTCCACCGAACGTTCCGTCACAGGATAATCCTCCCCCTTGACGGCGTCGACGATCTGGGCCCGCGTGAACGCCCAGCCCGGCCGCCTGGCCAGGAATTGCAGCAGGGCGAACTCGGTGTAGGTGAGCACGATCGCAGCGCCGGCCAGGGTGACCTCGTGCCGCCCGGGATGGATCGACAGCTCGTGCACGTCGATCGTCGTCTCCGCCTCGGTCTTGGCGGCGGCTTCCTTGCGCCGCAGCAGGGCCTTCACGCGGGCCGCCAGCACCCGCGGGCTGAACGGCTTCGCGAGGTAGTCGTCGGCGCCCCGCTCCAGCCCGGCGATCATGTCACTCTCCTCCCCCTTGGCGGTGAGCATGATGATCGGGATCTCGCGGGTCTTGGGGTCTTCCTTGATGCGGCGACAGACCTCGAGGCCGTCGACGGCCGGCAGCATCCAGTCGAGCACGATCAGGTCGGGGGGCTGCTTTCGCGTCGCCTTGAGGGCGTCCTCGCCGCTGCCGACGCCCTGCACCGCATAGCCCTCCTTGGTGAGGCTGTACCGCAGAAGCTCGAGCAGGTCGGCCTCGTCGTCGACGACGAGGATCTGCGCGGCTGCGGCCGGCGAGGCGGGCTTCGATTTGAACGAGGTTGGCTTCACGCGATCGGATGACACCACGGTGTGCATGGAAGGCGGTCTCTGTCGTAAGCGGGCCCACCCGAAACGAATGCGTTGTACCTCGAACGGGTTAGGGTTGTGTGAGCAGCCCGGCGGCCGTCAGGAGAGCAGCAGTTCGACATCCTCGGCCGTCAGGCTGGCGACCATGCTGTCGTCGGCCCGCACGATCGATTCGGCCAATTCCCGTTTGCGATCCTGGAGTGCCACGATCTTCTCCTCCACCGTGTCGCGGGCGATCAGCCGGTAGGCGAACACGCGGCGTGTCTGGCCGATCCGGTGCGCGCGGTCCACGGCCTGCGCCTCGACGGCGGGATTCCACCAGGGGTCGAGGATGTAGATGTAGTCGGCGGCGGTGAGGTTGAGGCCCTGGCCGCCCGCCTTGAGGCTCACGAGGAACAGCCGACAGTCGGGGTCCTCCTGGAACCGCTGCACCCGCGACTGCCGGTCGGTCGTCTTGCCGTCGAGGTATTCGTAGGTCACGCTCCGCTCCTCGAGCCGCCGCCGCAGGATCGAGAGAAAGCTCGTGAACTGGCTGAAGACGAGCACCTTGTGCCCCTCGTCGAGCACCTCGTCGAGCTGGTCGAGCAGCGTGTCGAGCTTGGCCGCCGGCTCGTCGATGCGGGCCGGATCGACGAGCCCCGGATGGCAGGCCGTCTGCCGCAGCCGCAGGAGCGCTTCGAGCACCGCGATTCGCGAGCGGCCGATCCCCATCCGGCCGATCCGTCCGGCCAGCTCGAGCCGGTAGTGCTCGCGGAGTTCGTCGTAGGCCTTGCGCTGCTCCTCGCCGAGCTCGCAGAAGAGCGTCTGCTCCGTCTTTTCGGGAAGGTCGGAGAGCACCTGCGCTTTCGTGCGGCGCAGCAGGTAGGGCCGGACGGCGCGGGCCACGACCTCGGCGCTGGTGCGGCCGCCGGTGAGGAACCGCTTGAGCCGGGAGGCACTGCCGAGCTGGCCCGGGTTGAGGAACTCGAAGATGCTCCACAGCTCCCCGATGTGGTTCTCGACCGGCGTGCCGGTCAGGGCCAGACGGTGGCGGGCCCGCAGGAGGCGGCAGGCTTTCGCGGCCTGGCTGGCGGCGTTCTTGATCGACTGCGCCTCGTCGAGCACGACGTAGTCGAACTCGGTCTCGCGGTGCGTGACGATGTCGCGCCGCAGCGTGCCGTAGGTGGTGAGGACGATGTCATGGTCGCTCAACGCGCCGGCGTCGTCGAGCCGCGCGTTGCCCGTGTAGTTGAGCGTCCGCAGCGACGGCGCGAATCGGCGCGCCTCCTCGATCCAGTTGAAGACCAGACTCTTGGGCACCACGACCAGCGACGGCCTGTGGGCGACGCCGCCGTCCTGGAGCACGTGCTTGCGGCGCACGAACATCGCCAGCACCTGGATGGTCTTGCCGAGCCCCATGTCGTCGGCCAGGCAGCCGCCGAGGCCCATCCGTTCGAGGAAGGCCAGCCAGCCGAGCCCTTCCCGCTGGTAGTGCCGCAGCGTGCCCTCGAATCCCTCCGGCTCGTCCTGGGCCTCCGGCCGTTCGCCGCGGGCCAGTTCTTCGCGAATCCGTTCGAAGGCCTCGTCGACCCGCGCCTGTGGCTGGCCCGCCAGCAGCGCGTCGAGCAGCGCCATCTGGATGCGGCCGTACCGCAGCCGGCCGTCGTGCCGCTGCGCCAGCGCCGCCATCGGCTCGAGCTGCGCGGAGAGCGAGTCGGGCAGGATGCCCAGGGAGCCGTCCGGGAGCTCCAGGGAGCGGCTCCCCTTGGCGAGAGCCTCCAGCAACGCCGGCAGCTCCGCCGAAACGCCGCCGAAGTCGATCGCGGCCGACAGCTCGAACCAATCGATGCCGCTGGTCACGTTCCACGCCACGCTGCCGGCCGGCCGATAGCGGCGCCCCGACACCTCGACCGTCCAGCCGGCGCCCGCGAGCTGCGCGACCGAGGCGTCGAGCCGCGCCCGCGGAATCTCCACATGATGTCCGACGTCGTCGCCGTCGTCTGTCAGCTTCGGCGGCGTCGCCCCGAACCGCGGCAGCATGGCGATGGCGTCACGCTCCGCCTGGCGATCGCGGCGGACCAGGATTCTCCGATCGGGGTCGGCGGCACCGCCCGCCGGCTCGTCGGCCGCAACGAGGATGCCGGCGTAGTCGAACCAGATCCTGCCGGCGAGCTGGACGCGGGGGGTGGCCCGCCGACGCGGCGCCCGGCCGATACGGTCGGCGGCGTCCGCATCGTCCGCGTCGCCGCCGTCGAGCGTGACCGTCGGGGAGTCGTCGAGCACCAGCTTCGGCCGCGGCGGGCCCGACTCGATCCGCCAGCCGGTCCACGCCGGGATCTCCAGCCGCGGCAAGTCGGCGAACGACGCGATCCGGTCGATCACGCCGTCGATCTGCGCACCGGAGAATTCGATCGGCCCGCGGCGTTCGAACTGGTCGAGCCAGCCGGCCGCGGCGAGCCTGTCGTCGCCGGTCGGCACGGCCGTCGCTTCCCCGACGGCCAGGCGGGCCAGCCGGTCTTCGAACACGATGAGCCCGGACCGCAGGATCGCCCGGGGCGTGCGGAGATCCTTCCGTTCGCTGCCGCGGACGAGCATGCCGCGCAGCGTCGCGCGGCTTGGCCGCGGGCCCTGACCGGCCCCGTCTGCGAGCTCGGCGAGCGTCTCGGCACGCGTGCTGCGGGCATCGTCGGGCTCCACGACGAGCGCGAATTCCCACGGTCGGCCGCCATCCCACACCAGCGGCACGATGAGGTCGGGATTCCGCCTGGGCTCGGGCTGGAGCACGAGCCGGCCGTGCTCGCAGAGCAGCGCGAGGTGGGTGGCCGACGACTGCGGGCTGACGACGACGCGGGTGATCGACCGCCGCTCGAGCGGCTCCGGAGACCCCGTCTCTCCCACGGCCGCGGCGCCGACGAGCTGGGCGAGAATCGACCGCTCGAGGGAATCGAGCTGGGCGAGCTCCACCTCGCCGGGGCCGATGACGATCGGCCGTGGACGTCCGGTGGCGTTGCCCGCGACGTCGAGCTGCATGCGGCCCGGCAGCAGCACCGCCGCCCGGGCATCGGCGCTGGCCGCGAGGTCGAGCAGGAACACCAGCGCCCCGGCAGATCGCCTGGCGTCGCCGATCGCGATCATGCGGTCGCGGA
>Ga0075471_10000413_pt1 | contig 25506 bp, 26 predicted proteins | sample DEB19_08_DNA_2_FD_74787 | JGI IMG/M metagenome (GOLD analysis project Ga0075471, IMG submission 74787) | Aqueous microbial communities from the Delaware River and Bay under freshwater to marine salinity gradient to study organic matter... | ecosystem: Environmental > Aquatic > Marine > Coastal ...
TTGTAGTATTCAACCTTACTTTTTTTTGAATATATCGTCACCTGCTGCACCACTTCCTGTTGGTTGTTCCTTAGGTGGTTCTTTAGGTTTAGGCATCGGATTAACACTCTTGTCCATGTTATCTTCAAGGTACTGTTGAATTGGTGCTAAGTCTTTTGCTAAGTTGTCAATAGGAAAATCTTTTGCTCCCTTCCCGGGTATTATTATAGTTAAAAAATCATTTTGCTTAAGTACACCTGTTGACTTCCCTGAGAATCTAAAATTAGGAAACTTAGACTTAAGATTGCTGACTGTTGTTGTAGGATCGTTAGCAACTATATTTGTGTTTGTGTTAACATAATCTCTTATTTCATTAGTATAATCATCTTTTTGAGTTTCCTCCTTACCTACTGTAGTTGCAATCGCTTCTGCCTTAGCATTAGGATTAAACTTAGCTCCTTTAACATATCCTCCACGTTTAATAGCAGATTCAACATCTCTTATTCCTGTAAGTAATGGAGTTGCTTTTTTAATAAATTGTTCTTGAGTAAGTATTTTTCCGTTTTCTGAGAAAGGAATTGTTCTTTGTTCTAATTTTCCGTCTACTATAATATTAAGTTCAACACCTTCCGGAGTTCTTGTAACTTTTTTAATATTTGGATTAAAGTCTCTGAATGCTGTAGTAGCTACACCAACATCAGCATCACTTCCTCCCCATAGTTGACCTACCATTGCTGTAATTTCTTTCTCTGATTTTATCCTGCCACCTTCTTCTATTTCAGCTTGTGTTCTTGCTCTAGGTGGAGATACCTCTTGGAACTGAGTTTGCTTATCATATTTAGTTCTTGCCTGCGTACGAATCCACTCGGTTGCAATCTCCATCTGCTTCCTTCCGTTTGCCGTTGATTCAAAGTCAGGCATGGCTACATTTGAACTTGGATCTAAGCGAAGCAGAATCTTACTAGGATCCCTCTCTGCCTCAGTCTTGTCATAAGTAAAACCATACTGCTTCCCATCATCAGTAAACTTCTTACTCTCGGTAAGGATAGATGAGTTATGTATTGGATTAGCTAACATGGCGTGGATGGCGTCTGTTTCTGCCTTATAAAAATCATCCTTAGCAGTCACATCTGATATGTTCATGTAACCGCCCGCATCCTTTACTGCTTCAATTTGTTTTCCTAACGACTGTACATAAAGGTCAGTGGCATTGTCAACATTAAACTTATCATACCTAGCCTTGAGCTGTCCCCTAACCGAACTTATCGTTGCAATCTGATTTGGATTTTGTGTCATCACATATACCTCCTTGCCGTCAACAATCTTCTTCTCTTTCATCGCAATGCTTACTCTCCCTGAACTTGGATCTATATAGATCTGAGACTTATTAAAGTCTCCGTACCCTTCTATCTGTGCGCTAGTATAAAGTTCTAATGCTTGATTATCACCATTCTTAGCCCTGTCCATTATCTCTTTGAAGTTTGTCTGATATTCCTTGAGCATACTGAAGGTGTCGTTGGTTCCGTCCTTCATGTTCTGAACAGCCACGGTGTAGTCCTTCACACTTATCTTCCCTGCCTTTAGCAGCCTATTAAGTTGTAACAGGTACTGTGACCCGTTGTCTGCGAACTCCAATGCGAATTGGTTTGCACCCTTGTGCTCTCCCTGTGGGCTCTCCTGTAGTTTATTTACGGCTAGCCTGTTCTCCTCGTCAAGTTGCGCCTTTAGCTCGGTCCTTCTCTTAGCCTCTTCATCTAATGTTGTCGATAGATCCTTTCCAATCTTAGACCAATCGATGTAATCTGTGGGCTGCCTCTCTGCGTAAAACGCACCCTCTTGTCCTAAATATGATTCTGCCATATTATTGTATTGAGAAAGGATTCATCATTCCAATCAACTTATCTTTATCTTCAGGAGATAAACCACTAATAAAAATATTATATTCAAGTTTATCCATGTTACCTATTTCCTCTTTTGTTTTGCCACCTATCATTTCTGATCCCGAAGAAACCCCTGAGTATGGTGTAACCTGAGTTTGCATAAAGTCTTCAACAGAAGGCTTTGCAGGCATTTCATTTCCTTGTTGAATTTGTTTTTGCATTTCAGGAGAAGGGGAGGGTGTGGTGCCTGTATCTGTTGTTATCCCTGTCTTCTTTCCCAAATATAAATCAATCAATGGAGCCGCTGTTTTTATTCCGCTAGTAACACTCTCCATCCCCTTCATCATATACGCTGCCCTTGCTCTCTGAGCGTCACGCTCTTTCAGCCTAGCTGCCGTAGCCTCAGAGATATCTAGGTCGGCTCTAAGTCCGGCTAGCCTACTTTCTTCAGTGGCAGTTAACTTGGCGAGGTCACTAAGCTCCTTAGCCATAGCAGCACGCTGTCCGGCCTGCGCCTCAGTCTGAGCCATTTGAATTCGTCCCGCTGTTGCAGCAGCACCCCTCTCGCTCTCAACCCCTGCCTGCATAGCCTGAGCACCCTGAGATATCAGAGCCTCTCTTTCTTTTTCATAAGCCTGCATAGGCACAGCCAACTGCTCGTAGTAGTTTACACCCAACTTAAGTTTAGCTGCAGACATCGCCTGCTCGGCTTGGCGTTGAGCGTCATTCATTAATTCCTTTTGTTTCTTTGCCTGAGCAAACGACATACCCGCACCAACTCCTGATGCTAGTAATGATCCCGCTGTCATAGCTGTTTCTACTCCCATAACTATAATTTTTTAATTAATTCTTCTGTGTACCCGCAAGACTTAGTGTAACCAATACCAACATAATGGTCCACTAATTTACTGTTTTTAATTAAGGCATACGAATACTTATGCCCTGTGTTTTTTGCTATGTTGGTTAATGTTTCCAATAGTAATTTAATAGCCGTTATCCTATGTGGCTTCTTTCTGTACTCCTTGTTGGATACTATCCAATCAACCCACGCAACTGATGAGTTCGTGGTATACAGAAACCCTGCACATACAGGGCAATCACCATCGAGAATAATGATACCACCACTTCCGTTGTCAGGCAAGAAGTCCTTCGCTACAGGCGTAAATCCCCAATCCTTCCACCACCCTGCAAGAATTTCTTCGTAGTCTGATTCTTTTAATGGTCTAACATTAAACTCCATTCAGATGCAAAGATATTAAAATTAAGGGAAACTTTTCATTACCTGTGTCTCAACAGCAAATAATTCTACCTTATCGGTAGAGTCATTGTTTATATTGAATACACAGTAGTGTCCTAGCACACCATGCGACTCGGCTACCGAGTTCTTTATGTATAAGAAGTAAGCGTCAGGTATTGGTATAGGAACCGTACCAATTCCTACATTGTTTATAACTATTTGATTTAGTCCCAACCTATAGTTCTGAATAATGTTAATAACTTCTCCTGCCAACTGAGGCGTGTCGTATGGTGGCACAGCAAAATAAATATAATCTCCTATGCTCACTATGCTACCTATTGCAACGAGTGGTGATATTGAAAAGTTTATGGTATCAGTACCAACGCCCGGAATCACAGAATAACTTCTTCCTATACCATTCATACTACGAAGTGCGTACTCGGATGGTGTCGCAGGGACAGTACCTAAATTTCTAATAAATGAAAAGAATGACTGCTCCTTCTTCTCAAACCATGTAAGAGATATGTATCCCGAATACTGAAGGTCTGTTTCTAAGCTAGCCTCCCACTTAGCGTCGCCCTCCAAGTTGATGGTCTTGAATAGTTTATTCTCAAGTGGGTTGTCATTAAATACACTAGTTATTGATGTACTAGTGAACGCTCCGGCAGGTGATCCAATCTGAATCCACCAATTCTCATAGAAAGTATTTCTAAGTGGATTGACATTGTGCCTGTAAAGATTACCGCCCTTGAATGTATACAGGTGGTTATTCATTCCAATTATCCAATCAGGGTAATAAGAGTAGAAAGAAACCCACCCCTCAACATTCTCTGCATATGTCAGTGTATATTCTTTAGGATTTCTCATATTACGGGCAATTATTAAATATTCCTATGATAACTCCATTCTGTACCTGTATGGTGTCCATTGGTGCAGGTAAATAGTTTGTCTTATAGTACCCATCATCGAGTGGAAACTGACCATACGCATCATAGAACATCAGGTCATATAAACCTAAATATGTACCGTCACCATTAACGGGTACAGTATAACAGTTCTGATCGGGCACTAGTTCACAGAACGTGTCGCCTATGGACTCAACCATATAAGAAACTGTTAAGTAATTAAGAAGCGCAGGGCATGATATCTCAAGGTTTGTTATTGAGTCAGGGCACGGAGAGTATATGGTGACATTGATTGCGGATGGGGTTGGAGTGAGCTTTGGTATAACCATCGTACACCACCCCGGAGCGGATGCCGTTGTTTGTACCTGACCCGCTGCCACACTAAATGTATCGGTTGTTCCTATAGGCACATAGCTTGTTCCATCATATGCGTACTCAGGCAGTATGTATGTGCTGCCACTTACACCGCAGTCCCCTGACACGGGTCCAAGAAAAATCGGAAATCCCGATATTCCTGCTAGATACCCGTAGTTCTCTGAACTAACACTACTATATGTTGTAGAGTTAAATGTAGCCATTATACCACTCACAGTTCCGGGCGCATTGAATCTTACTACTATCGCCCCAACATCAGGTGATGTGGTTCCTGTGTCTGCGTTAAGTATAAATATATTACTGCCCGATGTACTAGCCTCAACACCGCCTATGCTTGAACATGGCAGTCCACAGTCAGAACAGCTCTCGGCAGGAAGTAGCACGCATCCAACCTGTTGTCTTACTACTGTTCCATCTGAATAGTATCCATCGTCAGCGCATAGTGTTAAGGCAGCATCATAGAAAACTGCTGTTGCCTGAGACAATGTTGGCGCATTCAAATATAAATATTGAGGTATCGGCATATTAACTTAATTTATGTTGGGCATCCACATTCTTGACTTACTTCTATTTCTCCTTCTCCCGCAACTATAACAGGTGTTGTGTTTATTTGAGCACACAAATATAATTCTTCTCCCTCAACAACTGTCTCTTCTATAATTAAATTATTAATACATTTTACATACCTTACAACAGCACTTCCAACCACATTAAACACCCTCCATTGCCAACAGGTTTCTGTACAGTCACATCCGCAGTTTGTCGCCTGAATTATTGGACTGCCTTCTAGAACCTGATAGTTTCCAACTATACCACTATAGTGTACGCACACCTCTACTGTTTCTCCAACAGGAACAGGCACTTGATAAGGTTCAGGAAACGGATCCCTACAGTTACCTTCAGGGAAATTAATTACTGCTGTCTGAGTATTTGGTTCAGGATTAGATATTGTGTATGTAATACAATCAGTAAAGCAAGGATTGCACTCACAGCAAACAGATCCGCTGTTTGTTTCATCATAGCAAAGCTGAATAGGAACGGAATCCCTTAGGTCCCAAATCAGGTATATTGTGTCACCGTCTACTGACGGAGGGGTAGTAAAACTAGCCTGATAGATATTTGGTCCACCTGTTATTGGTGTTGCTACACTTGATAAACCAATCAGGGTCTGAATGTCTCCGGGCGTGTTGTTATACAAAGTATTTGTTCTATGGTATCTGAACCTGTCAGTTAAAGGATCGAACACAAAGCTATCAGGAACAATCTTGTTTGTCCTCATTGTAAGTGTGCTGCCACCTGTAGGAAACGCTCCCGTCCCTGCGTTACCCATAGAAACATTGTATCTAGACACCAACGGATTATTCACTCCGGAAACAAATGCAGTAAGAGCAGACTGAAGAGGTGAGGTGTACACGCCATCAACGTACCTATATTCGGTGTGTATTGTCTGACCTGCCTCGTAATTATTTGTAACAACTACTTCAATTACTTTTACAAATTCAGGATCAACACAAGACACAATAACATTGAGTACAATATTGCCTGTATATAATATATAAATATCCGTCAAGTCTACAGATATTACATCCTTTGGAAAAGTAAATGATCCGCTTATTGTTGTATTATCTGATGCGGTGGTGTTATTATTATAGGTAGATAATATATTAAATATACCTTCCTCACTGATACTGATAACCTCCCAAGACACTGTAACTTCACCAACTGACTTACCTAAATTTACACAGTAATTAAATTCATTAACCTTCGCACTTGGGTCGCCTACTAGTGTCATTGTTCTAATGGTTCCACACTCAATACATTCAGGCGTTGATGGTAACTCAATAGTGTTTGTAGACAACACATACTCATTCATATATGGATCAAAACCACCCAACTTCTGAGTATTAAATGAATCATTGAACATATCCCTAAACCATGTCCTCATATTCATCTCAGAGATGACAATAAGCTGATCGCTTGAATATGAGTTGCCTTTTAGTTGAAGAACAGCACCACGCTTGGCATCGGTAAAGAACCTATCGTATCCCCACTGAACATAACTCTCAGGATTAAAACTGATACCATACTTCTCAACCCTTGCTATCTGTGTTCCCAACACCTCAGGGACTGATGTTATAGCACCCCCCGCTGCGGCATCAGAAAGCAAGTTCTTTCCTTCGAGCACATATGATATTTTATCCTCCTGCAAAACCAACACATCAGTCTCCCTTCCATCCAATATCATTATCTCTCCGAACGACACCTCTAGGTACTTATAGTTAAGTAGCCCTAGGTTGAACTCATTTAATTTGTTTAGGTTTGACTCAGGATTGTATACTCCGCTGTATGTTATATCCGAGAACCTGTTTGCTTCCTTATAGTCCTGAGCGGACACTGATGTAACACGCTCTCCTAGGTTAAATGTATTCCCAACTATTGAGTCGTTTACTTTGTAGCTCTCTGCTCCGTTACCAAACGTGAAGCAATTAAAGAACCCTGTATTTACAATGGCAGGTATGCTCGCTGCGCTGTCCTGATCCTGCACGTTGCCCATGTGGTTTCCATTGGCATCTATTTCAAATGACAAGTTGTTCTCATAGAAAACATCAGGCAATGTTTCGGTGGGAACAGTTTCAAATATTATTGGATACAGTCCCCTTCTATAAACCTTAAATTGTAATTTTCCTATAGAGTTAGTAACATTACCTGTGTATCCTGTTGAACAAGAGCACCCACCTGCAATCTGAAAAAGTAACTGATTGTTTGTCGTGTTCCTTCTAAAAGCAAACTGTATCTCAGTACACCAACTAACATTACCTGAAAACCCTGCGGGCTGACCACCTGAATATGCCTGAGTAAAATAAAAGCTCCACGCAGGTTCTCCTGTGTCATTATCCGTAGTTCCCGTAGACATCGTTGCGGCTATACCATCGCCAATAAACCAATCAAACATATTGGCATAGTTAGCAGTTGATGTATATGTTTTTGTTAGTGTATACTTTCTTTTTGCACAACCCGCCCCGATAACGGGATTTAATCCCTCTCTAGATACACTATATTCTAATTCAATTATGCTACCTATTGGAACATCGTAATCAATATAGCTACCCGGAACTAATGGGTCGGCTATATTCATTGGATAATATATTAATGAATAGTCTCCATTATTATCTGCTGAACTTTCCGTATACTGCCCCGGATTTATTATTGAGTTAGCGGGTTGGGCTGTAGAAAAATTGTTAGCAGCAATCTTCATGTATACACCCTGCGGTGCGCCCGAACCCGGAATAAACCCTGCTATCTTTGCTTCCTTCTCCAACACAACAACATCCACGCAATCAGTAGCAATACCCGTAGAATCAGCCTTTACAATTAATGTATCACCCTGATTTACTTTCCTAGTATTCTCTCCTTCCAATAGGAAGTATGTGTCGTTAGTGTTTGGATCCTTAAAACTAAATGAACTATAAATGGTATCGTATCCTGCTAGGTCAGCCTTGCAAACAAACTTGTATCTCTTAGCCCAAGCGGGAGCAACCTGCGTAGGTGGTATAGTGACCTGAATAGAGTTCTGATTACCTGAATAAGAACATGGAACGTACTCAGTATTGTTTGGACTAACCAAGGCAGTGGTTGCCCTGTTAAACTCGTCCATGTAAACAATACCAATCTCATATCCCCGATTACTATGCAAGCTCCGTGGAGTTGCTACCTTCTGAAAGGATACAGTAGAAGACTTAAACTTATAGTATTCAAATACATTCTGAGTGGGTGTCGTTACATCGTCCACAAATTCCATAGCAACCAACTGAAGTCCTATCAATTGATTGAATAAAGGATTGGTGACTATGGCTATAGGCTGATTAGCAGCACTCACACCACTCTCATATTTTGTTACAAGCCCCGGAATGTTTGGAGTAGTCAGGTCGTTTGGTATAAGGCAGTTTACCCTGTCAGTTAATTTGAAGCCATCGCATGATGTGTCAGCTCCCGGTATTGGAGAGTAGACAGGCTTTATATTTGTAATGGTTCCTATCACATCTTGAAACTCAGTACTTGTACCTAAAGCGTAGCCATCAGCGTATGTGTTTTGAAGAATTATAGTAAACAAAACACTTACATCCTGTGTAACTTGTGTAGGAAATGGTGCCGTTCCTGAAAATGAATTATGCTCAAAAGTAAAGCTGATATTAAGAGAGCTTCCCTGAACCAAAGGGATACCCGTCAAATCGAAAAACAACACAGAGTCAGGAACATTGACTAAACCATTTATGGTATAATCAGATGCAGCGAAATACTTAAACACAGACTCAATACCAATTGGTTCAGATATCAGGTCAGTGTAGTACTCTAATTTCAATGGACTACCATCCTTATCAATAAGATCGTACCCCTCAACATAGTTACCATACATCAGCCTGTTGCCCATTATTGTCTGAGCCTTAGCTAACCTTGGTACATTATCATACAACCTCAACAGTTCGGCCTCAGGAAGAACTGTAAATATTTTACTATTTATAAATGTATATGTGTAGTTCGTATTATCCACCAACCCTAGGTTAGTCTTATCTAACTTCTCAATGATCTTTATAATGTTGTTATCAGCCTGCTTGAATAGCAAGTCAATACCAACAACCAATGGACCTCCTGAGTTATATGTAACCTGAGCGGAATTACAGGTGTTCTCCATCCCTGAATTAAGATAGCTGTCAGGGCTGAAGTTAAATGGACCGGGAACAAATGATATGTCAGACCACTGAGATGTGGCACTATACTCACCATCTGCGTACCTGTATCTGTAAGCAAACGATATAAACCTTGTGTCCATGTAGTTCTCCTGTCCCGTCGTCTGAGTTGGAACAACAGTAGGAGACTCGACAGGTGGCTTCTTAATAACCAATATCGACTCGGCACTAAACTGATCTATGTAACCAATTGGAGCAGGATAGTTTCTTTTTATATTTATAAACCTTGGCTGATTGTAATCATCAGTAAAGAACAATAGGTCACCAATTATATCAACCCCTGTAATTAAATACTGAGGATTAAAATTAAGAGTAGTAGCAAAGTTGGTACCATCATCCGTGCTTATCACATGATATGTCAATACATTTGTTAATGTATTAAACGACACGATCATGTCTATTCTTCCTGTATTAGATTGAAAAAAATTATTATCATGCACAAACCAATATATGGTCTCTCTTGCGCTGTCCTCTATTGCTCCAATACATCTAGCTGCTGCACTAAGATTATCACCGTTAAATGATAGTGTAGTTAAGGCAAGGTTACCTTTAGAGTTTTCAATAACACCAATCTCTGACTGCTCTGTAGATCCCATGCGAACATTCATGGCATCAATATATTCTCCATTGGGCACAAGGCGTTCATCAACGACCTTGTTCATCTTCCCCTTAACAAAGTTTCTACTAAAGTTTGTCATTTTATTTTATCATCTTATCCATACCCCTTAGATTCATAAGTAGTCTGCCGGGGTGGATGTTACTCATTCTAATCTTTGCGTTTCTTAATAGGGCAGTCTTTTCTTTTCTAGCACGACTAACAATATATTCCTGAACACCTAACTTAGCGTTGAGTATCTCGTATGTGATATAAGCATACACATATTTTTCAAACAACTTATTAACACTAACCAAGGAGTCGTCTCCGTTCTCCATACCATCAGATACATACTCCAATATACAAAGCTCTCCTGCCATCGAAGAATCAAAGTTTATAACCCCCGCCTTCTTGTCAACATTAAATGTTGGATTGAAGTTAGCAGTCTCGGTGTTCAGTCCATATGCGCCACCGATACCATAATCAAAGTACCACTGCCCATCTATGTACCAACCCCACTGTCCATTGAACTGATGATTGTCGTTTAGATATAAACTCTTCTTTGTATTGTGAAGGCGATCATAATCTATTGTAGAGTTCTGAGGCTCTAATACATTTCCGTTCTGATCGAAAAGAATATTGCAGTCCTGATCCTGAAGGTATGCCCTTGATGATAGTGTCTGAATGTTCTCACTTAATGGCCTTAACCATCCGTCCTTATAGAGTGATATCCTTACCCAATTGACATAGTCTGATGGTAGCACATATCTTAAGGAATCACAAACGCTTAATTCTAAAACCTTAATTTCTTTGAACGCATCATAATTCAGTTCCTGAATAGCACGCTTTGCGTGGAATAAAATCTTAAACCTTTCCTCGTTGTTAACCAACGAGTGGTTGCCTGAGTACATCAAAAGAAAATTTGTTACAATATCCTTCAGGCTAACATACTGATACGATCCCCAATTGGCATTTGTAGGTGAGTTGCCATTGTTCTCGTAGTATTCATATTGTGATATATACGCCATTGTCTTTTATATTTGTTGACTGAATGATGGTTGCTCGTGTTGTTCCTGACCCGAAGCAAATGCCTGAACCTCTGCCTCACGAATAGATATACCACAGTACTGAAGTATCTTCATTGCTAACTTAAACTCGTCCTCTAATGGCATCTCAAAGTCTTGGTAGTCTAGCTGAGACTGATCGAATGATGGCTCACCATTTATCAATGATATGTATGTCCACTTTGGATCCTTTGGGTACCTGAAGTATGATGCCTTAACTCTACCATATCCACTTATTGTGGTTGGATAGAATGTAACATTGGTTCCCGTAAGTTCGTACATTGGGAAGTATGGACTAGGACTAGTCAACAACGAGTTGTTTAATAAATTAATTTTAGCGGGAGATGTCTTCTCTGCCTCAGCATAAACGGAAGCAGAATAAATTCTGTAGTCCTCACCCGGAGCAGTAAATATATCGTTATTCAAAGCCAATGTAGTGGGAGTCTGAACGGCCTCCACTGTTGTGCTCACGTTGGTTACTATGTTCACAACAATGTCACCGGGCTTTATTGTTGACGTACTAAAGTTTGCTGTGGCATCAATAAGATTAAATGCCGCCACACCTGTTGTTGCACCTATCGCAACCATACTAGTGTAGCAGATAATATTCTCAACCATATAACAATCATTGCCTGTAGTAATCAACGATGGATAGTAGTACCTGTTTATTATGTTACCGGATGGCGTTGGTGATGGTATTAAAAATTCAGAAACTAGAAACCCCTCTATAACCTCCCTCAATGCCTTTGAAATATCTGCGTAGTCAGACCCTGACATACGAGCATTTTCCATGTTAACATCCTTATTGTAATTAGTAAAGTATTCCTCGTATAATTCCATCTGTGCCTGCTTGGCATACAGATTGAAATCTGATGGTGATATATATCCGTAGTTGTTCTTGTTCAAAACAGACAAGACTGTGTTCCTTACTGAGTTTATCATTTTACAAATATACAAAAAAAGAGGGTACATTAAGTACCCCCTCTTTCAACCACCAACAAACAAACCACTATTGCAAACTACTTTCTAACATCTTTAAGGAATCTATACCCTCGTCGCTTTTTAGGAAATCATAGGCCATGTCAGCCGGATTAACCCCAAAAGGAACGGAGCACATCTTCTTCTTATTGGAGTTGGTATTGAACCAAATCTCCCTGTCATTGTTTTTCAAAATTAATAATTTTTTCTCAAAGAAAGTATAAATCTTTGATTGGAATCTAAGCTCAGGATCGTTGAGTGTATTCAAGAATCCTTTGGGATCCTGCTTAGCATATATCAACAAATCACGCTTAAGTTCAGCCGTTGATATCATTGACGGATCCTTACCAAACAATACACGAGTTAATGTCTCAACCTGCTCAATATTTAATTGACGAGCCTCAACCAAGGCATCAACCTCCAAGTTGAGTTCACTTACCTCGTCAGCGGCTTCCTTTTCATAATTAACTTCAGTAAATATAATATTATTGAAAGGATGATAATGAAGAAATTGTTGAAGAACCGGATTAGTTCTTGGGACTCTTAGGAACCCATCCTCAAACACAATCGGTTCAAGTATGGCGTTTCCATCCTGCTCGTCCTCAAATGGGGACTTCTGATTAACCGCATACCTAAGCGCACGGTTAACATTATTCTTTTCGTCAAACCACATCAGTGGAAAGCGAGGATGGTTTCTAGAAGCTAGTGTGTAAGAAAGTGGGGTACCCACCTTTAATTTGTAGACCTTGTCTACGGGAACTGTTTTTTGTGACATTTTATTTGATTTAATTTAATTTGTAAAATAAGGGGATGCCAACTAAGGCACCCCCTATTGATTAGTTATTATCCAAGACGGAACAACACGAAGTTGTTAGCACCCAAGGTACAAACACAACGCTCAGAAAGGAAGTTAACTTCCATTGCATCGAGGTCGCTTGTAGAAGCACCACCCGCAGAACCTGTGATCCAAGTCTTGTAACGACGATCTTCAGCTTCAGTAGCACGGTAACGAACGTGGAGGAATGGACGCTTGGCGTTCTTACCCATGATCTGATCGTAAACTGAAGTAGATCCGGCAGGAACAAGGAGACCTGTAACAGTACCCGCAGCAGTAGCAGCAGCAGTACTAAGACCACCACGCATTGTAGGATCGTTAAGGTATTTCCAATCAGACTTATAGAAGTCATATCCACGACGGAATCCGGTGAAACCTAAGTTCAAAGCCATGTTTACATCGTTGTCAAACAGACCGTAAGATGCACCATTAGCAGAACCTGTTCCATTGTAACCGTTCAGTGTGGCAAGCATATTGTCGATGTCGAAAGAAAGACCACGGTTTACGAAAACCACGTTCTCTTCGATAGCACCCTGCTTGTCCAAACGAGATACAATGGTATCCCAATCAGCAAGAGTAGTTGGAGTACCGCCACCCCATACGTTACCACGGTTGTTTACAACGTAGAAGATACCTTCTGAACCTTTGTAACCTGCGGTAACAGCTCCTGAACCTACAGCAGCAGGAACAGCTTCGATCATTGAAGTCTCAAGATAATCTTCGAAACGAAGGCGAGTCTCGTGCTCGCTCTTCAAATACCAAAGATATCCTGTAGCACCGTTCTCAGTAGTTACCTCTACCCATCCAATCTGAGCCATGTCAGAACCGTTAACAGCGTACTTATCTTTCAAGATGATTGGTGAGTTAGAGAAGATATCATCTTCTGCTTCCAACGATCCAACCATTCCATTGGTTCCTTTTTTGAACTCAGAACCGTAGATGAAGATTGTACAAACATTTGTGTTAACAATGTTAACAACAGCTTCGTAATACGCAACAGTTATAACAAGGCCTGTAACACCTGTAACGATAGCTTTGTTGGATACACCATCAGAGTTACGCTGAACAAAAATAGTTTGACCAATACGAATAGCAGCAGTAGCAGCTCCGGGATCAGAAATAGTAAATGTTCCTACACCACCTGCGTGCAATGAAGCAGTACAAGTAGTATACTTAATGTGAAGACGACCTTGTTCTGCCCACTTAATTTGGTCAGAATTAGAAGGCATCTCAGCTCCTACCATACGAAGGAAGGAGGACACGGTACGGTTTCCGTAACGCTCAAATTCTTTCTCATAAGTATCAGGAAGATACTGATTCAAGAAGTTGAAGTTTGTGATGTAGTTGGTTTGTAACGCAACTTGTTCAGCCGCAGGTTGCAACGCAAACGTGGGCGAATTTAATAAAGCACTTGGCATAATTTTTTGTTTTTATTTTTTATAATTTTTTTGCACTACGGATCTTTAGATTCCTTCCGGAATCAGGGTTGACCGCTCTCACCTGTAGGCCATCCTGAGTCTTAGTAACCTCCGGTGCTCTACGCTCAGACATATTAATATTTTTCGTCTTACGCATAACATTGTCGGTTGCATCTGCAAGTCCTTGTTCATAAAAGAACTTAGCAAACTTCTCAGGATTCATTGCCACTGCCAAAGACTTATGGTATCCAACAGCGTCCTTAATAAGACCGTTCTCATCCAAAAACTTATTGATAAAGTTTGCAGGAGTCGATTGAGCCTTTTTCAATTCAGCCGCATCTCCGGGATTGAATGTAATTTTTTTATCGTTGATACCGAACTCAAAACCTTTGAATTCCTTACCAAAGACCTCGTCAGTCTTCTTATCGAACCACTGACGCTTACGGGTTCCTTCCTCTTCCAAAGTTTTAGCCTTGGCTATATATTGCTTATATTCCTCGATCTCCTTTCTTTCGCTTTCAGAAATGCCTGCCGTACTTGACTCAAGTGGCAGTTTATATTTTTCCTTCTGCGAACTGAAGAATTTCTTGGCTTCTGCAACAGCTTTCTTTTTTGCTATCTTAACTCTTTTAATTTTAGACTCATCGTCTAGGTCCTCATCATAACGATAGTCATCCATCAATGAGTTAATATCCTCCTCGTCAAGCCCCTCTTGGGTTGCGGAAAGATATTCTTTAAGAATTTCGTCAGAGTCCATTGAGTCATAATCCTTTTTAAGTTTTAGGAAGTCCTCAAATCCCCTTCCGGTTTCCTTCTTGTATTTTAAGAAAGCAGACACGTCTTCAGGTAATTGTTCCTGACTACGCTCTGTCATAAGCTCATCAAATGAATTGATTTGCTTATTATATCTCTTACCAATATATGAAAGAACGTCCTCTTCTTTTAACTCAGGCGTCTCATTTTCTGTGACAACCGTATTATTCTCAACACTGTCGGGAGTTTTGGTCTCGCCATTAACTTCCTGTTCGTGCTTTTCTAAAAGTTCCTTTTCGACTTCTTGAACACTCTTTGGTTCAACGCTGTCCAATGCTCTTACTTTAATTTCCATTTAATTTAATTTTCAACAAAGTTATGATTTTTTTTAATACGATTTATCGTGGAGAAAACTCAGCCAAATCAAAGCCATCCAAGCTGTCCTCGTTGGATTCAAAATCTACAGGAGGTAGATTATTCTTTCTTTGATCTATGAGCTTTGATTGCTCACTGTTCTGTTGACTGATTCTTTTTGATTTAGCGTCCTCTCTTTGTTTCTCTCTCTCAGACAAACTCATTGTAGATAGCTGATTAACCTTTAATGTATAGCTAAACTCTTCAGCCATAAGTCTAGATTTGAGTTCAGCCTCAGCCTTCATCTTCTCCATATCAAATGCTACCTCAGCCTGCTTGATACGAATCTTTGACTCTGTCTCCATCTGCATCTTCTGCATTGCTGCCTGAGCTGCAAACTGTTGTGACTGCATATTCTGTTGAGAAACCATGGCCTGCTTCTGCATCTCCATCTTCTCCTCACGGTCCTGCTTTTTAACACGCTTTAATTTAAGTAGCTGATTAGCCAACTTAAGGTTTCTTAGTTCCCTAATATCAATAGCGTCCTCCAAGTTAATGTCTCCCTTAGACAACGCCATCTGTATGTTAGCCTCAAGCTGAGCCTTCTGCTCTTCATCAGGGGCAACCTCTATAAATATTCCAAAGTCGTAAATATAAAGATCAGATATCTCATCCAATATAGATACATTATATTTTCCAATTCTATTGGCAAAGTCATCCTTAAAGTCAGCGTACTCTAATATGTCAGCTATCCTGTATGTGACAGCCTCAGATAGTGTCCTGTATATAAAAAGACCCGCCTCAAGTATGTGCCTTGTTGCAGTATTTGAATTCAATGCGGCTAGCTTCTGTAATCCAACTAACGAGTTTGGATCAGGAGTTGAACCGTCCCTTGCCTCATTAAGTCCTGTCACAGCCCGGATCATGTCCAAGTAGTGATTGTAGTTAGCAATCAACATCTGTGTCTTTGAAGCACCTGAGTTGGATGTAAGCTGCTGAATAGGAACCCTTGCGTTATTAAACTCACCATCCTGAGTGTAGCTCCTACCGATAACGCTACCCGTTTGGAAATATAAACGAAGGGCGTCCTCCGGATTGTAGGCTGCACCTGTACCCAAGTCAACCTCATTTAAACCATCTGCATCAATGAATACGCCATCGGGTACTACCCTAGCAATAATCTGCTGCAATTTCAAATGTGTAATCTGAATAAGGTCAGCGAATGGTATCATCCTCCTAACCAATGACTCGATCACACCCTTGTACATCCTTGGAGCGCAAGCCACATAGTTAGATACTGCGTGCTGAGATGATGACTTTGGTCTCACCATGTTCTCAGCGAGTTCCCACTTAAGTAATATATTTGTTCCCATAACCATGATGCCCTCGTACCAAACATCAATGGTCTTCTCCATCTTCTCAAAGTTACCCTCCTCCATCATCTCGGCAGGAGGATTAAATGTGTCGTCCTTCTCTATAACCCGTGTTCCACCACTCTCTAGTATTTTCTTTTTATAGACCATCTTCTTTGTGGTCTTATAATTAAAATACATTAGAGTGCAGGTGTCCCTAAAGAACACGCTGTTCTCATAAAATCTTGCGACATTATAATAATCATACCAACCCTGACTGTATTTAGATATCTCATCCAAATCCTCTTTAGTAAGGTTAGGATCAATCTTCAATAACTCTGTTAATGGCAGTGTCTTAATCTCGCCCCAATAGAAACAATCCTTAAAGTACGGATCCTCAGTGTAGCTGTAAACCACATTAGCCGGATCAACATATGATATTCTAACACCCTCACCCATCAGGAACTCATGCTTTGCAATACCAATCCCTATGGTTGTGATGTCATAATCTAATCTCTTTCTTATATCCTGATAATGGTTCTCGTCAAATATTGTATTGATAGCAGTCTCCTCAGCAATCTCAATAGCAGGCTTATAGTTAAGCTGCATAAATAAAGAAAGCTCCTCATCGTTCTCAGGTAACCTATCAGGTTCGATAACAAATGGATTGGCTCCTGTTAGCTGCTGAATCTGAGACAATAATTCTTTTCCCGCCATCTGAGTCTCAACCATGTCCTGATATTTATTTCTCTTGGCTTGGGACATGGCATCCTGAGCGTATGCCTTAATCTTAAATAGTCTATCAGACATTCCGTTAACAACAATGTCAACAAACTTTGGAAGGATAGGAACAGGTGTCCAATCTAAATTCAAATAAGAAAGGTCTCCATCAACAGCCAACTCATTCTTATATTTCTGAATGGACTGCTCTCCTCTTGCGTATAATCTTAGCCTATGGAAGTCTCTCCATCTGCTGTAGTAACGACAGGATGTACCATCCTTTCGAAACCATTCGTATTGAATAGCTTGACCAACCTGTAGGCCATATTGCTCTGATGCTTTCTCTGCGTCAGACGCTGTCTGACTTGGAAATGTTGTAGATGTAATGTCTATTAATACGTCCTTCATTTAATCAATTGACTTGATGTACCATCATTACGATACCTAGCAAAGGTAATACTTATTTTTGATTCTTTTTTTTCGGGCATATAAATGTGCTTTTGGTTGGCCATAATGGCTAGCCCTGAACTGATACAGGCATCGAACCTAGTCCTGTCATTAATATCAAACTTAGCCCAATCCTCCAATGTTCTTGTGAACGGCATCGATCCCATAAGCTCAGGATCTCTATATGTGGCCGCCAAGTCCAATCCTATATACTTCTCAATGTAGCTCTCTATTGCCGCAGCATGAGCCTGCCTCACATCCTCAGAAGTATTAGGTATGCCACCCAACTCCCTCTCTGTCTTTGATAGTTTATTGTATTGCTTGTCGGGCCTATTCATACAGAACGCCCTATATCCCCTGTTCTTAAAATGATATAGTAGCCTTGGCTTATTGTTCTCTATGAGTATCGGCATACCGTAGAATACACAAGCCATCAGTACCTCCTCAAAAAATATCTCAGCCGTTTGAGGCCTTGCAATGTATTCCAAAAAGAATTCATTCGTAGGAGCCTCATCCATATGGAACTTGGTCATTCCATGCAGAGAACCATTCGATCCTCTTCCTCCAACAACAGCGGATATATCATACGAGTCACAGCCAAACGATCCTATGTGCTCGTTACCCGGATACTTAATTCCTCCCCTCTCATGCACATTATTTTGCAGATGCTTTGGCGGTGTCCAACTAATCAAGAACCTGCCCCTGTTGTCAGGAGTGAACACAACCTTGGTATCCTTTATACCATCCTTCCAATGAAACGATCCCCTTGTTACATAGTGCTCCTTTATCATTGAATCGTTGTAGTCAATTTGTTGATAAATTTTAGTAAGATTAAATATAGCTTGCTTACTCTCGTCCCTAAAGGCATGGCTCTCAGTTCTTGGAAACTGACGATAGAACTCATTCAATGCGTCAGCATCATTCTTTAATGAGTCAACCTCAGCCTCCCAATAGTCTATGGCACCATTGGTAATGTAGTTGCCATCTACGCCAACGACAGGCTGCTCAGGTCTTCTGAACACGGGCATACCGTACCTGTCAATAAACCCCTCCATGTTCCACTCCATTGGAATAAATAGCGCATACAGTCCACTCTTGGTCTGACCGTTTGCATTCCTTGTGGCAACACTTGAATCCTCGTACAGCTTCTTGAAGTTATCACCACCCTTGCTCAACGCATTGGATGTTGAACCCATCATACACTTACCAATTATCTTACTACCCAACCTGAGACAGGTCTTGGTTACCCGCCAATTGTTTAATATATTATTTGGCTTGATCCACTTACCGCTCTCGTCATGGGCTAGGAAAGCTAACTTCTCACCATCGTAACTGTTCTCTTCTGTGTTCTTCCAATCTATTGTAGTATCCAACCCCTCTATGTAATCCTCGCTATTGTCATACATATTCTTCTTTGTAATCTTGGAGGCAGGAACTCTGAACGCTAGCTCAGTCTTTGGCTTATCCATACCATCCATAATAGGCTTGAAAAAGAATGGCAACCTGTTGTTAATTGGAACAACCTTATCGGTAAACATCTTCTTAGCGTCAGCACCCGTCTTTGATAGAATACCAACCCTTGCATTTTTAGCAAGTGTTCCAATGTTTACACACTCTGTTGAAGACATAAACGAAAATCCCGAACGCCTGATCTTTAGGTATATCATACCAAAGGATCTATCGTCAGCCTTACACGCCTCCCAAAACAACCAATATATTCTGTTGGCTTCCCGAAAATCAGGATAACCTATATCTATACTCGCCCATTGCAGGTACATATAGTGTGACCCTGTTATGTAGCAGGGCTTACCATTATTGTAAAACCAAAATCCATTCTCCCTGTAATCAAACTCCTGCTCGATATAATCAACCCACTTACTCTTAAACTCCGTTGGCTTCTCGTTCCATTGGAAGATAGACTGAATCTTATCTAGTTCCTTTGGCAAATCCCTTCTCTCCCAATACTGCTCGACCTTAGAATTACTCCTGCTGTAGCAAACCCTTGGAGTAGGAGGTAGCGCAATGTTTACTCCTGATATATTTATGATGTCACCTATCTGACCCGTCTTTGAAATAACAACAACATCATACTGCTTGTTGTAGCCATAACTCCAAGACTTGGACCTGTTCTTGTTTCCAACAACACTCTGTACTATGTGGTCCTTTACAACCCTATACAGTAAACTATTTTGATCTTCTTTCTGCAAAGCCTTGTTTTGTGTCTACCTTAGTTGATCCCCTATCAATAGCCTCCAAACTTTCTTTCTCGGACTCTATCCTGCTCAATATCTCAAAGGCATCGAATATAGCCAACTTCTTTGTAGCGGCAGCATTCTTTAGCCTGTCAGCAGCAAGCTCATCCTCCGGGTCGGGCTTTATGATTTCTTCCTCGGCAACCTTTATGAGTTGCTCTACAGCCCTGTGACCTGCTGATATAATTCTTAATTTGATTTCTTTACTAGTCATTTAATTTAATTGTTATCTGATGGTCGTACATCCTATACAACTTCTCTCCATCCACAGTGAACTCATACTCACTGTCAGGAGAAAAGCAAACCGTGTCCCCACTATTTACCCCCTTTGAAATAAGGTAATCGTTAGGGTACATCATTACACCCATCAGTGGTTCCTCTGAAAATGGCTTCTTTATATAAGATTCAGTTGCCGCAATAGGTTTAACAAAACAAAACCTATCGTGCGAATACCATTTATCACCCTTCTTATATAAGAAGAATTGATCGTTCTCAATAAAAAATATATCATCTCTAAAAAAACTTTTACCGCTCTTCTGCCTACCCTTCATGTCGTTGTAAAACTTAAAGGCGTTGTGGTGAACAAGAAGTGTGTCACCCGGAGCTATCGGACCCGTGTATCCTAATGGAGTTTCAACGACTTTAGCATATCTGTTAGAGAACTTATGGTCCTCCTCCGATGTGCTCACTATTAAATCTATCCCACCAATCTTTCTTGTGTTGTCGTATCTTCTTCCATTCACAGGCGATGCTATGAAATAGAATGGAGATTTCATCTAAAAACTTATATTATATTCAATTGAAGTTGGCATATTTGAGTTGAACTCCTTCCAAAGACAAACCTCCTGCTTGTCGTTTATCACATATATCTTGACAGACATCTTCTCAGGATCTAACTTTATAAGGTGGATTTCATTAGATTCACTAAGAACCTTCTGACCGACCACATAGTGCATCGCTCCACCCTTATAATCAGGGCCTACAGATATCTTCCTGATGTCCATTAAGAAACCTTACTAGCTGTTAAAATAACTGACGGAGTAGCAGGATAAGGTATACCGATGTTAGGAGGAGCAGCAGCAATTTCTATTGCATCGTTCTGACTCCACATTATTTCAACATAGTCTCCCGCATTAACACTTTCAAAATAATTCCAAGATGAAATTAAAAAGTCTCCATTTGCCTGCATTGTAACGTATCCTGCAGACCAATCAACATCAACACCATTCTTTCTAAGCCAAATGGTTACCTGTTTTGAAGATCCACCCGCTGTCCTGTAAAGCTGAGCAGAGAACTGAATATTATATACACCACTGTATGCAAATGTAATCTGACTGTTTGCAACAATAGAAACGCCATTAGACACCACTGTTGTGTCGTATGTCATCGCCTCTATATCATCTAGCCCACAGGTTTGAGTGGTTGTATCATAAAATGATCCATATACATTCTCAGGGATGTCCTGCCACAAAGGCATATTACCCGGACCCTGACTAGTCAGTACCTGACCTGCTGTTCCCTCGCTATCATTACCATCTACAATAGTCCCCCCTTGTAAAACAATACCGTATGTATATAAAGCATTACTACCCAAGTCTACATTTTGGGTTGCTCCGGTATAGGGAACATAGGTGCTGCCCGCAAGAGCTATGATATCAGATATCATAAAGTTCTTGGTAGCCGATGAATCATTTGTGTCCGTGCCAATGACATAGTCACTAGCCGAAGGAGTTGCAGGAAATGGGTAGGTGCTAATCTTTGCCATACTATACTAATGTTAATAAATACAATGTTTTGTTAATCAATGCCAACATCTCGTCCATGATGTTCTGAATCTCGGATGGATAATTGTTTCTCTCGGAGTCAATGGTTTGCTGCATCTCTTTCAAATGCTCAGCCGAAGACATAATCTTAGCCTCAGGGATAACAATCTCAACCCTTTTGAATCTACCAAAGTAAACCTCACTAAACTTGTCAGTGAGGTCCAAGATGCCGTCATAGTATCCATTCAAGGCCTTATGTTCAGCAAATGATGTGGTCTGAAGATGAGCGATGTGCATCATGTCCCTAGACTGAAATAGCATACCAATGAACTTGCCCGGTGTCATTTTATTTTTGTTTTTTAGTTACCTCCCCCGTCTGAACATTAATAACCGCATCCTTGCCGTACTTCTCAATGAGAGTCCTCTCATGGTTTGAGAACTCAGCACGCATCATATTGATGCTGTCCAAGATACCCTGCTTCTGAAGCTCGATGTCTCCCAAGGCCATCTTAGCCTTATTAAATTCAGAGTTCATGTCCTGAATCTTTTTTAATTCTTCCTGTGTTACTTTTTCCATTTGATTTAATTTTTTACAAATATAGTTTAATTTTCAGTACAAATCCTCTCGCTTATACCGTCACCCAAGAAGATGCAGCACTTAATAATTAACTTAACGATAGGGTTCTTTACCATGTCGTGCGCCAACAACAAGGCTTTCTTTCCGTCCGCCCAATGGTCGCAGAAGAAGTCCTTAGCCTTCTCGCCCTTGTGACTCTCAATTGTTGAAGGAGCGTCCATGTCTATGGACACATCCTCAAAACTTTCAGGTTTTAGTAGATTCATTTCTTAGTTGTTTTAATTGTTGTCATGTAACCTCCCATAGCGATAATCGCTGAAATTCCGATTTTCATGCAGTTATTTGGTGTCCATTCAAAGTTGTCCCAATCAATGGTCAGCCAAGCGTTAGCAACAGCAACAAGTAGTCCTAGAATAGTTGTTGCAAAGTCAGGATTTATTTTCTTCATTTTGATTTATATTATTATACAAAGGTAAGTAATTTTCTTCTAACCACTTCTCAAACGACTCCAAGGAATAGGCAGCATAAACATAGCTGTAGTCATGAAATGAAACCTTTATACACCTAGTCCCGGTGTCATCAGGGCCATCAAACAACACATACTCCCTGTAATCAATAATAACAGCGTAGTTAATATCAAAGCAATAGTTGAACCTCTTCCAACCATCATGCAATAGCTCTAGCTTGTCCTTGCCCTTGTAATAGGTTTGGATCTCATGCCTACCGTAGCACCGAAGTGTATAGAAAGGATTTATCAAAACTAGTAGATTTTACCATTTTCGATACTAATGTTTCTGACCTTAAAGTTATCGCCACTCATTTCTACAATACAAAAACCATGTGCGTGGTTGTTCACTTCAAAGTATTCAGGTTCTAATTCGCAAAGGCATCCGGTACTAAATGTGCTAACAATCTTGTCATCATATATCTTCTCTAAATGCTCTGATTTGCGGTGAAAATGTCCGCACAATACATGACGCTTGTATTTAGTAAATAGGGTTCGAGCAGGATTGATTCCACCCATGCCCCTCATGCGGTCCCCATGCTCAACTAACAGATGTCCGAAATAAGTTTTTGTTCTGCGCTTCAGGTATAAAATATCGTATTCTCTTAACTTGAGAAGTATATCAAGTTCAAATTCTTCACATCCTAATAATTCAGGTGCTTTGAGTATTAAGTATCTTTCTAACCTATATTCATGGTTGCCCGGCTTGAAATAGATATTAACCTTTGGAAACTCTTGCCTTAAATAAGCAAAGAAATCTTGGCACATCTCAAGTTCTTCCTTTAATGTAGGTCTGAACCTTGCATCCTTTTGATGCTGACTTATCATATAGAAATCAGCGATGTCACCATTCAGATATATTGTATCAATGCCCTGCTGCTTACCATACTCCAATGCAGCGTGAATAGCATCCACATCGTGATATGGAATGTGAATGTCAGATAATACCAATACCTTCTTTGATGCCTTTGGCAGATACCATTTCTCCGGATATTCAGTATAGCTTTTCGGTAATGTTTTATATTTAGATTCAGTTTGTAATGGTTTAATGAAAGATTTATTCTTTACATCCTTTCTATTTCTATTACCCTTATGACCTCTTTTATACCTTATCATTTCATAAACCTGTTCTAAATCTTTATATTGCTGCTTATTATCATTGTATATCATCCTTGCCAATGGTCTGTCACCAACCAATGGATGTCTTTCGCAATATTCCTCTACAATCTTTTTTTTTATTTTATTATCATTTTTCATAAGTAATCCAAACCTTGCCTTTAGAACAAGCGTCCTGAAGCATAGCATACAGCCTGTCAAATGCCTGTGTGCTGTTAGTTATTTTATCCACACCCTTCTTCATTCCAACAAGCAGACAACCTAATGTGTCAACTTCAGTATTTCCTTTGTGGATACGAATTCCGATATATCCCACAACCCCATTCACTAGCGGCATAATACACTTAAACTTATTAGACCAAGACATAATAACCTCGTACCTTCCGTATGGTATAGCTGTCTTGCCATAAACTTTTTTTGCTTCGATGTCCTTCCTACTCATGTCCTGAGTCAGGCCACGATCAACGTCTTCTAATGTATAACAAAAGAATACATCGTTGATATATAGTTCACCTATTGTGGTCTTCGAAGTAAACTCCTTTCGGATTACTTTTAATTCCATTTACCTATATTTAATTTCATTCACCGCCTCATGAAGCGTGTCAATTTTATCGGCTAATTTATCTAATGAGTTTGACAGCTTTTCCATCTGCTGACCCAAATTATCGTGCTTTAATTCAAATGTCCTACTCAACACATCAATGTTGTGTTCGTTCTTGTAACACTGCACAGTTGTTTTATCCAACTGATCCATAGTTCTTTTTAAGAAGAAACCAATGACCCCCATAATTACCCCACCAATTATTTCAATTATGTAGTTCATGGTATTGGCGGTGATGGTTTAGGTTCGTATGGTTCTAATGGTAACTCAAGTAGATATGCATACTCCGTTGGAGCTATATCAATCTCATCCTGCTCAGAAAGAATTAGGAACCACTTATCGTTAATGTCCTGAACAAAATTAAAGAACGTGTCAGCATCAAAGAATACTCCTTGAAGGTCTGCTGCTTGTTCGTCTGTTACTACTCTTCCCTGTGTCATACTTGTCTATTTAAAGTTGTTTGAAAATTTTGAACTGCTGTGTAAAAGTTAGCTGCTTCTGTGTCATTTAATCCATCGCCTATTGAAGCAAAGGCACATTCTTTGTTATCGTAAAATTGTGTTACTCCATTATTATTAGATGCGGAAATATAAAAACTAATGGCAGAGGTAGCACTTGATGCAGCAACACCATTTATTATAGCTGTTCCATTTTTGAATAGTTTAATAGTTCCACCGGCTGTTCTACTACCATTGTAAAAGCCAAGTGTATTTGTTGCTGCTATATTATCATAAGTCCCACTATTATTCCACCTAAAATAATCCTGATTTAAAGACCCAAAACCTAAATCGGAATAACTATTAGGAGTTGATTTCAAACTACCCATTGATGCTTTAGAAGAAGCAGACAAGCTATTTGTTCTTGAATAAAAAGATAAATGTCCCGTATTTAATCCAATTACTGAAGTCGCTAAAAAAGTATTTGCAAAAGCACTTGTACCATTGGGTAACATCCCTGTTGAACTATGAGTCCACCCTGTGCTGAATGATAATCTATAAGCAGCATCTGTATCCTGTGGGTTAACTAAATTAAACTTGTGCGTTGTTGCTGTACCA
>Ga0075471_10000415_pt1 | contig 25499 bp, 22 predicted proteins | sample DEB19_08_DNA_2_FD_74787 | JGI IMG/M metagenome (GOLD analysis project Ga0075471, IMG submission 74787) | Aqueous microbial communities from the Delaware River and Bay under freshwater to marine salinity gradient to study organic matter... | ecosystem: Environmental > Aquatic > Marine > Coastal ...
GGCGTCGATCGCGGCGAGTGAGGTCGCCGAGGGATCGGAGATGTCGACGGTCGGGACCAGCTCCACGCCCGTGATGCTGCCATAACGGCTCGGGGCGGCGGCCCTACGGCTCGACGATCGGGAAGTTGGTCATGAAGGTGTCGAGGTTGGTGAAGATCCGGTCCGCCGCCGTGGGATCTCCGTCGGCGGTGATCGCACCCCCCTCGATGCCGGTGGTCACGGTGAGGGTCCGCTCCGCCAGTGCGAGCAGGGTCGCGCGATCGAGCCGCAGGGTCGCGTCGGCGGCCGGGTCCTGACGTCCGGTCACTGCGTGCAGCGTGCGGTTCGACAGGCCGAGCACCCAGACCTCACCGGTGTCGCCGACGTCGAGGTTGATCGTCGCCCGCAGCCCGCCGACGTCCTCGGAGCGCAACGACACCGCGAGCGTCTCGAGGATCTGCTCCACGCTCATCGCTGCGAGCACCCCGCCCCGGCGGCCCGGGCCGGCCGGGAGCGGTCCGTTGCGGAGCTCCTGGGCTCCCTGCAGGTAGGCGTTGCGGAACGTCGCCGACTCCGACTGGTACCCGAGTTGCTCGAGCGCATCCGCCTGGAGTTCCCGGGCCGCGACGTTCGAGGGGTCGGCGAACACGAGGTGGTTCACGACCTCGACGACCCAGCGGTAGTCGCCGGCCTCGAACGCCTCACGGCCGCGGGCCAGGAGTGCGTCGGCACCGCCGGCGAGGTCCACGTAGCGCGCGCCGGCCTCGGTCGGCGGGAGGCGCCAGAGGTTGGCCGGGTTCGCGTCGTACCAGGAGAGGTACCGCTGGTAGACGGCCTTCACGTTGTGCACCAGCGCGCCGTAGTAGCCGATCGTGTGCGCCTCGGCCCGGAACTCGTGCGGCAGCTCCAGGATCTCGGCGATCTCGACCGCGGTGTGGCCGTGGTTGGCCATGCGCATCGTCTGGTCGTGGATCCACCGGTACAGGTCGCGTTGGAGGACGAGGTAGCCGAGGACGTCCTCCCGGCCCCAGCGCGGCCAGTGGTGGGAGGCGAACATCAACGTGGTGTGGGCGCCGAACAGCTCGATCATCTCGTCGATGTACTTCGACCACTTCAGCGCGTCGCGGACGTGGGCGCCGCGAATGGGGACGAGGTTGTGCATGGTGTGGGTGCAGTTCTCGGCGGTGCACAGCCAGCCCCGATCCGGGAAGAAGAAGTTCATCTCGGCCGGGGCCTCGGCCTCCGGGGTGAGCTGGAACACGATCCGGACGCCGTCGACCACCAGCTCCTGCCCGGTGGCCGTGATCTCCTCGTTCGGGGCGATGAGGTCCGAGGGCCAGAACGGGATCGACTTGCCGAGGCCGCAGTCGACGTGGCCCTTCGGTCCGGCTGGGAGCAACGGTCCGAACTGGTAGGCCGCGCGACGCAGCATGGCGAAGCCCGCGATGACGTTCTCCTCGATCGTCTCCCGCATGAAGTGCTCGGGTGCGATGACCCGGCACCGGCCCGCCGCGACGTCCTCGCGGCTGGTCACGCCGAGCACGCCGCCGAAGTGGTCGGCGTGCGAGTGGGTGTAGATCACGGCGACCACGGGACGCTCGCCGAGGTGCTCGTTCGCGAGGTCGAGGCACGCCCGCGCCGTGTACTCGGCGGTGAGCGGGTCGATGACGATCCACCCGGTGTCGCCGGCGATGAAGGTGACGTTCGAGATGTCGTACCCGCGGGCCTGCCAGATGCCCGGTGCGACCTCGAACAGACCGTGGATGGCGTTGAGCTGGGCCTGGCGCCACAGGCTCGGGTGCACCGTGTCGGGGTTGACGCCTCCCCGCTCGATGAACTCGTAGCGGGTGAGGTCCCAGACGCGACCGAAGGGCGACTCGATGATCCCGGTCGGGTGGGTGGCGATGAGCCCGCGCGCGGCGCGATCGAAGTCGGTGGGGTCGAAGCCGAGATCGACCGGTGCGTTCGCGGCACGGGTCTGCGGGGTGGCGTCCTTGGGTGTGGTCATGGCGCGAGCATCGCACTCGCGGCACCGTCGGCGCCGGAGCCGGCTCGGATCTCAGCCCAGCATCTCCTCGATGCGTTCGGCCGGCACCGCCCGCGAGTAGAGGAAGCCCTGGGCCCGCTCGCAGCCGAGCGCGATCAGGAGGTCGGCCTGCTCCGGCGTCTCGACACCCTCGGCCGTGACATCGACCTCGAGCACGTCGGCGAGCGCGATCACGCCGCCGACGAGCCGGGCGTCGAAGTCGGCCTCGGTGATGTCCATGACGAAGGACCGGTCGATCTTCAACACGTCGACCGGATACTCCCGGAGGTACGACAGCGAGGCGTACCCGGTGCCGAAGTCGTCGAGTGCGATCCGCACGCCCCGGGTGCGGATCGCGCGGAGGTGGTCGACGACCCGTGCGCTGTTGCGGAGGAGGGCGGTCTCGGTGATCTCGACGCACAGGAACTCGGGTGGCAGCCCGCTGTCCTCGAGCGCCACGTCGATGGCGCTGAGCACGGAACGTTCCGTGATCTGGCGGGCCGAGAGGTTCACGCGCACGGTGATCGTGCGGTCGGGGTGGGCGCGGTTCCAGCGAGCGGCGTCGGCGCAGGCGGTGTGGAGCACCCAGGACCCGATCTCGAGGACGAGCCCGGTCTCCTCGGCCACATCGATGAAGCGGTCGGCGGTGAGCAGTCCCCGTTCGGGGTGGTTCCAGCGCAGCAGCGCCTCGACCGCGGTGATCGTGCCGGTGACCATGTCGACCTCGGGCTGGTACCAGACCACGAGCTCGTCGCGCTCGAGCGCCGGGCGGAGCTGCGCCTCCACGGTGAGGCGGTCCGTGACGGCGGCGCGCAGTTCGGTGTTGAAGATGGCGATGCGGTCGCGCCCCTGCGCCTTGCTCGCGAAGAGCGCGGTGTCGGCCTCGCGGATCAGGTCGTCCGCCGTGGAATCGACACCCGCCGCTGCGATGCCGACACTCGCGGTCGTGTAGACGTCGACTCCGTCGATGGCGATGGGTTGGCGGAACGCATCCACGATCTGCTGTGCAGCCCGAGCGGCTTCGGTCGGATCGTCGAGCGCACGCATCACGATCACGAACTCGTCACCGCTGAAACGGGCGACCATCTCCCCGTCGCGCGCAAGGGTGCGGAGGCGCTCGGCTGCAGCGACGAGCAGACGGTCACCGACCGCGTGGCCGAGCGAGTCGTTCACGTGCTTGAAGTTGTCGAGGTCGACCATGAGGACGGCCGTGTGCTCCTGCGAACGGCGCCCGGACTCCATCGCCCGTTCGATCTCGTCGCCGAGCTCCGCCCGATTCGCGAGGCCGGTGAGCGGATCGTGGGTGGCACGCTCGAACAACTGCAACTCCGCGACCCGTCGTTGCGACTCGTCCCGACTGATCGAGAGGACGTGATCGACCCGTCCGGCGGCGTCAAGTACGGGCACGTACCGGGTTTCGTACGAGCGCGCAGGCTGCGCGCGCTCGACGTCGATCTCCTCTTCGAGTGGCTCGCCCGTTGCGAACACGTGGCGTGTTCGCTCCTCGTACCGCGCGACGAGGTGATCGGGGAATCCCAGATCGCGCCAGGTGTGCCCGATCCACCGTTCCATCGGGATCCCAGTGGCGTCGACCGCCGCACGGTTGACGTATTTGATCGTGAGGTCGCGGTCGATCAGGAGGATGGGATCCGGTATGGAGTCGAGCACCGTCCACATCTGATGGTCGGACCTTGCGTACGCATGCAACGCGGCGTTCCGGATCGACACGTCACGCCAGGTGACCATGACGGCCTCGCCGTCGCGGGATGCTCGGACGTCGAAGAAGCGGTCGACCCCGGTCTGGGCGGTCGTGATCCGGACGTTGTCGCGCACGACCGGTTCGTGGAGTTCGGCGGCCGTTGCGCAGAACTCGATGAGTTTCTCTGTGATGCCGCTCGGAGCGCACTCGCTGATCCGCCTCCCCACCAGCTCGCTGCGATCGGATGGGAAGTGCTCGGCCGCCGCCAGGTTCACCTCGACGATCCGGAAGTCGCGCGCGAGCGAGTCCCCGCCCCGCACGGCCTCGACGACGATGTAGGGGTCGAGCAACGAGTCGAGCATGGCGCGTCTGTGGGCAGCGGTCGCCCGATCCGCTGCCGGCGGCGTCCGCGCGTCCTCGTTGAGGTGGATCACCGCAGCGCGCGTGCGGTCGTCGTCCGTGGGCTCGTTCCGTGATGCAGAAGGAGCAGCGATCGGGTTCACCGTCCGCTTTCCGAACGCGGTTCGCTCATGCACCGATCGTGCCACCTTCGGACGGCGAGGTCCATGGCGTGCCCGGAATGTGTTGTGCGCGCACCATGCCCTCGTGTGGGTGATTCGGATCGGGCCGACTTCCCCGGAACGCGCGCGGGCGTGATCGGTGTGACGCGAGTCGTGTGTCACGCCGACGCCTAGGGTGATCGACATGTCCGGTTCGCTCCATGCCCGAGACCTCGCGCTCTCGATCGGGGAGACGGTGCTCTTCGACGGCGTCGACCTCCAGGCCGCCCCAGGTTGGTGCGTGGGACTCGTCGGGCCGAACGGCGTCGGCAAGTCGACGCTGCTCCGGGTGCTCGCGGGGGAGCAGGCCGTAGATCGCGGTTCGGTGGGCCTCGCCCCCGCGTCGGCGGCGGTCGGGCATCTCCCGCAGGAACCGGAACGCCGGGAGGACGAGACGGTCGGTTCGTACCTCGAGCGCCGCACCGGCGTCGCGCAGGCGAACATCGAACTCGAGGAGGCGACCCTCGCGCTCTCGGCCGGTGAGCCCGGGGCCGACGACCGGTACGCCGACGCGCTCGAGCGGTGGCTGGCGCTCGGGGCGGCCGACCTCGACGCCCGGGTCGGTGCGGTGTGGGACGACCTCGGCCTCGCCCGTCGATTGCTCGACCAGCCGATGGCGTCGCTGTCCGGTGGTGAGGCGGCCCGGGTCGGACTCGCCGTGCTCCTGCTCTCGCGGTTCGACATCTTCCTGCTCGACGAGCCCACGAACGACCTCGACCTCGACGGCCTTGCCCGGCTCGAGGCCTGGGTGACTGCACAGGACGCGCCGATCGTGCTGGTGAGTCACGACCGTGAGTTCCTGCGGCGCACCGTCACCCACGTCGCGGAACTCGACGAGTTCACGCACCGACTCGCGCTCTACGCGGGCGGGTGGGACGCCTACCTCGCCGAGCGCAAGGTCGCGGCGCGTCACGCCAAGGAGCGGTACGAGGAGTACGCCGACAAGCGGGACGCGCTCAAGGGTCGTGCGCAGCGCGAACGCGAGTGGTCGACCCAGGGCCGGTCGAAGGCCAAGAAGAAGCCTTCGGACAACGACAAGAACATCAAGGCGTTCAAGGTCAACCAGACCGAGCAGTTGGCGGGAAAGGCGGCGCGCACTGAGCGGGCGATGGAGCGGCTCGAGGCCGTCGACAAGCCGCGCGACGCGTGGGAGCTGCGTCTCACCTTCGGCGAGGCGGCGCGTGGTGGCGACGTGGTCGCCCGGCTCGACGGTGCCGTGGCGAGCAACGGCGGGTTCACGCTCGGGCCGGTCGACCTCACCGTCGGTGCGGGCGAACGAGTGGCGATCGTCGGTTCGAACGGCAGCGGGAAGTCGACCCTGCTCGACGTGCTCCTCGGCCGTCGGGCGTTGGACGCGGGTGCGCGGTGGCTCGGGCCCGGCGTGATCATCGGTGAACTCGAGCAGCGTCGGGCCCAGCTCTCGTCGGAACGCACGCTGCTCGACGCGTTCATGGCCGAGACGGGGATGACCATCCCGGACGCCCGCACCCTCCTCGCGAAGTTCGGCATCGGTGCGGGTGAGGTCGGCCGGGCGACGGCGTCGCTGTCGCCGGGGGAGCGGACCCGCACGGTGCTCGCGCTCCTCATGGCCACGGGCACGAATTGCCTCATCCTCGACGAGCCGACGAACCACCTCGATCTCGCCGCCATCGAACAGCTCGAGTCGGCGCTCGAGCAGTTCCGCGGCGCGGTGCTGCTCGTGACCCACGACCGGGCCCTGCTCGACGCCGTTCGGCTCACCCGGCGGATCGAGGTCCGCGAGGGCCGCATCGTCGCGGACGACCCCGTCTGATCGAGCTCGCGACCGGGCCGGTACGGTGTCCGCCGTGCCGTACGCCGAGGGTTCCGGGGTCGAGATCTGGTTCGCACGCGCGGGCGATGGTCCGCGCGTGCTCGTCATCAACGGGACGGGCAGCGACCTGCGCGTGAAGCCGAACATCTTCGACAGCCCGTTGGCGCGTGGTGCCGACCTCGTCTCGTACGACCATCGTGACCTCGGCCGCAGCACGCGGGTCGAGACCCAACCGACCATGGCGGACTTCGCAGACGATGCGGCAGCCGTGCTCGACGCGGTCGAATGGGACGCCGCGTCGGTCGTCGGCATCTCGTTCGGGGGCATGGTCGCCCAGGAACTCGCCATCCGACACCCGGATCGCGCGGCGCGACTCGCGCTGCTGTGCACCTCGAGCGGTGGCGCGGGTGGTTCGTCGTACCCGTTGCACGAGCTCGAGGCGCTCGACGACGACGAGCGGGCGCGGATCCTCCTCGCGATCAACGACACCCGGTACAACCTCGAGTGGCAGGCTGCCCACCCCGACGAGGCGGCGGCGCTCATCGAGTTCGTCCGCTCGACGCGCACGCCGCAGAGTGCGAAGCAGCTCGAGGCCCGTCGCCTCCACGACACGTTCGATCGGCTCGGGTCGATCGGGGTCCCGACGCTCGTCGCGGCCGGTCGGTACGACGGCATCGCGCCGCTCGCGAACTCCGAGGCGATCATGGCGGCGATCCCGGGCGCGCGCCTTGAGGTGTTCGAGGGCGGACACGCGTTCCTCGTGCAGGACCGGAACGCGTTCCGCACCGTCGCGGCCTTCGCCGCGGGCTGACCCGACTCAGGCGGGTCGGCTGCGCTGGGCGATGCGCCACGCCCAGTAGATGAAGAGGAACTGGAACGGGAGTCGCAGGTACGCGATGGCCTGTTCGTTCGCCGGGCGATCCCGCCAGTCCCACGCCATGTAGAGGTTCGCCGGGTACACCCCGATGAAGAGTCCGATCGCGGCGAACGCTCCGATGCGGCGGGTGCGGGGCACGAGCACCATCGGACCGATCACGAGTTCGGCGACGCCGCTCGCGTAGGTCCAGAACCGCTGGCTCGGCGGGAGGGCGGGCGGCACGATCGCGTCGAAGAACCCGGGGTTCACGAAGTGCATGACGCCGGCGATCGTGATGAACGAGCCGACGACGATGGCGAGGGGATCCCGGGGCTTGGACATCCGGGCACCGTACCCGTCGGTCACCAGGTGAGGCCGAGCACCGCCCGCATCGTGGCCTCGAACTCGTCGTCGCCCATCTGGGCCCGGGTGCCGAGGATCATCTCGGCGTCACCGCCGACCGGTAGGCGTCGCGGTGTCTCGGTGTCGGCGAAGGCGCGCACGATCGCGTTCGCGACGATCTCGGGTCCGGGTCGGCCGTCGGCGTTGAGCGTGGTGTCGGCGCCCTCCCACTCGTCGTAGAGCTGTCGGTAGATCGCCGGGCGGGGGAGGTCGTCGACCTGCTTCATTCCCGGGGCGATGAAGCCCGGCTCGATCGCCACCGTGCGGATGCCGAAGTGCGACAACTCGAAGTGCATCGACTCCGACAGCGCCTCGAGCGCGTGTTTGGACGCGGAGTAGGCGCCGCTCAGCGGACTCGTGACCCGTCCCTGCACGCTCGAGATGTTGACGATCACCCCGCCACCCTGCTCTCGCATGCCGGGAACGACGGCCTGCACCATCCGCAGTGCGCCGAGCACGTTGGTCTCGAACATGTCGCGCACCCGATCGATCGGATGCACCTCGATGGGCGCGCTCCCGCCGAGCGCGGCGTTGTTGACCAGACCGTCGACTCGACCGGCCGCCGCCATGGCTTCGGCGACGGATGCGTCGCTCGTGACGTCGAGTGGGAGGCGGAGCGCGACGTCGAGGTCGTCGAGCATCGAGGCGTCTCGGGCGGTCGCGATGACCTCATGACCGGCCTCGGTCAGTGCGGAACAGGTGGCGTGGCCGATCGCGCGACCGGCGGCGGTGACGAGGATGCGCATCGCCGGAGCATAGGAGGCACAGCCGTCACCAGACGTGGTGGCCGTCGTCCGGATCGTCGGGCGCGCGGACCCCGAACTGGGCGCGCACGTCGGCGAGGGGCAGCGGGGCGAGCGCGAAGTGGTCGACGAGCGAGAAGTCGCCGGTGCACTCGGATCCCCGACGGAGTTCCCGGGCGAGGAGTTCGGCGGCACCCGGCGACTCCAGCGTGCGGTGCTCGCTGCGCGAGATCGAGGTCGGGACTCCGACGCCGGCCTCGTGGATCATGAGCGAGCAGACGAGCGCCGAGAAGTTCACGTCGTTGCCGTCCATCCCGACCATGAAGGCGCTGAGCGCGATCTCGGCCGCCGCGGTCGTGCCCATGCCGGCGATGACGTGGGTCATGTCGTGCGCGACGTAGAAGTGGTCGATGAGCGGACGCTCGGCGCCGGGGAGGTTGAGGTGGTTGCGCTCGTAGAACGCGAGGTACGCGCGCCCGAGGGATCCCTCGTCGAGGTCCGCGAACGCCGCGAGGCGGGCCGTGAGTTCGGGTTCGGGGGCGTCGGGGTCGAGGTCGGGCGTGGCGAGGCCGGGCTCGCTCCGGCGGGGCAGGGCGTCCGCGACGTAGCGGCGGTAGTCGGCGGCGGCCCGCTCAGCGCCCTCATCGACGAGCGCGCGCAGGATCGTTCGGTCCGCGCTCGGGGTGCCGAGCGCGTCCGCGTACTCCTCGACCGCGCGGACCTGGCCGGGCGTCTGCGGGTGGCGACACGCCTCGAGCGCGACGTGGAGGTGGTGGAACCGTCGCCGGACGTCCGGGTCGGACAGGCGGCCGGCCAGCGTGGCGGCCCCCATCGGTTCGAGGGTGGTCAGTTCGTCGTCGGTGAGGCCGAGGGAGTGCCGGGCGAGTGCGTCGAGCACGGTGCGCTGCTCGGCGGTCGGACCGCCGTCGACGTCGATACCGCCGAGGAGTCCGGCGGCGATCGTGCGGCAGGTGTCGGGGTCGAGGTGGGCGAGCATCGCGGATCCGATCACTTGGTGAGGAGGCTGTGGATGCCGTCGGCGAGGAACGCCAAAGCCGAGATCGCGGCGGCGACGGCGATGACGCTCGGGCCCGCGCTCGTGATGCGCCGCTCGAGGCTCTTGAGTCGCTCCACTGCCGTCGTGTCATGGGTCTCGAAGTAGGCGTAGGCGCCGACGAGCGTGAGTGTCGAGGTGACGGCGAACACCAGGCCCGCGGCGACCGTCTCGAGCGTCGAGGCTTGGGACCGCACGACGACCATGCCCGCGGCGATCGTCATCGTCCACGGCTGCTCGAAGATGCCGGCCACGAACGCGACACGGGGACCGACGTCCTCGAGGCGGGCCACGGCCTTCGGTGCCTCGGTCGGGCGCGGTCGGGCACGGCGACGCCACTCGTGCGTGGCGAACCAGACCAGACCGACCGCGAGCACAATCTCGAGGACCGCGATGATCTGCGCCTCGGTCGTGCCGACCTGGTTCGGGAGCAGCCGGACGAGTGCCCGCGCCGCGACGAAGCACACCGTGAGCGAGATCCCCCAGCCCGCGAGGAACGCGAAGGTGTTGCGGTGGGGGCGCCGGCCGCCGAGCAGCACGGTGAGGACGACCACCTGACCGGGCTCGGCGTTCACAGCGAGTCCGAGGAGTGCGACCGGCAGCAGGATCTGGAGCACGTCGGGCATTCTGGCCGCGCCGGATCGACCTGCACGGTTCGGGTCTCAGCTCCGCGGCACCTCGCGCCACGGACGTCCGTGGAACGGATCGGGTTCACGCGGGAGTCCGAGCACCCGCTCGCCGATGATGTTGCGCTGGATCTCCGAGGTGCCGCCCTCGATCGAGTTCGCTCGGGTGCGCAGGAACTGCGTGATCCACTCGGCGGCGTCATCATCGCCCGGGACCCACGCAATCGCGTCGGCGCCGAGGAGGTCGATCGCCACCACCTGGAGGTGCTGGTTCGACGCGGCCTTCGCGATCTTCGTGAGCGAGCCCTCGGGGCCGGCCGGGCGACCCGCGGCCGCGCGATCGCGGGCGCGCTGCACGTTCATCGCCAGCACGCGACCGTCGATGTACTCCTGCATCAGGCGCTGGCGCACGACCGGATCGGCCGTCACGCCGCGTGCGGTCGCCATTCGTTCGATCTCCGCGTACGGTTTACCGCCGAGGACCTCGTCGGAGGCCTTGCGCTTCCTCCGGCGCAGGCCGGAGAGCGCGTGGCGTTCGGCGCCGAGCGTGGTCATCGCGGCGGCCCAGCCCTCGCCGACCGGACTGATCCGATCGAGGTCGGGTACCCGCACCTCCGAGAGGAACACCTCGTTGAACTCGCGTTGGCCCGCGATGTTGATGAGGGGGCGGACCTCGACGCCGGGACTGCGCATGTCGAGGCCGAAGTAGGTGATCCCTTTGTGCTTCGGTGCGTCGGGGTCGGTGCGCGCGATGAGCATCGCCCGCTCGGAGTGGTGCCCGAACGTGGTCCACACCTTCTGGCCGGTGATCACCCACTGATCGCCGTCGCGCACCGCCGTGGTCGCGAGCGATGCCATGTCCGACCCTGCGCCGGGTTCCGAGAACAACTGGCACCAGCGCTCGTCGCCGCGAACGAGCGGCGGGAGGAGGTGACGCTTGGTCTCGTCGCTCGACCAGTGCTCGATCGTCGGGGCGGCGAGGGGCATACCCGACCCGCCGGGTGCCGCCGGGACGTCCCAGATCGACAGCAGCGTGAGGGCTTGCTGCGCGTCGACGCGGTCCAGACCGCGTCCGCCGTGCTCGGGTGCGAAGTGCGGTGCGACCCAGCCGGCCTCGGCGAGCGCGCGGACGAAGGCCCGGCGGTCGAGGACCTCCTTGAGGCGCTGCACGGCGGCGTCGTCGCCCGCCCGGACCGCGTCACCCCAGCCGGGCGGGGTGTGGTCGACGAGGAACGCCTCGAGGTCGTCCCGCCCGGGGAACGCGGCGACGTCGAGCGTGGGATCACCCACGTGACATCCGCTCCTGCATGTCCTCCGGAACCCCGTACGGAAGCGTGCGCTCGTGCAGGAGCGCCTTCGTGCGGGCGCGCTCGTCGCGATCGGCGATGAGCCGCTTCACGCGACGGTTCGTGCCCGGGGAGTTCGCCAGGATCTCGGTCACCAGCCGCTCGACCGCGGCGTCGAGGTCGGCGTCGGGCACGACCACGTCGACGAGACCGATCGCCGTCGCCGTCGCGGCGTCGATGCGACGACTCGTGAACATCAGTTGCTTGGCCATCGAGCGCCCGACCCGTTCGGGGAGTCGCACCGACATCCCCCAGATCGGCACGAGGCCCCACTGGCCGTGCGTGTCGCCGAGGCGGGTCGACTCGCCCGCCACGAGGAGGTCGCACGCGAGCGCCAGTTCGAGGCCACCGGTGAAGCAGTGACCGTGGAGTCGGGCGATGGTCGGCTGGGGGAGGGACTCGAGCAGGTCCACCGTCTCGGGCTCGTAGTGTCGGCTCGGCGCGTGTTCACCCGTCGCGATCGCGGCGAGGTCGTGGCCCGCGCAGAACGAGCGGCCCGCCCCCTCGAGCACCACGCAGTGCACCGACGTGTCCGCCGCGATCGCCTCGAGGTGGTCGTGCAACGCCACGAACACGCCCGGGGTGAGCGCGTTCAACTTGTCGGGCCGGTTGAGTGTGAGGGTGGTGCGCCCGTCGCGGTCGTTCCGCAGGACCAGGTCCCTTGACATGTCAGGTGAGGCCCGGGAGTTGGGCGACGATCTCCGGCGGCACGAAGTTGTGCTCCTCGGTGGTCTCGGCCTCGACGAGCTCGACCATCTTGGCGACGACCTCGGACGGGTCCATCTGTCCGGCGGTCACGAACTCGCCGATCATCCGGAAGACGTCGGTGGCCGGCGCGCTCACGGACTCGTCGCCGAACCACTCCCACATGGAGTCGGCCATCCGGTCGTTGAACCCCGTCTGGTACGGGCCGGGGTTCAGCAGGGTCACGTCGATGCCGAGGGCGACGAGCTCGGCCCGCATGGCCTTGCCCATCGCCTCGAGCGCGTGCTTGGTCATCGCGTACGGGCCGAAGGTCGGGGCGACGGCGACCCCGGCGATGGAGGACACGATGATGATGCGTCCCCCGCCGCGCGCGGCCATGCCGGGGATGACGGCCTGGCTCACTGCGAGGGTGCCGAACACGTTCACCTCGAACACGCTGCGCACGAGGTCCAGCGGCACGTCGGCCATGGGCCCGGTCCGACCCATCCCGGCGTTGTTGATGAGGACGTCCACGGTCCAGTCGCGGACCCGGTCGACGTCGGCCGGGTCGGTGATGTCGACCCGCTCGACTCGGAGGTCAGGTGCCTCGGCTCGCAGTGCCGAGGCCTGCTCGTCGGTCTCGGTCGTCGCGATCACCTCGTGCCCGCGCCCGGCGAGGGCCAATGATGCGCCCCGACCGAATCCCGAACCCGCTCCGGTGATCATCACGCGCTTGGTCATGTCGGTCGTGCTCCCGTCGTCGTCGGGCCGTCGATCGGCGCCGTGACGCCTGATCCTTCCAGCGCCGGGGCGGTGGCGTCGAACGTCGCAGCGGACCCGCGTCCGGGCCGGCGCGGCGTGGCAGGATCGACGCGTCCCCCGCATGGCCACCGGGCCGACGCACACGAGGTCCCCATGGATGCACTGCTCGACGAGGTCGCTGCATACTACCGGCACTTCGCGGCGCGCGAGCTCCGGGGCTCGTCGCCCACCTACGAGCGCATCGCGGTCGCGATCGCGCAGGACCCCGATGCGGTGGCGGTGATCGCCGGGTTCCCGGTCGTGAAGCGACAGGTGAACCTCGTGCTCACGGCGCTGCGGGTCGATGGCGCGCCGGTCGAGGATCCGACCGGTGCCGCCCGCCACCTCGTCGACCGGGCCGAGGCCATCGGGGCACTCGTACGGGTCCGTTCGACGCAGACCAACGAGGCCCGGCGGATCGGGACGCTCCTGCCGGAGATCCTGCGTGAACCCGGACCCTTCGCGCTGGTCGAGGTCGGGGCATCGGCGGGCCTCTGCCTGCATCCGGATCGATACGACGTCCGCTTCGACGACGGGTCGCGCTGCGGGGACCCGGCCTCACCCGTACGGCTCGACGTCGCCCTGCGCGGCCCGGCACCCGTAGCGCGCCACCCACTCGAGATCGGATGGCGCGCCGGGATCGACCTCAATCCCCTCGATCTCCGCGACGCCGAGGATGTGGCCTGGCTCGAGGCGCTCGTGTGGCCCGAGCACACCGAGCGCGCCGAACGGCTCCACCGTGCGATCGGCATCGCCCGTGAGCACCCGGTCGAGATCGAGCGCGGTGATCTCGTCGAAGGGATCGAACCGCTGCTCGCGCGGGTGCCGAGCGGACTGCGGACCGTCGTGTTCCACACCGCGGTGCTCGCCTACCTGCCGACCGAACGACGTGAGGCCTTCGCCCGGATCATGGCCGCGCACCCCGAGGTCACCTGGCTCGCCAACGAGGGTGACGGCATCGTGCGCCACGAGGACGGTGCGCTCGAGGTCGGTCGGCCGAATCCCGACTCGCCGGCCTGGTCGGGCTCGCCCGCGCCGTTCGTGCTCGCCCGTGACGGACGACCCGTCGCGCTCACCCAACCGCACGGGGAGTGGATCGAGTACCTCTGAGCGCAGCTCGCGACTAGATCTCCCCGCGGTCGAGTCGGTCGAGCACCTCGGCGGCGCGTGCGCGGACCGCATCGAGGTCGCTCAACTTGCGGGCCGCCGCCACCTGCCGGGCCATGCGTGGATCCTTGGCGAACCGGTCCGCGTGACGGGCGACGAAGTCCCAGTACAGGGTGGTGAACGGGCACGCGTCGTCACCGACGCGGGCCTTGCGGTCGAAGCGGCAGTCACCGCAGAAGTCGCCCATGCGATCGATGTAGGCACCGCCCGCGGCGTACGGCTTCGTGGCCATCACGCCGCCGTCCGCGTACTGGCTCATACCGATGACGTTGGGGGCCATCACCCACTCGGCGCCGTCGACGAACCGCTCCCACATCCAATCCATGAGCGCCTGCGGCTCGACCCCGGCGATGAGCGTGAGGTTCCCGAGGACCATGAGCCGGGGGATGTGGTGCGTCCAGCCGTAGGTGTCGACGTCGGCGAGCACGTGGCCGAGGCAGGCCATCTCGGTGGGCGCGCCGGTGAAGGCCGGGGGGAGAGGGCGGTGGGCTCCGAGCGCATTTCGGTCGAGGTAGGCCTCGCCCTCGGCCCAGTAGGTGCACCACACGTACTCGCGCCAGCCGATGACCTGACGCAGGAGGCCCTCGGCGCTGGCGATGTCGACGCGTCCGGCGCGGTACGCGGCCTCGATCTCGTCGGCGACCTCGCGGGGGTGGAGCAGTCCGAGGTTGAGGGGCGGGCTCAGCAGGGTGTGCGCGAGGTGCCAGGAGCGCTTGGTCATCGCGTCCTCGTAGGGGCCGAACTGCGGCAGCACGACGTCGATGGCGTGGCGGAGGCGGGCCAGTGCGCCGACGCGTGAGGTGGGCCAGAAACCGACGGGCGTCGCCCCCACGACGGTGTCGGGGAGGTCGGCGAGCACCTCGGCGTCGAGGTCGTCGAGGTCGTCCGCGAGCGGGTCCGCGAACTCGACCCCGCCTTTCGGCAACGGCTTGCGGTTCTCCTCGTCGTAGTTCCAGCGACCGGTCGTGGGTTCGTCGCCGTCCATGAGGTACCCGAGCCGACGCCGCTGCCAGCGGTAGAAGGTCTCCATCGTCCGGCGCCTGCTGCCGGCGAAGAGGTCCGCGAAGTCGGCGACGTCGGTGAGGAACCGTTCGTCGGGGCTCGACTCGACCCCGAGCGCCGCGACGAGTCGTCGACCGCGGATGCTGGACGGAGCCATCGCCACCACGGAGTCGGGCGAGTACTCGGCGCGGTGCGCCGCGAGGCCGTCCGCATAGGTCGGGGCGCGACGGAGGTCCACTGCGAACCCGGCCGCGCCGAGTTCGAGTGCGAACCGGCGCATGGCCGCGAGGATAAGGTGGGCGCGCTGGCGGTGCCACGGGCGGCGCGCGAGGTGCTCGGCGGACTCGACCAGCAGCACGCGATCGACGCCCGGACGCGCGAGGGCGAGCGGTCCGATGCTCCGGTTGAGTTGGTCGCCGAACACCCAGACGGTGCGGCCGGCTCCTGTGGCCATGCGGTCGCCTCCCGACGTATGGGCGCCACGCTACGGCGGATCGGCCACGATCCGTGTCGGAGCCCGTCACCGCCTCTACCGTTGGCGGTCGGCCGGTCCGACCCGAAGCGCAGGAGCAGACATGTCGACCTTCCTCATCACCGCGGGCGCGGCGCTCGCCGTCGCGTCCGTCGCCTCCGGGTTCGGCAAACTCGCCCGGCACCCGGTCCCGGTCGAGGTGCTCACCCGGGTCGGCGTGCCGGCGGCGCGGATCCCCGTCCTCGGGGTGCTCCAGATCCTCGGCGGGCTCGGGATCGTCGTGGGCGTCTGGGTCCCGGTGCTCGGCCTACTCGCGGCGCTGTGCCTCACCCTCTACTTCCTGGGCGCGATCTTCGCCCACCTCCGCATCAAGGACACGGCGAGCGGTACAGCCCCGGCGCTGGCCCTGTTCGCCCTCGCGCTCGTCACGACGGTGCTCGAGGCGACCCGCTGACCGATGGCCCCGGCGACCGGTGACCGCGCCGCGCACTTCCCGGCGATCGAACGCAAGCACGGCCGGCCCGTCGCGTTCTACCTCGCCGAGCTCGCCGACCTCGGCGACGCGAAGTACCAGGACCAGATCGACCTGCTGCGCGAGCGACACGGTTTCAGCCAGGCTCACGCCAACGCCGTCGTGATGTACGCACGGGGCTCGACGAGTTCGCGGCGGGTCGACTCGCCGGAGGCGTACTTCCGCGATCTGGGTGGCGATCGGGAGGTGACGATCCGTGCGATCTTCGATGCGATCACCTCGAAGTACCCCGACCTCGATCTCGTGATCGCGTGGAACCAGCCGATGCTCAAGCAGGGCAAGGACTACGTGTTCGGGGTGTCGGCCGCCAAGGGACACCTGCTGCTCGGGCCGTGGGGCGGCATCTCCGATGCCGTGAGGGCGCGACTCAAGGGACTCGAGGCCAACAAGAAGACGATCCGGGTGCCCGTCGACTGGAAGATCGACGCCCCGCTGCTCCGGCTGATGGTGCGCGAACGCCTTGCGCAGTTGCGATGAAGGGGAACGGGTGATGGAACCCACGGTGCTGCCCCACGACCTCGTCCTGGACCGGATCGTCCCGACGGCCGTCGAGGACCTCTGGCGAGGCTGGACCGATCCGGCCACGATCATGCGGTGGTTCACGCCGGCGCCGTGGCGGACCACCGAGGCCGAGATCGACGCGGTGCCCGGCGGCATCTTCCGCACGGTGATGGAGGGTCCGGACGGCGAGCGCAACGAGGCCGCCGGGTGCGTGCTCGAAGCGATCCCTGCCCACCGGTTCGTCTGGACGAGCGCGCTCGGGCCCGGGTTCCTGCCGCTCGCCCCACCGGCCGAGGGGTTCCACTTCACCGCCATCGTGGAGTTCGAGACGGTCGACGGGGGCACGCGCGTGCGTGCCATCGCCCGCCACGGCACCGCCGCGGAGGCCGCCGTGCACGCCGAGATGGGCTTCGAGCAGGGCTGGGGGGCGGCCCTCGATCAACTCGTCGCGCTGTTCGCCTGACGCAGGCGGAGGCCTGCGGACCAGCGGTCGGTTCGGCCGATCGTCGCTGGCTGGATGAGGGAGGGGATCGCAGGGAGCGCGACCTCGAGCCAGGCCCCTGCACCCGCGGTCACCATGGACCGGATTCGGGCAATCCGGAGCGATTCCTGGTCGGCGTCGAGGATCGCCCGGGTGGTCCCGGTCCGCCCAGGTCGCAGGACGGTGTGATGCGACCGCGAGCGCTGACGCACGGATCAAGGTGGCGCGCAGCATCGGCACGGTCACGATCCTCGACGACGACACTCCCGAGTGACGAGGCCGGGCCATCGGCGTCAACCCGACGGCGGTGGGCCCACGCGTCAGCCGCGGCTCGTCGACCCGAGCGGTTCGCCGAGGATCTGCTGGAGCTGCGGGATGATCCACGCCCACACACGCCGCCCACCGTCGAGTGTGAAGTGGACGCCGTCGCCGGACAGCGTGGCGTCGGAGCTTCCTTCGGCGCATGCGAACTCGTGGAGATCGATCAGGTCGACCTGGTCAGGGTGGGCTGCTGCGAAATCCCTCACGATCCGGTTCAACCAGTTGACCCGCTTGGGGTCACCGATCTGACGCACCATGGACGCCGGGTACTCACTCGTCGCTTCGAAGGTGGGAGACAGGCAGGGGAGCGTCACGAGCACGAGACGGGCGGAGTGGTCAGCCGCGATGTCGGCGGTGACGTCGAGGCGCGTCTCGATGTGCTCGCGCAGGCGCTTGGACCCGCCGTCGTAGGCCCGCCCGTTGATCCGACGATCGAGGAGGTCCCATGCGCCCGGGAGGGAGACGATGGCTCGAGGGCGGAAGATGTCCGCGGCCAGGGTCATCGCCGCCGGCCATCCCTTGCAGTTGTCGTCCATCGCGCGGTCCGAGTAGGCGGATCCGACGGGAGCACCGCGCGACAGCCCGCACCCGACGTTGCTGGCGTTCGCGATCGCCACAGGTGCGGTCTGGTCGTACGGTGCCGACGCGGCGAGGGTCCATGCGACCGAGTCGCCGCCGAGGAGCACGCGCGGCGCGGATACGGGGACGCGGGTGTCGAGGTTGTACTTCTGCAGCTCGAACTGCTGTCGAACCTCGGCGCCTCCGCTGGGTCGGGTGGTCGGTGCGCCGATCGGTGTGCGCGATACGACCGATGACGGTGCGTCGGTGGCGGTGGTGACGACGACCAGCGCGACGACGGCGATCGACGTCGCCGGAATCATGAGAGTCCAGAAACGACGGTTGCCGAAGCCCCGCCGGATCGGCTGCTCGAGCAGGAAGTACGAGGCGATCGCGATCGCGCAGGTCACCGTCAGTTGGGCGCCGAACAGCGGCCATCCCCCGAGGCCCGTCCGCTTCCCAGTGATGACGAGGTTGACGGGCCAGTGCCAGAGGTACAGGCCGTAGCTGATCAGGCCGGCCCAGACGAGCGGCCTCCAGCTGAACACCTTGGTGAGCGGACCGGCCGTCGGGTGCATGACCGCCAGGATGATGGCGCAGACCGCGAGCTCGACGACGACGAATCCGCCGCGATAGAGGCGCGGGTCGTTCCCCGAGACGTTGAGCCACGCGTAGCCGATGATGAGCACGCCGAGGATCGCCGCGCACTCGATCGCGATGCGGGTGCGGCGCCCCTTCGCGGGGCCGATGATCGCAATGGCCGAGGCCAGTCCGGCCCCGAGGAAGATGGCTGCGGCGCGGGTGTCCGTTCCGTAGTACGCACGCGTCGTCAGGCGCGGATCGAAGGTGACCTGCATCGCGAAGACGGACGCCAACGTGCCGACGAGCGAGATGGCGAGGATCGCGACCGCCGTGCGGCGCTTCCACAGGGCCACAGCCAGCAGGAACACGAGCGGCCACACGAGGTAGAACTGCTCCTCGATGGCGAGACTCCAGGTGTGTTCGAGTGGGCTCGGTGCCCGGAACAGCGCCCAGTAGTCCTGATCGGTGACCACCGCTCGCCAGTTGGCCACGTAGGCGATGGTCGCGAGCGCGTCACCGCGGATCCGCCGCAGCTCATCGGGACTCGCGAACCTCGCCCAGTACACGACGACGCCGACGAGGAGGCCGGCCAGGGCCGGGAGGAGTCGCCGCGCCCGCCGTGCCCAGAAGCCGCCGAGCGCGATCGTCCCCGACTGTGTGGATTCGGCGAGCAGGAGTGAGGTGATGAGGAAGCCCGACAGCACGAAGAACAGGTCCACGCCGAGGTATCCGCCGACGATGCGCTGGCCGTGGAACAGCAGGACGCCCGCGACGGCGAGGCCGCGGAGGCCATCGAGCGCCGCGTTGTGCGGGATGCGGACCCGTTCGTCGCGGGTCGCCGCCTCGGCGGGCGACGGGGGCGTCGGCGGGGACATCGGGGTCGTCACGCTCATCGCGCCGCTTCCGTGGCCGCCGCGCTCGTTCGCCGCGAGATCAGCTTCCAGAGCGCATCCACGCCGGCCGGCGACAGGTTCGCGCCATCCGGTCGGTACTCGATCGCCGATGCGGAGCCCCGAGGGTTCCCGTTCGGGCACAGGAGCGGACCGACATCGATGAGGCGGACGTCGCGGCGTGACGCGACGTACTCGCGCAGGACCGCGTTCACCCACTGCACGCGCGCCGGATCGGCTCGGAGTTCGTCGAGGCGCGAGTCCCCGTTGGTGGGCGCCGCCGTGCACGGGACCGTCGTCACGGACAGGCGCGCTCCGCCGGCGCGGGCGACCCGCCGGACGGCATCGATCCGCCGCTCGATGTACTCGGCGTATGCCGGTGTGCCGACCCGCAGGATCTCGCCATCGATCTCGTGGTCCCATGTCTCGTACCCCGTCGGCATGAGCACGACATCATGCGGCTCGAAGCCGGCGACGGCGTCCAATGCCACTTCGGGCCAGGGCGGGCACTCCGACATCTCGGTCGGGTCGTTCGGGTCGGGGGTCGGGGGTGGGAGCACGTAGTCGTCGACGACGACCTGCCCGTCGACGATCTGGCAGTACGGGCTCGCTGCGGTCATGCCCCAGGCGTCTCTGGTGCGGTTGGGGGTGACCGACACGTACCCGAGGGAGAACGCGGTCCAGTCGCCGACCGCGAGGACCTTACGGACGCGTCGGGGAGCGCGGTCGGCGATGCGCCGGTACCGATCCTGCGTCAGGGGGAAGGCCTCCAGGTAGGCGGATCTGCCCGATCGATCCGTGTCCGGTGGGGCGAGGAACACCGCAGTGGGCGACCCGAGCGCGACGAATCGCTTCAGGCGCGCACGTAGCGAGGCGGGGAGCCGCTCGCCCGATTCCGCCGGGGATGTCAGGAGGTCCAACCGCCCGAGCGCGTCGAGGCGAGCGGTCAACGCCCGTTCGAGCCTGAGGGATTCGGCCCGCTGCGCCGGTGAACGCTCGTCGGCGTACGCGACCTCCACCGCTCCGGGCATCTTCCGCCAGCGCTCGATGTCCGGTCCGACCGCGATTCGCACCTGCGCGCTCGCAAGGCCCCGATCGACCGTTCGCCACGGCGTCATCTTCACCTCGAACGACGGTGACAGCCCGGCTCGGATCCCGGCGCGATCGAGTTCGGCGACGAGTCCCTTCGCTCGTTCGCCGTAATCGGCGGAGTTGTCGTCGATCACGAGGTATTCGCCGCGTGGTCCGTCCCCGATGTTGTCTCCGGATCGGATGGCTCGCACGGTGCCGTCGGCGAGGACGCCGAGCGTGTCGGACTGGCGCCGCGCGTCCTCCTCGAAGTCGAGGGCGTGCACGGTGAACGACCCGACCATCACGGCGATCACGACGGCGGGTGCGACCAGGAGCGCGCGGTGCACGGCCGTGGTGGAGAGGCGAGGGGAGCGTTCGAGCGCTGCGACCACCGTCCAGCCCGTCGCCACGGCCATCAACGTCGCGGTTGCCCACAGGGAGAGGACGAGGTAGTCCCACACGAATCCGAAGATGCGCGAGACGGAGATGAGCCCGACCACGAGTGCGAGGCCGATGACGGCGTCGAGCGTGACGATCCTCCGGTGTCGGAGGCGAACGGCGATCGCAACGCTCAGGAGCCAGGCGCCGATGAACACCAGGCCGGGTACGGGTGATCCGCTGGTCCCGCCGCGCCCGGTGACCAGGCGCGACGGATCGAAGTGCACCAGGAGGACCTCCAGCGCACGCCCGATGCCGATGGGGTCCTCGGGCGGCGAGGTGAAGTACCTCCAGATGACGGTGAGGTTCCCGGTACCGGCCCCGAACTCCTGGATGAGGATGGGTATCGATGTGATCACGAGGATCCCGACGGAGCACAGGATCCACAGCCAGGGTCGGGGTCCGAGAGCGGCGCGTCGTCGCAGCATGCTCCAGGTGACGAACGCAACGAGCGTGGTGCCGAGCACGCTGATCGTCGCCGTGTACGAGATGTGGGTATGGAGGCAGAAGGCGCCGGCGAACACCGCGACCGGAAGCATCGGCATGTCGTCGCAGAGGACGGACCACACCGCCACGAGGAAGACGAGCCACCAGAGCACGGGCATGTAGGGGTTCCACGGCATCGTGAGCACGGACGGCCCGAGGAAGTTGAGGAGTACGGCGAGCGCCGCCGCGAAGGCCAGCGAGAGGCGGATGCCGCCACGTCGCCCGGCGATCCACAGGATGACCCCCACGGCGAGCACGTTGAGGGTCGCGGCTGCGGCGCGGAGTGCCCACGCGCTGGCGCCGTAGGCGCGGTAGAACGGTGCGAGCGCGTAGAAGCTCAGCGGGCCCGGGTGGCTCCCCTGCTCGTTGAGTGTCCCGATCCTTCCCGGGAGGCCGACCAGCGGCGTGCGTGCCCCGCCGACGTCACGAACCCGGAACTCGGTCCAGGCGAAGTCCTGCACGGCCGCGTACCAGCGGTGCTGGGCCAGCACGATCGTCGCCGTCGCCAGCGGGATCGCCAGGATGGCGACGAGCAGCACCCACCTGAGCAGGCTGCGACGGCCCGTTCGTGCGACGGGGGCCGCCGGTGCGGTCACCGTGCTCGCTGCGTCTCCGGTCAAGGTGTGCCTCGTCGCATCGGCAGGAGCCACCCTCCCGCGTCAAGCCTCTGGGACCCGGAATCGTACCGAACCCCCGGGGTGCTCCGGACGCGCGCTCCGCCGCTCTGGGGCCCGGTTCCGGCGCTCGGAGTGGGGGTCCGGCGCACCGGGCCGCGATGGGTGCGAACGGCCGCCGATGCAGACGGGCGATGTCACGCGGATGCGAGGAGGAGGGACCCGGTGGCCGCCTCGATGACGAGGCCGGCGACGTTCTCCTTCGACCAGGACCGGTCGATGACGGCTGAGATCGAGCGCCCGGCGGCGGCGCCGAACCATGCGGATGCCAGCAGCAGCGTCGCGTCGTGCGAGTTGATCGCAATCGCTGCGATGCCCGCAGCGAGGAACAGCCCACCGTAGGTCGCCCGGAACTCGGAGCGTCCGAGGCGGCCGTTGAGGCTGAGTCCGATGGTGCGGCTGACCTGCGTCGGGAAGAGGAGGCCAACGACGCCCCCGAGGATGGTGATGCCCGCGCCGATGTACCCGAGTGTGTTCACTCGCTCCTCCTCCGCTCAACGCGCCCGATCGCCGAGCGTTCCACAGGTGGCGCCAACGAGTGGCACGGCTGACCTATTCCCGTTGGCGCGGGTGGGGTACCGGTTCTCGAGGACGCGACTGCGCCCCGGCCGGGGCCGGGGCGCAGTCGAACAGCAGTAAGCGGCGAGGTCTCAATGCGGCAAGACCCCTTGGTGGGGTCTTGCCGCTTCACGATTCACCCAGTGCCGGCGCGGGTCTGCGGGTTCGAGCGTGGGGAGTTCGCACACGGATCCGTCGGAGCTTGCACACGGGGCGAGGGGTCGGTCTTGGCTGCGAGCGCTCCACCGGCACCTCGGTGCAGCAACGCCTCGTCGTGCAGAGCCCCTGGCGCCAGATGGCGGGTCACTCGTCCGGGCCTGACGCCCTTGGCCAAGTCGTCGCGCTGTGCGCCTGACGAGCGGGTCCCCGGGGTCCCCCTGAGAAGTCCCTGAGAAGTTCGCCGCACCTCGAGGGTTCTCGCGCGACGGCCGTTACGCTCCTCGCGCATGACCCGTGCCGCACGACTCCGTGCCGTGATCACCACCGGCGCCCTGCTGTGCGCGCTCGCCGCGTGCGGATCGTCGACCGACGCCGCAACGGCGACGACGAAGGCTGACGCTCGCGCGTCGACGACCGCGGCGGATGCGCCGGTGAAGTTCGTCGCCGATGTCTGGGCCGACAACTGGTTCGCGCTGTACGTGAACGGGGAGCTCGTGGGCGAGGATTCGGTGCCGATCACCACGCAGCGATCGTTCAACAAGGAACGCATCTCGTTCACGTCGACCTACCCGTTGACGATCGCTGTGCTCGCCAAGGATTACATCGAGGATACCTCGGGTCTCGAGTACATCGGCACGCCGCAACAGCAGATCGGTGACGGTGGACTGATCGCCCAGATCCGCGACGAGAGGACCGGCCGGCTCGTCGCCGTGACGAACGGGGATTGGCGGACGCTCGTCGTCCAGCGGTCGCCGCTCGATCCTTCGTGCGTGAGGTCGGCCGACCCGATCGCCGAGTGCCAGCAGGCGACGACGCCGACACCGGCTGACTGGGCCACACCTTCCTTCGACGACGCGTCGTGGCCGAAGGTCACCGAGTACACCGCGGAGCAGGTGGGAGGCCACGGCGACTACTCGCTGGTCACCTGGGACCCGTCGGCGTCACTCATCTGGGGATCGGACCTCAAGGTCGACAACGTGCTCCTCTTGCGCGCACCCGCCGTCGAAGCTCCATGACGCTCAACCGCGCTGCGGGTACGCGCGAAGGGGCATTGCCTGCGAGGTTCGCGCCGCGCCGCTGCCCGATCGCCCGTTAGCCTCCACGACGTCTCGCTGATCGGGGCACCAGCGGTGCCGCTCGCCACGAGGCGGACGCTGGGTCACCGTGGCCCGGGTCGAACCGTGGAGGATCACCGATGGCAGACGACGTACGCATCCTTCCGGCCGAGTGGGTCGGGACGGCGGTGGCGACGACGTGGGGTGTCAGCACCGAACATCACCCGAAGCACGGATCGCACGGTCATCTGGACGCTGAGTGGCACGCGTACGTCGATCCCGGCGCGCTCCGGATCCTGCGTCAGGAGGGACGTTCCCTCGAGATGATCGTGGTCTCCGGCGGCCATGAGGCGAGGGCGGTCGGCGTGCTGTCCGCAGATGGGACGCGCCTGGTGTACGCGACCCAAGAAGTGACGTGCCATGCGACGATCGATGGCGACACCATGGAGATCGAGGCGTACTCGCGGCCGCATGGCTCCGAGCGCACCGGCGGCACGTTCGGCGTCGGCATGGCGACGCTGACCGTGAAGCCCTGACCACACCACCACCGCGCCGACGACGGCCCGCTCTTTCGGCAGGCGCGTCGCGTCCGGGTCGTGACGCCGTGCCCGGGCGTGTGGCGCGTCGGCGCCATGGTGGTGGCGATCACGGCTGATGTCGCTCAACGTGGCGCGGTCGGCGCCGGATACGGGGTCGGTTCAGCCGGTGGCGGCTGGCCGGAAGGGGGAGAGGGTCGCCGGGATCGCGACCTCGAGCCAGGCCTCTGCGTCGTCGACCACACCGGCCACGAGGGAGTAACTCAGGACGCTGCCGTGGATGAACGCGGTGTAGACGAACGGGTCGACGTCGCGGTTCGCCACGCCGCGTCGCTGGGCATCGATGACGATCTGGCTCATGGCCGTGAGCATCGTCCGCTGCAGGTCGGTCAGCGCGTCTCCCTGATCGGCATCTGCGTCCGCGGCCACCATGGACCGGATCCGGGCGATGCGGATGGGTTCCTGGTCGGCGTCGAGGATCCCGCGGCGGATCTCGCGACTCATGAAGTCGGCGAACGCGGACCACGTCTCGGTGGTCGCCGCCTCGGCGATGAGCGCCCGGTTCTCGGCCTGTCCCATGCGGCGGTAGAGCTCGCGCTCGGCCTCGGCGACGAGCGCGTCACGGTCGCCGAAGTGGTGGTACAGGGAACTCTTCGAAGCGAACGCCTGCTCGAGCACCACCTCGATGCGAGTGCCCTCGGCGCCCGAGCGCTGGACCTCGTCGACGGCGGCGTCGAGGATCGCACGGGCGGTCCCGGCTCGCTCCGTCGCCATGGCCGAACCCTACCGACCGCAGCGTGTTGTCTCGGCACGCGGGTCGGACCCCGGCGGTCCCCGCCTGCCGGCGAGCGAGCTCGGGGATTTGGACCGGATTGTCCAATGGTGATCTGACCTAATGGTCACGGTCTGTGGCATGTGGGGTAGCCCACCTGGCGGAAGGTCCATACCCCGATGCGTTCTCTCCCCGTGATCAAGCGTTCCGTGCATCGAGTCGGGACGACGGTCCTAGCGCTCGCCGTCGTGGCTGTCGGCCTGGCCGGTATCGGCCTCCGGGCGGATCGCGCCGGTGCGACGCCATCGGAGTACTTCCCGGCGTTCACCGTCGCAGGTGGCAACGGGGACGGATCGTCTGCGGATCAGCTCGCCGGTCCGGGCGGGGTGGCGGTGGATGGTGACGGGAATGTCTACGTTGCGGACACCTACAACTCTCGGGTGCAGCGGTGGGCGCCTGGTGCGAGCGTGGGTGTGACGGTCGCGGGTGGTAACGGGGCCGGCTCGGCTGCGAACCGGCTCGACTACCCGTTCGGGGTGGCGGTGGATGGTGACGGGAATGTCTACGTCGCAGACACGAACAACGCTCGGGTGCAGCGGTGGGCGCCGGGTGCGTCGGCGGGTGTGATGGTCGCGGGTGGCGGCGGGTACGGCTCGGCTGCGGATCAGCTCGCTGG
>Ga0075471_10000416_pt1 | contig 25499 bp, 17 predicted proteins | sample DEB19_08_DNA_2_FD_74787 | JGI IMG/M metagenome (GOLD analysis project Ga0075471, IMG submission 74787) | Aqueous microbial communities from the Delaware River and Bay under freshwater to marine salinity gradient to study organic matter... | ecosystem: Environmental > Aquatic > Marine > Coastal ...
ACTAGTAAGGGTGATATAATTACTACCATTTGTTAAATGAGTAGTGTTAGTAGGTATTGTTATAACACCTGTAGTACTATTATAAGCACCACTACCTGCTGTAAAACTATGAGCTGCTCTAGCTCTAGTATCCGTGTAATATAAGTTAGTACCTTCGCCAATATTAGTAGTTGTTAATGTTACAGCACCAGTTAGTGTATTAACACTAGTAACTCCACCTGTTACAGTAATTACTCCTGTAGCACTATCATAACTACCACTTCCAGTTACACTAATTGCAGCACGCGCTCTAGCATTGGTAAAATATAAATTGGTACCTTCAGTTATATTACTAGTATTTAAATTAGCAATAACTACTGGCTGATATTTAACAAAAGTTACCTTATCATTAATATATGCAGCACTAGCTAAAGTTACACTAGTAGTATTTGTTGCGGTATAATCGCTAGAATCTAACAATACGCCATTTAAATATACGTCGATAAATCCTACAGTATATCCGCCGGTAACAGTAAAAACAGTTTGTCCACTAGTTGCAGAATTTTCTTGTACGGATCTAACTGTTGCCCCACCCGCTCCTGAACCAGAAATAGATTCTATACTATTAGAACTATTTTTATAATATAATTTACCATCCGCATAGTTTATGGCTAGTTCGCCATAATCTAAATCTGTTACTAGGGGTACTTTTCCTGGAACAGAACTTTTCTTTAATTTTACTAATGACATTTTATTCGTCCTAATAAGGAAATATCGAAATTAAAAAATTTCGAAGAACTTATACTAGTATGTTCCGCCGTCTACAGAATTTATAGTAACATAACCACTAGTAACTGTAAAGTCGCCATTGTAAAAACTAACTAATCCTTTTGTAGCAGCTCCAGAAGTAGCACCTGCTGTTGCTGTTGGTATTGCTGTTGCACTAGCGGCTGTTATTAAACCTTTGGCATTTACAGTAAAACTTGGAACTGTTACGCTATCACCAAAACTTCCAACATTACTATTAACAGTAGCTAGTGTTAAAGCTGCGCTAACATTGGCGCTACCATTTACACCTGTTAAAGTTGCGGTAGCGTCACCAGTTAAACTAAGATCTCTGGCTGTTTGCCAAGTAGTAGCTGTACTAGCATTACCGCTTACACCGCCAGTAAAATTAGGCGCGGTTATATTTTTATTAAAGTCCCAGGTATCTGTGCTGCTTGTATATAAAATTGTTGCACTAGCGCCAGCAACCGTTAAACCTGCACCATTCGCTTGAGCAGCTGTAGTAGCATCTTTGGCAAGTGTTATGTTAACATCTGCAATTGATACTGCAGTAGAATTGACAGTAGTAGTAGTTCCTTGTACTGTCAAATTGCCAGTAATTGTAGCATTACCTGCTACACTAATATTAGCAGCAGTAATATCGTCACTACTTAGTGTTCCATTAACTGTTACATTATTAAATGTAACGTTTGCAGTTGTTGAAACATCTTGTCCAATAGATACAGTAATACGTTTACTACCAGTAGTAGTTGTTACGCCAGTTCCAGCCGCAACAAGAAAAGTATCAGTTAATAGATTAATACTTTCAGATAAACCACTAGTTCCAATAACAGTAAGTGTAGTAGCTACGTTAACTGTACCAGCAGCAGTTAATCTACCTTTTGCATCTACAGTAAAAGTAGGTATCTGAGTAGTACTACCATAACTACCGGCTGTAACACCGCTAGCTGCTAGTGTTAATGCCGTGCTAATGTTTGCTGAACCATTTACACCTGTAAAGGTTGCTGTTGCATCGCCTGTTAAACTAAGATCTCTAGCTGTTTGCCAAGTAGTAGCTGTGCTAGCATTACCAGTAAGATTACTAGTAATCATTGTAGCACTAAAGTTACCACTAGCATCACGTTTAACTATTGCAGAAGCAGTATTAGCATTAGTTGCAGCATCAACTAAATCTGTATATCGTTTACCACCAATAATAACATGATTAACAGCATTACCCGCGGTTTCGGTACCCATACCGATATATAATCTATCACCACCATTTGAACCATTATCTGTTAAACCGCTATATGCTAATTCACCAGCACCTAGAACAGCTGGATTGCCACTTACTTCACTGCGTTTTATTCGTAAAATTGAGGCCATTTTATGTTCCTTTAGTATTGACCAGATTCAATTACTTGTTGATTAAGTAAATTTCCAGCAGTCCATTTTTGAGTAGTGGTATTATAGATTAATATTCCACCATTTTGTAAATTAGATATATCAATATCCGATAAATCAGCTATACCGCCAATAACTTTTTGTGGCCCAATAGGTCCTGATAATACAACTACTTGCTGTTTTGATTCAACAACAACTGTATTATTTTTATCTGTAACTACTGCTTGAGTTGTCATCTGGTCACCTCTCTAACTAATGTCATGTTTCCTGTTAAAAAGGGCACTACAAAAGTTCCTTGTGTTAACTCTAGTGAATAAACTGCAGTAGTAAAATCAAAATCTCGTGTAGTTGCAGCAGGAATTGTTATTGTAATATTATTATTTGTTGTGTCTACGTAAACCTGGTTATTAGTACTATTCATCTCATGAATAACAGTAGCGCTGTCTAGAGTTTCACGTATTTGCATTACTCCGGTATATCCAGCTAACGGTACGGGCTGATTATATTCTATAACGCCGGTGCTAGCAGTATGTACTGAATAATTTAAGCTATTTAATTTATTAATAGTAACTGTATTGGAAGTAACAGCAGTAACTATATAATAAGAATCATCGCTAGTATTATTAATCTCTTTCATACCTTGTGCACCAACTACTCTTATTCGCCAACCAATAGGTATGGAGTGATTGCTAACAGTAGTAATTACACAAGGAGCAGTTTTACTAATACTTTGTATTGGTACATATATTTTGGTGTCTGCTTCCCACCTAAAGGTTTCTTGGAAAGTGCTGCCCTCATATATCTTATAATTAATCTTAGCAGGTGCCATATTTATACCTTTACCTTTCTAAGAGCAGCTAGTTTCTTAAAACTATTTAACTCAGTAGTAAGCGCAGCTATTTCTTCTTGCAGCTTATTATTTTCAATATTAAGTTTAGTTAGTTGACTATTTAACTCAACTATATCTAACTGTAACTTAGTTAATTCTTCAGTAAGTTTACTATTCTGCTGACCCATACGCTCCAGCTCTTCGTGCATCATCTTGATAACACTTGTTTCCGCATCAGTACTTCGCCAGTCTTTTAATAGTTTTTGCACTCCTACTGATAGTGCAATTATTGCCATAGCTGCCACAGAAATAGTTTGTACCAGACTATGATTTTCTACTTCTACCATTATAGTTCCTTTTTTCATAGGCAGCAATCTATATTTAGCTTATATCTTGATTAAGTATTCACCTAGTTTAAGTGATACTATTTTGTCAAGTAAAAATATTTAAACCTTTTTAACTCTTGTATATTATAACACAAGGGCAAGAAGTTGTCAACTAGAAAAAATACCCTGCCCATATAATTTGGACAGGGTACAGGATAGTACTTGTTATGTTTTTTACCGACTCGATATGTAGTTTCCAAACCGTTTTGATGAATTCGGTCGCCCAGTCGGGGTAATTTTGTCGATCTAAAATTTTCAGGGATTAGCTTGCTCTAAGAGTGTTCTTTCAGTATACTGCTTAAAATTTTCATCTGCGCTAACAGGTCTGGTTTGTAACCACTCTAGTATTGCTTCAGTATTTGTATTGTATTCTATATTATTTCTTGTACAATATAATGGTTCTGTTACAAGATAAAAACCTTCGGTTTTGTACGGCTTATCGTCCTTGGTAAGTTCCAGACCCCAATGTATACTAGTTACTAAAAACTTTTCTGGATCTTCTTGAACTGGTACACACATTAATTTTATTATTTTCCACATACCATTTTACCTATTAAGTTGATTGGGTTATATACCAATAGCTAGTTCGTTTTGTTAATAATGCAGTTCCTCTAACCGCAGTTACGGTTACAGTAACTGTTCTAGTTCCTTGATTACTGCCCGTTGTACCAGTATATGTGGCAATACGATTGCCGCTGTTTAGGGTAAATAATCCAACATTAGCAATAGCTCCAACGGAATTATCTGGCAGCACAATATTTTCAAAAAGTATATTTAGTGTAATATTTTGAGGTGCAGCAATATTAGACCTTACAGTAATAGTATAAGGCTGTCCAGTATAAGAACTAGAAACATCTACACTTATAATATCAAAAGTAAGATCTGCTACAGTAGACTTGCTTTCGCATTTAAACATTCCATAGTTAATCTCGCCACTGCTAGGTATATTACTAGAAGTATTTGGCACATAGCTACCGCCACGATAGTACTCGGTTAAATTTATTGGATTACTACCGCCAAACTCTTGTTGAATATCACTAGCAGTAACTATATTAGGGTTAACTACTGTTTTAAATGAACTACTAGTTGAGGGTATAGCTAATCTATTAGGACTGTCTGATAGATTACCAGAGGTATAAAAAGTACTAGTTGAATTTACTTGATTATTAACACTTACAGTATTATTAACTATAGCTGACCTAAAATTAGTTGTTGTTACTGCGCTAGTCCCACTATTAGCTCTACGCTCCTCTGCCCATAATGCACAAATACCTGCAACATTAGGGCTTGCTGCACTTGTTCCGCTAAACGGTCCTTGATTATAATTAGTATCATCATAGTAAGCACTACTACCACCATATTGGGAAGCGCACAATAAATTATCTCCTGGTGCCCAAACGTCTACTCTAGGTCCTTTATTAGTATACCAGCTTAAATTATCTGTTTCACTAGTTGCTCCTACAACGATAGGCCCTACTCCACTACTAGAGTATACATCCCAAAAATTAGCATAACTTTCTTGTATACTGCCAGCGGGCATTACACCTCTGTGTGTTGGTACAGCGTATGTGATAGTACTATCACCTAATTGATAGTACCAAAAACTTGTACTGCTTTGAAAATGTTGATTATATCTAGTTAAGCTATAGGCAGGAGTTATACTATATGTATTATGGTTACCTGCACTACCTATTAATACTACTCCTGGTGTAGTAGATAGATCTACAAAATCAGCCATTATTGCTGCAGAATAGTAAGGTACTAGTAACTGCCAATTACTAGGTCCGCCATATGCAAAAAACGAATCACTGGTATATATCCATAAATTATAAGTATTACGTAAAGCACTAACAGTAATTCTAGCTCCATCAATAAACATTTGACCATACCCATTATCCTGAAAATATCTTGGTAGTGGCTTCCAACCGCCACCATAACCAGTATTTACAGTACTATTTACAATAGCCTGAGATATTGGAAATGTTAAATAGGTGCTATCGGTTAAAGTAGTGCCGGTAGATACACCAGTATCAATTGAGCTTGGAAAATAATTCCAACTCATATTTATAACTGTTGGGTTTTTATTACCATAGGTAGGATTATTCGGCTTATTAGCTATCCATGCTTGTATATAATCTACTAATGCATACCACTCTATATATCCTGCGGCTGTGTATACATAGGGTCCGGCAATATTATAAATATTAGCTTGTGGTGCCCAACCATGCCTACGACCTGCAGCTATACTAGCTACACTTGTTGCATGCCAGTCATCTACTCCAGCATATTGACTATAGTTATAATTACCTCCGCCATAGCTATAGCCTAATGATGCATTATGTTGAAACCAGTTATAGTTAGCAAGTCTAGATTGTCCTAGGTGGTTTAACCAGTCTGAATGTCCCTGCTGTATATGTCCATCCCAAATTAATACGTCTATGTCTTGTCCACGACGATCAGTGCCAGAGTTGGTAAATGCTGAACCATATCTGGTAGTGTTACCACTAGTATAACCAAGATAGGCTTGATTAGTTTGTCGGGCTATATGCCAACTTTGATGCTTTTGACTGTTTAGTGTAGAAAATATTTCTCCAACTCTGGCTGTTGCTGGACCACTTGGTATAGGTCTATTTAATTCTACGGCTAATACTCTACTATCCTGTTTTAGTGTTTCAGCTTCCTCTGTAGTAAGCATATAATGTGTATTTCTGCTATAAGGACGCCTTACAGCAAGATCTACCGTTCTATTAGGAATATATAAGCTTTCGCCAGGAGTTTCCATATCTTGGTAAAATTCGTCTAAGTCTTCCTTATTACGTAGGGTAACTATATATTCTCGTAATTGGTCGCTCATTTACTTACCTTTTTATGTAACTCAATAATTGCTTCAATTATTAGTGGTATTAGCTTAGTGTAGTTTACCGCTAGTATGCCATCATCTCTAGTTACTACGGCTTGGGGTAGTACACCAAGTACTTGCTGTGCAATAATACCTACATCATCCCTTTTAATATAGTTTTCTGGTAGAGAACCTAATGATTGTAAGTGTTTATCTGTCCAAGTAAAATTATAACCACCTAACGACAGTATTTTTTCAAGCGCATTTGGTATTCTAACAATGTCCTGCTTTAATGCAATATCTGAGCCTGAATAGGCTGTTACTTCGCCGGTTACTAATAAGCTGCCTTGCAAAGTATTAGACCAGGTACCATCGCCACGTAAAAACTGACCAGTAGTACCACCACTAGGTAAGCTGCTAGTTGAAACTGTAGCCCAAGTACCGTCTGCTCGTAAATATTTTGTATTAGTGCCGTCTGGAGGACTTATAAGATAGCTATTCCAATTTAACCAACCTTCAATTTTTAAAGCTGTGCCACCATTATTTGTATTTCTTGCAAATATACCTGGTTTTGATGTTATTAGTGAGCGACCCTCTATACCTGCAAAACCATCTGGATTGCTTAGAATACCTACCAGTCCCCAATATCCGCTCGTATTACTAGTAAGTCCTAGTACACCAATGTCTGCGGTTCCGGTATTATTTGCTCTTACAGCAGTAGTAACAGCAAATGCCGTAGATGTACTACCATCAAATATTGCGCTACCCCTAGCATAGAATCCGGTAGAATATATGTTTCCATTTGTGCGATCAATATAGTAGCCAGTAGTTCCCCAAGTACTAGGATTATTAGGCGTTAAACCATTTGCTGGATTATCGCCATCCCAATTATCGCTGCGTATATCTTGAAATATACTAGCAGCAATTGGTATGCTCCATACTGTAGTATTTGCAGGTATACCTTCTACTGCGCTAGCATTAGGATTATATCTGCCAAAACTATACCACAATACCTGCCCTACTGTTACTGAACTAGCTGTTAGGCTATAGTCAGTGGGAGCGGTTGCACCACTGGTATCACTAGGTGCTGTTGTTAGTGGTGAGTCAGTTTGATTACGTACTCTATAAGCAGTAATGCTGCGAATACCTTGTAGGCCAGTACTGCCAGGATTACCTGGATCACCTTGATCGCCTTTATCACCTTTTGCACCTGCCTTACTCTTACTAATAGAAAAAACTTTTGACAGTGTAGGATAGTTAGTTCTGGTTGCCGTTATAGTACAAGTACCGCTATCCACCGCATTAGTTAAAGCTGTAGCAGTAACAGTAATATTATTAACGCCTGCACTAGTACCTTGCAACGTAGTGGTTAATCCAGTACTATCAGTTTTTGTAATAGTCCAAAGATTTGTTTCGTTTGTAATACCACGAAATATTGCACCATAAGTAACAGCACCACTATAGCTAGTTACAAATCCGTCATTTGCTGCAGGAACTGTATGTGATTCGTTTGTTAATATAAAGGTTAATGCGTCGCTGCCATTATCACCACGAAATATTGTTGTAACATCTGATAAAGTGCCTAAAGTTACTGTTACTTTTACATATCTTACTGTGGTTGGGCCTAGTGCATTAAAATTAGCTGCGGTTAATACACGAACATCACCTGTACCAGTTAGTGTAACATTACCCAAACTAACATTACTGCTATTATAAGCTACTGCTGTAAATGTTGGTGTTCCAGTAAGATTTTGTTTAACAGCAGTAAACGTTATACTTGCAGGATTTTCTGGTGTAGTAGCTAAACTATCCTTAAATATAAAAGCCCAATCTGTTGTATCAAGCGTTAGTAAGCTAACTCCTTCTGTTGTTGTTGCAGTTAACTGTGCTGATACATCTATAACTTCTGGCTCAATACTACTTATTAATGCGTACTTTACATAATAGGTAGTATTTTTTGTTAATTTTTGAGTTGCGTCGGCTAAGGGCCCATTAATAGTAATATTTAGACCACTACCATCATATGCAAGTATACCTTGACTAGGAGGATTAAAGCCTGATGTTGTACTATACCAGACTTTAACTCCTATTAAGTCATCTCTAACGTCGCTAGTTCTTATACTGTCATATGGCGTATCAATAATTAAGCTTAGGGATTCTAGTCCAGCATATAATCTTGCTGCCATATTATTTTCCTATTTAATTGTAGTAATAGTTATAGTTCCTAAGGTACTAATTGAACTATAATTATCATTTTTATCTATTGCTCTACAAGCTATTCTATAAGCAATACCTGTACTAGATATTCGTGGAGTTGGAAATTCTTTTAAATTAAACACGCCAACTGTAGTATTTTTTACAGTTTTTATACCGTATTTAGTTACATCTAGATTCCAAAAATCTCCACTTCCGCTATTTTTATATAGTCTAAATTCATACTCTTTAAAGCTTGGATCAGTACTATTTAAAACACCATCAATAGAAATGCTAGAAATTGTCTGTGTTTTATCTACTTGCCAGCTATTACCACTGCCACTAACTATATAAGTATTAGGTAATATACCGTTTCCAATTAGTAACATTCCTACTTTAGGTGTTCCACTAGATAGATTACCTATTGTAAGAGTTGTCCCACTTATGCTAGAACTTGTACTAGTAAACGAAATACTAGGTAAAACTACAATATAGTGATTAGATAAATCTACGGTTAATTCTGGAGATTTCAGTAAGGTTATACTCTTTCCTTCAATAGCAATAATTTTAATATCGCTCCACGGACCAACAATACTACCTATACTATTTATATACCGAGCTCTAATTTTGTATACTTGACCAGCTATTAAACCTGTAATAGTTAAAGAACTTTGCTCTTTAAATATCTCATACCTTTGATTGGCACCAACTACATCAAAGCTGCCATTTCCTGGTATAATCTCTAGCTGTATTTTTTCTGCTTGTACGCCTACATCTTCTGGATGTGTAAAACTAATTATAGTAACGTTTTGATAGCTTCCAGGAGATAATTGTTCGCTTAATGGACTTGTACTAGTTGTTCCTACAATAATAGGCGATTTAGTTATACTATTTTTTACAATATAATTGTTTGTTAAAGTTATATTACTAGAATAGGCTGGTAGGTCTACATTAGTATCTAATAGATCTAAAGAGTATATACTTGGGGAATAATCTACAAGCGTAAGTCTGGCGCTTAAATTAGAACTAGGCTCAATAGCTAAGACTATTAACTCTTGGGTTTCTTTACTAGTTTCGCCGACCATATATAGATTATCTGCCTCTACACCATCACCTACTAATATAGATTGAGTTAGTGTAACTGTACTATAGTATCCTGTAGTTGCAACAGCTGTTAGAGTTCTTAATACGTAACCTGTGCCACTCGTTGCGGTAATGTTATTAGTTCTTATACGAATCTGATAAGTTTTTGAAGATTCTAAATAAACCTCATCTGATAATACTACGCTAGTTCCAGTATATGATTTTATTCTTCCAGTTCCATTACCCCAAAGAGGAACATCGTGCGATACGCGTACTAAGTCGCCACGAGTACATACAAGATATTCAAAATCTACATTGAGTGTATATGTTTCAGGACGTAATTTTAGTTGTGCAAAATGAAATCTGGCTAAATATTTTGCTTGTGCTGCATTAGTAACACCAGGTAGATTTAGTTCTTCGATTAATTCTACTGTACTCTCTGTTTTACCAAAGTTACAAACTATTAATTCATCTTGTTGATAAGATTTTTCTTCATTGATAAAACTTATTCTAAATGCATCCGGTATTCTTGGTAATGTTTTGGTACTTTCAAATCCCCAGCTATTATGTGGTGTAAAATGCTGAACTACATGACTACGAGCCTGTTCAATAACAACGCTCCACTTTCCATCTATATACGTTGGACTAGCCATTCCAGCTGCACATATATCTCTAAGTACATCCATAACACTACGAGTATCTGATACTACTGCATTATATCTTAACTGTGGACGAGTAGCTGAACCATCACAAAATTGATGCCAAGCACTTATTGTAGTTAAATCTATTTCTGTATTAATATTTGTTACTCTATATGGCTTTGGAATAGCTGGATGTGTTAACACATATATAAATAAAGAAGCAGGATTATTTATAATACTATTAGGAACGAATTGGTTAGTACTACTATTCCAATCAAATCCAATAGTTTCTACTATTGCATTTACTCCCTCTATTTGTCCATTTATTTTATTTGAACTTTGAATTTGCATAGCGGTTTTAGCTAGCAAACATTCTGGTGGATTAAGCATGGGTTTGTTATTACTATAACCTACGCTATTGATATACACACAGCGATGATAGTTTCTATAATCTCCCTGACCACTTGCATCTTCTTCTAAACTACTGTTTATTCTACGAACTCTAAGTTTATAGCTAGAAGCTTGTACTACTGTATACATACCTGTTCCGGCAGCAGTAGTTAAACTAACAGTAGTAGATAGATTCTCTAGTGTACTAATAGTAATTTTCTTATTATCTAAATCTATAGACTTAATATAATAATTAGTATTTGTGGTTATTCCGCCAAAAGTTGTACCTTGAAATTTAACTCTATCTCCAACACTAAAAGCTGTGATAGATCCGCAGGTAAGCTTATTATCTACAGAATTAGTAGATGTAATTTGAATTGGGCTAGACTGTGCTTTTGCACTTAGCTGCTTAAATTCATGAACATAATTAAAAGCATCTTTTTGTCTTTCAAAAAATCCGCTTGCTCCAATTGTAATAATAGTTTGAGCACTTGGAGAGCTATTTTGTGCAACATTGTCTGTATAACTAACTCTGCACGCTATACCAGCAGCACCACCTGTATTAGTAGCTGTTAATTGTAATGTGTGCGAACCGCTTGATATATATCTTTCAACTGTGGCCCAGCCGGCATGCCCACCCTTAGGATAATCAATTACTAGGGCACCATCTAATAATACTTGTCCATTATCGTCACTACTAAATTCTATCTTATAAATGCCGCTTTTTGTTAAATTTAATATTTTTGTTTTATCAAAAGTTGCAGCTTGATTTGCAGCAGTTGTCCATACACCGTAAATATTTATAAACTCGCCCCAAATACCTGACTCAATATTTAGAATAGTTTGAGATACTGGCTCAACATCTAAGAGCTGTCTAGTGTTAAATATTTCGGTAACGGTACCACTTACATTAGGTTGCCCACTTACTAATTGTGTTAATTGACCTGGCCCAATTCTTACAATATCTAAAATAGGGGCTGGTGGACTATAAGGATCTACATAGGCGTAATTAGTATTCTCTAAGGTAAGAGCTAATCCTTGGTATCCTTGACTATAATATGTAGTTAGGTGGTCTACTGTTTTAGCTGTTTGTATTCCATTACTACCAAAAATAACTACGCTATATAGTTTTATAAACCCATTGGGTATGGTTGGCTCATATAAAAAAGTATTGGTACTACTAATAAGTGCTTTATAGGTTGCGTCTGAATATAAGCTACTTAAGTTATTACTAGGAATACTATCTTCTACATCAGTGGCTGCTCCACTAAATCTACTTATCTGACCATTAGGTCCAATACAGTAAGTATGTTTTTGCCATAGCTGTATAGTTTCGCCATTGGAATCTACATAAAATGCGGGTGGAAGAGTATTTCTATACTCAGTTTCTAATTTATAAGCAGGCCTATTATCAGCACTGGTTTCAGTCCATGCTTGTGTTCCAATACTATCGCCTAAATAGTATTTTTTAAGCTGAATCTCTAGTTGACAAGTAGCTTGTCTAGAGGTGCCAGAATTTTCGCCTTTAGTAATAATCTGGCGCATACCTTCTGGAAAATTAAAAGCTACGTCAATACTATTTACTGGATCAGTAAATGTTGCTTCTGTCCAAGGATTTCCTGCAGCAGCTGTATTTACTAATTCTACACTTGTACTGCCTGCTGCTACCTGTACATCTGTAGGATATAATTTTTCAAAACTTTCTACATCCTCTTTTGGCTTGCCATATAAGGTGATAGGAGTTGGAACCAATCCTGGTAAGTTATCTTGATAGTAATCCTCAATTTGGTTAGCACCAATGCAAATATCACGAACATTTAATGGGCCAAAACCCCACACAATAACTTGATTTAGTACAGTAGTAGTTGTTTTAGTTTTTATATAAGGCGTTGCACCTAATAAACCTGTATATCTAATTCTACCTAATACAACTGGTATAGGTCCGAATCTGTTAATTTGATTGCTACTGCCAGTAAATAAACCTAGCTGTACTGGACTACCGGGATCTTTTTGTTCAGGTGGTCTAATAGGTAATACAGCATTTAATAATGCCATGCCAGCTACCTGAATAGCTGCTGCTGTTGCCACAAAAGTAATTTGTGCTAAACCTCCAGCAGCCGCAGCAGCAGCAGCTGTTGTGCCAAGTAAAGCACCTGCTGCATATGGTGCAGCAATAGCTATAGCAAATGTTAATGCTAGTCGTAAACCTTCGCGACCTTGCGGCACACTTTTATAAGTAATAGTTTGTCCAGGTTCTAATCTAGTAGTAGACCAGCGATCACGATTAATAATTTCTCCATCTATCATAATTATTAATCTGCTAGCAATATGTTTGCCTAAATTATATTTATCAACTAAATATTTTGCAAATTCTAGGCAGGTAGTACCAGCTTGAGCTACTTCTAAAATAGTGGCTTGGCGTAATGGATGTGGTCTAGTAACTACTTGAATGGCACTTTGTTCACTATAGGAGTATATACCTTCTAATCTACGATTCCATTTGTAATTTTGTAGTGATTCAATAACACTATCTTTACCATCTCTGCAATGCAAAAATTCTGACTGACCTATATAAATACCTACATGCGTAGGTTCGCCTAATATATTAAAAACGCAAACATCACCTGGTTTAGGTGATGTTGTTTGATTCCAGGTAATTTTTGTATGTTTTACAAAATCAGCTAGATACGGATCATTGGCTCCTGTATAATTTTCTATATAGCTAGGTAGATCAATATTAAATTCGTTTCTATAAAAAAGGCGAACTAAGCCCCAGCAATCTACGCCGTGCTCTGTTCTGCCATTCTCTTGATATGGTAAGCCAATGTATTTTGTATAATCCATTAGAACAGTCCTGGAAAATATCTAGGGGTAAAACTATAGGCTGGAAATGGTTCTAGACTATAGTTTATCATATTAAGTTCTAGTTTAATACTATCACTACTATAATTTGCACTAGTTATATAGAATTTAGGAAACTCTGCCTCTATTGTATTAGGACTGCTTGCTAGTACTAATTTAATGTTTGCTAGTGCTGGTTTTGTTAAGTGGGTGCGTATAAGCGTAATTGCTTCTTGTGTTACATAATTAATAGTTATATTACATTGTCCAACACCACTATCCTGTTCAGGCGGTAGTGTTATTTCCATAGGAATAAACGTATACTCTTGGCTATTACTAGTAACTCCATACACTACTTCTTGATCTGTAGTGCTAGACAACCTATTAGTAAAACCATCGGCTAAATATAGATTATAAGCACCACCAGTAGTATCTGGATCTTCTATAGTCAATAACATTATTAATTGTTCGTCAGTTTCTGATGCGAACATTGCCCTAATCGCGCTGGCACTTAATCTATTTAATCTACTCATGGCATTATTTCAAAAGTTACGCTAACATTCCAGTATCCTGGAGCAAGGTATTGATAGCTAAATAATTGTCCGTCTCCTTGAGGAACAATACGAACTTCAACACTAGAACTTGTTCTAGGATGTGTAAAATTAAACCTGCCGACAGTTTTAATGCCGGCAGGATTTTGACTAGGGCTATTATTTACAAAGGTTTCTAAGGTTGTTACTTGACTAGTAGTCATTATAAATTCTAATGACATCGTATTCGGACTTTTACCACGATAACGCTGCTTTGCAGGACCTTTGTCAGTTTGGCTGCGAATAATACTAGCACCAACTGTTTCTGTAAATCCTTTTTGTGGCGATTGTGGCAGTGCTGTTGGCCAGTTTAATACTGCCATATTATCTCCTTGCTACCATAGGTTTAGTTCCAAAACTATTTACAAATGATTGCTGTATGTTACTATTTGGTCTGCTTATTTCACCGGCTACTAAGTCTGCAACAATAACTTCTATACGGCGATTACCACGACTATCAGTAGTTTCACGAGTTTCAGCACGAGCTTGTGTATAATTATTTACTACAACCTCTACATTACCCTGATTAGTGCGAACACCTAGATTACCCTGACTATCGCGCTTTAGGGGCATAATGGCTTCGGGTCCTGCTTCGCCCATAACACCTAGACCTTGTGCTGCACGGAAAAATGTAGGTTGATTAACTATACTATTAGTAAACATTCCACCATTAGCATAAGCTTGTATGCCACGATTAAATGCTCCGCCCATTGCTAGTGTATATCCAAATCCTGGAACGGCAGTATTTGATGCGCTAAACGTATCACTACTATACCCGCCAAATCCAAATAAGTTGCTTAAAAATTTCTGTAAATATGGTCTACTTGTTGCATATGCTTCATGTGCTTGTAATCTTAGTTCATATCTAGCAATATCAGCTATAAAATTATTAATTAAGTCTTTAAAATTAAACTTACCTGTTTTGGCAAATTCAACTATAGCGTCTGCCATGCTTTCAAACATAGATTTAAAAGCAGTGCTATATTTTTCCATTCTAGGAGTAATATCTAGTTCTCTATTTATTAATTGAATACTATTAACAGATTTTATTCTTAGAGCATCTATTGCTTCCATAACAGTTTTAAGATCACTTAACGCTTTTATTTGTTCAGGTAATAACTGTGCTTCTTGAGTAACAATCTCTCCCCCGTCTATCATAGTTTGGCGAGGTTGGGTAAGTGGATTCTTTGCAGCTAAATCTCTTAATGTTTGCTCCAGCTTAGATTTTTCCTGTAGTAGCCTAAAACTTTCTCTATCGTAGTCTAATTGTACTTTTTGACGAGCTATATCAGCTTTTGCCAATTGAGCATTTCTATCATTGATTAAACCTAGTCTTTGCTGAATATCTAAATCTTGTTCATTTAATGATATTATATGTTCTCTAGCTGTAGTTATAGTATTATACTGATTTGCTTCTCTGGCTAACGATGCTTCTAGTTTAGCCATATTTACAGCTTGTTCTAAAACTAATATATTTTGCTTACGCTGAGCTTCATTACCCTGTATTATTAAACCATTAATAAGTTTTTTACCTGCTATAGCTTCTTTATCTGCTTCAACTGCCGCTAATAAACCTTGTAATTGGACATTTTGAGCTGGTGTTAAACCCTCGCTATTTGCATTTGCAAGTCTAAACGCTGCTAGTTTTGCCTCACTAAGAACTAGATTTTTATTCAGGGATAATAGTTCTTCTTCCATACGGGTTTGCTCTATAAGTCTATCTAATCCTTGGCGACGTTGTTCTGCTAGGAGCCCTTCACCGATTATTAGCCCTTTTTGAGCTTCAGCAATAGATATAATAATATCTAATTTGCGTTTTTCCTCTAAATATGTTTTTTGTGCTGCATTTTGTAGCTTAGTTTCTTGAGTAGTTTGATCTAGTTTCTTTTTAGCAACTGCATCTTCATATTGAGCTCTAGCTCTCGATGCTGCTAAATCTTCTGGTGGTTTTGAGCTTTTTGCTAAAACATCTAGCGCGTCTAATTTTGCTTTAGTGGCAAGATTAATTTTTGCAGTTTCTTGTTCATAGATAGTTAGTGCATAATCCATTTGAATTTGTATTCGTTCTGGAGTATCTGCACCTATATTACTTAGAGCAGTATTTAAAGATTGAATCTCGTCATCTATAGCTTGAATTGCTTGTTGTGCTTGTAAATTAATAGTATCAATTTCTTTACTAATTAAAGTTTGTTCTTTCTTATATTCACTGCCTTTTACTTTTAAAGATCTTGTTAGATTTCTGTTAAATGCACTAGCAAGATTCGGAAACATTTGTAGATATTTTGCTATTTCAGCTTCAAATTCTTTTTGTGTTAAACCTAAGCTCTTTGCGTCACCAGCAACTAATTGTCTAGCTCTATTAAATAATTCGGGATTTGTTCTGTCTAATAGTTTACTAATTTCTGTTTTTTCTGTATCCGTTAACTGTTGCGATCCTGGTTTGTTAGCTAAAAAATCTGTAGCACGAGTTTGTAATTCTGTTAATCGCCTAGCGTCACGCTCACCTTGTATTGTGTAATTAAGATCGTCTATACTTTTAGCTAAGTCATAATTTGCATTTACTAGTTGTTCTTCTATACTAATTAACTGTAAATCTAATTTTGCCTGATATGCTATTCCTTCAACAGTTTTTACAGGATTTTTAGAGGCAATAAACTTTGCTTGCTCTACACCAAGTTTTTGAAATTCTAGTTTGAATTTTTGAATTGTAGCAGCTGCTTGCTCTGCAACACTTTTACTTATAGCAATACCAACGGCTTGAGTTAGTTCTGCAATTACTTTTTGACCACCTTTAACTGTTTTCTCTAATTCTTCTTTTAATTTTAATTTACCTTCAAGCTCTAATTGTTCGCTAAACCATAAGAACCCTTTATCTTTAAGTTCTTCAATTCTAGTATTAACTTTTGTAAGTTCTTTACTAGCGGCATCTAGTGGTTCTTGCAATCTTTCAAATTCATCACTAAGTCTAGCTACTTCAACAGCCGCTTCTCCAAATAATGCACCAAAATTAGCTCCTTTTAAACTATCTAATGCTGCTGCCTGCGTACGAAAATCACTAGATTCTAAAGCTTTATTTAATTGCTGAACATATTTAAGATTATTTTCTTGAAATGTAGTAATTTTACTAGTATCTTTAAGACTATTCATAAATTCAGAAGCTGATTTTTCAGCATTTCTAGATTCTTCTTTTAAGCCTTTTAAGTACAATGTTTGTTCTTGAAATTTCTTGTTTGCTTCTTCAGTAACTTTAGTAATTTTGCCTTGCATTTCAGCATATTTCTCACTAGAGACAAATATACTATCTAAAGCATTAGTGACTACTTTTGCATCTAGTGGTTTTTTAGGGTCAACACCTAGAATACTAGATATATCTTCTCTATATTTTTTCGCTTCTGGTCTATCACCTAATGTAGTAAGTTGAGCTTGCACTGCTGTACCAACTGCTTTAGCAGCTTTTTCCTGCAAACTATCCATACCAGGAATTAAGTTTTTAATACTTTCTAACATCTTATCAAACGGATTAGCAGCAGCAGCGGCTTCATTAAAAGAATCCGTAGTAGCGCGCATAGCCTTGCTAACACTGTCAAAACTATTTGCATAAGCTAATAGTGCTTCAGTACTTAAACTCATCTTATATTTTTGATTTACATCTGTAGCAGTTTTTACAGTATCATTTAATTGATCTACTTTAGTATTAAAGGCTTCTATTTCTTTTGTATTTTTATGTATATATGGAGCTAGAAACTCATAGGCAGCTATAACAAGTCCAATAATTTTAAGAAATGGAGATAAGAAACTTAAAGCAGTTCTAATAGTTACTCCAATGATACTTATTACTGCAGCTACTCTAGTTCCTGCTCTAGCAAAAAATCCCATACTAGTACTAGCAGAGTTTAATAATTCGCTTAATTTTTCAAGAGCAGCGATAGGTCCTTGTTCTTGAGCAACATCTGTTACTTGACTTCTAATATCAAGACTACGTGCTCTAGTATTCTCCATTTCAGCAATTTTAGCTTTCATAAACCCCCACGTATCTTTAAGCAACGTGGGTTCATTTTTCATTCTTTCTTCTGTGGCTTGAGCAATATCATTTTGCTTTTGTCGTTCTTTGCTAATTTCTCGTTGATTTTTTAATATCGTTGATTGCATGCGTATTACTTCATTATCACGCTTAATTATTTCAACAATAGTACCAACTTGTTTTTTCTTTGCATCGTCTATTTGCTTTTCAAGACTTAAGTTTTCATTAGCTAAATCCATTACTCGTTTTTGGCTAGCACTCATGCCTGCTTTATCTGCTAAACGGGTATATTGTCCATGCCAAGCATCATCACTCATTCCAGAAGCAATTCTAGCACTTTCTTTAGCTGTTTCTCTGAGCCATTCATTATAATTTTGTAGAGCTGGAACAGCTTTTGTTATTAATTTACTAGCAATTACAGCAATTGCTCCACCAATTAACACCTGATTATCTGCAAATATTTTTGCTATTGGACCTACAATACTATTTATTATTGTTAATATTTTTGTACCAGTATCTTTTAGTGTTGCTAATAGTTTGTCGTACGGATTACCTTCTTGTGCAATTTCTGCAAATTTATCTCTGCCTTCCTTTAACACAGCATTTGCAAATGCTTGGCGGCGCTCAAAGTCCGTTAGCTGACTTTCGCTTTTACCAACTGTACGTGCATAATCACTAACAGCTTTATCTAGTTTAGTAAATATACCAAGTTCGTCTAATAGTTCTGGCTCTAGTTTAGTAATACCGCGAGTTAATCTACTAACGGCATCATTCATATTTACACCTAAAGCCTGACTTGCACCTTTGGCTACAGTTGCTATTTGTAGAACTTGTTCTTGTCCTAATCCACTGGTAGTAGCTTTAGTTACTGCTTCGGCTGCTTCTCTAAAACTAATCATTCCATCTGTGGCTTTTAGAAAGCTAGTACTCATGCTTGCTAAGCTATCGCCTGTTGAGGCGCTTAGTTGTTCCATACCCTTAATCATTATTTGGGTATCCATAGCATTTCTAAGTGCTGTAAAAGCTGCGCTTACCGCAAATAAATTAGCTGCATATTCTGCATATAATCTAACTAAACCACCCAAGCCACGAGCTTGATCAGCAAAGTCACGAGCACTACCACCAGCACGTTCGCCAGCTCCACGAGCAATATTATAGGCATTTACTTCGCCGCCAAAACCAGCTTGACGAGCGGCTCCAGCACCCGTTCTGGTGCCAGTTGTGCTGCGCATTAAATTTTGTGAGCGCTCTAGCTGCTCATTTAATTTCTTAGCATCATTTGTACGTGTTTGTAGCGTTCTGCTCTGATCTTGTACACTAAGATTGATGTCTATACGGTTACCTGCCATATTAGCTCCAGGTGAATTTTTCTAGCTGCATATTTTATGCGAGATTACACCAAGTATACCACAAGGGTTTTAAAATGTCAAACACAAATATTTTGAGGAATAAAAAAGCCCGCTGTGTTAACTATTAGCGGGCTTTTGTTCTCGTTTATTTATTAGCTCAATTCTAACATTATCAATTAGTTTTATTAATTGCACAATTAATTTTCTGTCACTGGTGTCAACTTCCATATAGTCTAATACTTCGGTTAAGCCTATAAAGCTTTTACCTAAATACAAACCATTGAAGCCTTCCCACTCATCTTTTAACATGCGATAAACACTTAGTGCTTGCTGCACATCTAGCGGAAAGTCTTCGTACTCTACAGGAATTTCACTATCTACAGGATCGCTACCCATCATATCGCACATCTCTAAATAGCGTTCCTTGCTCATACTAACTTGCTGATTTTGAAAGTAGTTATTTAGCTGTGCTTCAACTCCTTGGAGCTGCTCTTGGAAAAGTTTCCCAAGTCATTAACTTGTTCGCTAATAAAACTATCAAAGTCGCCGGAATTCTTCATTAAGTAGAGTGCATTTTCACTAGAGTAATTTAATTCATCTTCTGGGTCTAGTTTACTTACATCTACTGGTGCTAGTTGTTCTAAGTATTTAATTTTTAAACCAGTCCAACCTTTTACTGCGTTTTCTACATATAGTTGTAAAAATAATTCGTCATTTAATTCTTCTTGTGGTTGACGATTTTTAAAACTAGTTTTTGTTGCACGTTTGCGAATATTTACAATTGTTTCACGACTTAAAAAAGCTAAGTCAATTTTAAAGCCTGGCATGCCAGGATATTCTACCTCAACACTTTTAGAGGGTACTAATAAAGATTTTAAACTAAGATCTGCCATTTGTTTTTAAGGTTAGTGAGACCGGCGTTATACCGGTCTCGGTTGATAAAACTTATGCGTAATATTTGACGTTAATTTCGTTAGCTTCTTCAAGATCAAAGTTGCGAACGCCATTAATTGTATCAGTACCTTGAGCAGTAAAGTTAATAGTTGTACTAATAACTTGCTCAGTAGCAACTGTTGGAATAGTAAGCACTACACCAGGCATTTCGATTTCTACACGATCATTAGCAGTAGAACCACCAATTACAAGTTTCATATAAAATCTAGGATCTACTGTGGTACTGCTACCTGCTAGCAAATCTTGTAACAACTGTATAGTTTGTTTACGTCCGGTGGTTGGATCGCTAGTATTAGCGGCACCAGTAGCACTACCACTACGTAAGTAAGCTGTAACACTACCACTAATTGCACGTGTACCAGCAAAATATGTAACTGGATTGTTAACAATACCTAGGTTAGCAGGTGTTAAGTAACTAACGTTGTTGCTAATTGTTAGGTTACCACCCGTAATGGGTAGGTTGTAATAGGTAGTTGTAGCAGGAGGTGTTCCTGGACTGCCTAAGCCTGCCTGTAGTGTAAAGGTGCTAAGCTTGTTGGCAATAAACGCAGCTGTAGTAATCTTTTGTGCAAATGTACTAGCATTAAATATGCCACTACCAGTAAATGAGCCACTACCAATTGCTGTTGGGCCAGTAATTGGTCTAATTGCTTTAGCCTGTCCTGCCCAAGCAATGCTGGCAATAGCGTCAATACCGAAATCAATAGTTGCTGTGTTTAACACGCAATCATCAATTAAAAAGCACGCTGTGTCCATAATAACAATTAAACCAAAGCGCTGTAGCTGGTGCTTGTTACTATTTGTAGCTACTACAGTAGCAGGAGTTTCTGGAGTAACTGTACTATCACCGTTTGTCCAAGCTGGACTAGTTCCACCAATTGGATCAACAGCAAACATTGCGTTCCATAATACACTTTCTTCAGCTGTAAGAATAGTGCCGTCGTCATATGGACGAATGTAAGTAGTCATGTTAAAATCAACAGGATCTAGCTGTGTGTTAAAAGTACGCTGTCCACGTACAGGTACAGCACCTGTTTCATTTAGTGTAATTGTTTCCGATGTAGTATTTTGACTAAACCCAAAACCGTCTAATACTTGAATTTCACGGGTATTAGTATTACTAATTACAGCATTACCGCCAGCTGCTAGAGCTCCACCAATAACTCCTAGAGCAGAACCTGTATCACCTACTGCAGTAGTAAAAAACACTCTACTATTACGAAGTAAATTAAAACTCATGTTTTTATCCCTTTTTATGGGTATTCAGCTAGCCTTGACTAGACGTTTATCTGTACCAGGCTTTATGAATACGGTTGCTTACATAATCTGGTATCTGACCTGTAAGTTAATCTCGCCAACTGCATAGGGAGCTAAGAGGCCCTCATCCGTAGTTATTGAGTCTATTAATATTTCTGTTGTTTCATAATTGTTAGTTGCATCATATACTAGTTGACGATTTGCATCTATACAACGCTCTAAGTCCTCTAATAATTGCTCTAGTTGTTCTTGTGCAAACTCTTCACTTTTGCAGTATACTTTTACACACACTCCAAGCATGCCCCAGGCAAAGTCTGCTGGATGATATTCACGCATTTCCGTACCAGGACTTAGGTATACACTAGGAAAGTCATTTACTTCGTCCCAGAACTTAAGTTTGGCAAAACACTGCTCTTGTAAATTTATTGTATAAGGCGCTGTACCGTCTATAGTTTTAAAACGTTCGGCAAGGGCCTTGACTATACTAGTTCGTCTACTCATACTAATACGGCCCTTAATCTTGTTATTTTGGCCTGTGCTGCTATTTGTCTAATTGACTTTGATATTAGCAGTTTAGGGTTTCTACTTCTAGGTTGTTCCTGCTTTCCACCGTCACTAAAAGTTGCATATGGGTAGCGCATATAGTCGTAATATGCGGTGACCATACCCTCTCTACCCTTAGTTAATCGTTCTACGCGCACACTTTCTGCAAATCTGCCACTACGTAAATTAAGTATATCACGCCTAGTACCGTTACCCATGTTTTGTTTAACAGTTTGTACAAGATTACTATTAAGTAAATTTTGTAATGATAGTAATTGATTGTCTTGTTTTGTAGCCCCTGATAACATTGATAACATTGGTTGCTGTTTGGCAACAACTTTTGCAGGCCGTTTTACTTTTTTAACACCTTTTGTAAAACCAGTAATTGTGGGTACAGTTACCTTATCGGATTTTTTATTAGTTTTTGTTATTTTTTGCTTAAAGGCTGTTACAGTTTCGCCTTTAATCGTAGCCATAATACTATTAGCTATATAATCTAAAACACTTGGGGAACCTCTACCAGTTATTAAGGCACGTCTAATTTGTGTGGCTATTTTACCACCAACCGCACCTATTAGTTCACCCAACTTTCTTAATGTTTTAGAATTAGATTGTGTATTTATAGATTTTTCTAAAACACTACCGCGTCGTTGATTAACTACACTATTTTCAAATCTAACAATATTCCCACCAATACTAACAAAAACTTTAATAAAACCTTCACTAAAATCTTTTTCTATGGTTAGGTATTCTTCTGTTTGTCTGGCTTGCTCAATAAAATTTACACTAGCTTGTTGTGCTGCTAGTAATCCCTGGGCACTACCACTGGTATCTGTAATTACATCAAAAATAATATTAATTACTTTTGGACTATTAAATTGTAATTTTATAGATCCATCTGGCTCTTGATAACCTATTGCTGTATGTCCATAGTCCAAAAACTCACTAATAGTGTTTACGTTTTTTATAGGATTTAAAGATAATTGCTTATTTATTTCTTTAGTAAAACTTGATGTAATATCATTAAAATTGTTATATAAAAATACGTCTCTATTTACATTACTTAAGTCAGTAATATGTATAGTATCTACAAATAGTTCTCTTAATCCCTGTAGAACTGTACCATATTCTCTATCATATCTAATAATCTGATTGAGCTGTAGTAATAAATTTCTTTGTGATACACTAATAGAATTGGTTGCAAATTGTTTTGCCGCTGCTCTAATAGTTTTAACTATTAGGTCTATTTCTTTATCACTCAATTTATTTTCAGTATACTTCTTATCTAAGCTAGGCGTATAGGTATCACCTAATGCTGTTTTCAAAGATTGGCCTATATCACTATACTTTTTTAATTCACGCTCTATGTTGCTGTAGTCAATAACTAACATAGTTGGAAAAACACTGTCTACAATTTGTCTAAAGTCTAGTGTTTTTCGCTCATATAATCTGGTATCAGTTTGTTTTAATCCTCGGCTAGTATACTCACCAACAGTATTTACTAATTCTTTTGGCAAATCTCTAATAAATTCTACATCAGCAGTTTGTGTAGACTTCATTATACATAGTCCGCCATATACTGATCTAGTACACGCTTAATATGTGCCGGAAAGTTTGTAGTAGCTACATACTGTATTTGTGTAACATTGGGCGTAACATCACGATTTACATGTACTGCGCTGTTATTCTTACTGTAGTATTCTACTAAGTCTAATACTGCTAATTTAAGATCTTCTGGTACAGTTTCATAACCTGCTGTGTAGGTTACGCGATAGCCGCGAATGTACTCTAGAAACCACCCGCCATTGCTTATAGCTCTAACACTGTCGCCATCTGGTACCCAGTCTGTAAACTTTACAAGTTTAGTATAAGTTTGACCATAGTCTACGCTTTTACTAACTTCTGCTACGTTAACAACTGGGGTTTCTTTTAATATTAATTTATCAAATCCGCCATCAAAATATTCTGTTTTACTTTCATCATAGTAGTCAGTAAAATTTCTGCGGCAGTAGGTTTTTACTAACTGACTAACTTTAGGAATTAGCAGGTCAATTTCTTGATCTTTATTTGTAGTAGTAATTCCTAGATAGTTTTTATACTCCGTTCTAGTAATTAGGTCAGCCATAAATCCTCCTGTGTCTCTAAAGACTAGCACGCTAGACTTTAGAGACAGGGCTCCAAAGAACCCTGCCTAAGTTTAATTAAACGTAACGAACTGTTACAACACCACTACCTTCATTGCTTGTTAAGCGGCTCATAGCGATACGCATACTAGCAACGATAACACGGCGCTGGTTGATAACTTCGTCATCTGTGTCAATACGCATTGCACGATGGTTACCAACAACAAAGTTACGTGGGTTAACTAGAACAGCTAATGCATCGTTAGCAGCTGCACCTGTCATTTGTGCACTAACAACAACTGGAGTTTGGGCGATTAGTCCAACTTGACCAGTAATTAGTGTGTTACGTGACTCACTAATCTTGTCTGTGCTTTGGAAAGTAGCATCTTCTAGTAGATCATAATATGCTGCTTGGCTAACAAAGCAGATTAGTTCGCTAGGCTCTAAGCCCCAAACACCTAGTGCACGACGAGCAGCTTGGAATTTAGCAAATGTAAATCCTGTTGCTCCAGTACCACCAACAGCAACTGTTGGGCTGCTTGTAGCGCTACCGTCATAATATGCTAGACCATTGATACCAGCCGCATATGTTGTAGCACCAACGTCATTACCTAATAACATAGACTTGTCTAGTGTCTTAGCCATACGACGTGTGATTGCATCACGGATGATAGGTACTAGGGCGATAAGACCATCTTCCTCTTCTTCAAAGGCGATGTACTCTTTGGTAGCTAGTTTAGCGCTGCTGATTTCAATGTCTTTGAGCGCATGTGTACGAGCTGTACCACTGCTAGCTGCAGCACCAAAATCACTATTTGCTACCCAGGTTGCATCTGCACCAGCATCTGGATTGATAGGCAGCTTCATGAAAGGCTGTGGCATAGCGATCTGACGGATTGTACCAGCAACAACTAGCTGACGACGAATCTCGTTTTCCATGTTGGTACTAACTTCTAGTTCCCAAGTTTGACCTGGTAGGCGAACTGCACCACCAGCACCGCCACCACTACCTGCAGCACCAGCTGTACCACCACTAGCGTACTTTTGTACTAGGCTCTTGGCATACTTAGTTTCTTCGATAGGCTTTTTAGTGATCTTGCTGATAAATACAGCAGCTTCTTTTTCTGCATATGTAGGACCACCGTCGCTGCTCTTAACATCACTAAACTGCATACGGCTCTTTTGAATAGCTTCTAGCTCAGCAGCTTTTTCACGTAGTGCACTCTCTAGGCCTTCTAGGGCGCTCTTGTGGCTGTCAGCTTGCTCGGCTAGGCGCTTTTCAACTTCAGCTAATAGCTTTTCTGCACCTGTG
>Ga0075471_10000417_pt1 | contig 25499 bp, 18 predicted proteins | sample DEB19_08_DNA_2_FD_74787 | JGI IMG/M metagenome (GOLD analysis project Ga0075471, IMG submission 74787) | Aqueous microbial communities from the Delaware River and Bay under freshwater to marine salinity gradient to study organic matter... | ecosystem: Environmental > Aquatic > Marine > Coastal ...
CTCGCCGAGATGGCCGTCGTGGGCAACGCCATGCGCGATGGTCACGAACTCGGGATCGCGGAAGGACCGCTGCTCGTCGACCCGGTGTCGGGCGGCACGCTCGACGCCAAGTCGAAGATCCGGGCCCGCGTCCCCGGAGGGGGCGTGGCACTGGCCGACCGCGATCTTGGTCTGATCCTCGGGGCCGAGCATCGATCCTTCGCGATGTCGAAGCGGCTGGGCGACTGGATCAACCGCCGCTTCAACGCCGTGATCAAGGGAGTGAAGCGGGGCGTCGCCAATCCCCAAACCGACCGCTACATCGCGTTGGAAGTCCCGCAGGTCTACAAGCACAACCTGGGTCGCTACCTGCGGGTCGTCCAGAGCATCGCCGTGATCGAGCCACCGGGAGGCCGTCACGCCCGGATGCAGCTGCTCGCACGCCAGCTGACAGACCCGGTCACCGCACCGGTCGCCGCTCTTCGCCTCGAGGCCATCGGCAAGGAGGCGATCCCCATCCTGCGTGAAGCTCTCGACTCGAAGGATGCGGAGATCCGGTTTGCGGCGGCGGAGGCGCTGGCGTATCTCGGCGAATCGGTCGCAGCGTCGCATCTCGCCGATGCGGCGAACAACCTCCGAAGCTCACGCCCCGCGGCCCTGGCCGCCCTGTCGGTGCTCGACGATGCCAACGGCGTCGACGCGCTGCAGTCGCTGCTGTCGAGCCGCAGCGCCGAAACCCGCTACGGAGCCTTTCGGGCACTGTGGCGCATGGACCCCGATCTCCCGCTCGTGCGCGGTGAGCGCCTCGGCAACGCCTGTTCCCTTCATGTCGTCGACGTGAAAGGCCCGTCGCTCATCCACGTGACCCGCAGCCACCGCCCCGAGATCGTTCTCTTCGGCACCGACCACCCGATCGCCGACGGCCTTCGGGCCGAGGCGGGATCGTCGATCGTCGTCGTCGTCGAGGGAAAAACCGCCTTCGTCAGTCGGTTCGCGCCCGGCCAGTCGGATCAGCAGGCGGAGGTTCCCGCGACGGCGGATCGTGTGATCCGCGCCATCGTGTCGATCGGGGGCACGTATCCCGACGCGGTGCAGTTTCTGCAGCAGGCCAGCGGTTTCCGGTGCCTCGACAGCCGGCTGGCCTTCGATGCGATTCCCAGCGAACTGGACGGCCGACCGTCGATCCACGAGGAGGCGTCAGCCCGCGCCCGCGAGATCCCGAACGACGCCGACGAGCCTTCCGCGGCGAATGACGGGGTCAGCGGCGCCGACGAATCCGAATGACGCGGCTCTCCGCGCTCGAACTTTTCGGCTTCAAGAGCTTTGCCGACCGGACCCGCTTCGAGTTTCCCGACGGGATCACGGTGGTCGTCGGTCCCAATGGATCGGGAAAGTCGAACGTCGTCGACGCGATCAAGTGGGTGCTCGGAGAGCAGTCGCCTCGCAGTCTCCGCGGCAAGGAGATGACCGACGTCATCTTCGCGGGCTCCACCGCCCGCAAGCCGCTGAACATGGCCGAAGTGTCGCTTGTGTTCGACAACACGGCCCGCCTGCTGCCGGTGTCGTCCGATGCCGTGCAGATCTCCCGGCGCGTCTATCGCAACGGCGAGAGCGAGTATCTCGTCAACGGCGAGGTCTCTCGGCTGAAGGACATTCGCGAGCTCTTCTCCGGTACCGGCGCCGCCACCGAGGCCTACAGCGTCATCGAACAGGGGCGGGTCGATGCCCTGCTCACCGCGTCGGGCCGCGACCGCCGCGCCGTCTTCGAGGAGGCGGCGGGCATCACGCGGTTTCGAAGCCGGCGCACCGAGGCCCTGCGGCGTCTCGAGCGGGCCGAGCAGAATCGGCAACGGCTGGCCGACATCGTCGGTGAAGTGGCCAGCCGTCTCGAAAAGGTCAGGAACCAGGCAGCACGGGCCCGTCGGTGGAAGACCCTCCACGACCGGCTCAAGACGCTTCGGATCACCGCGGCAGGACGCGATCTCTCGGGGGTCGACGCCACGATCGCCGATCTCGATGCCGCCATGGTGGCCGCCCGTCAGCTGGCGGCTGACACGGAAACCACCGGGCGAGAACTGGGCGAGGCGGTCGCCGAACTGGCGGTTGCCGTGGATGCCATGCAGCCGCGGCTGGCGGAGGCGAGGGCGTCGGCAGCCGCCGACACCCAACGAATCACCTCGGCCGAGACGACCGAAACCCTGACTCGCCAACGACGGCATGACTTCGACGCCGCCGTGCAGCGGGCGGAGCGCACGCTTGCGGCGGCCATCGATGCCGAGCGTGAGGTGCTCGCGTCGGAAGCCCGCGCGGCCCAGTCCGCGGCGGACATCGAAGCCTCGCTGGCGGTCCTTCGCCGTTCGCTGGCCTCACACGAGGAAGCCGTCGCTGGGTCCCACGAGGAGGCCACGACCGCCCGGGCGGCCCTGGCTGCCGCGACTGCCCTGCTCGACGACCTCGAGCGGCTGCACATTCGCCGCGATTCCGCCCTCGAACGTCTCGTGGCCCGTGCCGCCGACACCCAGGCGTCGGCAGATCGGGCCCACGCGGCCGTTGCCGCGGCGCGGGAGCGTCTTGCGCTCCTGGGTGAATCCAGGGCGGCCTCCCAGGGCCAGCTCTCGTCGCTCCGCGCCCGGCTGGCCGGCGTGGACCGCGACATCGACGTGCTGGAAACGGCCCAACGCGACGCCACCGCCCTGCTCCAGACTCGGTGGAAAGACCTTGCGGGGTGGCAGTCGACGCTCGAAGCCTGCCGAGAACGTCGGTCGATGCTGCAGGACCTCGTCGATCGGCAAGAGGGCGTCTCCGAGGCGGCCCGCAGCCTTCTGGCCGCCGGAGGGGCGGCCCACGTTCCGGGCTTTGCAGGCGTGCTTGCCGACCTCGTCGTGGCCGATGTGGAATGGGCCCCGCTGATCGACGTGGCCCTCGGTGAACTTGGCCAGAGTCTCGTGGTCGATTCGCTCGACGATGCCGTCGCCTGGCACGCCGCATGGGCTGGGTCGAACGACGCGCAGGCGGTGCTCGCCGCCGGCGGACGCATCGGGTTCCTGGCGGCCCGCGACCTTCGCGAGGTGGCCGGGTTTGATCCCGGGCCCCAGCCCGGCATCGTCGGCCGGCTCGATCGACTCGTTGAGCGCGCCGTTCCGTCCCACGCGCCGAGTTCGGCAGCCGACCTGATCCACCGGCTCCTCGCCCGCGTCTGGCTCGTCGAGCGGATCGATCACGCTCTGCCGCTCGTGCCAACAGCTCCTGCCGGAACGCTCTTCCTGACTCGCGAAGGCGCGAGCCTGATGGCCGACGGCGGATTCGCCGTGGGGGCCGCGGGTGGCTCCTCAGGCCTCGTGGCCCGCCGCAGCGAACTCCGCGCGCTCGAGGGGCGACACGACGAACTTCAACGCACGGTCACGTCGATCCGTGAGGAGATCGAGGGTCTCCAGGCCGCCATCGAGGCTCGCCGCGAAGATCAGGCGCAGGCGACGGTTCGACGTCAGCAGGCGACCGATGCGATCGCCACCGCTCGTGCGGAATCCGACCGGATCGACCGGGACGAGACGGCCGCCCACGACTCGATCGCCCACGCAGAGCGAGCCGCCCGCCTGGCCGACAAGGAGGCTGCTGCCGCCGAGGCTGCCGTGTCCGAGGCACGCCGCGAACTCGCCGACGCCGAAGAGCGACTCGCCGACGCAGCCGCCGAGGCGAGCCGTCGCCGCGACGCGATCGAACTCGTGGAACGCGACCGCGGCCAGACGATCGACGCCATCCAGCGGCTCCGCATCGACGAGGCCGCCACGACGGAAAAACTCGCCCGCGCCCGCGATGCCATGGCCGCGACGGCCGCCTCCCTCGTCATCAAGCGCGGTGAGGTGAACGAGGCCCGAGCCAGGCTCGCCGATGCGCGGGCGGAGGCGGAGGGCCACGATCGCGAGGTCCTCGTCGCCACAGCCCATCGCGCCGAGGCAGCCTGGGCCGCGGAGCGGACGACATCCGCACTGACCGTGCTCGCCGCCGAGGCCGAGCGGCTCGACATGGCCCGGAAGGATGCCACGGCAGCCCACGAGTCAACCCGGGTGGCCGCCTCCCAGATCGCCGATCGGCTGCACGCGCTCGCCCTCGAAGCGGGGGAAGCCCGGCACCAGCGCGCCCGCATCGTGGAACGAATCCGCGATGAATACGAGATCGACATCGATGCGGAGCAGTCGCTTCCCCTCGAGGCCGAATCCGACGCCGCCGAGGCCGACCCCATCCCCGACGACCGGGCCGAACTCGAGTCCGCCATCGAGGAGCTCCGCCGCAAGGTCGCCTCGATGGGGTCGGTCAACATGGAGGCGCTGCAGGAGGCCGAGGAGTTGTCGAGCCGCCTCGCCACGCTCGAAGGCCAACTGACCGACGTCACCTCGGGCAAGCAGTCGATCGAGGAGCTCATCGCCCGCATCGACGAGGAAAGCCGTCGCCTGCTCGGGGAGACGATCGAAACCGTGCGAGGACACTTCCGCGAGCTCTTCGAGCGGGTGTTTGGTGGGGGGCAGGCCGACATCGTGCTCGAGGAGGGTGTCGATCTTCTCGAAGCGTCGGTCGAAATCGTGGCCCGCCCGCCTGGCAAGGAGCCGAGAAGCATCTCCCTGCTCTCGGGCGGCGAGAAAACGATGACCTGCGTCGCCCTGCTCCTGGCCATCTTCAAGTCTCGCCCGAGTCCCTTCTGCGTCCTCGACGAAGTGGACGCCGCCCTCGACGAGGCGAATGTCGACCGCTTCGTCGGCGTGCTCCGAGCCTTTCTCTCGTCCACCCAGTTCATCGTGGTCACGCATTCGAAAAAGACGATGTCGGCGGCCACCACCCTCTACGGCGTCACGATGGAGGAATCGGGTGTGTCGAAGCGGGTCAGCGTTCGATTCGAGTCGACCGCCGCCGCCGCCCGCGCCGCCTGACACGACGAACTTGAAACAGGCCGGATTTCGCGACTTTTCGAGCGTTCCGGTACCTCCGGCACAGGTCGGTCGAGCGGTGCCACCGGCGTGTTCGTGAAGAACGGCTCAAGTCTCACGACACGATCTTTCGATCTACCCTCCTGGACGGCCATGTCGCGGACGTCCGCGGGAGCAATCCCGACGATCGTCCGCGGTGTGGCGCAGGGGGGGAACCTGCGAGTCACGGCCACCATCGGGTGGCGTCCTGCCCAAGGGACGCACGCCCGAGGTGTCCGAATTCTCATGCCCCCCTCCGCGCCTCTGGCCGGCCTTCGTGGGGCACGACGACGCGGGCGTCCCCAGAACCAACATCCGCGTCAAAGGGGGGCTGGTTCCTCGCTCGCGAGGGTGCGGACTGGCCAAGGACATTTCCGGACACGAAAGATCCAGAGGGAGTCCAGTACGATGAAGGTTTTTACGACGGGCCAGGTCGCCAAGATCTGTAAAGTGGCTCCGCGCACCGTGAGCAAATGGTTCGATTCCGGCCGCCTCAAGGGTTACCGGATTCCAGGCAGCCAAGACCGCCGCATTCCGCGGGAGTACCTGATCAAGTTCCTCAAGGAGCACGGCATGCCGCTGGGCGACCTCGAGGACGAGGCAATGGCCAAGGTGCTTCTCGTGGGTCAGGACCAGGTCCTGATCGAGAATCTCAAGAAGCAACTGCCGGTCGAACGGTCGTTCAAGATTCAGGTTGCTGCCAGTGGCTTCGAGGCCGGCATCCAGGCCGAGAGCTTCCATCCCGATTGCATCGTGGTGGACTACTCGATCGGCCGGATCGACGCCCAGCAGATCTGTCAGAACCTGCGTCGCAATGCCGAGTATGCCGACACGATCGTGATCGCCCTGCTGCCCGACGACGGCTCGCAGATCACGGTCGACCGCGCCCATGTCAACGAGAGCTTCAAGAAGCCCTTCGACGTGGCTCTGCTCGCCGAGCGGCTTCGCACCCTGATCGGTGCCCGCAAGGAACTCGTGTGATCGAGGCGAGGGCTCGGGGGCGTCGCAACGCCACCAGGCCCTCGCCGACCATCCATGTCCGACCCCACAACCGTGGGCCGGCCCGTCTCTGCGGGTCGGCCCACGGCGTTTTTCTGCTATCGTTCCGGACATGAACGACTCCCCCCACGGCATCCGGATGATCGACGTCGGCGGCAAGCCGACCTCCCTCCGCACGGCACGCGCCTCGGCACGTCTCGTCGCACGCCCCGACACCGTGGCGCGCATCCAAAACGGCACGCTCGAGAAGGGCGACGCGATCGCGGCAGCACGCATCGCCGGCATCATGGCCGCCAAGCGCACCAGCGACCTCGTGCCCCTCTGCCATCCGCTGCCCCTCGAGGCCGTGGAGTTGGCCGTCTCCTTTCCCGACGACGCCACCGTGCTCGTGGAGGCCGTCGTGCGAACGACCGCCCGCACGGGCGTTGAAATGGAGGCACTGGTGGCGGCCTCGGCGGCCGCGCTCACCGTGTACGACATGAGCAAGTCTATCGACCCCGACATGGTGATCTGTCAGGTGCGGCTCGAGGAGAAGACCGGCGGCGTGCACGGCGACTATCGTCGAACCGCATCCCCCTGATCATTCCGGCCGTGGCCTCAGTGGCCGCGGGGCGTCTCGTTGAGGATCGGCTCCAGCTCGTCGACGAAGTCGCGAACGTCTTTGAACTCGCGGTAGACGCTGGCAAACCGCACGTAGGCGACCTGGTCGAGATCCTTGAGCAGCTCCATGAGCCGCTCGCCGATCACCTGGCTCGGCACGTCGCCTTCGAAGGTGCCGTAGAGTTCCCCCTCCAGCGCCGTCACCACCGCCTCGATGTCATCCTCGGTCACCGGCCGCTTCCAGCAGGCCTTCGCCAGCCCTCGCCGGATCTTGTCGCGGTCGAAGGGATCCCGCTGCCCCTCCTTCTTCACCACCGTCAGGGCCTGCCGTTCAACCCGTTCGTAGGTGGTGAACCGCCGACGGCACGCGAGGCATTCCCGACGCCGACGGATCGTGGCACCCTCGTCGCCCGCGCGGGAGTCGGTCACGCGGTCGTTATCGGCTCGACAAAAGGGGCATCGCATGGGGGGCTCCGATGGGAAAGTCTTTCCAATCGTAGGAGCCCGGGCAAAAAACCGACAAGGGCAGCCGCCACCGATCAGCCTTCGTCGTCGGACTCTTCGGCCACGCCAGCGTCGTCGTCACCCTCGGGCAGCAGGCCAGCCTCCGTTCGGACGAGCTTCCAGTCGCGCCGCTGGCGGGAACTGGGAATCTTCATCGCCTTCCGGTATTTCGTGACGGTGCGACGGGCGACCACGATGCCCCGTTTGCCCAGTTCCTGCACGAGCTCATCGTCGCTGTAGGGTGCATCCTTTGGCTCGGCGTCGATGATCTCCTGGAGCTTCATCCGCACGGCGTCCCAGGCCACCTCCTCGCCGTCGGCGCCCTTCGTGCCACCAACGAAGAACTTTCTCAGGGCATGAAGTCCTCGCGGCGTCTGGAGCCACTTGTCGTCGACGGCACGACTCACCGTGGTGACGTGCATCCCGATGCGGTCGGCGATCTGCTGCATCTTGAGCGGCTCGATCGCCTCCGGGCCTTCGGTGAGGAACCGCGTCTGGTGGTCGACGATCGCCTGGGAGGTCTTGAGGAGCGTCGCCCGCCGCTGTTCGATGGCGTCGATGAGCCACTGGGCCGAGTTGATCTTCCGCTTGATGTAGTCACGCGTGGCCGGATCAGTGGCCGGCGACATCAGCATCTCGCGGTAGAGCGGGCTGATCCGCAGGTTGGGCAGGTCGATGTCTTCGAGCCGCACCTTCCAGGTGCCGTCGGGCATCTGATCGACATACACGTCGGGCTTCACCGGCACCACGATCGGCACCGTGAACACGGCGCCTGGCTTCGGCTTGAACTCATGCAGTTGCTCGCGTAGCTGCTCGATCTGCTCGATGGTGAATCCCGTCTTCTTCTCGATCAGCGGAAGCCGATTGCCCGCGAGATCTTCGAGATGCTCCGACACGAGCCGACGGAGCGCCCGGGCATTGGGCGTGTCGTGACGAATCTGGAGAAGGAGACACTCCTTGAGATCGCGGGCGCCGACGCCGGGAGGATCCATGCCCTGCACCACCCGCAGCGCCTTTTCGAGATGGGCCAGCTGATCGGGCCCACCGTCGGCATCCACCAGTTCCTCGAGCGGCATCGGGAGATAGCCATTGGCATCGAGGTTGTAGATCACCTTGTCGGCCGCCTCGCGTTCGGCGCCGGTCAGCTCGTAGTTCGACAGCTGCTCGTGGAGATGGTCGCAGAGCGTCTCGGGCCGCTCCGCCATGTTGGCCATCACATCGAGATACCGGTCGCCCGCCTGCTCGATCTGCGACGCTGAGGGGCGGGTCCGATCATCGTCGCTGTCGGGATACTCGTTGGCCCAGTCGTAGGTGCGTTCAAAGTCGGCCTGGTTGGCATGGTCCTGATCCACGATCAACGGCATCTCGTCGACCGTGCGTTCGACCGCCGGCGGCTCCTGCTCCACCAGCATCTCCGCGACAGGCCCCTCCTGGCCCATCTCCTCGACCTCGAGCGTCTCGTTGTTTTGAATCTCCTCCTCGATCCGCTCCTCGAGGGCCATCACCGGGAGCTGCAGGATTTCCATCGACTGGATCATGCGGGGCGCAAGCACCTGCTTCTGCGCCATCCGCATTTCCTGGCCGAACGACATCCGCATGACTGCAACCCTCGTGCCGAAATCCAACCTGTGGAAGCAAACCCCTGAGACACTCTTAAGAATACCGCTTTTCCACGCTCCAGGCGAATCACGGCATGAAAAATGCCGGTGTCGCCTTGAACGGCACGAAACCTGCTCTGAGATTCCGATCCGCCCTTGGGAGAGGCGGTGCCCGGCGTGTCGCGGAAGACCGATGCGTCAGAACCGTCGTCGGCCGGCGAAGGCATCGACGAGCATCTCCCGATTCGCCTGCTCGAGCGAGGCACCCACGGTGAGTCCGCGGGCCAGTCGCGTGAGCTCGACAGGGAGGTCCTTGAGTCGTTCGGCGACGACGAGCGCCGTCGCATCACCCTCCACGTTGGGCGTGGTCCCGAGGATGACCTCTCGAAACTGTCCGGCAGACACGCGCGCCACGAGCGTGTCGAGCGAAAGATTCTCAGCCCCCTTGCCCTCCAGCGGCGCGAGTCGGCCCTGCAGCACGTGATACAGTCCGCGGTAACTCCCGGCCTGTTCGAGTGCCAGGAGGTCGCGGACCTGCTCGACCACGCAGAGGAGCGTCTTGTCGCGTCGAGGGTCGGTGCAGATGCTGCACTCATCCCCTTCCGCGAGGTTGAAGCACGAACGGCAGGGACGCAGGTTCTCCTTCACGGCCCGGATGGCCTCGGCAAACCCGAGCGCCTCGTCGCGCGGCATGTTGAGCACGTGGTACGCAAGCCGTTCCGCCGTGCGCCGACCGATTCCCGGCAGGTCTGCAAAGGCATCGACGAGCCTCGAGATCGCCCCTTTTTTGTCAGCCATCGCTTCCCTCCGAGCCACTTTCGTTGTCGTCGCCCGCGCCGCCGAGATCACGGACCGGCTCCGTCACCGCCGCGACGGGCCTGGGCTCCCGTAGGCGAGGCGGATCGACCTTGCGAATGGCCGCGTCGAACACCGCACACGCGTGCGCCACGAGCGGATGCTCGGTCGCCTCCCGCACGAGCGCAGCCTGGGACACCGTGCCCGCCGGGCGGCGGGACGTTGCCTCCGGGGTCACTGGTTCCGCCGCGGCCACCTCGACCATCACGATCGCATGGCGGACCCGCCGTCCGGCCAGAGCCTCGAAGGATCGCGTGATCGACGCCGCCACTTCGGGCCGTCGCAGGAAGGCGGCGGCCGTGGTCGCGTGGGATGGCAGTGAGACTTCGAGAACATCGTCGCGCCAGGCGGCGCCGACCGCTTCGGCCGCGAAGTCGGCTGCAAGCCCTTCGAGAGGCGCCACCGCTGCCCGCCAGGCCTCAAACGGCTGCTGCGGCAGGTTCGACGGCTCGGGGGGCTCTGCCGCCAAGGACGACTCGGTGGGTGGCCGCTCGTCCAACGGGCGGGACGACTCGGCCGCGGGCGTCACCTCGGGCCCATCCCGTCGAGACAGGGGCTCAGCGGCTGGCGTCAGGTCGGCCGTTTTTTTTTGAGGCGCGGCGGCGGGCCCGGGGCGGGGAGCCGCCTGCCGCGGGACGGATGCGGCAGGAGCAGCGGTCGGGCCCGCGGTGGCGAGGCGATCCACGGCCTCGGCAAGCCCCTCGAGATCCTCGAGCGTGCACAATCGAATGAGGGCCATCTCCGCCAGCACGGCGGCATGCCCGCTGGTTCGCATCCGCGCCAGGGCCTGATCGAGAATCTGCAGCATCGCCAGGAGGGTCGCCGTGCCGATCTGCCGCCCGAGTGCGGTGAGATCCACGCCGAGTCCCGACGAGAGCGACAGCATCGACGGATCGCAGCCCACGCTGGCCAGCAGGCATTCCCTGAGGGCCGCGAGCAGCTGATCGAGAACACCGCCCGGATCGGCACCCCCTTGCAGGGAGGCATCGAGCGCTCCAAGCGCACGCGGCGGCTCACGGCCCGCGATGGCGGCGACGAGTTCGCCGATTCGCTCTTCCCGTCCCGTGCCGATCAGGGCATGCACCTCATCCACGCCGATCGTGCCGGTCGACGAGCCGAGGAGCTGCTCCAGCAGCGACTGGCTGTCTCGCATGCTGCCGGCGGCACGGCGGGCGATCAGCGTGAGGGCCTCGGCCGACACCTCCGCCCCCTCCGCTTCCACGATCTGAGCCAGCCGGCGGGCGATCGCGGGCGTATCGACGGTCGTGAAGTCAAACCGCTGGCAGCGTGACAGGATCGTGATCGGGAGCTTCTCGGGCTCGGTGGTGCAGAGCACGAACTTCACGTGCGGCGGGGGCTCTTCGAGCGTCTTCAGGAGCGCGTTGAAGGCTTCCCGTGTGAGCATGTGGACTTCGTCGATGATGTAGACCTTGAACCGCCCACGGGCCGGCCGCACCGCGACGTTCTGCCGGAGCTGGCGGATCTCGTCGATGCCACGGTTGCTGGCGGCATCGATCTCCACCACATCGACATCCTGGCCCGCAGCGATGGCCCGACACTGGTCGCATTCGTTGCACGGCTCGGCTGCCGGTCCCTTGGCACACGACAGCGCCTTCGCGTAGATCCGAGCCGCGCTGGTCTTCCCCACGCCGCGGGCACCCGTGAAGAGGTAGGCATGGCCGATGCGGCCCGACTCGATTGCGCCTGAGAGACCGCGGGCGACGTGTTCCTGGCCGACGAGGTCGGCGAATCGCTGGGGGCGATACCGGCGGGCCACGACCTGGTAGCCGGCCGCCGACGTCGGTGGGGTCGTCTCGCCGGCTGGATCGGTGGTGGCCATGGGGCTTCGGCTCACGGGGGAGCGGGAGCAGCCGGAGGCCGATGAGAGGCCCACCGCACAAAGGGATGACTGCTTATGGCTGCTGCGGTTAAGCCCTGACCAGGTTCACAGATCCCCATCGCAGGGGCCTCTCATCGGCATCCGAACCACCGTGATTTTTACGTTGCCCCGTCGATTCGGTCAAAGGCTGTTACATTTCCGCCCATGGCGACGACGACGTCCCCCATGATGCAGCAGTTCGAGGCGGCCAAAGCCCGGTGCCCGGGTGCGCTGGTGCTGTTCCGCATGGGGGACTTCTACGAGCTCTTTGGCGACGACGCCCGCGAGGCCGCCGAGCTGCTCGATCTCACGCTCACCAGCCGCGACAAGGGCCCCGACGCCCTGCCGATGGCCGGCTTTCCGCACCACCAGCTCGACACGCACCTCGTGAAGCTCGTGGCGGCGGGACGCCACGTGGCCATCTGCGAACAGATCGACGACCCCAAGACCACCAAGGGGCTCCTCCGCCGCGAGGTGACGCGGATCGTCACGCCCGGTATCGCCGCCGATGAAACGCTCCTCGATCCATCGAAGAGCAACTGGCTCGTTGCCGTCTTTCCACCCCACGGCCGCGACGACCGCGACGGACCGGTCGGGCTCGCATGGATCGACGTCGCCGCCGGACGGTTTGAGTCGGCCGTGGTGGCGGCCGACGATGTGGCCGATCACCTTCTTCGCCTCGACCCCTCCGAATGCCTCTGCCCCGAGAGCTGCCGCGAACGGGTGGCCGAACTCGCGATGCCGTCGGGCCGGCGGCTCATCACGGTTCGTCCCGATTGGTGGTTTGACCGGGCCACCGTCGATGCCGCCATCGCCCGCGCGCTTGGCGGACGACGGCTCGAAGGACTCGGCTTCGAGTTTCCGGCCGATGAACCGGGCATCGCGGCGGCGGCCGGGATCGTTCAATACCTCGAGCAGAACGAACCCGCGGCCGTGTCACGGATCGACTCCCTCGCGGCATGGCGGCCGGGCCTCCGCATGGAGATCGACGAAGCCTCGCGTCGGAGCCTCGAACTCGTTCGGTCGGTGGCAACCGGCCGCCGCGACGGTTCCCTGGCCGGAGTGCTCGATCGCACGCGCACCCCGATGGGCGCTCGCCTCCTCGGCGAATGGCTCGCCGCGCCGCTCGTCGAACCGTCGGCGATCGACGACCGCCTCGAGGCCGTTGCCACGCTCGTCAACGATCTTTTCCTCGCCCAGCGGCTTGCCGACCGACTGGCCGGCATCGGCGACATCGAACGGCTCGTCGGCCGCGTGATGACGGGCCGGGCAGGCCCGCGCGATCTGGAGCGGATCGGCAGGGCCACGAGCGTTCTGCCCGACCTCGTCGCCACGCTCCGCGAGTGCGGCGGTCTGCTCGCCGACCTGCGCGACGCGCTCGACCCCTGCCCCGACATCGCCTCGCGGATCACGGCGACGTTGCGCGAAGGGTGCCCGGTGTTCGCCCGTGACGGAGGATTCATCCGCCCCGGCTTCGACCAGCCGCTCGATGATCTCGTGGAACTCGCCAGTGGCGGCAAGGCGTGGATCACCCGATACCAGGCTCAGGAGATCGAGCGCACGGGCATCGCGTCCTTGAAGGTCGGCTACAACCGGGTCTTTGGCTTCTTTCTCGAGATCGGCCGGGCCCATGCCGACAAGGTGCCACCGGAATACATCCGCAAGCAGACGGTGAAAAACGCGGAACGCTACACGACGCCGGAGCTCGACGAGCGGCAGCGTCAGGTGCTCGGCGCGGAGGAGGAGGCGGTTCGTCGCGAAATCATGTTGCTCGACGACCTTCGGGCGTTCGTGGCGGCGGAGCGGGTTCGCCTCGACCGTGCGGCCGAGGTGCTCGCCGCGCTCGATGTGCTGCTGTCGTTTGCCGACGTCGCTCGCGGCCGGGGATGGGTTCGGCCCGAGGTGTCGGCGGGTGGCGACCTGGTGATCGATGCGGGCCGTCATCCGGTGCTCGAGGAGCTCCTCCCGCCCGGAACGCTCGTGGCCAACGACCTCCGTCTCTCGGCGGGCGGTGAGCATGGGCCTGCGATCCTGCTCGTGACCGGCCCCAACATGGGCGGCAAGAGCACGTTCATCCGTCAGGCAGCCCTCGTGGCCGTGATGGCCCAGGCGGGCAGCTTTGTGCCCGCCCGCCGAGCCACGGTGGGCATCATCGACCGTCTCTTCGCCCGCATCGGAGCGGGTGACGATCTGGCCCGGGGCGCGAGCACATTTCTGGTGGAGATGGCGCAAACCGCCCGCATCCTCAACCGCGCGACGTCCCGAAGCCTCGTGATTCTCGACGAGGTCGGGCGGGGCACGAGCACGTTCGACGGACTCGCGATCGCCCAGGCGGTGGTCGAGCACCTGCAGTCGGCGGTGGGATGCCGCACGCTCTTTGCCACGCACTACCTCCAGCTGGCGGCGCTCGAGCGGCTTCCGGGCGTGGCGAACGTGCAGGTGCTGGTGAAGGAACACAAGGACCATCTCGTGTTTCTTCATCAGGTGGCCGCGGGCGCCGCCGACAAGAGTTGGGGTGTTCATGTGGCGAGGCTGGCGGGCGTGCCGGCCGGCGTGATCGACCGCGCCCGCGACCTCCTCACGGGCTTCGAAGCCGACGCGGCCGCCCCGGCGGCCAAGCCCCGGCGCAAGCCGACGCAGCGGGATCAGCTCTCGCTCTTCGAGTAGCGGCAAAGCGGTTGCATGGCGAACGCGATGACCCGTCCAAGCCCAAGGCCGTCAGGCCTGGGACACGCGAGGCACTCACCACCGACCCCGTTGCGCTCGGACCGAACGAACACAGACCGAACCCACGCCGCCAAACACGCCACACGTGGCACCACGCCGGTCCCACGGCTCACGCCGTTGGGCTTCGACGGAACGACGCCGCCACCTGCCCGTCCAAGCCCAAGGCCGTCCAGGCCTGGGACACGCGAGGCCCTCACCACCGACCCCGTTGCGCTCGGACGGAACGACCACAGACCGAACCCACGCCGCCAAACACGCCACACGTGGCACCACGCCGGTCCCACGGCTCACGCCGTTGGGCTTCGACGGAACGACGCCGCCACCTGCCCGTCCAAGCCCAAGGCCGTCAGGCCTGGGACACGCGAGGCCCTCACCACCGACCCCGTTGCGCTCGGACGGAACGACCACAGACCGAACCCACGCCGCCAAACACGCCACACGTGGCATCACGCCGGTCCCACGGCTCACGCCGTTGGGCTTCGACGGAACGACGACGCCACCTGCCCGTCCAAGCCCAAGGCCGTCAGGCCTGGGACACGCGAGGCACTCACCACCGCCCCACCGCGTGACCACCGCGTGACGTGCTGATTCACCCGCACTGCTTCATGGCGTCGCGGGGCGTGCCGGCGGCGACGAGTTCGGGCCGCGGCCGCAGTGCCGTGGGCTGCGTGTCGGGGGCGATCGTCACCGCTACGTTCTTGTAGGCGGGAGTGCGTGAGAGCGGGTCGGCGGCCTTCGGAACAAGCACGTTGCTTTCCGGGTAGTACATCGCCACGCAGCCCGGCCGGATCTGATCGAAGGCCGCCACCACCTGCCCTCGCATCTCACCGGCCACGCTCGCGATCCGGCATCGCCCCCCGTCGGTGAGGCCGAGGGCGCGAACGTCGTCGGGGTGGATGAGCACGATGTCGCGACGGGTCTGATTGCGGTAGAGATCCTCTTCCTCGTAGACGACGGTGTTGAACTGCCCCTCGCTGCGAATCGTCATCAGCGTGAGCCCCTCCGGAGCGGGCGGCAGATCGTGCGTGAAGAGCGTGGCCCGGCCATCAGCCGTGGGGAAGGACGGACGGTCGATCGCACGGCCAGGAATCGAAAACTCCTTCTTCGTCCGGTCGATGTCGGCGATCGCTTCCAGGCCGGGAACGATCGCCGCGATGGCTTCACGGATGGTGGCGGTGTGGCTCATGGCCCGCCAATCGACAGGACCTCCCTCGCCGAGCACGCGGGTGGCCAGGTCGGCGATGATCTCCACCTCGGCCCGGGGCCCCACGTGCCGAGGCACGCCGCCATCGGAAAGCCGCACGTAGCTGAACATGCTCTCCTGCGTGGAGGGTTCCGGCTCCTCGTCGCGGGCGAGCACGGGCAGGATGATCGTCTCCTCGGCGGCCGTCCCCGAGGCGTGACCGGTGTTGAGCGACGTGTTGAGGTAGACCACCGTGTCGACCTTCCCGAGCGATCGACGGGCGAAGGTTGCGTCGGGACTCGAGCCGTAGAGATTGCCACCAAGACACACGGCCAACCGCATCTCCCCTCGGTCGGCGGCCTCGAGGCATTCGAGCGTGTCGTAGCCTTTCATCGTGGGCAGCGACACGCCGTAGTGCGACTGCAGCCGATCGAAGATGGCCTGCTTGAGCGTCGGTGTGACGCCGACGGTGCCCATGCCCTGGATGTTGGAATGACCTCGAATCGGCTGAAGTCCGGCGCCAGGCCGCCCCACCATGCGCCGCATGAGGGCGAGCGCGGCGAGGGCCTGCACCGTGGCGGCGCCGTGCAGGTGGTGCGTGATGCCCATGGTCCACGCAAACACCGCCCGCTTCGCGGCGGCATAGTCGTCGGTCATCGCGTCGATGTCGACTTTGCCCACGCCCGACTTCGCCACGATCTCGTCCCAGGAAAGCGCGTCGAGTCGGGCGGCAAGCTCCGGCCAGCCGTGGCAATGGGCCTCGAGAAACGCCTCGTCGACCACCGGCTCACCGGCGGCGTTTCGCCGGGCTGTGGCGTGAAGCTCCCGCAGCCGCTTCATCATCCCGTAGAGGAGCGCTAGGTCGCCTCCGATGAAGGGCTGCACGTAGCGGCTGGCGATCTCCGCGCCGAACAACAGCGCCCATGGATCGCTCGGCACCGAGAAGTTGACGAGGCCCGTCTCCACGATCGGGTTGACCACGATCACCTTCCCTCCCCGGCGGCGAACCATCATCAGGGTTCGCATCATTCGCGGGTGGTTGCTGGCCGGATTGCCGCCGATCAGAAAGACGCAGTCGGCGTGCTCCATATCGTCGAGCTTGATCGTGCCGGCGCCGGTGCCGATGGCGCTGACCAGCCCAACCCCGCTGGCCTGATGGCAGTAGTAGGAGCAGTTGTTGACGTGATTGGTGCCGTAGAGTCGCGCGAGCAACTGGAGCGAGAAGCCGGCCTCGTTGCTCGAACGACCGCTGAAATAAAAGAAGGATTCCTCGGGCCGCGTCGCCCGCAGCTTGGCGGCGATGCGTTCCATCGCCTCGGCCCACTCGATCGGCCGGTAGTGCTGCGAGCCTTTTTCGAGGATCACCGGCTGCACGAGCCGGCCGGCATGCTCCATCTGGTGCGGCGAGAAGGCCTGCAGCTGCGGCAGCGAGTAGGTCTCGAAGAAGGAGGCCTTCACGCCCCCCTGCATGTCGGCCACCATCGCCTGAAACGACTTCTTGCACACCTCCGGAAAGTGTCCGGCTTCATTGACCATGCCACCGGCCTGCCCTCCCATGCCGAGGGCGCAGGTCTTGCAGGCGTTCTTCGAACGCATCGCCCGCCAGAAGCGGAGAAAGCCGCCCGACTCGCGGGCCTTCTTCAGCGTGTAGAGAACGGCCCTGATGCCACCACCGGTGGTCACGCGGCCAAAGTATCGTCCCATGCCGTGTCTCCCCGGGCGGCCGTCACGTCCGCGGCGGGTCAAGGCTCACGGTGACGGTCTTGGTTTCGAGATAAGGTTCGAGGCCTCGTTCGCCGAGTTCACGGCCGAAGCCCGACTGCTTGAAGCCCCCGAACGGAGCGGCCGCATCGAACACGTCGTAGCAGTTCACCCACACCGTGCCCGCCCGCAGCCGCCTCGCTGCCTCGTGGGCCTTGGCGATGTCGCGGGTCCACACGGCCGCAGCCAGACCGAAACTCGTGGCGTTGGCCCGACGGATCAGCTCCTCCATGTCGGAGAACTTCAGCACCGAGAGCACGGGGCCGAAGATCTCCTCGCGGGCGATCGCCATCTCGTCCTTCACGTTCGTGAAGACCGTCGGCTCGATGAAGTAGCCCCGATCGCCCACCCGCTTGCCGCCGGTGGCGCAGGTGGCGCCTTCCCGCTTGCCGGTTTCGATGTAGCCCATGATCTTGTCGAACTGCGCCTTGTCGACCTGCGGCCCCTGCTGCGTGGCGGGGTCGAAGGGATCGCCCACGCGACGGCGACGGCTCTCCTCGACCACCCGCTCCACGAATGCGTCGTGGATGCGGTCTTCGACGAAGAGCCGCGATCCGGCGCAGCAGCACTGCCCCTGGTTGAGATAGATGCCGACATGGGCGCCTGCGGCGGCCGCGTCGAGATCGGCATCGGCGAACACGATGTTGGGGCTCTTGCCGCCGAGTTCGAACGTGAGACGCTTCAGCTGGTCCGCCGCCTGCCGCATGATGATCTGGGCCGTTTCACCGGAGCCGGTGAAGGCCACCTTGTCGATGCCGGGATGCTTCACGATCGCGGCGCCGGCGGTGGGACCGAAGCCAGGCACCACGTTGATCACCCCATCGGGCACACCCGCCTTCTGCGCCAGACGGGCCAGCCGCAGGGCCGTGAGCGGCGTCTGCTCGGCGGGCTTCATCACGATCGTGCAGCCTGCCGCGAGGGCCGGGCCCCACTTCCAGGCCACCATCAGGATCGGGAAGTTCCAGGGAATCACCTGACCGGCCACACCGACCGGCTCCCGGCGGGTGTAGCAGAAGTAGTTGCCTCGAATCGGAATGGTCTGTCCGTGGATCTTGTCGGCCCATCCTCCGTAATACCGCAGGCAGTCGAGCGCCAGCGGGATGTCACCGGCCCGGGCGTCTCCCACCGGCTTGCCGTTGTCGAGCGATTCGAGGGCGGCGAGCTCGTCGATCTCGGCCTCGATGAGATCGGCCAGCCGCATGATGATCCGGCCGCGATCACGGGCATCCATCCTCGACCACGGCCCCTCCTCGAAGGCCTTTCGCGCCGCCCGCACGGCCAGTTCCACGTCGGCCGCATCACCCTCGGCAACCTGGGCGATCACCTCTTCGGTGGCAGGATTGACCGTGTCGAACGTGCGACCGCTCTTGGCCGGCACCCACTGACCGTCGATGAAGAGTTGCGTCTGACGGATCTGCGGGGCGGCGCGGCGGGGTGAAGTGGCGGTGGCCATGGGAAGCACTCCAGAAAGAGACGGGGATTCGCGGGTGAATCGCAAACCAATCCCCGAAGAATTGCCCCGTGCATGGTATCTGCGGTAGCCTCCAGGCTGCAAGCGAGCCCGCCGGAGCACCGTGCCCCGACGGGCGAGCCGTTTCCTTTGGAGTTCGACATCGATGCGCATGTTTTCGATCGTGGCGGCCGTGGTGATGCTGTCGGTGGTGGTGGCTCGGGCCGAGGTCACGAGTGGACCGCAGGTTGGCGAGCGGGTTGGCGCGTTCACCGTCACCAAGGTGGCGGGCAACGCCGACGACGGCGTCGATGCCGGCAAGACCCTTTGCTATCGCTGCAAGATGGGCAACCGTCCGGTGGTGATGGTCTTCGCCCGCTCGGCCGACGAGACGCTGGCGAAGTTTCTCAAAAAACTCGAAGAGGAGATCGCCGAGCACCAGGAAACGAAGCTCACGGCGTTCGTCAACATGATTGGCACCGACGAGGAGAGCCTGAAGAAGGACGCTGCCGCGTTTGTCGCCTCACACGGCCTCACGAAGGTGGCGTTTGTGGTGCCCACGCAGTCGAAGGACGGTCCCGAGGATTTCAAGATCGCCCCCGACGCCGACCTGACCGTCGTCTGCTACCGCGAGGGTGAGGTGAAGGCCAACCATGCCTTTGCCGCCGGCGGGCTCAACGACGCGTCGATCGACGCGATTGTGGCCACCTCCTGCAAGATGGCGGAGTGACCAGCCGGATCCTTTTCCGACCGCGACGCATGGTCGCATCGCACCGCGGCCCGGGGAGCGATCCTCGGGCCGCTTGTCGTTGACGGGTTTGCCACATGACGATCACTGCCTGCTGTCACGATGTGGTGAGACGCCTCTGGCGGCTGCTCGTCACGCCCTACGAACCCGACGAAGCGTTCACAGGATTTCATGAACGCGACGTGGTTCAGGAGGAGCCTCGCGCCCGGGTCACGGTGGCGGTGCCCTCGGCAGCCGAGAGCCGAAGGCTGTTTGGCGTCGACGTCGCCAAGCAGGGCATCCAGCCGGTGTGGCTGCGCATCGAGAATCGATCGAACGCAAGCCTGCGGCTGCAGGCGGTGAACATCGACCCGCGCTATTTCACACCGCTGGAGGCGGCTGCGGCCAGCCACTTCTCCATCGGCAAGCGGCTGTCGGCGTTTGGCGCGATGGGCTGGCTCTTCTACTACCCCCTGCTTCTCGTGGCGCCTTTGAAGATGCTGACGGCCTGGCGTGCCAACGGCCGCATGGACGGTGTCTTTCGCCGACTTGGGTTTCGTCTCGTGCCGATTCGCAGCGGCGAGTCGGCGGAGGGATTCGTGTTTACCACCGTCGATCTCGGCACGAAGGTGGTTCGCATTCGGCTCGTGCCGCTCGAGCCGCTTCGCGAGAGCATCGGACGCCTGCTCCACACGCCAGGCGTTCCCGGACACGACGAACCGCCGGTGGACATGACCTTCACCGTTCCGGTGCCTGGGATCGCGGCCGATTACCTCGATCGCGACTTCGCGGTGATTCGGCCTCCCGACACGGTCGAGCCATGTGAGGCCGATCAGCTCGTGCAGCAACTCGAGGCGATGCCGCAGGCGACGACCAACGCGAATGGCAGCCGCACCGGCGACCCGGCCAATCTGGTCGTGGTGGGCGACTTCGACACGCTGCTGGGGGCCTTCGCCGCCCGATGGGATGAAAGCGAGACGATCTCGTTGGCCACCTGCTGGAAAACCGTGAAGGCGTTTCTGCTCGGCTCCAACTACCGCTACTCACCCGTCAGCGCGCTGTTTCTGTTTGGCCGCTCCCAAGACATCGCCCTTCAGCGCACCAGGCACACGATCAACGAGCGAATCCACCTTCGGCTCTGGCTCACGCCGCTGAGCTTCCAGGGCAAGGCGGTGTGGGTGGGTCAGGTGAGCCGTGACATCGGCGTGCGGTTCACGACGAAGGCCTGGAATCTGACGACCCATCGCATCGACCCCGATGTGGATGAATCGCGCGATTATGTGATGGAAGACCTGCTCACAGCAGGATGGGTGACGGCGGCCGGCTACGTCGGTGGCATCGGGGCCTGCACGCCCCAGTCGCCGCGGCGCAACCTTACCGGCGATCCCTTCTTCACCGACGGCAAGCGGGCGGTGATTCTTGTGGCGGCACGTCGCATGGGCTGAGGAGCGGACATCGTGCCGCATGGGCTGGGGTCTTCGATGCATTCTGTCGCGAGGTCTTTGGCCCCCCCTGACGAACACCGGGGTGCTGGGTATATTTGGAGCCTCAGGGCGGCGTAGCTCAGTTGGTTAGAGCACCGGCTTCATAAGCCGGGTGTCGCCGGTTCAAGTCCGGCCGCCGCTATTCGCAGTTGTGCACAAGACGGAACAATCCCTTCGGGGACCGTCCCGGTGGGCCGACTTTCCCGTCCGTCGCCATGGGCGGGCGGGTCGGCAGCATCCGCCGGAACATCGTCGCGGCAACGCGCCGCGACTTCTGAAACGTGGTGGGGATGGCCGTGATCGTGACGGCAGCACCCCCCGGATTCGATTGCGGGGCGATAAAGGTTAGGTCGTCCCATGGCACTTCGAGCGTCGGCCGAGCGGGGCGGGCGTCAGTCGCACTTGTTGTGCCATGTCCAGACGCGGTAGGTCACGCCCGTTGAGAGCCCCGAGAAGGCCATCGTGAACGACATCGTGCGAGTGTCCCAGAGATCGGAGACGCTGCCATGGAAGGTCGTGCCGGTGGCGAACAGCGCTACGGCACAGGTAATCCCCTTTCTGAACGTGGTGCGGTTGAAGGGGGACTGGTCAGGTGTGAGCCATATCGAAGAGACGGTGGCGTAGGCCTCACGGCTGCCTTCCGCCGCCCGATTCGTCCCTCGCCATGCCTGATTCGTCCCAATTTGGGCAGTCTGCGGCGGCTTGGAAGAAACCTTTGATACACCATGAGACTTCACGACGCCTTTGGTTTCCATGTCATCAGGAGCATGGTCATGACACGAGTTCGATGGTCTGTGGCCCGTTCGCGATGCCTCGTGAGCATGATCGTGGCCGTCATCGCTGCAGGTGCCAATGCCGTGCCTGCGGCCCTGATACTCCACGAACCCTTCAACTACTCGGCTGGCACGCTCAACGGGCAGAACGGTGGCACCGGCTTCAGCGGCGCCTGGACGGCCAGTGGCACGACCGCGGCAGATGTCAGGTCGCCAGGGCTCTCGTATGGAGTTCTTCAAACCACCGGTGGAATGATCGTGGGCACCAACAGCATGTCGATGAAGCGGGCGTTCTCATCCACCGGGCTGACAGGAAACGGGTCCAGACTCTGGTTTTCGATTCTCTTTTCTGCCACCGATACGACCGCCGGATCGGCGACTGCCATCCCATCGTTCTTCAGCGACCTTACCGGTCCCTACGGACAGGCGCAAGGGTTTTCAGTGAGTTACAACATCCAGTCAGCAACCAGCCTCTACATGGATGCGAGGATCGGCGGCTCGGTCAAAGCGAGCCAAAACATCGTCGGCACGAACTACTATGCGAACGGCGTCGCCTTGGTGTTGGGGAGAATCACGTTTTCCGACACGGTCAATCAGGATCGGCTCGAGGTCTGGCTGAATCCGCCGCTGGAAACCGATCCTGGCACGCCCTTGTTCAATGTGCTCGGTCAGTGGACCGATCCGGGAGCGAACAACGGGTTTTTCATGAACAAGTATGATCCCCCAGACCGGATGATCGACGAGATTCGACTCGGCACGACGCTGGTCGACGTCACGCCCACTCCCGAGCCATCCACGCAGGGGATGATGGCCATGGGCATCGCCTGCGCGGCGTGGGGCACCTGGCGGCGCGTGCGCGGAGACGTGCGTTCGCGTTGACGAGGTGCATCCCCGGGGTTTGCACGTGTCAGCCCGCAGGGGCCAGTGCGTAGCAGACGACCTCCTCCGCGTTGCGGAGATAGAGCCGGTCGCCGACCACGACCGGATGATTCCACGTCTTGTCGCGGAGCGCCTCGATCTTCCCGAGCTCCTCGTGCTTTTCCGGCGTCGCGCGGACGAGCACGAGTTCTCCTTTCTCGCTGACCACCACGATCAGCCCGGAATCGGAGAGCAGCAACGCCTGCCCCTTGGCGTAGCGGCCGCCCTTCCACTTCCGCTTGCCATCCTGCAGGCCGATGCAGGCGAAGATCGCGTTGTCGAAGCCATAGATGGCGCCGTCGTGCACGAGGATGTCGTTGAAGTCGGGTTTCATGTCGAGGCTCGTCCACAGCTCCTTCGCCTCGAGGCCGTTTCCTGAGGATGAAAACTCAACGAGTCTCGTGCCGGTTCCCATCCCAGCGGGGATGAGCAGCTTGTTGCCGTCGATCACCTGCGCTTGGCAGGCACGGTATCCCTGGCGGGGGAAGGGGTAGTCGTAGACCGGCTTGCCCGTCGCCGGCTCGAGGAGGTGCACTCCGGAGTCCGAGAGCAGGCAGAGGTAGTCTCGATCGACGAGCCTGATCTTCTGCACGGACGCGTACGACATCTCACCGGCCGGCGCCGTCCACGCCACCTGGCCATCGTCGACCCTGAACGCGACGATCCCCTTGTCATCCTTGCCGCCGGCGTGGACGACAACGACACCGCCATCGACGCACGGCGAGCTGGAAAAGCCCCACATCGGCGGCTCCGTGCGCCCGGCGGCCGCCTTGACGTCGGTTTTCCACACGAGCGCCCCGTCGAGGGCACTGACACGCACGAGGGTGCCCTCGGCCCCGAGCGCATAGACCGATCCGTCGGCGAGCGTGGGCGTTCCGCGCGGCCCGAGCCCGCCGAGCGATTCGAAGAACCGAGACGGCGTCGCCCACGACCAGATCGGCCGGCCGGTCTTCGCGTCGTAGCACGACACGACCTCGTCCTCGAGGCGTTGCTCCTGGGTGAAGAGCCGATCGGCACCGACGGCGAACGAACTCCAGGCCGGGCCGATCCGGCTGCGCCACACCTCGCGCGGCGGATGGGCGTTCCAATCGTCGTGAAACCGCATGCCGGTCTGGGAGCTGTCGCCACGCGGCCCGCGAAACCGTGGCCAGGGGGCCGATGCGAGGGTCGCGAAAAACGCCTGGGTGTCGAACGCCCCGTCGTCCGCGACGGTTCCGGCCCGGCGGATCTCCTCCGCGGCCAGTTCTTCCGCGGTCGTCTTCCAACGCCAGTCAAAGCCGAACGAAAAGTCACCCCACACGCCATCGGTGCGGACGAGGGCCGAGCAAGCCGTCGCCAGGATGGCGAGTCCCAGGGCCCACGCTGTGCGCCGGATGGAGAGCGTGCGGCCGAAGAGGATCATGCCGACGGCGAACGCCGCGATCGCCATCGGGATCGTCAGCACGATCGGCAGCGGCCCACGCATCGACGGATGGCAGATCATCTGCTCGATCCCGACCGCTCCGACCAGGCCCGCCACGCCGAGAATCCGCTCGAACCACCGAGCGCCGCTGGCCAACACCCACCACAGCACCACGAGGAGGCCGATCAGGAATGGCCCAAACGCGCTTGCCATCCAGATCATCGACGGCCCGTTGGGAACCAGATCCGGGACGAATCGCATGAGCCCCATCAGCGGCACGAGCACGATGGGGATCCAGATCCGCAAGGGACGCCACCGCGTCGGCCCGGCAGGCTGCGGCGAAGCTTGATCCTGGTTCATCCGACGTCTCCGTTGGGGGGACGATACTGCACGGTTCCGCTCGGCCGCACCAGCACGCATCGCCGATGGGGCACCTTTTTGTACGGCAGGGACTCACCCGCAGATAGACCCGCCCTGTGCGGTCGCTGAGGCATGGCCGAAGCGGGGGGAGAGCATCGGGCAGCATGGGCGAGCGTGCCTCACCCGCCATCCTCGCGCTGTGTGACCTCCGCCACCGTGAAGTACGATGTCTCCCCTGAACGAGACGGCAGCCCCTGGCACGCGACGGCGATGGATCGCTGCACGTCATGAACGACGCTTCCGTTGCCTGACTGGGGTGCCTCCATGCCTGACTTCGAGACTGCCGCCCTCACGCTCGGCTCGCTCCTTGCGGGCTTCGTGAACGCGATCGCCGGAGGGGGAGGCCTGGTGACGCTTCCGGTGCTGCTCGGCGTGTTTCCTCGCGCCGAACCGGCAGTCTTGTTCGGCACCAACAAGGCCGCCATGATCTGCGGCACCGCTTCGGCGGCGGTCGATTACGCACGCCATGTCACGTTGCCGTGGGCCACGCTCGCGCCCGCGATCGTGGTGGCGTTTCTGGGTGGCGTGACGGGGGCGTGGCTCGTCACGCTCGTATCACCCGATGGGCTGCGGCGTGCACTGCCCTTCATGCTCGGCACGGTGTTTGTGGTCACGGTCTTCGGCGGCCATGTGGGCGAGCGGCATGCGCCTCGCTTCAGCCGCGGGGCCGAGGCTGGCATCACCTCGGCGATCGCCTTGGTCATGGGGCTCTACGACGGCTTCTTCGGGCCAGGCACCGGCAGTTTCCTGATCTTCTTCCTCGTCCGTCTCCTCGGCTTCGACTACCTCCACGCAGCGGCCTGCACGAAGGTGCTCAACATGACCACGAACCTGGGCGCCCTGGCCTTCCTCGGCACCGCGGGCCACGTCTGGTGGCGGTTCTTCCTGCCGATGGCCATTGCCAACATCGTGGGGGCATTCCTCGGCACCCGGCTGGCACTCCGGCATGGATCGCGGCTGGTGCGGCTCGTGTTCCTCGCGGTGGTGGCGATCCTGATCGTCAAAACCGGCTACGACGCCTACGTCGGCTGAGGTTAGGAGGAGCCGATCGAATCGGCGAGGCCTTTACGCCTTCTCGGTCACGCCGAGCTTCCGCGATGCCGTCGGGAACGGTCTTCCCACGAAGCCAATCTGAGGCCGGCCTCATGGTGCTTCTGGGTGACTGACCTGCCCCCCTTAAACGAGGCCACTCCGGGAGCGAGAATCCTGGGTGGCCGCAACCGAGGGAGGGCAAGAAATGCCACGAGGAAAGGCGGAGCAAGCGGAGGTCATCATCCCCAAG
>Ga0075471_10000420_pt1 | contig 25415 bp, 25 predicted proteins | sample DEB19_08_DNA_2_FD_74787 | JGI IMG/M metagenome (GOLD analysis project Ga0075471, IMG submission 74787) | Aqueous microbial communities from the Delaware River and Bay under freshwater to marine salinity gradient to study organic matter... | ecosystem: Environmental > Aquatic > Marine > Coastal ...
CTGCCCGGGCTCGGGCTCGAGGCCGACTCGCTTCGCGCGCTGGTGGCCGGCAACTACTACCCGGGCGACCGCTACGACGAGGCGCTCCGCGACCTGAGCACGCGCATCGATGCGCCGCTGCTCGTGGGTTCGCCCGCCTATCTCGGGCTTCGCGTCGAGGGAAACCGCTTCGCCTGGGACCGTCAGTTCAACAGCGCCTATCTCGTCGGCCCCGACGGGGCACGCGGGCGCACCGACAAGATCTACCTGACCCCGTTCGGCGAGATGATGCCGGTCATCTCGAACTGGGACTGGCTCGAGGCGCAGTTGCTCGCGCTCGGGGCCGACGGCATGACCTTCGACCTCGACGCCGCGGAGAAACCCGCCGCCTTCACGGTTTCGGGCTCGGGTGGAGAGATTCGCATCGGCGTGCCCATCTGCTTCGAGATCACGCAGCCATGGGCCTCGCGGCGGATCGCCTTCGCGGACGGCGCACGGACGGCGGGGGTGCTCGTCAACCTCTCGAACGACGGCTGGTTCGCCGGCTCGAAGTCGGGTCGCCGCCAGCACCTGCAGGTCGCCCAGCTCCGTGCGATTGAGCTCGGAACGCCGGTGGTGCGCTGCGTGAACACGGGCATGTCCGCGTCGATCGATGCCGTCGGCCGCGTCGAGGCAACGCTCCCGCCCGAGCAGGGCGGTTCGTTCGTCGCGAGCCCGGCGGTCGGAAAGGACAAGCCGACCTCGGTCGTTGTCGGCGACTGGGTGGCGATCCTGGCGTGCCTGGCAACGGTGATCGGAGTGCTGCGTTCCAAGCGCGACGCGGCGATGGTCGCCGAGATCGTGACCGCGATCCCTTGAACGCGATCCCCTGACCGTCCCCAAGCGGCGATTTTCGGGGCGAAGCCCGTCTGTGACCGATATCCTCACTCCGCGCGGAGCGCGCGTGTCTCGAGCCCCTGCTCGTTCGAATGGAGTTGAACGGTGGCGCCCAATCGATCCTCACCACGGTTTCCCGTTGTTTCCTCGCCTCTTGCCGCTTCGTTCGCGAGCGCCGCGCTTGGCCTCGCCGCGTCGTGCGGACCGCGCACGGACCTCGATCCGAGCGCGCGCGCGCAGTTCAGCTCGAAGGGACGCTCGATCCAGCCAAGCACCGACGCCGCGGCCGGCTCGAATGAGCAAGCCGCAGCGCTCGCCGAGCAACCGAAATCCGCGCCAACGCCCGAGACGGTTGCGGCTGTCGTCCCGGCCACAGTCGCTCCTGCGCCGCCCGTCAGGCAGGTAGCGCCAGCCCCGACGGTCGCTCCAGTCACAACGCCAGCGGCCGCGCCGACTCCGACGCGTTCGTCGTCCCCGGCGCCCGTCGCGCTCAATCAGCCTCCCGAAGCCGAGCTCGCGACCGAAGCGCGCCGCATCCTTGTCGCAGCAGCGTCGAGCCAGTGGCCCGCGCTCCGCGCCCATGCGCTGGAGGCGGCGATCGACCATCCATCGTTGCTCGCCGAGCTCGCCCCGAAGGCGCTCGCCGACGAGAACCGTGGCGTCCGCTTCGTGGCATGCATGTCGATTGCCGAGTCGAAGGACGGTCGCTTCACCGAGATGGTTGCGCCACTGCTGGCAGACCCGAGCGCATCCGTGCGCGCAGCCGCCATGCTGGCCCTCTCGCGGAGCGGACAGCGCGTGAACCTCACTCCGCTCGCCGACATGCTGGGCGAAAACGACCCGGAGATCCGCTCGAACGCGTACCTGGTGCTCGGCGAACTCGGGAACGACTCCGCGGTGCCGCTCATCCGCGAGTCGCTCGGCCGCGGGATGAAGCTCGTGAACCCGCTTCGTGTGCGCCTCGTCGACCTTGCCGCCGCGGAAGCGCTCGTCAAGCTCGGTGACCAGAACGAAGTCGAGCCGATCCGCGCAGCGCTCTTTGCTCCACCAGAGCAAGGCGAATTGACGATCGTGGCGTGCGACTCCGTGCGACGCCTCCGCGACGAGGTCGCGCGACCCATGCTCGAGCGGATTGTTGCGGCGCGCGGAAGCGTCGAGCGCAGCCCCGAGATTCGTCTCGCGGCATGCAGGGCGCTGCACGCGCTTGGCTCGCCGATCGCCCCCCTGACTGTGGCAAAGGAGTACGCGAAGCATCCTGACGCGCGGATCCGCTCCCAAGCCGCGGTGCTGCTCGGGGAAATCGGCAGCCCCGAAGCGCGGGTGCTCCTAAGCGGGCTTCTGCGCGACGCCGACCCGACCGTCCAGATCGCCGCGGCTGGGGGACTTGAGCCGACCACCCCTTGAGGACCTCAACGGTTCGCCTCGGGGGAAGGGCGGACCGACCGCGCCATGGCCGGTCGCTGCGTGCTCAGGCGGGGTTTCCAAGCTCCTGTCCGATTGACATGGGAAGCAGGGAGAGGTACAAACTCCCGACTTCGCAAGATTCTCGCCCCTCGGCGGGATTCCCGAAGGCGTGCGGCTGGATGCATCCCCGGTCTCCGTCGGACCGTATCCACTCCCCGCGCGTTCATCCGTCGAGATGAGTCGAGTTCGAGAGTCGAGAGTTTCGCAAGCGTCATGCCCGTTGGAGCATCCAGGATGGAACTCCAGTTTCACGCGATGCATGCCGCGAGTAAGCCCCCCAGCGAAGGAATTTCGAAGTGCACGTCCTGACCAAGATCTTCATCGTGCTCGTTGCGCTCCTCACCGTCGCGATCGTGCCCCTCGTGGCCGTCAATGCGACCAACGAGTCCACGTACCAGAAGAAGTTCAAGGAGGCGCAGGCGGCCGCAGCGGCTGCTGAAGCGGTCCTGAACACCGAGCGGGCCGCCTGGCTTGCCTCGCAGCAGAAGCTGGAGAGCGATGTCCGGGGTATGGAGACCAAGGTCGCCGACCTGCAGAAGCAGGCCGACGCCAAGGGCGCCGAGGCTCGCAAGGCCGCGCAGGAACTCGCCGGAACCAAGGCCGCGCAGGCGTCGATCGCCGCCAGCCTCGAGGTCCTCGCAGCGAACGGCAAGGCCACCGGACAGCTCACCGAGACGCTCGTCGCCGAGCTCCGCTCGCTGCGCACCCGCTCGATGGAGGCCGAGAAGCGGCTCGTCGAGGTGCAGGAGGCATTCGATGCATCGCAGTCGAGCCTCGAGGTCGCCGACGCAGCTCGTCGCGCCCTGCAGGAGGAGGTCAAGCGCCTTGCCGACGAGAAGGATCGCGCACTCGCGACCGTGGCCGACTATGTCGCCAGCGTCGGCGAGCTCCCGAAGGCCCGCGCAGGCGCCGTCGCCGAGCGCGTGGTCGCGGACCGCAATGTCTCGGCCAGCATCATCAGCGTCCGCCGCGAGAAGGGCACCACCCTGGCCGAGATCAACGCGGGTAGCCGCGATGGCGTCAAGGCCGGCTGGGTCATGACGATCGGTGACGGCAGCACCTTCGTGGGTAATCTCCGCCTCACCGAGGTGGATGTGAACCGCGCCGTGGGCGTCGTCGAGCTCGAGGACGCAGCCAGCCGTGGCGAGGTCAAGGTCGGCCAGCGCGCGATCGCGCGCTCGGGCGAGTGATCCCAACCGCTGTAAAGGAGCCTCACCATGGCCAAGACCACCACTCGTAGCACTCGCAGCGGCGACATGAATGTCTACACCGCGCTCCTTGTGATCGCGGCGCTCGTGCTCGGCGCGGGCGTGACCGTCATCAGCCTCGCCAACATGAAGCAGGTCGAGTCGACCTCGGAGTCGGGCTCGCCCATCGGTCTGGTCCGCTGACCGATCCGCGCGAGCGCCCCAAGAGGGCATCTCAACAAGTCACTTCAGCAGGGCGCCGCGCGCGGCGCCCTGCTGCTTTTTGCTGCTTCCGCGGGGGATTGCCTTGCGGATTCGGGCTTTCTGCTACCCTCTCGTCCCGCCTTCGGTTTCCCGTGGGCGTAGTTCGCGGCGGAGGGCCGCGAGGGAGAGACCGTGAGCATCGTCGACAAAATCTTCGGTTGGTTCAGCGTCGACATGGGCATCGACCTTGGCACCTGCAACACGCTGGTGTGCGTCCGGGGCGAGGGTATCGTGTTGAACGAGCCGTCCGTCGTGGCCGTCCGCAAGGGCACCAACAAGGTCCTGAACAACGGCACCGCCGTCGGCTGGGCGGCGAAGGAGATGCTCGGCAAGACGCCCGGCAACATCAGCGCCATCCGCCCGATGAAGGACGGCGTGATCTCCGACTTCGAGGTGACCGAGGCGATGCTCGCCTATTTCATCCGAAAGGTCACGGGGCGCAGCCGCCTGTTTGCGCCACGGGTCGTCATCGCCGTGCCATCCGGGATCACCGCCGTGGAGCGCAAGGCCGTCTTCGAGAGCGCCGCGCGAGCGGGCGCCCGAAAGGTCTATCTGATCGAGGAGCCCATGGCCGCCGCCATGGGCGCTGGGCTCCCCGTCGGCGAGCCGACCGCGAGCATGATCGTCGACATCGGCGGCGGAACCACCGATGTCGCCATCATCTCGCTCGCAGGCATGGTCACTTGCGAGTCGCTCCGCGTCGCTGGCGATGAGTTCGATGAGGCGATCATCGACCACATGAAGAAGCAGTACGGCCTGATGGTCGGAGAGCAGACCGCCGAACGCATCAAGATCGAGATCGGCAGCGCGTCCCCGCTCCAGAAGGAGTTGACCATGGATGTGCGCGGCCGTGACGCGATCCAGGGCCTGCCCCGCAAGGTCGTCGTCTCGAGCGAGGAGATCCGCGAGGCGCTGCTCGAGCCCGTCGGAAAGATCGTCGAAGCGGTGCTCCGCACCCTCGAGAACGCCGACGCAGAGCTCAGCGCCGACCTCGTCGACAACGGCATCATGCTCGCCGGCGGCGGCGCCATGCTCCGCGGCATCGGCAAGGTCATCGAGGAGCGCACTGGCTTGTCCGTAAAGGTCTCCGAGGACCCGCTTACATGCGTCGCCCGCGGCACTGCCATCTACCTCGAGAACCTTGAGGAGTGGAAGGCGACGATGGATACGGATGTCGACGAAGGCTGATTCCGAACTGCGCGAGGAGCACGAGCCGAGGCCAGGGAACTGACGCGGGCGAGGCGAGAGCACGCTGAGCGCGAGCTGAAGCATGAACGCGACGCGCCTTTTCCAGTTCATCTCCGCACGCCTGACCGGGCGCAGGCTCGACTGGCTGCTCGTCGGGATCGCATTCCTGCTGTCCGTGCTTCCCGCGCGTCTCCTTGCGCCGTGGACCTCCGATGTCGCGCGCATCGTCTCGGTTCCCATCGTGCCGCTCATGCACCTCGGCATGGTGACCCGCGACGCGATCCGACCGCCTCGAGAGGCCTTCGACCACCGCGCACCCGAGGTCATCGCCCTTGAGATGCAGGCCGAGGCCGCGCGCACGCTGTTCGAGCAGAGCCGGCTGCGCGTCGAGTCGCTCGAGCGCGAGGTCTCGACCCTCAAGGGGGCGCGCGCGCAGATCGGAGGCGGGGCCATCCAGCTCGAGACCGCGACCGTCGTCGGCGTCGACCCGACCCGCCGCGAAGGTCTCGTCCGAATCAATGTCGGCGCCCGCCATGGCGTGCACCGCGACTCCGTCGTCATCCTTGGCGCCGACATCTTCGGGGGGCTCGTTGCGAACGACCCTACCGAGTTCGTCTCGATCGTGCGTCCGGCGCTGAAGTGCAACCTCTCCGTGCGGCTCTACCCCGCGGAGGGCGTCGAGCCTGCGCGCGATCCGAAGCTCCTGCAGGGGACGGTGCTCCAGCCGAGCGAAGGCGGCCTCTGGGTCGGTGACATCGCCTCGGACCTGCCGATCCGCGAGGGAGAGATCGCCCGCCTGAGCGATGAGCGATACGGAAGCATCGCCAAGGGACTCCGCGTCGGGAGGGTCCGCCGCATCCTCCCGAACGAGCAGGTGCCTGGCGCGCGCATCGTCGAGGTCGAACCCTACGCCCTCCTGGTCGATGAGTCGACGGTCATCGTCGCCATGGAGCCGCCTGAGCGGCGGCAGGGGCCGTGACAAGCGATGCGATGGAGCATCTACATCCTCGCCTGCCTGATCGCGGTTGCGGCCGATGCCAGCATCGGCGGGATCCTCAAGCTTGGCGGGGTTCAGCCGCGATTCCTGCCCGCGGTGGTCGTCTTCGCGCTGTTCGCTGCGCCCCGGATCCATGCGGTTCGTCTCGCGCTCCTGGCAGGCGTCCTCTGCGACCTCCTGTCGCCGGTCGTCCGCGTCGATGGCTCGCAGCTCATCGTCATCGGACCTTGGACGCTCGGTTTTGCACTGGGAGCGCTGGCGGCAGTCCCGCTCCGCTCGCTGCTCCATCACCGCAACCCCATCTCGGGCGGATTCGCGGTCATGGTGTTCTCGATGCTGGCTTCGGTGGTGTTCGTCACCATCTGGATGATCCGCCTGCTTGTGCTGCGAGACGAGTTGCCGTCGTGGTGGCCGGGCACGGGCGCGGGCGAGGTGTGGCAGCAGTCGAAGGTCGCCCTTGCGAGCGCCGTGGTCGCGGTGCCGACGATCTGGTTCCTCGACAAGACGCGCACAGTCTGGGGCTTCTCGACCGCGAAGCGCGTCGTGCCGGGCGCCGCACGCGAGCCGGCGTAGCCGCACGCTACAGTGCCCGCCATGGCGGCTTCCGCGTCGATCTGCTCCGATTCCCGTCCGCTCGTCGTACTTGACGACGGCCGCGGCTCGTTCGGTCCGTTGACCGATCTTCGCGCCGCGTTCGAACTTCGCGCGGGCATCGGAACGCTCCTGGAACGGATCGAGCGTGCCGTCGGCCGTCGTGCCGACGCGCTGCTGGTCCCAGACCACCTTGCGGGCGTGGTCGCTGAGTCGACGGGAAGACCGACGAATGCGATCCCCTCATGCGAGGAGTGCCTCGTCGTCAATGGCAGACTGCTCACTGCGTCGGCCGCGCGCCTGCCATTCGGCGCTGTCCATTTCGATCGGAGCGGGGGGTTCATCGCGGGGTGGCTGAAGCGTGCAGACGCTGCCCGCGCGGCAAGCGCGAAACCGACCGCGACCGTGGATGCACGCACCGCCATGGCTCCATGGGACCTCACGACGGCGGTCGCCGCGACCCTCGGCGAAGACCTCGGCCTGTTCTCGCTCGGGGCACAGCGCGCGCTGCGCCCAGACGAGGGCCAGTCGTTCGGCACGCACGCGATCCATATCGACGCGAGCGCGACGATCGGACCCTTCGCCGTGCTCGATGCGTCGAAGGGCCCGGTCGTCATCGGCCCCGGCGTCGTCGTGCGCCCGTTCGCGGTGCTCGTCGGTCCCTGTGCGATCCTCGATGGCAGCACCGTCGCAGAGCGTTCGCTCCTCAAGTCGTCGACCGTCATCGGCCCGCACTGCCGCGCAGGTGGCGAGATCGGCGGCACGATCTTCCAGTCGTACTCGAACAAGTCGCACGACGGCCACCTCGGCGACAGTTTCGTCGGCGAGTGGGTCAACATCGGCGCGGGCACCGACAACTCGAACTTGCTGAACACCTACGGCGAGGTCATCGTCCGGCTTGAGCCCGATGGCGGGCTCGTCAAGACGGGCCGCCAGTTCTGGGGCTCGATCCTGGCCGACCATGTGAAGCTCGCGATCGGCACTCGGCTCATGACCGGGAGCACCGTCGGCACCGGCGCCATGATCGCGCAGTCACGCCCGCCAGCGTCACTTGTCTCCCGGTTCGCGTGGCTCGTCGACTCCGCCGACGGCGCGAGGATCTTCCGCTTCGACAAGTTCATGGAGACCGCGCGCGCGATGATGTCGCGCCGCGGCAAGGCGCCGGGACCAGCGATGGAGGCCACGCTGCGTGCACTGCACGCAAAGGCAACGGGTGCCTGATGTCGGACGCGGGACCACACGCCGCGATCGTCGACGGGCATGCGCAGTTCTTCCGCGCCTACTACGCGATCCGAAGTCTCTCGAGCTCGGTCACGGGCGAGCCGACGAACCTCGTCTTCGGCTTCCTCTCCATGCTGTTCTCGTACATCCGCACGCACAAGCCGACCGACCTCGTGGTCGTCATCGATGCTGCGGGCGACCAGGAGACCTTCCGTTCCGAGCTCTACCCCGAGTACAAGGCCCATCGCGACCCGGCGCCCGAGGACTTCCATCCGCAGGTGGAGCGCTGCCTCGAGGCCCTGGCGATCATGGGAATCCCGGTGCTCGGCATCGAGGGCGTCGAAGCCGACGATGTCATCGCAACCCTTGTGCGGCGCATGCAGGCCGTGGAGCCGAGGGCGCGCGTGCGCATGGTCAGCCGCGACAAGGACCTTGGTCAGCTCGTCGGCGAGTGCGTCACGCTCTTCGACCCGCAGAAGAACACAGACATCGGGCTCGAGCAGCTCTTCGACTCGAAGGGCGTTCGGCCCGACCAGGTGATCGACCTCCTCGCCCTGATGGGAGACACCGCCGACAATGTGCCTGGAGTCCCAGGCGTTGGTCCGAAGACGGCCGCGTCGCTCCTCGCTGAGTACGGATCCATCGAGGGCATCTATCAGAATCTCGAGCGGATCAAAGGCAAGAAGGGCGAGGCGCTCGCTGCGAGCAAGGACGCCGTCGCGCTCTCTCGCACCCTGGTCACCCTGAAGGACGACTGCGAGTTTGCGTTCGATCTCAAGGACGGGCGTTTCGATCCCAGCCGATGCGACCTCCCGAAGCTGCTCGAACTGCTGCGCGTGCTCGGCTTCAATCGCCTCCGGGGCGAAGCCGAGGAGATCTTCGGAGCTGGCGGCGAGAAGTCGCCGAGCCCGCGCGCCGCGCGGGCCGCGAAGGCGGAGCCGGTGGCTGGCGAGGGATTCGGCGGGCTCTTCGCGCAGAGTGCCGAGCCCGCGGCGACGCCGAAGCCAGAGCCTGCCCGACACGAAGCCGCTGCGTTCGGCACGCTGTTCGATGCGGTTGCAGAGTCCGGTGCGCCGCCGACTTCGCAGCGCGCGATGACGGTGTCGACGGTCCGGACGAAGGATGAGCTCGAGGCGCTTGCCGCGCGCCTCCGCACGGCGAGGCGCTTCGCCTTCGACACCGAGACCGACTCGTTGGTGCTGCCGATCGCCCGGCTCGTCGGGCTCTCCTTCGCCATCTCGGAGGGGGAGGGGATCTATGTTCCCGTGCGCTCGCCAGAGCCGACGACCCACCTGTCGGTCGAGGCAGCACTGGGCGTGCTGCGCGCCATCCTCGAGGACGAGGCCATCCAGAAGACGGGGCACAACCTGAAGTACGACTGCGCTGTGCTCGCAAACCACGGGGTGACCCTGCGCGGCATTGCGGGCGACTCGATGATCGCAAGTTGGCTCGTGGACTCCACGCGACCGACCCACGGGCTCGACGCAACCGCAGAGCACATCCTCGGGATACGCCCGATCCCCATCGAGAGTGTGATCGGCGCGAAGGGGCTCGGGCAGCGTCGCTTCGACGAAGCGCCGCTTGTGCTCGCAGCGCCCTACGCAGCAGAGGACGCCGAGGTCGCGCTCGCCCTCGCGAACCGCCTCGAGGCGACGATCCGCGAACGCGAGCAGTGGCACCTCTACTCAGACATCGAGGTTCCGCTTGTCCCTGTGCTCGCGCGAATGGAGCGCGCGGGCATCCGGATCGACCGTGACGAACTCGGCACCCAGCGCCGCGCGCTCGAGATTCGCCTCGCGAAGTTGCGCGAGGACATCGCGCGCAGCGCGCCGTGGGAGTTCAATCCCGACAGCCCGAAGCAGCTCTCGCAGGTGCTGTTCAACGCACCGGACGCGGAGCCACCCGGGCTGGGGCTCCGCGTCATCAAGAAGACCACGACGGGCGCAAGCACCGACAGCGAGGTGCTTGAGAAGCTCGCCGAGGATCCCTCGTGCCGATCGGAGCTTCCCGCTCAGATCCTCGAGTACCGTCAGTTCGCGAAGCTCGTCGGCACCTACCTGAAGGCGCTGGACGCCGCCGTCCTGCCCGAGACGGGACGAATCCATTGCTCCTTTCACCAGACGGGCACGGCCACGGGGCGGCTGTCCTCAAGCGAGCCGAACCTCCAGAACATCCCGATCCGCACCGAGGTCGGCGCCGCCATCCGCCGCGCCTTTGTCGCCGGGGAGGGAATGACCTTCGTCAGCGCCGACTACTCGCAGATCGAGCTGCGCTTCCTTGCTCATTTCTCGAAGGATCGAGGCCTTTGCGACGCGTTCTCCCGCGGGGAGGACATCCACCGCGCGGTCGCCGCCCAGGTCTTCGGCGTCGGCGTCGCAGATGTGTCCGATGTCCAGCGTTCGGCGGCCAAGATGGTGAACTTCGGCATCGTGTACGGCATCACCGCGGGCGGACTCGCGCGCCGACTCGGCGCGGGCTACACGGTCGCACGGGCGAAGGAGATCATCGAGGGCTATCGCGCACGGTTCCGTGGCATCGACACCTTTCTCAACCGCTGCATCGACGAGGCGAAGAAGACGGGGCACGCCACCACGATCACGGGTCGCTGGCGCCCGATCCCACAGGTGCACTCGCGGAACCCAGCAGAGCGCGCCTTCGGCGAGCGCATCGCCATCAACACGGTCGTGCAGGGCTCCGCAGCCGACCTCATCAAGATCGCGATGGTGGAGCTCGACCGCAGGCTGGCTGAGAGATTCCCGCGCGCGCGCCTGCTGCTTCAGATCCATGACGAGCTCTTGGTGGAGGCGCCTCTTGACGAGGCCGATGCTGTCGAGCGGCTTCTCTGCGAGGTGATGCGGGCGGCGATGAGCCTCGGCGTTCCGCTCGAGGTCTCCAGCGCCCGAGGCGTCCGCTGGTCGGATGTCTGACACAGGCTGCACAGACGGAACCCTTCGTGAAACGAGCTGGTTTCGCGGCTCTTCGCCCGCTTGACGGGGGGGTAAGTTCTGCTACTCTTTCCGTCCCTCGCGGCTCGCCGCGGAGGTGTTGGGGCGGTAGCTCAATTGGTTAGAGTACCGGCTTGTCACGCCGGTGGTTGCGGGTTCGATTCCCGTCCGCCTCGCTTGGAAAAACGAACAGGCCCTGCAGCGCAGGGCCTGTTCGTTTTTCCAAGCGAGAGAGGAGTGAGCCGAGAGTCGGAAGGAGACTCTCGAGACCATGTCTCACTCCTCGGTCTGCTCTCTCCGTTCTCCGTTCCGCGCCAGCCGCACAGCATCTCACAACGCCTCAAGTCTGCTCACGCCCGCCACTTCACGCTGCACCCGAGCGACGGCACCTGCCGTTCGGGCACGGGCTTCCCCATCAGCACCGCGTCGAGCGCCGCCCGCAAGTCCTTGCCGGTCACGGGAATGTCCGATTTCGGCCGGCTGTCGTCGAGCTGCCCGCGGTAGACCAGCCGGTGACTCGCATCGAACAGGAAGAAGTCAGGCGTGCATTGGGCGTCGAATGCCCGCGCGACCGCCTGGGTCGGGTCAAAGAGATAGGGGAAGCAGTATCCCGCGTCGCAGGCTTCCTTCGCCATCTCGTGCGGACCGTCGGCAGGGTGGCTCACGGGATCGTTCGCGCTGATCGCTGCGATCGCCAGGCGGCGGGGGAGGTAGTCCCGCCCGATCGACGCCAGCTCATGGCGGATGTGCTTCACGAACGGGCAGTGGTTGCAGATGAACATCACCAGCAGGGGACGGTCGGCCGCGTCAGCGTCCGACATCCTGAACCCGCGGGGGTCTGAGAGTTCGAAATGTGGGCAACGCGTGCCCAGGGGAACCATCGAGCTTTGGAGGGGCGGCATATCGCGCTATGGTACGAGCATCGGAAGTTCCCGCGAAAGTCCCGCGGAGCATCGCATGGCGCGCAGGCAGACCCACGACGACTTCGACCCGGATGACCCGGATGACGACCTCGATGTCCTGGAAGGGGGCGAGGATGTGACGCAGCGCGATACCGGCTACTGCCCGGACTGTGGTGCCGAGATCTACGACGCGGCGGAGATCTGCCCCAAGTGCTTCGCATGGATCGACGGCGAGACATCCCGCCATTCACCCCGTTGCCGCCGAGCGGCCGACCGTCGGACCCGCCTGGTCGTCTGGGCGCTCATCGCTGCGATCAGCACCGGGCTCGGCTTCTTTGCGTTGGTCGGGCTCGTTCGCTAGCCCGTTCAGGCGACCTCATCGCGGGAGGAACGCCATGCCAGCAGGCTGCGTGGCGCCGTGTCCTGCACGGGGGCGCCCCCAGCGTCCTGACGCGCCGCGCGACGCTTGACCGGGCGCATCGGCTCGGTCTGGACCTCCACGGGCTTGACGGCGGTGGGACGGCGTTGCTCGGGGATCTCCGCACCCGAGACCAAGCCGCGCAACTTGACGATCCCGCGGTGCTTCCAGTTGTTGATCGTGGTCACCGACACGCCAAGCGCCTCTGCTGCGTGCTGGTAGCTCTTGCCCTCGCAGACGATCAGGCGGATCGCGTCCTGCTCATCCTTGCCGAGAAGCCCAAGCGCGGTCTCGAGGATGTCCGGGCTGAACTCGTCGGACGCAGCCTTCTTGGGGGCGCCTGAGGTATAGCCATTGAATTCGTCGGTGCCCTGCACGCGCTCCTCGAGCAGTTCGCGGAGTCGGGCAGCACGCGCGTAGCGCCGACGGAGCAGGTTGTGCGCGATCTTCAGCAGGTAGCTGATCGAGATGGTCAGTCGCTCGAGGTCGGGATGCTGAAGGAGTCGCAGGAAGACTTCCTGGGCCAGATCCTCGGCCACATCGGGCGTCGTGGACTTCCGAAGGAAGGCGTAGACGCGCTCGTAGTAACGGTCGAAGAGGTCGAGTACGAGTGTCGCCCGCTCATTGGTCGCAGCCATCTCTCGGGACTCCTGGTAGGAAATCGATGCGCCTCTTTCTGCGTGTAGTCCAGACCGCGCGCGACCCTGCCTTCATGCCTTGGATCGCCTGCAAACTCTCCAATGACGACGATACGCAGAATGGGGACGGATGCCATAAGGTCATCGCCCTAAAGCGCGTCCGTCTCGCCGTGGAACTTGCTGGCGCGGATCGATCGAACCGACAAGTGCATGCGTCCGGCACCCTCGCGGCGACTGAGATTCGGAGACCTTTATGGCCGGTTTGCAGTTGCTAGAATCGCACATTTCTGCTGGAATTCCGTTCATGTCCGCACCGAAGTCCATCTCCGTGCTTGTCGTGGACGATCACGCGCTGATTCGCTCCGCCCTTGTCACTGTCCTGAACGCGACCGATGACATCCGCGTCATCGCAGAAGCATCAAATGGGGCGGACGCCGTAGAGGCTGCGCACAAGCACAGCCCGGCCGTGGTGGTGCTTGATGTGGAGATGCCGGGGGTGGACGCATTCCATGCGGCAAGCCACATCCTGCAACTCAGGCCAAACACCGCCATCATCTTCCTGACCGCGCACGCGCACGATCGTGCGATCGAGCAGGCATTGAAGGTCGGTGCGCTCGGCTTCGTGGTGAAGGGAGACGACCCGAGCGCGATTCCCGCTGCGATCCGCACGGCTGCGCGCGGCGAGCAGTATTTCTCTCCGACCGTCGCGGATCGCGTGAAGGGCTCGGCAGGCGACCTCCGGAAGCGCAAGGTCACGGGTACCCGCGGCGCGACGCTGTCGGAGCGCGAGGTCGAGGTCCTGCGGTATGTCGGCAAGGGATATGCGAAGAAGCAGATCGCGGAGATGCTGGGCATCTCCGTGAAGACCGTCGACAAGCATGTCACGAGCGTGATGGAGAAGCTCGATATCCACGACCGCGTGGAACTCGCGCTGTACGCCGTCCGCGAGAAGTTCATCTCCGCGTGAAACGCGATCCGCGCTCGGACTCGACCTCGCCGACTCCGCCTCAGACGGGCGGGGCCGTTGAGGTGGTCGCGCCAGGTGGACACGCGGGCCTGCGCCATGATGAGGCGGTTGTCTTCAAGCCCGCGGGGCTGTCGTCCGAGCGAAGCGAGAGGGAGACCGGCGACTCGCTCGCCGTCCGCGTGCAGTCGCAGTTCGGCTGGCCTGGCTGCTGGCTCCCGCATCGACTCGATCGGCCGACTCGAGGGCTCATGGTCGTCTGCGGCTCGAGCGAGGCTGTTTCGCGCTGCTCCGAGGAACTGCGTGCGGGCGCGTGGACGAAGTGGTATCTGGCGAGGATCCCGCTGCGTTCCTTGGGGAGGAATGCGCTTCACCCCGACGCGTCCACACTGGTTGGCCCGCACAAGGCGTATCTGAAGCGCGTCGGGAGGCTGTCGGCAAGCGTGCGGTCGGGCGGGGATCCATCGCGCCTCGAGGTGCTCGCGGTCGAGCCTGCCACGGACGATCCCAAGACCGCGCACGCGCTCATTCGACTCGACACCGGGCGCTATCACCAGATCCGGGTGATGCTCGCGACGCTCGGCTTTCCACTCATCGGCGACAGCGACTACCGCGGGGAACAGGGGAGTCCGAGCATCGACCTCGAGGCAGTCGCGCTGCGGATCGTGCGCGGCGGTTTCACCCACCGCCACCGGCTTGCGCTGCACCCTGCGCGCCGCGGCGTGTCGACCCGCCTCGAGATGGAACTCGACCGAGTCATTCGCGAAGGCTGAGGATCGCGCGCGGCGCGCCAGAACCCACCCACATCGGCTTGCCAATCGCATTCGCGGCGAACTGCGACGCGCCCCTCCGCCACTGCAGCACCGCCTCGACGGACTTTCGGGCCTTGAGTACGCCAGTGATGTCGGCGGGGCTCATGAGGTCATGGAATCCCTTGGTCGACTCGAGCAGCGTGAGCGTGCCGCCGCGCACTTCGATCTCAAGAGTCTCGTCGTCGAGCATTCCGAGCGGACGGGCGAACCCGGCGCCGCCATAGATGCCGACCTCGCCCTTCGAGATCACCAGGACGCGGAGCACGGTATTGGTCGCGGTCGCCGAGAGCGGCGTGCGCCCCGGTTCAGGTTGCCAGACCATCTGCGCGTGGACGATCACAGCCGACTCCACGGGTTCTTCGGGCCTGGCGGCGGCGAGCGTCGCCAGCGGCACATCGCTGAACCAGAAGCCGTGCTCGTTTCCGAGGTCGGCGTGGACCCCCTCCAGCATCGGGCGCTCGAGCACGATCCGGCGTGCGCCGAGCGCGGCGAGCCGGATGTCTCCGCCTCGGTCCGCGGCACACGACGCGAGCAGCATGCAGGTCGCCGCAGTGATGCACGCGTAGGACTTCATTGTTCACCTCCTGGGAGCTGGAGCGTCGCGTCACCGGCCAGCGTGCGTGTCGCTGTCCGCTCGCCCGCGGCCGGAGGCACGCCGAGCCCAAGCAGGCTGATCGAGTCGCGCTCGACGATCTCACGGAGCGTCGCACGCGGCAGGTGAGGAAGAGGTGTGGTGGCGATCATGCTGTTCACGCCATAGACGGCCTCGATCGCGCGCGACGGCAGATCGAACGGGAATCCCGACGCGAAGAGAACCTTGTGCTCGACCGCATGGTCGCGGGCGCCTTGCAGCGCGCCCAGCAGCGCCCACGGGCGCGCGGCGATGCCCGCCACGCTCGTGAACACGCGGTCGTGCTTCGCCATCAGCATCAGGGTCTCGCTCACGAACGGCGCGCCGAAACCTGCGATCACCATCGAAAGCCGCGGGAATGCGCGGGCGACCTCGTCGAGGAGGTAGGGGCGGGAGAACTCGAGCCGCGCTGAGGGCACTTGCGGGCCGCTCCAGCCGAGAAGGACGGGCAGCTGCCGCGCTTCGGCCCGGTCGAAGACCCGCATGGCGCGGGTGTCCGAAGGATTGAACCCCTGGAGCGCAGGATCAAGCCAGATCGCGCAGAAGCCGTCCGAGCGGGCCGACTCCACGAGCTCGGGCGCGCCTGCGATCATCGGGTCGATCGCGCGGGCGAAAAACAGGCGCCCAGGGGCGCGCTTGCCGACCTCGAGAAGGCTGTGCTCGTTCACGGTTCCGCGCAGGAGGGCGCTGCGGAACCCGACCACGATCGAGGCGTCGACAGCGCGGGATGCGAACAGCATGGCGTCCACGCCGGCGTCGGGCTGCACCCATCGCGACGCACCTGCACGACGGATCGATGCGGCGAGCTCGTCGCCAAGGTCCTCGGTGCTCGTCCAGAGGCGGGTGTCGAGGTCCACGATCATCTCGGCGGAATGTACCCGACCCGCTCACGCCTGTTGCGGGGGGGGCGGACCGCAGCCGCGCCCTATACTCGGCGCCATGTCGAAGGCCGTCTGGCAGCAACAGGATCTCACGAGCGACCCGCACCGCCGCGGCGACAAGCCCGAAAAGGTCCAGGCGATGTTCGCATCGATCGCACGCGCCTACGACCTCAACAACCGGTTGCACTCGTTCGGCATGGACCAGCGGTGGCGTCGGATCGCCGTGCGCATGGCCGCGGTGCAGCCCGGAGAGGATATCGTCGACATCGCGTGCGGCACAGGCGACCTCACCGAGCTCTTCGCCTCGACCAAGGCGGGTAGCGTGCTCGGGGTCGACTTCACGCCACCCATGCTCGAGATCGCTCGGGAGAAGAGCGCAAAGGCTGGGCACGCTGGGGCCATCCCGAAGTACGAGCACGGCGACGCCACCGCGCTCTCGCTGCCCGACGCGAGCGCCGATGTGGTGTCGATCGCGTTCGGCCTCCGCAATGTCGGCGATCCCGCGAGGGCGCTGGCCGAGTTTCGTCGCGTGCTTCGTCCAGGCGGGCGCCTGATCGTGCTCGAGTTCGACGAGCCTCGGAACCCGATCATCCGCTGGGCGAACCGGCTCTACACGCACCGCATCATGCCGTGGACGGCCACCTGGATCGCCCGCGACGGCTCGGGTGCGTACCACTACCTGCCGCGATCGGTGGAGACTTTCCTCAGCGCCGAAAAGCTGTGCGCCGCCATGACCACCGCAGGATTCTCCGAGATCGCGCAGCGCGCGCTGACCTTTGGCACCTGCGTGGTGAGCCGTGGCGTGGCGCGCTGACCGAGCCGTCCACCTCGCGCATGGATTGCGTGTTCACACGGCAATTCATCATGTGAATGCGAGATTGCCTCCGGGGTGCGAAAAGGCTGTGCGCAGCGGGGCTTGTCCCGATGGGTCCCACGCGGACCGCACCCCACATTGGCCGGAGGATCCGGCCTCACCCATTGCCTTGCGTCGGGCGAAGAGGACTATCGCGCCGATCGTGTTTTTGGAGCATGGCCATGACCCAGGCCAACAAGGGAAACCACTCGCACGGAACGCGGGCTCCTCGCCGCACCTTCGACCTCGCACAGTTCATCACGCTCCTCGTCGCAGGCGACCGAGTCGGCTGTCGCGACTTTCTCCGCGAGTTCATCGGCGCGGGGTATGACTCTCAACAGGCTTTGGAGCTGCTTGTCTGGCCCGCTTGCGCCACCATCGACCAGCTTTCGCGGAAGGACAAGATCCTTCCGATTCATGAACACGCCGCGATGATGCTGCTCGCGCAGCTCGTCCAGCGCCTCGAGTGCGGGCTTGTCAAGCATCCCGCAAGATGCCGCCAGGTCATCGTGACCAGCGGCCGCTCGCCGAGCGAGGAACTCGCTGCCGAGATCTTCGCAGGCCTCGCCGAAGCGGACGGCTTCGATGTGGTCTTCCTTGGCGGGGGGGTCGAGTCGGACGACCTCTTCGCCGAGGTCGGGCGGCGACTCCCCGAGTTCGTCGTGAGTTTCGCGGCCGCGGGATCGGACGCCCCGCGCCTGAGGCGGCTCATCGACGCGGTGCGAAGGCAGGATCCTGTGCCGGGACTCCAGATCGGCGTCGGTGGAGGTGTGTTTGAACGGGTACCAGGACTGGCCCAGGAGATCGGCGCCCACTTCTCGGGCGATACCCCCTTCGAGATGCTGGACGCCCTGCGGCGGGCTGCCAATGGCCCCGGGCGAGGGTCCATTCGGCGGTCGCGAGCCGCCTGAGCGACCACCGCCGGTCCAGCCCCGCGCAGCCGGTCCAGCCCCGCGCAGCCGGTCCAGCCCCGCGCAGCCGGTCCAGCCCCGCGCAGCCGGTCCAGCCCCGCGCAGCCGAGGGGTGCGTGCGAGAGGGCGGCTTGGCGTCCCACCCAAGGCGTCGCGAGCCAGAAGGCTCTCGGGCGTTGCACCTTCCGGATCGACGCACCGGTGGGGGCGAAGGCGGCAATAGGAGGTCGGTTTGGTCCGTACGAGGTGGTCCGCCTCGTGGGCGGTCCGACGGAAGCCGATGTCGATTCCGTCGACGGGAGTTTCTGCAGCGGCCGCAAATCGCGGAACGATCAAGGGATCCACCCGTACACTCGAAAGTGTCCTTCCGTCGCTTGGCGGTGGACTGCCTGGGATATACAAGGCAAGATTGCGAGAAGTCCGTCATGCTCGACCCGCAGACCGAACGCCGCACCATCCAGCGCGCCCGCAAAGGCGACCGTGAAGCCATTGCCGAGTTGATCCGCGCCTACCAGCGTCCGCTCGAGGCGTTCCTGTTCCGCCTGTGTGGGAAGAGCGATCTCGCGGAGGACCTCGCGCAGGAGTCGTTCGTGCGCGTCATCCGCTCGCTAGACCGCTTCGACGAGCGCTTCCGCTTCTCGACCTGGCTGTTCACCATCGGCAAGCGCCTGCTCGTGAACCACCAGCAGAAGATGCGTCCGCTGCCGGACAGCGAGGTCGTGGAGTTCCGGGCCGGTGACGCGAACACTCCCGCGGCCGAGACGATCGAGGCTGAGCGCGCGCAGCGCGTGAGCGAGCTCGTCGGCGTCGCACTCGAGTCGCTGGTGAGCCCCCAGCGCGAGATCGTCCTGCTGTTCCACCAGCAGAACTGGTCGGTGCAGCAGATCGCGAAGGAGCTCTCGATGCCCGAGGGCACGATCAAGAGCCATCTCTTCCGTGCGCGCCGGCGCATGCTCGAGGCGATCGAGCGCACGGGCGTCCGCAATGCCGAGGAGCTCTTCCGTTGAATCACGGCGGTGACGACAGCTTCGGAGTCGAGCCGAGCGGACGCAGCGGTTTCTCGCTGCGCGCCGAGAGGCTCCTGGTCCGTGTGCTGCTCATGCTGCGCCGTGAAGCCAAGTCCTCCGACAGCGTGCGAAGCCGACAGCGGGCCGAGGAGCTGGCGGACATCATCCTGTCCGACTTCCCGCGCCGCGTGCTGCCGTTCGGCATCGCTGCGCTCGTGATCATCGCGATCATCGCAAGCCTGCCGCTTCTGCGCGACTACGCGAAGGGCGACGCGGGCATGGTTGCTGCAGCTCCTGCGGCCCTCACGGTCGAATCCGGCATCCGGCAGCGCGGTGCGGCGGTCAGCGACGGCATCGATGCGATCCGCACCATGGTCGCGCCGTTTGCGGCGGAATCAGCGGGCGCCGATGCGGCTACCGGCTCCGATGAGCGGGCGACGCCGCCGTGCGACGCCCGCGCTCCGTTCTCAAAGTCCTGAGGAACGAGCCGAAAGACGACGCATGCAGAGGGGCGCGCGCTCAGTGATCCCAGACCTGATCCGCAGAGCGACGCTGGCCATGGCCTGCTTCCTCTGGAGCGCGGCTTCAGCCGACAATGCGGGATTCGCGCTCGCGCCGCGTGATGCTGCGATGGCGATCGATGCCAGGGGCGTGAACGAACTCCTCGAGGGCGAGCGCGGCATGCTGCTCCGCCCCCTTGTCGAGGCTCTCGCTGGCGAGGATGCGCTCTCCACGCTCGACAAGCTCTCGAAGCGCTCGAGCGCACCAGGCGAGAAGCTGGCGCGAGAGGTCTTCGCAGGACGCATCGCGTTCTTCCTTCCCGAGGGCGACTCGTGCTGGCTGCTCGGATTCCAGAGCGACGACGCGCGATGCGAACACATCATCCGAATGTTCGGCGCCAAGATGAGCGCGCCCGGACGCTTCGAGAGCCCAGCGGAGCGACTCTCTATGCGTCGCGTCGGCGGTTGGCTGCTGGTCGCGCCGCTGAGCGAGGCCGGCCGTGCCGCCATCGACGCAGCCGCATCGCGGGTACCGGCGGAGGACGCGCAGCGATCCCTCATCGGCGAGCCCCTCGTGCAGCGCCTGCTCGCAAGCGAGGCACCCGTCCGCATCTTTCTGCGGCATGGCGCGCCCGCTGGCGGCGCGACCACGCTGGCGATGCGCGGCGAGAAGCGCGGGTTCCGCGTCGAGTTTGTCGGGCACTATGAGAGCCCGCCGATGGGCTTGGCGCCTGGGCGCAATCCGCTCGATGCGCATCTCGTTCGTGCGTTCGAGGATCGCGCGGTGATGGTGGTCGCGAATCCGGCCGACGGGGTTCCGACCAAGAGCGACGCCTTCTGGCTGGCGCTCCTGCCAGAGCTGTTGCCGCCGCCCGCGATGCGGGCGAACCTCGCGGGAGAACGGGTGCTGCTCGTCGGCATGTCGGCGGAGCGCCCGATGCCGGCGCTCGCCTGTGCCTGGCGAATCGAGGATGCCGAGCAGGCGGAGATCGATCAGGACCACTTCATGCGCACCGTGTGCTGCGGACTCACCCGTGCCGTCGAGCAGCCGAAGGCGTCACAGGGGAGGAGTCACGAGCAGGAGAACAACGGGGCGAAGCCTGCCGGGCGCACGGTCGCAATTGAGCCTGGTTCATCGCGCGTCTGCACGGACCTCGGTCCCTTCGCGGACCGCTTCCTCGGGCCGACCTTCAAGCTTGGGCCCTCTGTCCTCTGCTGGCGCACCGTGGCAACGCCGTGCGGTGGATGGCAGGTCTATTCCAGCGACCCAAAGTGGCTCGCGGAGGTTTCGGACCGTCTGGCGCAGGACTCGTGCAGTAGCGACGAGCGGCCAACGGTGGCCGGGGTCGGGTTCTGCGACGGACCTCGCGCCGCCGCGTTGCTCCGACGATGGCAGCCGCTGGTCGCGGCCGATGGAAACGAACGGTTCAGGCGCGGCCTCGCGGCGCTTTCGGACATCCTTGAGCGGCTCGGGCGCATCCGATTCCGCTACGAGATGCCGACGCCGCTCCAGGTCGAGGCGCAGCTCGACATCGAGCCGCTCGGCCAATTGCAGCCGCGCGAGGCCGCGAAGGCTGCGGTCAAGGACGCCACCAAGGAGTCGCGCAAGTGACGCAGGCGCCGTGCGGCGACCGCGGGCCGCGCCAGGGCGTGCTTCTCGCTGCATCGCGACATCCGCTGGCGTCCGTCGTCTCGCAGGGCCTTGAGCACGCAGGTGTCTCGGCCGACGATCCGATCGTGCTCGCAGTGAGCGGCGGAGGCGACTCGATGGCCATGCTTGCGCTGGTTGCAGCCTTGCGTGCGCGCAGGGATCCAGCCTTGCGCTCGCTTGGCGTGATTGCGATCGACCACGGCATCCGCCCGGAGAACGCCGAGGAAGCCATGCTTGTCGTCGAGACCGCAGCGACCCTCGGCGTGGAGTCTGCGCGCGCAGTTCGCGTCGAGATCGATCGCGCGGGGAATCTCCTCGACGCGGCAAGGCGCGCGCGGCTGTCGGCGATGGGGGCGTTCGCACGCGAGTTCGGAGCGCGGCATGTCGCGCTCGCGCATCAGGCCGATGATCGCGCCGAAGGGCTCGTGCTCGGCCTCTCGCGGGGAGGTGGCCTCGAGGGACTATCCACGCTGCGGTTTCGCCGCGAGCTCGATGGCGGGCTTGTCCTCGTGCGCCCCATGCTGCACACTCGGCGCGATGAGTTGCGCGGGTTTCTTCATGCGGTCGACGTTCCCTGGCGCGAAGATCCATCAAATGCGCTGCGCGCGCGGGGCGCGATGCGCCGTGATCCGGCGATCGCGGTCCTGCTCGATGGCATCGCCAAGGGCTCCGCGCGCGCGCTCGACGAAGTCGCAGGGCTTGCTGAGCTGCGCGACGGTCTGGCGGAAGCGGTCGTTCCGGTGTCCGCCACGACGATCCCGCGGGGCGCGTTCGATGCAGCGCACGCATCCGTGCGAGCAGCGATCTTGCTGCGGCTGGCGCGTCACGCGGGCGCAAGCCTCCCTCGCGCGGCGATCGAGCAATGCGTCCGGATTTCTCCCAACGACCGTGCGCCGCGATGCTTCGATTGCGGCGCTGGGCGCGTCCTACGCTTCGACGCGCGCGCCGTGAGCCTCGATTGAAGTCACTGTGGATCGATGCAGTCGCCGCCGAATCGGTCGGCGACGCACACGATCACGCCACGCTCGACCTTCACGGTCATGGGGGGCGCGACCAGCCAGAGCGGACCCGGCGGCAGCGTTTCGAACTGGCAGATCGGGCACTCGATGGGCCCATGATGGTCGACATCGACCAGAACCGCATCGGCGGCGGGCGGAATCTCGACGGCGATCACGCGCTCGAGTCGCGGCTGGGCGAAGTGCGCTTCAAACAGCGAATGACACGCATCGCAGCGCGGGTTGTAGAACACGATGAAGGTCGTCGCGTCGCCGATCTCCGCGGCGATCCGCGGCAGGTAGGTCGCGATGGGAGAATCTGCGACCATCCGCCCGACAAACGGCTTGAGGTCGAGGTCGATGGAGTTGATCCGCGCCTTCGCCTGCGCATCGTTTTCGACCACGCGATGAAAGTCGACCGACGCGGAGAGCCGCGCGGCCATGGTTCCCGCTCCGATTGCCAACAGCGCCGTCCATGCCGGCGAAAGCCCCCGCCGCAACGGCCGCGTCGGATCCGCCCCCCGCGAGGCGATCCAGAGCAGCCCGAGCGAGAGCGCGAGCACGAGGCTGTCGAGGATCCAGCCGCTGGTCCTGATTCCCGCCGAGACGCAGGCGAGCGATACGAAGGCGATGGCGACGAGCGACGCACAGGCGAGCCAGCGCGTTCCCGCCACCAGCACTGCAGCCGCAACCGCGAGTTCGATCGCGACGATGGTGCGTGCAGCAGCCTCCGGCGTCCACTCGAAGAGCGAAATCGACGCCTGCACGAGTGGCGCGGGGACCGATCCCGCGCCCAGCCGAAGTTGCGTCGCGGCTGCGGCGGTGAGCAGCAGCGCGGCAGCGAGCGAAAGCGCGCGGGGATGTCGCAGGATCGCGGCCATAGACTCACTTCGGCGGGAACTTGAGGCAGCCCTCGAGGGCCGCCATGTCCTCTGCATTTTCGACGACGCACTCGACCACGCCATCCTGCATCGACAGCACGACCGGCGTCTGGATCACATAGTTCGGCCCCTTGACCAGCGAGACCTTCACGCACTCATCGCAGGGGTTGTCGAGGATGGCGTTGGGATCAGCGTCGGGAATCGCGATCGCCATGGTGCGCACCGGAAGCTTGCCCGTGAAGTAGGTCGAGAGCAACTCATGGCAGTGATCGCAATCCTCGCGGTAGAAGATCACGATCCAACGGCCGGTCTGTAGATCAGCTGGAACGCCACCCGAGATGAGCGGAGCGAGGCTGTTGGCAGCGAACCGCTTGCCGGACGCGTTGCCAAACTCCGCGATGTAGAACGGATCGAGTTTCGAAGGGCGCTGCGGCCACGCTGGCGTTGCGGACCTCGACGAAGTTGGGTTCGCGATCGGAGGCCTGGGCGCCTCGGTCGCAGCGGACTCGCCGAGGACCCTTGCGAGCTCGTCCTTCTTGTCGACATCGCTGCAGACGACGGTCACGATGCCGTCCTTGAGCCGGACGATCACCGGGGTCTGAACGAGGTAGTTCGGGCTCGCGTTTCCAGAACCAGATCCTTCCCCGGCCTTCACGCGGTAGAGCGAGGTCGTCACACAGCCCTCGCAAGGCATGGCAAGCGTCGTTCCGGTCGTATCGAGGATCGAGACCTTCAGGACCCGTTCCTTCCGCGGCGCTGCGAAGTGCTCGCGGTAGAGCGCCTGGCAGTGGTCGCAGTCCGGTCGCGAGAACACGACCAGCCAGTCGCCTTTCTCGAGGTCGCCGGGGACAGGTCGTTCGATGGCGAGCGCCAGTTTCTGCGCGCGGAAGGGCTTGCCGATCCACTCGCCCCACTTCGGGAAGTAGTTCTTCTCATACTTGGCGGGGGCGGCGGGCCATGGACCGCTGATCAGGCCCGGGTCGGACTGATGCACATCCGCAGGCGGTGTCTCGCCGCCGCCATCTGAACCCACCTCGGGCGTTGGGGTCGCCACGCCAACGATTGCGCCGATCACGAGCGGAACCCAGACCGGGGCCCTGCGTTCGAACGGTGCGCGCGCGATGAACGCAAGCGCGGCGAGAAGGGCGCCGTCGATCGCGAGCATCACGCTCGCGGGGAGCCCCGACTTTCCGAAGCACCCGCAACTGCCCGCGATTGCCGCCGCGAGGCCGTCCTTGAGGCCCGCCTGGACCATCGCGATCACGAGGATCACGCAGAACAGCCCGAGCGTCGCCATCGCGATGCGCCGTCCCCAGTCCGAGAGCAGCACGGCGAGCACGATGAACACCTCGGCGCCGATCACGGCACGCAGCGACCATTCGAAGAACGCGGTCGCGTCGACCGAAGTGTTGTCGACCACCCACTGCAGGGCCTTCATGATCGGCGGTGGCAGGAGCAGCGGGTTGAACTCGGTTGCCTTCTTGAATGCGCCGAACCCGATCCAACCGGCGGTGGCAATCTGCAGCGCAATGGTCATCGCGCGGGTGAGCCTGGTTGGCGTTGGAGCCGACGGTTCGGCGCTGGTGGCAGGGGGGGCGGTCATGAGGCTTCCATCGGACAATGGCGAGGGGCTGCCCGAACATCGGGAGGCACGGGAGTCGCGATCTTACGAACGCGAGCGGTTCCGGTTGAGGCGTGGACGGAGAAGGGCGCGGGATGATGGCGGCGCGGGCCGATAGCGCATCCGCAGAGGTGTCACCCGCGAAGCCGCACCCATGCTCAGCCGGACCCGAGGTGCCCATCCTATTGCCTCGGCATTCGAGGCTGAGCTGGCTGCTCGGACGAGGGCTCGAAAGGCCGGCACGAGCGGGGCCGCCCAGGCGTTTCTCGTCCTGCCCGACCAGTTGAATCTCGGGATCGGCCCTTGGGCATCCGCGGAACCAGCCCGCAGCATGATCGTGCTGCTTGAGAGCGGGGAGTGGCTCTCGAGGCGTCCCTACCACAGGCAGCGTCTTGCGTGGATCATGCTTTCGCAACGGGCGTTCGCCATCGAGGCGTCCGAGGCTGGCTTCGAGGTCGTCTACCTCCGCGGAGACGCGCCAATGGTCGACCTCCTTCGGACGCTGCACGATGCTCCGGCGCTTGTGGGGATGGAGCCAGCCGAACGGGAGATGCGCGCCGAGTTCGCGCCGATGGTGGAGGAGGGGCGCCTTCGGTTTTCCCCCCACGACGGATTCCTCACGACGGCCGCGGATCTCGCCCGAGGCGAGACTTCCGAAGGCTGGCGGATGGACCGCTTCTACCAAGGCGTTCGGAAGAGGACAGGCATCCTCATGGAGCATGGCAAGCCGATCGGCGGCAAGTACAGCTTCGATGCCGACAACCGCAAGCGCTGGGATGGTTCGCCCCCGGCCCCGACACCGCCGACCTTCGCGGGCTCGTTGCTGCGAGAGGAAGTCGTGCAGGAGATCGAGTCGCGGTTCAGCGATCATCCGGGCGTACTCGACATCGACACCATTCCCGCCTCGCGCGCCGAAATCGACCGCTTCTGGTCGTGGGCAAAGAAGTCGTGCCTGCCGAGCTTTGGTCCTTACGAAGACGCCATGAGCCGCAAGAGCCGCGGCGTGTTTCACACCCGGATCTCCGCGCTCGTGAACCT
>Ga0075471_10000422_pt1 | contig 25342 bp, 17 predicted proteins | sample DEB19_08_DNA_2_FD_74787 | JGI IMG/M metagenome (GOLD analysis project Ga0075471, IMG submission 74787) | Aqueous microbial communities from the Delaware River and Bay under freshwater to marine salinity gradient to study organic matter... | ecosystem: Environmental > Aquatic > Marine > Coastal ...
TTAACGCGTTACCGCTGGCCCGTGATCGCGGCGCTGGTCGTCGCTCTCGTGGCGTTTATCGTGTTCCGCAATTCGCGACCGACCCCTGTCGGCGTCGTCGAGGCTCGCCAAGGCCCCGCTGAGCGCGTACTCGCAATCTCCGGTCGCACGCGGCCGCAAGTGACCGTCAATATCGTCCCAAAATCACCCGGCCAGATCATTCGTCTGACGAAAGAAGAAGGCGATTCCGTCAAAGCGGGCGAAGTCATCGCTCAGCTCGACTCCGAAGCGCCGCGCGCTGCGGTCGACGAAGTTCTCTCGAAAATCACCCTACAGCAACGAGCTGTGGCCGAAGCTGAGCGGAACTTCCGCCGCATCGAACAGCTTAGGGCGCAGGGACTCGCTACCGTAAAAGAATTCGACTCCGCCAAATTCGAGCTCGACCAAGCGAAGGTTTCTTTAGAAGGTCTCGCCGCAACGCGCCGCGAAGTCGCCAGCCGGCTCAGCGACAATACAATCGTCGCGCCCGTTTCTGGGGTCGTGCTCTCGCGTCCGATCGATCCAGGGCAGGTCGTTAGTGCGAATACCGTGATCTATGAGCTCGCGCCGCTCTCCGACGTGGAGATCGAGGCCGACGTCGATGAACGTTATCTGCCCGAGATCCGCGAAGGCCTCAAAGCCGACATCCTCGTCACCGGCCGGCCGAAGCCCATCAGCGCGACGCTGTATTACGTTTCACCCAAGGTCGATCCCCGAACGGGCGGTGCCCGCGTAAAACTGAAACTCGATCAGCAGATCGAAGGCTTGCGTTCGGGTCTCACCGCCGACGTGAACATCATCGTCGAGCGTCGTGAGAACGCCATCACGGTATCGCGTAGCGCCATTCTCGGTAGAGAAGGCGAGGCTCGCGTGCTCTTGGTTGCGGACGGTCGCGTGGTTCCGCAACCCGTGACTTTCATGGAGTGGCCCAGTGAGCGAGTGATCGTCCTCGCCGGACTGCAACCGGGCCAACAGGTGCTCGCGAGCCCGCGCCCGAACCTGATCGGTGAGCGCGTGACCCCGACCACTGATTTTTCGTCCATCCCCGCAGGCGAACGCCCGCGCGGATCCGAAGCGCGCAAGTCGCTTTGATTCTCGGAGCGATGCCGTCATGACATTCGACTACACCATGCGATTCGATCTGAAGGTAGCCTTGCGCTACCTCACGTCGAACCGGTTGCAATCCGCGCTACTCATTGGCGGCGTCGCAATCGCCGTGACGGTCTTCACCTTCAACGCCGCCCTCATCAACGGACTCGCGGAGTTCCAGATCGATCGTGTCGTCGGCAGTTCGTCTCATGTCACCATTGAGCCGGCAACGCCGAGGCCTGCCGTAGCGCCCGCGCCGGAAGGCACCGAAAGACTCGTCGTCTCGCAGGTGGCCCTCGAGCGTCGTGAGCAGATCAAGCAGTGGCGCAGTGTCGAGCGCATCATCGAAACGCTGCCAGGCGTGACCGGCGTGTCATACAACATCGTCGGTACGGGACTCGTGACTCGCGGCGAGCAGACGCTGCCGGTGAGTCTCAAGGGCGTTGAGCCCGCCAGATTGTCGGCCATCGCGCCGATCGATCAAACGCTCGTCGAAGGTGAAGCACGGCTCGGGCTCAACGACGTACTCATCGGCCGCAAACTCGCTCTCGATCTCGGTATCGGAGTTGGGCAGCCCATTTTCATCACGAGCAATCAGGGTCGTGAGCGCACGCTTACCGTGCGCGGGCTCTACTCGACGGGCGTCGACAGTCTCGATGGACGTCTCGCCTATGTGAACCTCGATACGGCTCGGGTGATGTTCGATCTGCCCGAGGGTTTGACGGAGATCGAACTCAAGCTCGCTGATATCTACGCCGCTCGAGATATCGCGCGACAACTCGCCGATACGACCGGGCTCGAAGCGATTGCCTGGATGGATCGTAACCAGCGACTGCGTGAAGCCCTCGAAGGTCAGGGAAACTCGGGCAACATCATCAAGATGTTCACGCTGATCACGATCATCGTGGGCGTGGCGAGCGCGCTGTTGCTCACGACGTTCCGTCGACGCCCTGAGATCGGCATCATGCGAAGCTTCGGTATCTCGCAACGGTTCGTGCTCTCGGTGTTCATGCTGCAGGGCGCCTTGATCGGCATCATCGGCTCGCTGGTCGGCTGCTTCCTCGGTTGGGGGTTCAGCACGCTACTCGCGAGCGCGGGCGATGGGACTCGCCGTTTGCCTGTTGATCCGAGTCTTGGCCAGTACGACGTCGCACTCTTGCTCGCAGCGGCTGCGAGCATCGCCGCAGCTCTTTGGCCCGCGCGTGCCGCATCGCGCATCGATCCCGTAGAGGCAATTTCACAATGACCTCGTCCATGAACGCACCCCTCCTCGAAGTTCACGATATCCGAAAGATATTCGTCGATCGTGATTACCAGACACCCGTGCTCAAAGGCGTGAACTTCACGCTACAACGGGGCGAGATGGTCGCGATGCTGGGTCCATCGGGCAGCGGTAAAAGCACGCTGCTCTCGATTCTCGGTACGTTGATGCGTCCGAGCTCGGGTAGTTTTCGGATGTTGGGTCGCGAGCTGACGACCCTTGCCGAAAAAGAACTCTCCGATTTCCGTAATCAACAAATCGGCTTCATTTTTCAGTATCACCACCTGCTGCCCGACTTCACGGCGCTCGAGAACGTCATGTTTCCGCATGCGGGACGTCTCTGGCGTGAGACCCGGGCGGGTCGGGAGCGGGCCGCCATGTTGCTCGAGCGCGTGGGGCTCAAAGATCGAATGAATTACCGTGCCACCCGTTTGTCGGGGGGGCAAAAACAGCGCGTCGCGATCGCGCGGGCGCTCATGAATCAACCCGCCTTGGTATTGGCTGACGAACCGACCGGAAACCTCGATCGCGAGAACGCCGATCAGGCCTTTGGCCTCATGAGCGAGATCCAGCGCGAGACCGGCACGACCTTCCTTTTATCGACGCACGATCGCGAGCTCGCCGAGCGTTGCGAGCGACGCATCTATATTCAGGGCGGCGTGGTGGTCGATCAACCTCAGGTCGTTCCGGGCCGCTCGTCCTTACGGGTGATCGCCGGGGATCCGCTCTCGGTCATCGACCGGACTCAACCGGCGAACGCTGGCGGCGACCGCCAGCGGGCCTGAGTCCGCCCAGGCCCGAGTTACCGGTCAGACTCCGCCGAGGAAATCCTGTTTGCCGACGTCGACCCCTGCCTGCCTGAGCAGGGAGTAGGTCGCCGTCACGTGGAAGTAGAAGTTCGGCAACGCCCAGCGCTGGATGAACGGAAGACCGTCCATCTCCAGAGTCCGAGTACGCAGGGGTACCACGATGTGTCGCGCCTCGGCGCCCTCGAGTTGGGAGGGCTTAACGGTTTTCATCCAGTCGAGGGTCTTGTGGACTCTCGCGATCAGCTCGTCGAGCGTCTGCTCCTCATCCGGAAACTTGGGGGGCTCGAGCCCGGCCAATCGTGCCGTGCTGTTCTTCGCGAAGTCCGTCGACAACTGAACCTGTCGCTTGAGCGGGAACATATCGGGCGCCAGACGAAGCCCCTCGAGCACTCCCGGTTCCAACTTCTTCGCTTCGGCATGGGCCTTCGCCTTTTCCAAAATCTGGGCGAGGTTCTGGAGCATCGGGATGAACAGTTCGGACGTACAGGCGTGAACACTGAGCGACATGACGGTCTCCGTGAGCGGGTGATTATTCGCTGATCGAACGGCATGGTAACCGCAGGCGATCCGCTTGGGAGTATACCGGGGCTATTGCCATTTTGATTCTCCTAAGAAACAATAATGGCCGATTAGCCTCTCGGAGTCTCACCCATGTCGCAGTTCTGGTCTCCGGCCCATATGGCGACCTTCGCCAAGATCATCGATCTAAACGGGTTCTCCGCGGCGGCCAGAGCGCTCGGCGTGCCTAAGGCTGCGGTCAGTCGCGCGATCGCCGAACTCGAAGATGAGCTCGGGGTGAAGCTCATGACCCGCACGACCCGAAGGCTTAAATTGACGCCGGCGGGTGAGCGCCTGCTGCCGGCTTGTCGGGCGATCTTGCAAGCGACCGACGATGTGCGTCGACTCGCGGCCGAGCTCGTCGAATCGCGCAGCGGTCCGCTTCGCGTCTTGGCCGAAGCGACCTTCGGGCGCGTGCTGCTCGCACCCCTCGTACCTCGCTTCCTGGAACGCTACCCGACGATCCCGCTCGACGTGGAGTTGGGGGATCTCTCGTCAGGACTCCCTGCCGAGCATGATCTCGTCATCCGGGTGGGCGAGGACCCTTCGAGCGATCGGGTCTCCCGAGTACTGGGTGCCCCGCCGGCGATCTTGTGCGCCACCCCGACGTATCTTCAGAAGGCCGGGGAGCCTGCGACCCCGGCCGACTTGTCGCGGTTCGACATGCTCACTCCGGAGACGCCGACCGGCTCGCTGTTCGTGCTTCGGCTGACCCATGGCAAGCGTCGAGAAGAAGTCAGCGTCAGTCCGAAGTTGGCCGTGAACGATCCGGCACTTTTGCACGCCTCAGTGGCGGCGGGTCTCGGAATCGGCGTGTTGCCAGAGTTCCTGTGCCGTCAGGGTCTCGCTTCGCAGCGCCTCAAGAAGGTGTTACCCGATTGGCGTCCACCTGAACAGGCGCCGCTGTGCGCCGTCTATCCCGGGCGGCTCGCCGAGGACGAGCGGGTCAAGGCGTTCGTAGATTTTCTCGCGGCTAACCTCGTTCCTGCCCTCGCGGGTTAGAATTCGTCATCCCCCGTTTTTTAACGTGCCCGGTCCGTACCGGGCAAAAGGAATGTCACGATGTACCGCGCTCCGCTCAAAGATCTGCAGTTCGTCATCCATGAGTTGCTCGATGAGAGCGCCCTGCAAGCTTGTCCAGCTTTCGCCGATTACTCGCCCGAGGTCGCCGACGCTATCCTCGAAGAGGCCGGAAAGTTCGCCGAGAACGTGCTTGATCCGCTCTACAAGAGCTCTGACCGAGAAGGTGCGCGCTGGACACCTGAGGGCGTGGTAACTCCGAAGGGGTTCAAGGCTGCCTATCAGCAGTATGTCGAGGGGGGCTGGGCTGGACTGCGCGCCTCGCAAGAAAGCGGCGGACAGGGAGCGCCCACGATGATCGGTACGGCCGTCGAAGAAATGTGGGCCGCCTCCAACTTGTCGTTCAAGTTGTGCCCCATGCTGACGCAGGGCGCCGTCGAGGCGCTCGAGCATTACGGTACGGATCATCAAAAAAATCTCTTCCTACCCAAAATGGTGAGTGGCGAGTGGACCGGCACCATGAACCTGACCGAACCTCAAGCGGGTTCGGATCTCGCGGCCATCCGCACACGCGCTACACCCGAGGGTGATCACTATCGCGTGTTCGGCCAAAAGATTTTCATCACTTACGGCGAACACGATTTCACACCGAACATCATTCACCTCGTTCTGGCGCGCATCGATGGCGCTCCGCCGGGCGTGAAGGGCATTTCGATGTTCATCGTGCCTAAGGTGCTCGTGAACGACGATGGTTCGCTCGGTGCACGCAACGACGTGCAGTGCATCTCGATCGAGCACAAGCTCGGCATTCACGGCAGCCCGACTTGTGTCATGGCCTACGGTCAAAAAGATGGCGCTATCGGTTACCTCGTGGGCGAGCCGAATCGCGGACTCGAATACATGTTCGTCATGATGAACGCGGCGCGCCTGTCCGTAGGACTCGAGGGTTATGCGGTCGCGGAGCGTGCGTTTCAACAAGCGGCCGAGTGGGCTCGCACCCGCGTGCAGGGCAAGCCTCCGGTTGCCCTGCCTCCCGGACCCGCGCCGATCATTCATCATCCCGACGTCAAGCGCATGTTGTTGACGATGCGCTCGCAAGTCGAGGCGCTGCGCGCCGTCGCGCTGTACGGGGCTTATCAGCTCGACGTCGGCGGAAAGCATGCGGATGAGGGCGTACGTCGGGCGGCGCAAGCTCGTGGTGATCTGCTCATTCCGGTCATCAAGGGCTGCAGCACCGAGGCGGGCATCGAGCTCGCATCGCTCGGTGTGCAAGTTCACGGTGGCATGGGGTTCATCGAAGAGACCGGTGCCGCACAGGCTTATCGAGACGTGCGTATCACCACCATTTACGAGGGCACGACAGCGATTCAGTCCAATGATTTCATCGGACGCAAGATCGCGCGGGATCGGGGAGCGGCGATGGCCGCGCTCATCGCCGATATGCGTCGCGAACTTGCGGCGATTAAGGGTGGTGACTCCGCCATCGACGCCGTGCGCACCGCAGCGCTCGAAGCCATCGACGCGCTCGAGGCGGCGGTTCGCCAGATTCTCGAAGCGTTCGCTCAGGGGCCCGAGCGCGCGTTGGCCGTTTCGGTTCCGATGCTGCGACTCACCGGTTGCGTACTCGGCGGTTGGTTACTTGCGAAGTCGGCAGACATTGCTGCGCGCAAATTGACAGCGGGCGCCGGAGACAAGGACTTCCTCCGTTCCAAGATCGCCTCGGCGCGTTTCTATGCAGCCCACGTTCTGCCGCAAGCGCAAGCCTTGGCCAAAGTGGTCACGGCGGGGTCGTCGAGTGTCCTCGAGGCTGATGCGGCGATCATCTGACGGAGCGTTTGCGATGACAAATCTGTTTTCCGGCGTTTCACGACGCGAGTTTCTCGTCGGATCAGTCGCCGCGGTCGGGATGACGAGCGGCGTGTCATTTGCATCACCGCAGGGTAGCGCCTTGATTCAGCGACGCATCCCTTCGTCGGGCGAATTGATGCCCGTCATCGGGCTCGGCACCTCAGGTCCGTTCGAGGTCGGCATCGACCCGAAGGAGCGCGATCCCCTTTCGTCGGTGCTCACGGCGTTCTTCGCTGCAGGCGCGACGATGATCGACACCTCACCGATGTACTCGTCTGCAGAGACGGTGCTCGGAGATCTGCTCACGACCGACATGCAAGCCAAAGCGTTCATCGCCACCAAAGTCTGGACGCGCGGTGAGCGTGAGGGTCTTGCACAGATGACTCGCTCGATGGAGCTGCTGCGTCGAAAGAAAGTGGAACTCATGCAGGTGCACAACCTGCTCGACTTCGATGTGCATTTGAAGACGCTACGTCGTTGGAAAGAAGAAGGGCGCATTCGCTACATCGGAATCACGCACTACACGGTCGACGCTTATCCGAAGCTGATGGACATCATCACGCGCGAGCCGATCGATTTTGTGCAGTTCAATTACTCTGCGACGACTACGGCCGCCGAACAGCGCTTGCTGCCTCTCTGCGCGGAGAAGGGCGTAGGCGTTATCGTCAACCGCGCGTTCGATGACGGAAAAATCTTTGCTCGTCTTAAAGATCGACCCCTGCCGTCTTGGGCGAGCGAGATCGACTGCAGCAGTTGGGCGCAGTTGCTACTCAAGTTCGTGATCTCGCACCCAGCCGTAACTTGCGTGATCCCGGCGACGGGAAAACCACGCAATCTCGAGGACAACCTCGGTGCCGTACGAGGACGCCTACCCGACTCGCGGCAGCGACAGATGATCGTCGAGGCGATCGCTTAAGAGGCGATCAGTTCGTTCGAGCGATACGGAAGCCGCGCGTGCTCGAGCGCGCGCTCGTTTCCTCTGCCGCGCGGGCCGTCGCGCGGATCGTATCCGCACCGTTGAACCACGAACCGCCTCGGATCACGCGGCGATCGCAATCACCCGAAGTGTTCGCGATTCCGCTGTTGGGCGCGTTGCGATAGGTGTCGCTCCAGCAATCGAGGATCCACTCTTCAGCGTTTCCGAAGAGATCGTGAACGCCGAACGGGTTTGACTGGAAGCTCGCGGCCGGCGCTGTTCCTGCGAAGCGGTCACGACAGTCGAACACCGCTTCGAGGCCGAGCGATCCTCGACCTGTGGCATCGGCCACGTTCGCGAAGCGACAGGCATCCGCTGGGTTCTCGCCCCAGAACCGCTCGCTCTTGGTGCCGGCCCGAACGACGTATTCCCACTCCGCTTCGGTGATCAGTCGATAGTTATGACCCGTCTTTACGCCCAGCCACTCCGCGTAGGCCTTGGCGTCATCCCAACTTACGCAGACCACAGGATCATTTTCGGTTTGCGGGAAGCCAGGGCTATTCCAGGCAGCCTGAGCATTCGTCTTGAAACGCTTTGCCGTGTAGGTGTCGCAACCCATGCCGCCGGTACGACTCGTCTCGCGGACGAAGCGCGCGTATTGGGCCCAGGTCACTTCAGTTTTACCCATCGCGAAGGTTCCGGGAATGGACACTTCACGCGCAGGCCCTTCCGTCGGACGTCGTGCTTTGCGGAAGTCTGCGAGACCCATTTCGAATTTCCCCGAAGGAATCACCACCATCTCGGGACAATCGGCGCAATCTTTGAAAACCGTACCTGCGGCCAGTTGTTGAAGATCGCCGATCGACTGACCGGCCGCGGGAATCAGCACAGCTGCGTTAGCGGCCGTTGTGGTGCCGGCGACAGTAGTCATGGCCGGAGCGCCGCCCGAACCTGACGATGCAGGTCTGGCACCACTCGAGGCAACTGACGTCGGTGTAGATGGTCCGCCGCCCATCAAGGCGCGTAGTCGAACGTTCGCAAGGCCAGCGAACAAGCCCTGGGGGAATTGATTGAGATACGCCTGGATCTCATCGGGATTCTTCGAATCTCTGACGGACTCCCACAGCGCACGATCATCGGTTGGAATTGCCGCGACGGCCATCGGAGCGGCATCTGCGCCGCGCGCCATCTGCGAACCTGCGACCGCCGGAATGAAATAGAACTCTCCGACCGTTTGATCGTAGAGCGCAGGTACTTGTTCGTGACCGATCGATTTGGCGAGAGACACGACTTCCTGACGCGTTCGCTTCAGCACCTGATCGACCGGAATGCCGGGTTTAGTCATCTCTCTCAGCAAGACGCGAGTGAAGACACCGTTCGGGTTCGGATCATCGGGACTCAGGTTATCGAGCGCCGTTTGGCCTGCGCCGGCCGAGAACAGAATCATCTGGCCCGTCGCGGCAGTGGTAGGCGCGAGACCTCGCGTGCTGCCGATGCTGCGAGTGCCCGATTTCGGAAATGGATTGTCGCGACAGGCATCGACGATCGCGACCGAGAATCGGACCTTCTGTTCGCTCAAGTCGTCGAGAACGCGCTGCAGCATCAACGCGTCATCTTTCACCTGCTCTTCGCTTTCCGGACTGATATTGGTCGGAAGCAAATAATTGGCGGCACCGAGCTGGACGCCGTGACCCGCGAAATAGAACACGGCCTCGCTGCCGCCATCGAGCTTCGATTTGAAATCGCGCATCGCCTGGCGCAGGGCGCGATCATCGAGATCGAGACGCAACATGACTTCGAAACCCAGCGCATCGAGCGCTGCCGCCATCGCTTCGGCATCGGCGCGCGCATTTCGAAGTGACGGAACGGTCGTGTAACTCTGATTTCCGACGACCAACGCGACACGTGCTCGACCGTCCGATGAAGGGCGTGGGATCGCCGCAAGCTGAGCGCTTGACGTCTCCGTTGCCGAAGGTGGTGCGGCGACGGGCTGCGGTGCGACAGGTTGCGGTGCGACGGGCTGCGGCGCGACGGGCGGCGATGACGGCGCTGATGCCAGGGCAGAGGTCGGCGATGAAGAGCTCGTCACGACGGAGTTCGACCCCGATCGTGATCCCGCCGCCGTTGCAGGTGATGCCACCGTGGGTTCGCTCGTCACATTCACGGTGGAGGGGGCCGAAGTCGCTGCTACAGCAACAGGCTCGCTGGCGGCGGGTGCGACGGGTGACGCGGAGGGAGTCGTCGCAACCGGTGGCGGCGACACCGGGGCTGGAGCTGTTGCCAGCATGGGGGGTGTCGACGTTGCCGAACTTGGATCGAAACGATCTTCACGCCACATCCCTGACTGAATAGGTTTGCCGGAGCCGTCGTACAGTGTTCCTGCACCCCAGCGTTTGCTCTCACGGAATTCACCCACGTACTTCGTGCCGTCCGGCATGGTCTCTGAGCCTTGACCGTCACGCTCGTCTTGACGGAACTGACCGATATAAACCCGACCGCTAGGCCACGTGTAGGTGCCTTGTCCATCCTTCTCGTCATCCCGCCATTCGCCGACATATTTCATGCCGCTCGAGCTCGTGTAAGTGCCGATCCCGTTGAACTTCCCTTCGCGGAACTCTCCGACGTAAACGAAACTTTTTTCCGCCGTATAGACGCCCTGACCATGGAATTGATCGTTCAAAAACTCGCCGACGTAACGATCGCCATTCGGCCACGTTGCCGATCCCTTGCCGTTGTACTTACCTCCACGGAATTCGCCGACGTACACGGCACCGTCGGAAGCGGTGTAGGTCCCCGCGCAGTTGTTCCAAGACGCCCGGGACGCACCCTTACATGTGGGTAGGGCTTTCTTCGCTGCATCTGGCGCGGGCACTTGCGCGAAGGCGACCGGACCCGACCCACCGGCGATCAGTACGACGGCGGACAAAACCAGAGAGGAAAGTCGAGCGGCAAACATGTGAATGCCTCAAATAAATAGCGCTTGCGTGACCTTTCAGTGTGCCGAAAGGGGGCGTTGCTGGGAAGTCTGACGCACCCCAGATCAAAGCCTCCCTAGAACAAGGGAGGGGGCATTACCCTCAGAGAAATCAATCCGAAACGAAGTAGTCCGCCGATCGTCGTTCCGTGGCGCGAGCTTTGACTTCGGGAACAACCGCCAAGTGGAGTGGGTGGCTCTGGTAGGCCTCGAGGGCGGCGCGATCGACGAACTCACTGTAAAGCACGACGTCCGAGGCGTTCGTATCCTCAATGAAATTCATACCGACTTCGATTTTGAGCAACCCGGGAATCTTTCCGTCGAGCCCCTCGAGCAAAGATTTGATCCGCTCGGCATCGCCGGCCTTGGAGGCATTATCACGAAGGCGCCACATGACGATGTGCTTGACCATATTTATTTCCGTAGTGTCTTGAACGCGGCGAGCGCCGCCTCACGCGACACTTTCAAATCGACGATCGGAGTCGGGTAGACCTTCGAGCCCTTGCCCGAAAGTTCGGGAATCCAGCGTTTAATGTACTCGCCCTGCGGATCAAATTTTTCCGCCTGGCTTTCCGGGTTGAAGACTCGGAAGTAAGGCGCGGCATCCGCTCCGCAGCCGGCAGCCCACTGCCATCCGAGTGTGTTGCTCGCGAGGTCGGCATCGACCAGCGTGTCCCAGAACCATCTCGCGCCGTGCAGCCAATGCATACGCAAGTTCTTCACGAGAAACGATGCCACCACCATGCGTACGCGGTTGTGCATCCAGCCTGTTTCCCAGAGCTCTCGCATACCGGCATCAACTAAAGGAATACCGGTATTTCCGCGTTGCCACGCCGCAAGCTCACGCGCATCGTCTCTCCACGGGAAGCGAGCGAAATCTGCACGCAAGGGCTCGTTGGTAGTCCTTGGGAAGTGGAAAAGCAGATGATGGGCAAATTCGCGCCAACCAATCTCCGCCATGAACTGACTGCCTCGCCACTTCGGCGCGGCATGCCAGACCTGCCTCGGCGACAACTCGCCGAAGTGAAGGTGAGGAGAAAGCCGCGAAGTCCCCGACTGCGCGGGCAAATTGCGCGTATCGCCGTAATCTTTGACGGGGCCATCCAGAAACACTTCGAGGTTCTGCGTTGCTCCGCGCTCGCCCGGACGCCAAGCTTTAGCTATTCCCTCATGCCACGGAATACTCGGCATCAAATGGAGAGAGTCCAGTTTGATACCTGCTGGCCACTTCGTCGGCGCGGCGACTTTTTTCGGTGCGGGCAGGGGAGCGGGCGGCTCGAGACTGCCAGATACTTTTCGCCAGAACGGCGTGAAGACCTGAAACGGCTTTCCGCTGAGGTTTTGGACGTCCCAGGGCTCGACGAGTAGTGCCGAGTTGAAGCTTCGCACCTCGATGCTCGCTGCGCGCAAGGTGTCTTTGATGCGTCGATCGCGCTCGATGACGAGTGGCTCGTAACGCCGACTCCAGTACACCGCGTCGGCATCGGTCTCGCGAATTAATTTTTTGATGGCTGCGAGTGAATTGTCGACGCGACGGATGACGAGTTTCGAGCCGGCCTTCTCAAGATCTTTTGCCAAGGATGTCAGTGATTGGTGCAGCCACCAACGTGAGGCGCCTCCGGGCGCCCACTCGCCTTCTTCTTCAGGACACCAAAGAAAGATCGGAATGATCGGCTTTTCGCGCGCGATTGCCGCACGTAAAGCCGGATGATCGGCGAGGCGAAGGTCTTGTCGGAACCAGAGGAGGGTGGCGCTCATGAAATCAGTTTGCATGATCCGCGATCACACGCGCGACGGCGTCGATTGCAGCGGTTCGTGGCGAGCTCTTGCGCCATATCGCACCGATGCTGCGGGTAGGCACGGGTTTTGCGAAGGGCTTGAATACCAAACCCTTTGGCGCTGCATGACTACCGCGTGTCGCAAGTTCGGGCATCAGCGTGAGTCCGGCTCCAGCAGCCACCATTTGTCGAAGTGTTTCGATGCTGGTGGCGCGAAAATCCTGTTTTTCGTGAACGTCGATTCGATTGCAAACGTCGAGCGCCTGGTCGCGCAGACAATGCCCGTCTTCGAGCAGCAGGAGCGTTACGCCTTTGAGGTCTTCGACTTTGAGTTGCTTGCGTAGAGCGAGCGGATGATCGGCCGGAGCGGCCACGACGAAGGGCTCGTCATAAAGCGCGCGTGAGGCGAGACCTTCGAGGTCGATTGGAAGGGCGAGGACCCCCATGTCGATGTCACCTGCCCGGAGGCGTTCGAGCATCGTCGCGGTTTGATATTCGTAGAGCATGAGCTCGAGCTGCGGAAGCGCTTTGCGTAGCCGCGGCGCTACGACGGGCAACAGGTACGGACCGATCGTCGGTAGGAACGCAATTTTTAGGCGACCCGCGAGAGGTTCGCGGTGGGCCTGGGCGATGGCGACGACTTCGTCGCTCGCTTCGACGATCCGCCGAGCGCGAGCGACGATTTCGACGCCCGCGGGAGTCAGTAACGCCTTTCGGGGCTGACGCTCGACCAGCGGTACGCCGAGGTAATCCTCGAGCTTCTTGAGCTGAGCGGAGAGCGTGGGCTGACTGACGAAACAACGCTCGGCAGCCTGCCCGAAATGGCCGGTATCGGCGACGGCCACCAGATATCGCAGATCTTTGAGCTTGATGTCGGCCATGGGGTGACTCCGATGGAGCGATATACGGCGTCTATCGAAATCATCACATCAATCGATTGGAATGTCGAGGTCTGCCCTCGCACCATGACACCACGTGATCGACGTGACCCGATCGATTCGTAAACCAACTGGTGACTGGCGGGCTGTCTTCCTGAACCCCCTCCCTGCCCTCAGGAGCAGCCCGCCACGTCCTCCCTCGCGAAAAAATCAGCCCTCGCCGCCGAGCAGTCGATCGACGAGTCGAGTGGTGTGACTGCTCGAGCGCGTGCGACGCGCCACCAGCGAGTACACCGCAGGGACGACAAGTAGCGTCAGGAACACGGATACCAGCGTGCCGTAGAAGACGACGACACCGATGGGCTCACGCTGTTCGGCGCCGGCCCCAGTGGCGAGCAGGAAGGGAATGGCGCCGAAAGCCGTACAGAGGCTGGTCATCAACACCGGTCGCAGACGAACGGCCGCGGCTTGCACCACGGCCTCCTTGAACTCGACACCGCGTTCGCGAAGCTGGTTCGCGAACTCCACGATGAGCACGCCATTTTTAGCTGCGATGCCGATCAGCATGATCACCGCAATCTGACTGAAAATATTGACGCTCATACCGTGTAGCTGCAGCCCGAAGACTGCGCCGAGTAGCGCGAGCGGCACGGTCACCATGATGATGGCGGGGTGTACGAAACTTTCGAACTGAGCAGCCAGCACCAGGAACACAATGATCACTGCAAAAAGCAGCGTGGTCCAAAGTTGGCCGCCGCTGCGTACGTAGTCACCTGAATCCCCGTCCCACATCAAGGTTGCACCGGGAGGCAATTCGCGCGCGACGGTCTCTTCGAACCATTCGATCGCCTCGCCCATGGTGTAGTCCTCAGCGAGCCCGGCGCTGATTTCGACTGAGCGCAGTCGGTTGAATCGACTGAGTTCGGTGGCGCCGGCGGTTTCGGTGAGCCGCACGACGCTCGCGAGCGGAATGAGTTCGCCGGACCGATCAGACCGCACCATGAGATTGGTCAAGTCGGTGGTCGTGGCGCGCTCGTCCGCGCGGCCTTGAAGCACGACGTTGTATTCACGACCGCGATCGATGAACGTCGTGACGATGCGTGATCCGAGCATCGTTTCGAGCGTGCGTCCCACCGTTTGTAGCGAGACTCCGAGGTCTGCGGCTCGATCGCGATCGATTGCCACGCGAATCTGTGGCTTACGAGGTTGATAGCTGCTGTCTACGCCAGTGAGACCCGGATTTTTCTCTGCAAGCTGGATGAGTTTGTCGGACCACTCGGCGAGCGTTTCGTAGTCGGGCCCACCTAGAACGGCCTGAACGGGCTTACCCCAGCCACCACGCATGTTGCCGCCCGCCATCGTATTGGCGCGGACGCCCGGAAGGCCGCCGAGTTTGCGCTGCAGCGACGCGGCAATTTCTTGAGCCGAGCGATCGCGCTGGCTCCAATCATTGAGCACGAGAATGAGGCGAGCGGAGTTCACTCCGCCTGCACCGTCAAAACCCGCCGGCACACGCAGTGTCACGCGGCGCACATCGCCTGAGTCGACTTCGCTTTGGGCGATGGCCTCGAGCTTCCGCCCATACTCTTCGGTGTATTCGAAGCTTGCACCCTCCGGCGCCTGCAGCATCACGAATACTCGCCCGACATCGGCTGCGGGCATGAACTCTGAGGGCAATGCGCGAAAACTCAGCGCGCCCAGGAAGCCGAGCCCGAGGACTGAGCCGACAATCAGCCACGGACGACGCATGAGCTGTCGAAGGCGACGCTCGTATTCCTCAGAGAGTTTTTTAAAGAAGCCTTCGACGAGCACTGCGAAACGTCCGTGCTTCATCTCGCGCTCCGGCGGCAGACGCGATGCCATCATCGGCGTGAGGGTGAGTGCGATAACGGCGGAGAACAACACCGATGCGGCAACCGTGAGACCGAACTCCCGGAATAGCCGACCGTTGTCACCCGGAAGGAAGGAGAGTGGGACGAACACGGCGACGAGCGTGAGAGTCGTCGCGATCACAGCGAAACCGATTTCACTGCTCCCCCGGATAGCCGCCACGATCGGTGGCTCATCGAGCTCTGCGCGGCGATGAATATTTTCGAGAACGACAATGGAGTCATCGACTACGAGACCGATAGCGAGCACGACGCCGAGCAACGTGATGACGTTGAGCGAGTACCCGAGCGCATAAACGAACATGAACGCTGCGATCACCGACACCGGAATCGTCACTGCAGGAATGACCGTGGCACGTAACGTGCCGAGAAATCCATAGATCACGACGAGTACTGACACGAAAGCGAAGATTACGGCGATCAACACTTCGCGAAGTGCCGCCTGAATAGCGATGCCGTTATCGACATTGACGACGAGCGATGCGCCCTTGGGGAGCGTTTTTTGCAGACGCTCGACCTCGGCGCGGACGCCTTGAACGACATCGAGTACGTTCGCTTTCGAATTCGCCTCAATGCCGATGCCGACTCCTGCGCGACCGTTGGTACGCATGAGCGTGCGATCGTTTTCCGCGCCGATGCGCACGTCGGCAACTTCGCCGAGCCGCACGAGATGTCCATCGGTATTTCGGCCGATGACGAGGTTGCGGAAATCTTCTTCCGTATCGAGACCCACTTCGGTGCGTAGCGAGAATTCCCGCTGCTCTGATTCAATGCGTCCCGCGGGAAGTTGCACATTTTCCCGGCGCAGAGCTGATTCGATGTCGCCGACGGTGAGCGCGCGCGCTGCGAGAGCCTGCCGATCGATCCAGATGCGCATCGCGGCTCGTCTGGCGCCGGAGAGCGACGCACGCGAAACCCCCGGTACGGTCGACAAACGATCGACGATGTAACGCTCTGCGTAGTCGGTGACCTCGAGCGGCGTCATCGCCTCCGAGTTGAAACTGAGGAACATGACCGCTTCGGCATTCGCATCGGCTTTAACCACCTGAGGCGGATCAGCTTCCGGCGGTAGCTGCGTCAAGACGCGGGACATTCGATCACGGATGTCATTTGCCGCATCGTCGATGTCGCGTGCCACGTCGAACTCGACACGAATGCTCGATCGTTCGTCGGCGCTATCGGACTCGAGTTTCAGGATGCCCTCGACTCCCGCGATGCGATCCTCGATGACCTGAGTGACTTTGTTTTCGACTACGTTGGCCGATGCCCCGCGGTAGATGGTGGTGATCGAGACCACCGGACGATTGATGTCCGGATATTCGCGTAACGGCAATCTTTCGAGCGTGACGAGACCGAAGATCACTAGCATCAGGCTGAGCACGGTCGCGAAGACCGGGCGTCGGATGCAAAACTCCGAGAGTTTCATGAACGCGTCTCGGCGACGACTTTGCCACCGTCACGAACACGCTGAGTGCCCTCGACGATCACGGCCTCTGTACCGTCCAGACCATCGAGCACCGCGACGCTACCGGGCTGGCGCCCGCCGGTACGTACTTCGCGCCGCATCGCCTTGCCGTCTTCTACGACGAACACGTAGGTCTTACCTTGTTCGGGTACCAGAGCTTCCTCGGGAATCATCAACGTATCGACGGGTTTTCCGCGCAGCCGGACGCTCATGAACAGCCCAGGACGAAGTGCTCCGTCGGAGTTCGTCAGTTCAGCGCGTACGGCGAGGGCGCGAGTGACAGGATCGATGCGCGAATCGATCGCCGTGATCTTGCCGGCGAAGATGCGGTCACCGAGACCCTCAGCGCGAGCTTCGACGGGTAATCCCATCGTCAAATCTTTGAGGAAAGATTGAGGAACGGTGAACTCGAGTTTCATCACCGACGAATCGTCGAGAGTGGTGATCACTGTGCCGGGGTTCACGAGGCCACCGGGACTCACTTTACGCAGGCCCGTACGTCCCGCGAACGGCGCGCGGATCACGGTGTCTGAAAGACGTGCGCGTGCGGCGTCGACCCGTGACTCGCCGGTTTTCACCGCGGTTTCAAGTTGATCGAGCTGCGCCTTCGACAGCGCCTGAGTTACGGACAGATCGCGACCCCGGGTGAACTGGTTACGGGCCTCTGCGAGATTCGCTTCGGCCTCGGCAAGCGTCGCCGCCGCTTGTGCGCGGTCGAGTTCGACAAGCACCGTTCCGGCAGCGACTCGTTGCCCTTCCTCGAATCGAATGCGCGTGATCGTGTTGGCGGTCTTTGAGGTGATCTCAACCGACTCACGGGAGAGCGCGGTGCCTACGGCTTCGATCTCGGGGCCGAAGGGGCGACGCTCGACCTTGGCGGTGATGACCTTGGCGGGCGGAGGGCCGCCCGAGCCGGCCGGACGGTCGCCAGCACCCGGCATGCCGGAGGGTTTGCTTCCGCCACAACCCGACAGTGCCACTACGGCGCCGAGTAACAGGGGGGCGAAAAACGCTCGAGTCGTGGTCAGGGTCATCTTTGACTTCGGGGTCCGGGGATGGGCCGGGGATTCTACCTATAAGAAGAGGAGATGCCATTGGGACTATCCCCAAGCCCTTCTTTGGTCAAACGACCCGTCGACGAGTTCCCCCAGCCCGCCAATCTGCGACGTTGGCGGCCACCTCGTCGAGGCATCGCTGTCGGGACTCGACCGCCGCCCAAGCTGTATGCGGAGTGACGATCAGGTTGGGCAGATCGGGTGCGAAGAGCGGGCTGCCGTCGACGGGCGGCTCCACTGGCAACACGTCGATCGCCGCACCCCCGAGCTTGCCGTTTCGTAAGGCCATCGCAAGTGCGCCGACGTCGACGAGGCCGCCACGAGCGGTATTGATGAGAATGGCATCACGCTTCATGAGAGCGAGCCGTCGTTGGTCGATCATGTTCGCGGTCGCCGGCGTGAGAGGGCAATGCAAGGTGACGACGTCTGCACCGCGCAGGAGATCGTCGAGATCGAGCCGACCCTCGATGGGTGCTCCGCCGGGTCGATTGGCGACGATGACCCGCATGCCGAGTGCGCTCTCACAGGCCCGTGCGACCGCTTGGCCTAATACGCCCCAGCCAACGACGCCGAGCGTCAGTCCGCGAAGCTCACGAATACGATGGCCGAGCAAAGTAAATTGCGCCCCCTTTGCCCAAGTGCCATCACGCGCCTCGCGCGAGTACTCGAACAGCCGATGTGTCAAAGATAGCAATACGCCGAGTACGTGTTGAACGACGGACGGCGTGCAATAGTCCGTGACGTTACAGACTGCGATACCTCGTTCGCGTGCTGCCTCGAGATCGAGATTATTGGTGCCTGTTGCCGAGATGGCGATGAGCCGCAGCTCCGGAGAGGCCTCGATGAGGGGTCGATCGAGTCGCAGCTTATTAGTCATGACGATGGCATGGCCCGCGATGCGTTCCAGCACGTCATGCTGCGGTGTCGCGGGCAGCAGGGTGAGATTCGGCGCAGCGCTCGCGAGTCGAGTGGTATCGAGATCGCCGCTACCGAGAGTGGCGAAGTCGAGAAAGACGGACTTCATATTCTTTGATCAGAACACCAGGCGCATCACGCTTTCGGCGATGCAGGCCGGTTTCGCGGCACCCTCGATCTCGACGGTGTATTGCTCGGTGATCTGCAATACGTTGGGCGCAACCTGCTCGACGGCCTGCAGCGTGAAGCGGCCACGGATCTTCGAGCCGACGCGGACGGCATTGGGAAACCGTAGTTTGTTGAGTCCGTAGTTGATGACGTTTCGGACCCCGGGAGCGATCGGCTTGGCCGCATCGACGAGCCCACGGAGCGGCACGCTCAGCGATAGCGTCAGATAGCCGTGCGCGATCGGTGCGCCATAAGGCGACTCGCGATTCGCCCGTTCGACGTCGACGTGAATCCATTGGGGATCATCCGTCGCCGCGGCAAAAGCGTTGATTCGATCCTGCGAGATCGTCATCCAGTCACTGACGTGGACTTCCTGTCCGACTTGCGTTTGCAAGGTGCTCAGGGCGGAAGAAATCGTATTTTCGGTCATCGGTGCAACTTCCAGTCTGCTCGTTGGGAGGAGCGAGGCTAACCTAAACCGCATCCGCCGTGGATGGTCGGCGGAAGAAACGAGGGGGCTGCTATGCGTCAGAGCGTTATCCTGATTTCGGCATTCTTCGCCGCCGCCGTATCGGCGGCGAATCCGGGGGTGGACCGAAATGCCGAGCGAATCGCCGTATTGGTGACCGACTGGGCGGAGCCGCAAGGCATTGACCCGCTGTATCGCCGCGAGGTGATCAAGCGCAGTTTCGGCGCGAACGCGGCCGGGCCCGACGAGCCCTGCACCGAGGATTTCGTCGGCACCCCACCGTTTCGTCAGCAACTCGGACTCATTCCGTATTTCCTCGGATTCAAGACTCGCGGGGTCGAGGGCGCCTACGACTCAATGGGTTTGTACCGGAAGTCACCCGACGGTCAGTACTGGGTATCGATCTACGACCCCAAACTGAAATTAGCCGTCAAAGATGTTCCCGATACCCCGGGGCTGATCACTCCCGCGAAGGACATGAAGAATCCGCAGCAGAGATCGTTCTGGGCGATCGATCCGCGAGACGGCACGAATTACCTCGACGGCGTTTTCATGATCGGTTCGAGTCCGCGAGGACCGGGGCCGAATCCGCTCGCCATGCCCAATGGCATCCGTGACACCGATGAAATTTCGATGGCCTCCGGTATCACCGACTTCAGCATTTTGCACGACGATCTGGCGCCTCGGCTGTCGCCGATGACCGAAGAGGTCGAGCGGACGACGGAGCGCGTTCTTCATCAATTATTTGGCGATCAGATCGATGTTCGATTCGGTGCCTATTCGCCGACCTCTGGGCTGACTCGCTTCGAGGAAGATGTCGCGCTCGATTTCGCACGCGAAGGTTTCCGGAAGATGGTGCTCGTTCGCGAAACGACCGATAACAACAACTACGCCAACAATTTCATGACTCGTGGTTATGTTCAGCGCGCGTTGTGTCTGGCTGGCTTTAAGGACACCTTCACGTATCAGCAGTCGCGGCAAGTGGGGCGTACACCCGAATACAACCTCGCGCTACTGCACGTAGCCAAGAAGCATCTTGATCGCTTGCCACGCGGCTCGGAAGTGGCCGTGCTCTACACCACCTACGGCTTGCCGTTTCCGGATCGAACGGGCGCCGGTCCATTTTCGGCGCCGCATCCCTGGTCGAAGGAGGTGTATCACGAAAACGCGTACAACAACTACATCTCGTTCAAGCGATACCTCGAGGCCTACTTCGGCGATCGTTATGCCTTGCATTTTAATCGTGCGGGAAAATCAGGCGACGTTCGTCTCGACAACTATTACTCCTATGGCTTGTCGGTGCCACAAGACTTTACGGCGAACGATCCTGAGAATCGGTTCAGAACCTTGCGCGAGAACATCGATTTGGCGAAGCGGGATGGGCGTCGCGAAATTTTAGTGCTGCTATCGCACTGGTATTACGATGGCCGAGATCCTCTGCTCGCAATCCGAAAAATGCAGCAGATACCGCTCAACACCCGAACCGATCTACGTCAAGGCAAGCGTTGGGTCGAGTGGTGTGAGCGAGTCGACTCTCCGACGCCCGTCGATTGCAATCCAACCGACTCGTCGATCGTGAAGCTTCAGTATTCTGAAACCTTCGATGCATGGGGCCGCGAGTTTTCGATCGGATACGCAAACAACATTCGCACCGCCATCGAGCGCTTCGGCGTATTCCCGGTCGGTACGAATCTGTCGATTGCGGCGCGGGGCGCGATTGATCGTGAGGGCGGTGGTAGCGTCGAGGTGAAATCCGGCGCACTACGAGGCGCCAAACTCATCATCGCCAAAGATGCACATCCGGGTGAACCAGAATCCTTCGATGCAAAGAATTACCGAGCATTCCACGATCCGGCGGACAACCTCGTTTCAGCGTGGGATAGTTTTGACGCCTATATCGGCTCGCAGAATGTTCCGGTTCAGTATCTGCGAGATCATGGTGAAGCGGTGAGCCCGGCGGTACTCATGGGTCCTTATCGCACTATCGTCAATCGCCCGGCGACGATCACACTGCCGATCTCAGTCAAACGAAAAATTGAAGCCGGTGAGATCTCGCGATTAAAAGCATTCATTTATAACGAGGCGTCGCTCGGCTGGGATCCAGTTTTCGTGCCTGCGGGCTCGATGCCACTGCGGTACGACCCGAAGACACGAACGGCGAGCTTCGATACGCAAGTACTTGGAGTTTTTGCCCTGGTCGTAACGGATGAAGGCTGGACACCGGTGAAGGGCTTTCGCCATCGCTACCCGGTGGGTATCGATGCCGTCGATCTTAACGTCGGGCTGGACACCGGCACTGCGCATTGAGCGCAGCGCCGGTGATCCTTTATTTCATCCCCATTCGTTTTCGGACGAGCTCGCCCGCTTCCTGATAAGTCTGCGGCAACTTGTCGAGGAACGCGTTCGGCTGGAATAACGGTTGGTACTGCTGCAGAACCGGTAGTAACAAGGCCATCGGTAGTTCCTGAACACGACGAGTTTTGCGGTATTCGGCGATCGGGATTCGAGCAGTGATGATGTCTTCGTGATGATTGTCCGTCTCGGCAAGTACCGTTCCTCGAGGATCGACGATCACGGTTCCTTGATCGCGAGTTCCCGAAGATTCGGGAAACCCGATGTTGTTAGGAGACACTGAGTTACCCACACCCATGGTGTAGATCCGCGCCGAGCGGGCTGTCGCCTTCGCGACCTCCGAGTTGCTACCGCCCGTGACTGAAAGCACGAGCACTTCGGCGCCTTTCAAAGCAAGGCAGGTGTAGAGCAAAGGCTCATTACCCACTGCGGTGATAGCGATGTTGCCGATATCCGTGCGCGCGACCGGCATCACGGCATCCCAGCCGTACATTTCGACGTAACGATCGAGCACGTCATAGACCGTCGTGCCAATGAGCGCGCCGTCGCCGAAGAGCCCGAGTATGTTTCGCGCTTTCCACTGCTTGCTGACGATCTTGCCATCTGGACCCGTGAGCACCGACATGTTGATCACATGGTCTGGCCAGTCCTTTTCTTTGGCATAGCACCCCCACGAGATGTAGCAGCCATAACGCTTGGCTCGTTCACCAATGGCCTCCGACTCCGGACCGGGAAGCTCGAAAGCAATTTGATTGAGTTCCTTGCGGTTCCAGGGTTGAAAGCCCTGGATCGGAAATTCGTGCATGGCGATGAGATCAACCTTAGATCCCCAGCGTCGTTCGCCGTTCCACTCTTCTGGCGAGTTCTGCGCAAGATCGATGAGTCGCAGTACGCGATCCAGATTCCGCTTGAGTGTCTTCGCCCGGTCACGCAGGTCGATCGAGTAAAGCTGAGATTGAACCGCCGCAACGTTGATCGATTCTTGCTTCAGACTCGCTTTGGCGTACTGGCCGCGGTTGGCCACTTGGATGTCATTTGTAGTTGCCGGCGCTGAGACGCCCTCTGCCTTTGCGACGCTGACACCATCACGACCGGCGATAGCCGCCACGCTGGCAACGGCTGCGCCTGTGATCAGAGAACGTCGATCGAGTTTCGGAGTTTTTCTGGGCATGAGTGTCAAGTCCTCTTCATGGTGAAGTCACGAAAAGCCTTCAGATAAACCGACGATATCTCTCTAGGTTTGTCAAAACAATTACAAATCATGCAATAGCCACTCGATGGTGCCGCGTAGTAAAATGCGAGACGTAACTAACGATCTAAATGCCAAGGAGGCATACCTAATCATGGACGATACCCGACGCGGGTTGGCCCTGTCGTGGGCGATGCTTTTCGCTTTTACGCTCGTCGCGATGCCGACGTCTTCGGCTCAATCCGTCGCACAGGACGATCTCGCGCTCGAAGAAGTGGTGGTGACCGCTCGAAAATCGACCGAGTCCCTCATCGATGTGCCACTTGCGATCACGGCGTTCACCGCGGACGCCATCGAGTCTCGGGGTATCTCCAATCTCGATGATGTGGCGTCCTTTACTCCTGGGCTCACGTTTTCTAACGTGCTTGGCGACTTTCTTCCCGCTCCGGTCATCCGTGGCGTTGCGCCGATCGATATCTTCGGCGAACTTAACACGGCCGTTTTCTTTGATGGCGTCTTCGTATCGGGTCGAGAGGGCATAAACTTCAACCAACTCGATCTCGAACGTATCGAGGTCGTCAAGGGCCCGCAGGCCGCGCTCTATGGACGAAACGCGTTCAGCGGTGCAATCAACTACGTGTCCGCAAAGCCGGGCGATGTATTCAAGTCTCGCGCGACGCTCACCGCCGGTAATCGCGGCAAGCGACTGGCATCTTTGATGCTGAGTGGCCCGATCTTCGGTGATTTGAAAGGACGCGCGACGTTCCTGCACGACGAGTGGGATGGCTCTTACGAAAATCAATACTCGGGGCCAGGCCGCAGGGCGACGATCGGCGGCTACGAGTTCTCGACCTTCAACGGCTCTTTGTTGTGGGATGTCAGCGATCAGTTCGCTGCCGAACTCGGTCTCTACATCTCGAGCGACGACGTCGACAACACCGCCACCACCGGGCTCGTCATGAACTGTGAAGATCGACGAGTTCGCGATCAGAACCTCGGATTGAGCGGCAACATCGCTGGCACGACTTACCCGCGCTCGAGTCGCCTACTCAATTATTGCGGTGAGCTGCCGTCGATTACTCGAGACTCTTTGACCACCATGCCGGATGCCACAGGCGAGAAGCGACATCTCATCCGCAGCTATCTAAAGCTTAGCCGCGATATGGCCGGAGGGGCCCTCGAGGCGATCACGGGTTACTCGCGCGTGAAGCAGGGCTATCTCGTCGATGGCTCGCGTAACACGGGAAATACCGTATGGTTCACTTATCAGCCTGCGCCGGTATCGCCATTTCCACTCGGCCCGGGTGTGTTCGGTACACGATCGGGTCCGCTCAAACGTTTTCAGACCGGCTTGCTGCAAGTCGGCGGCGTTGATAACACGTCAGATAAAAGTCAGGAAATCCGGTTTGTCAGTGACCGCAAAAAATCGGTTCGCTACTCCCTGGGCGTTTATTACTACGAGACGTCTTCGGGCAGTGGTCTCGACGGCGCGATCGCGACAACGCCTTTGCCGGCGGATTTCGGCTCCTTTTGTTTGGCCTGCACGTCTTTCGGCCCGACAACGATCGTCGATTTCGTTCGCGACGGCGGCAACGCGGTGTTCCTTCCGTGGTTCCGAGATCCTTCCGGTGGCGCGGGCTTCGATGCCGTCATTATCGAAGAGGCGTCAGCACCGTCGGTCTTCGGCTCGTTCGAGTACGACCTCACCGATCGTTTCACGGCGTCGGTCGAAGGTCGATATACCGATGAAAAGCGATCCTTCGTCGACAAGAGCACTCGAGCCAGTCGCGAAAGCGATTGGGGGCTCAAAAGCTGGCGCGGCACCTTACGTTACAAGCCAGCCGAGCGCGTAACCCTCTTCGCGAGCGTTGCACACTCCGAGAAGTCCGGTGACTTCGATCCGACCCGAGTACGGTTCGTCGATAACGCGGCAGTGGAAGTAACCGTTCCCGCGCCTTTCGATCCCGAGACGCTCAAAAGTATCGAGCTGGGTATGAAGGCTGAGTTTTTCGATCGTCGACTCGGCGTCGAGCTCGATGTGTATCAGCTCGACTGGTCCGACATCGTCATTCCGCAGGTGATCTCCAAGATCGACGGACGAGAGATCGTGTCCGCAACGGGCGTCAACGTGAACGCTGGCGATGCCACGGTCAAAGGTGTCGAACTCGCGATACTGGCGAGGCCGTTCAGCGGCTTAGAGTTGAATGTCGGCGCATCTTTCGCCGATCCGACATACGACAGGGCGCAGGTTGAAACTTTCGGCGACTTCCCGAGCTTTGCGCCGACGGGCGATATCTCAGGGAATCAGATTCTCCGGACGTCGAAGATTCAAGCGAACGCAGGGCTTCAGTATTCGATGAATATCGGTAATGGAGATGAAATGGTCTTCCGTACCGATGTATCGCATCGCGGCAAGCAGTTCGCCGACGCGTCGAATCAGACCATCGTTCCGGCCTCAACGTTCGTGAACGCCTCGTTGGGATTACGTTCTGAAGAATGGTCGGTTGAGGTTTGGGGTCGAAACTTGACCGATGAAGATGCGCCGACGGGAGCATTCCGCGACGCGGTCCTCAGCAATACGCTACCGAATGGCAACTACTCGACCGGAACCTTTCTTCCTTTTCGATACAGCGTGTCGCATCCGCGTCGGACGACTTATGGTGTGACGCTTCGGTATAACTTTTGATGGTT
>Ga0075471_10000423_pt1 | contig 25255 bp, 26 predicted proteins | sample DEB19_08_DNA_2_FD_74787 | JGI IMG/M metagenome (GOLD analysis project Ga0075471, IMG submission 74787) | Aqueous microbial communities from the Delaware River and Bay under freshwater to marine salinity gradient to study organic matter... | ecosystem: Environmental > Aquatic > Marine > Coastal ...
CTGCGTTATCCGACCTGGGATCGCGTGAACCGCAAGCCGCGTCTCGTTCCCGCACTCGTCTATCGTCCGACGGATCGCGCGAACGCGCGCGGCAAGTGGCCCGTGCTCATCGACATCCACGGCGGGCCGGAAGGTCAGTCGCGCCCCGGTTATTCGGCCTTCACGCAGTATCTCGTCAACGCGCTCGGCTATGCGGTCATTCAGCCGAACGTGCGCGGCTCGACCGGTTACGGTCGCAGCTACACCGATCTCGACAACGGCATGCTGCGCGAAGATGCGGTGCGCGACATCGGTTCACTGCTGGTGTGGATCGCGACGCAACCGGATCTCGACGCCGCGCGCGTCATCGTTTCGGGCGGCTCGTACGGCGGTTACATGTCGCTGGCGACGCTGGTGCACTACGGCGATCGGCTGCGCGGCGGCATCGATGTCGTCGGCATCAGCAATTTCGTCACCTTCCTGAACAACACCTCGGCATATCGACGCGATTTGCGACGCGTCGAATACGGCGACGAACGCGATCCGAAGATGCGCGCGTTCCTGCAGCGCATCTCGCCGCTGTCGCGCGCCGATGCGATTCGCAAACCTTTGCTCGTCGTGCAAGGTCTCAATGATCCGCGCGTGCCGGCGAGCGAGAGTGCGCAGATGGTGGCAAGCGTGCGCGCGAGCGGCACCCCGGTGTGGTATCTCGCGGCGACGGATGAAGGTCACGGGTTCCGCAAGAAAGGGAACCGTGACTTTTATTTGAAGACGGTGGCGACGTTCCTGGAACGTCTGCGCGATTAGCGTTTGCCGAACGCGTTCTTCGGTATGGCAGCCAAAACCGAACGCTGCCGCGAGTAGTACGCGGCGAGTTGATCGATATCGTTGGCCGTCAATTGCGCGGCGAAGCCCGCCATGATCGCGTTCTTGCGACCACCCTTCTTGTAGTCGGTCAGCGCACGCACGAGATAGTCGTCGTGCTGACCGGCGAGCGAAGGGTATTGCGGCGTGATGCCGATGCCGTCGGTGCCGTGACACGAGACGCAAACGGCCGCGGCCGCGGGCGGCGTGCCGACCGGCTTCGCATCGGCTGCGGGTTTGACCGCGGGACCGGCGAGATACGCGGCGACGTCGAGGATGTCTTGATCGTTCAGCGAAGACGCATTCGCGTGCATCGTGCCGTGGCTGCGCTCGCCGCTGCGATACGCCTGCAGCGCGCTCACCAAATATTCGGCCGACTGACCGCGCAGCTTCGGCACGCGGTAGACGGGGTAGGCATTTTTGTAGTTCGGGATGCCGTGGCAGCCGAGACAGGTGTAGGCGAGACGCTCGCCACGCGCCGCGTCGCCCGAGGTTTGCGCCGACGCCGGCGCCGTGGCGAACAGACCGACCCAGCAAAGCACCGCCAGTGCACCGAGACGCGCAACCGAAAACTTGCTCACCGCAACCCCCGAACCGAAGTCGTTACATGCGTAAAAACGGCCGCGATGTTAAGGTTTCGCGGGCCGAATTACCACCTCGCAGCCCCTCGAACGGACCCGCATGATCGCCCTCATTCAGCGCGTTTCCTCCGCCAGCGTCCGCGTCGACGACCGGCAAATCGCTGCCATCGAGGCGGGCTTGCTCGCGCTGGTGGGCGTGCAGCCGCAGGATGACGAAGAGTCCACCCAGCGGTTACTCGACCGACTCCTCGGCTATCGCGTCTTCGCTGACGAAGCCGGCCGCATGAACCGCTCCTTGCGCGACTCGAACGGCGGCCTGCTGCTGGTGCCGCAATTCACCTTGGCCGCCGACACTCGCAAGGGCATGCGCCCGGGCTTCAGTACCGCCGCGGCGCCCGCGCAGGCCGAACGATTGTTCGAACGGCTGTGTGTTCTCGCACGCAATTCGCACCCGACCGTGGCCTGCGGCCGCTTCGGTGCCGACATGCAGGTGAGCCTCGTGAACGAGGGGCCGGTCACGTTCTGGTTGCAGAGCGGCGGCGGGACCGACGACGGGAACTAAACCGGCCGGCTTTGGCCTATCATCTGCCCTCACCCCATTCGTCTATCGAATCAACCGGCATAGCCAGAGGTCGTCATGGGAATCGGAATGCGCGAACTGATCGTCATCCTGCTGGTCGTGCTCGTGGTGTTCGGCGCGAAGAAGCTGCGCACGATCGGCGAAGACCTCGGGGCCGCCGTCAAAGGTTTCAAGAAGGGCATGGACGACGGCGATGCCGCCGAGAGCGTGCGCCAGATCAAGCGCGAGTCCGCCGACGCCGACTTCCCCGAAAAGGCGAAGAAGGCCGAGCATGCGGCGCCGGACGCGAAGAACCCCGACCACCACGCCTGACGCGCGGTCACGACCGCCCGCGGTCGCGACACCCCACTCATGTTCGAAGTCGGCTTCAGCGAATTGCTGGTGATCGCCGGTCTGGCGCTCGTCGTGCTCGGCCCGGAAAAGCTGCCGAAGGTGGTCGGCGAGATCGGCCGCTGGATGGGCCGCGCACGCGCGATGGCGCGGCAGTTTCGCGAGCAACTCGAAGAAGAAGCCGCCGAAGTACAACGCAAGACCGAGGCGAAGATCGAAACGCCGTCCACGGTGTCCGAGCCGAGCACACCCATGCCGTTCGACGAGCCGGTGATGCCGGATCACGTGCCGACGCACGACACGCCGTCGGTCGCCGAGACGCCCGCCGTGGCCGAGGCACCGGCCGCCACCAAACCGGACGATGAGCACCGAGCCTGAGCAACTGGCCGAAGGCACGCTGATCTCGCACCTGCTCGAGTTGCGCGATCGCCTGTTGCGCGCCTTCATCGCCGTGATCGTCGTGTTCGTGCCCTGCGCGTTTTTCTCGAACGAAATCTTCACCATCGTCGCGCAGCCGCTCATCGATCAGCTGCCGGCGAATTCTTCGTTGATCGCCACCAGCGTCATTTCGCCGTTCATGACGCCCTTCAAGCTCGCGTTCTTCGTCGCGCTGTTCGTCGCGATTCCGTACGTGCTGTACCAAATCTGGGCCTTCGTGGCGCCGGGTCTCTACCGACACGAAAAGCGCTTCGCCGTGCCCTTGCTGGTGTCGTCGATCGTGCTGTTCTACGTCGGCGTGGTGTTCGCCTATTTCTTCGTTTTTCCGGTGATGTTCGAGTTCTTCGCCGCGACCACGCCGAAGGGCGTGCGCATGATGACCGACATCAACAGCTACCTCGATTTCGTGCTGACGATGTTCTTCTGTTTCGGTCTGGCGTTCGAAGTGCCGGTCGTGGTGGTGCTGCTCGTGCTCACCAACCTCGTGCAAGTCGAAAAACTCAAGGAATCACGCGGCTACGTGCTGATCGCCATCTTCGTGATCGCCGCTATCCTCACGCCGCCCGATGCCGTCTCGCAGACCATCATGGCGGTGCCGATGTACCTGCTCTACGAAGGCGGCATCATCATGGCGCGCGTCATGAACGGCATGCGGCGCAAGGATAAAGAAGAGACGGAACCGAAAACCGAGGCCTGACGGCGCCCGGCGCCTTGCCCGACGGGGCTGGCATCACGCACACTCGGACCCCTCATCGGAGGAGTTTTCGGGTAACTGCATGTCACAGGAAAAGACTTTTCTCGGCCACCCGCGCGGCCTCGCCACGCTCTTCATGACCGAGTTCTTCGAACGCTTCACCTATTACGGCATGCGCGCGCTGCTGGTGCTGTTCCTGGTCACCGCGACCACGGACGCGAATCCGGGTTTCGGCATCGATCGCGAAGCCGCCGGCGCGATCTACGGCCTCTACACCGGCGCCGTGTTCCTGTTCTCCTTGCCGGGCGGCTGGATCGCCGATCGACTGATCGGCCAACGACGGGCCGTCTACTACGGCGGTCTCATCATCGCGCTCGGCAACTTCCTGCTCGCCGTGCCCGGCTCGGCCGCCGTGTTTTATTTGGGCCTCGCGTGCATCGTCATCGGCGTCGGACTTTTGAAGCCGAACATTTCGGCCATCGTCGGCGCACTCTACGAAGGTCAACCCGGCGCCCGACGCGACGCGGGTTTTTCGATCTTCTACATGGGCATCAATCTCGGTGCGTTGCTCGCGCCCTTCGTCGCCGGCACCATCGGCGAATCCTGGAACTGGCGCGCCGGATTTTTCTGCGCCGGTGCCGCGATGCTCTTGGGCGTGATCCAGTACCGCGCGACCGAACACTATCTCGGTGACGCTGGCGCCGCACCGAAGAACGTCTCCGACGAAGAGCGTGCACGCGGCTGGCGCAACGTCACCATCGGCGGCGTCTTGGTTGCACTGCTGGCCGTGCTGCTCTACACCGGCGTGATTCCCACCACCATCACCGAGCTTGCGCAATTGTTCGCAAGCGGCATGGTGGTCGTCGGCTTCGTGTTCTTCGGCTACGTGCTGCTGTTCGGCGGTCTCGATTCGAACGAGAAAAAGCGCGTGTTGCTGATCGGTTTGTTCTTCCTCTGCGCCTCGTTGTTCTGGGCAGGCTTCGAACAGGCGGCCACGACCTTCAATCTGTTCGCGCGCGATTTCACCGATCGCTCCCTGTTCGGCGACTCGTTCGCCAACGGCGAGCATCCGGCCGCGTGGTACCAATCGGCCAATCCGATCTTCGTCGTGCTGTTCGCGCCCGTGTTCGCGTGGGTGTGGGTGGCGCTCGGTCGACGCAATCTCGATCCGTCGTCGCCCGCGAAGTTCGGGCTCGCGCTGGTGCTCGTGGGCGTCGGGTTCTTGGTGATGATGTTCGCCGCGCAACTCGTGGTTTCCACGGGCGGCAAAGTCGCACCGACCTGGTTGCTGCTCACCTATCTGCTGCACACTTTCGGCGAGTTGTGTCTCTCGCCGGTCGGTTTGTCGAACGTCACCAAACTCGCTCCCAAGCGCTACGTCGGTCAGATGCTCGGCACCTGGTTCCTGGGCGCGGCCGTCGGCAACGCTTTGGCCGGCTTGATCGGCGGACACGTCGGTTCGTCCGACGCGACGGCGATGCCCGCACAATTTTTGCAGATGTGCTTCATCGCGGGCGGTGCCGGCATGGTGCTGATCGTCGCCTCGCCGTGGCTCAAGAAACTCACGGGTGAAGCCTCTTGACGACGCAACCGGCGCCGCAACTCACCTTCCGCGCGATCGCGCTCGCGATCGTGCTCGCGATGGTACTCGCGGCAGCGAACACCTATCTCGGTTTGTTCGCCGGCATGACGATCGCGTCGGCGATTCCCGCGGCCGTCGTTTCGATGGCGGTGCTGCGCGTGCTCGGCGGCGGCGGCATGCTCGAGAACAACATCGTGCAGACCGGGGCGTCGGCGGGGTCGTCGATCGCCTCGGGCGTGATCTTCACGATTCCCGCGCTCGTGATCCTCGGTTTCTGGCAAGACTTCGAATACGCCTGGGTACTCACCATCGCAGGTCTCGGCGGAATATTGGGCGTGCTGTTCTCGGTGCCCTTGCGACGCGCGCTGGTGGTCGAACAAAACCTCGCGTTTCCCGAAGGGCAGGCGGCCGCCGAAGTGTTGAAGACGGGCGAGAACCCGGCCGCGGGCCTGCGCATCCTCGGCGGCTCGGCCTTCGGTGGCGCGTTCGCCAAACTCGCCGCCGCAAGCGGCCTGAAATTGATCCCCGACACCGCGGCCGCCGCCGGTTTCGCAGGGCCGTACATCGCCTATTACGGCACGAATCTCTCGCCCGCCTTGCTAGGCGTCGGCTACATCGTCGGCCTGAACGTCGGCATCGTGAGTCTCGCCGGCGCCATGATCTCCTGGAACATCGCGATCCCGGTCTACGCGGCGCACTTTTTGTCGTTCGACCCGGATCTCGCGGGCGCCGCCGCCAATTTGTCGGCCGAAGAACTCGCCGGATTTCTTTGGTCGAAGCGCATCCGCTATCTCGGCGTCGGCGCGCTGCTCGTCGGCGGCATCTGGACGCTGATCTCGTTGCGTCATTCGCTGGCCTCCGGCGTACGCAGCGGTCTCGCCGCGGCCCGCGCGAGCGCCGCGGGCGTAGTCGTCGCGCACACCGACCAGGACTTGTCGATGAAGGCGGTGCTGATCGGCATCGTGCTGTTCACCCTGCCGCTGTGGGCGCTCTATCAGACCATCGTCGGTTCGCTCGCGGTGAGTTTGCCGATGACCATCATCATGGTCGTCGCCGGATTTTTGTTCTGTTCGGTGTCGGCCTACATGGCCGGCCTCGTGGGCTCGTCGAACAATCCGGTGTCCGGCATCACCATCGCCACCATCCTGTTCGCGGCAGTCGTGCTGCTCGGTCTGATGGGCCCCGACAGCGCAGTGGGTCCGGTCGCCGCGATCATGATCGGTGCGGTCGTGTGCTGCGCAGCGTGCATCGCGGGCGACAACCTGCAGGATCTGAAATGCGGTTACGTGATCGGCGCGACGCCGTGGCGCCAGCAGGTGATGCTCGCCATCGGCGCAGCGAGCAGTGCGCTCGTGATGGCACCGGTGCTCAACCTGCTCTCCAAGGCCTACGGCATCGGCGTGCCCACGGCGGAGCATCCCGACCCGCTGCTCGCACCGCAAGCGACCTTGATGGCGTCGGTCGCCAAAGGCATCTTCGGCGGCTCGCTGCCGTGGGGAATGATCGGCATCGGCGTGCTGCTCGGCATCGCCATCATCATCGTCGACGAATCTTTGAAGGCGCGCGGCTCGACCTTCCGCACGCCGGTGCTCGCCGTGGCGATCGGCATCTATCTGCCGCTCGATCTCATGGTGCCGATCTTCCTCGGCGGTTTGCTCGCGCATCTGGCCGAGCGGCATCTGCGCCGCACGGGTGTGCCGCAAGAACAACTCGAGCATCGCAATCGCAAAGGCATCCTGTTCGCCGCGGGCATGATCACCGGTGAAGCGCTGATGGGCATCGGCATCGCCGTGCCGATCGTGACCTCGGGCAGTGCCGACGTGCTGGCCTTGCCGGCGGCGTTGCACTTTGGCGGTTTCGCGGGGCTCCTCGTGCTCGGCGTGCTCGCGTGGTGGCTCTATCGGACGGCGGTGGCGGCCGACAAAGTTTGACCCACGCTGCTGCCCGCCGCCGCGCGACGGCGATCTTCTGTTTCGCGACCATCTATCTCGTCTGGGGTTCGACCTACCTCACGACCAAGATCGGCGTGCGCACGCTGCCGCCGTTTTTGTTCGGTGGTGCGCGCTTTCTGCTCGGCGGCCTGTTGTTGTATGCCGTCGCGGTCGCGCTGCGCCTGCGTCGCGGTGAGCCGGCACCTCGACCCACGAGTCGCGATTGGCGACATCTGCTGGTCGTCGGATTCGTCGGTGTCTTCGCTTCGAACGGCGGCAACGTCTGGGGCGTGCAGCATCTGGCCTCGAACCAGGCGGCGCTGTTGAACGTCTCGGCGACATTTTGGATCGCGCTGCTCGGCACCTTCGGCAAGCGTGCGCATCCGCTCGGCCTGCGCACCGCGACGGGACTCGCGATCGGCTTCATCGGCACTGCCCTCATCGCCTGGCCGCAAGAGGGCGCTGCCGCGAACTTCGCGCTCGGTGCGGGCACGATCGCCGTGCTGTTCGCCTGCTTCAACTGGGCGGTCGCGACCACCTATCTGCGCAACATCGACACCACGCTCGATGTCATGACCTTCACCGGACTGCAGATGATCATCGGCGGCGTGATGATGATGACCTTGGGCTTTGCGCTGAACGAAGCACCGGCATGGAACTGGAATCCGTTGGGGCTCGCCATGCTCGCCTACATGACGCTGTTCAGCTCCTGTCTCGCGTACACCGCCTACGGTTGGTTGTCGGTGAACATGACCCCGGCGCAGGTGTCGACCTATGCGTTCGTGAACCCGGCGGTGGCGACGCTGCTCGGCTGGTGGGTACTCGACGAACATTTGAACGTCGCGCAGAGCCTAGGGATGGCGGTGATTCTCGGCGCGATGCTGCTCGTCAACTGGCCCGCGGCGCGGGACACCGCGCAATGAGCGGTTCGCCGCGCGCGGCGGCGAGATCGACTTTGGTCTCGCGCCGTTCGGCGTTCGGAAAGTCGATCACCGCGATGTGATTCTCGCCCTTGGCGTCGCGCACGTTGGTGAGACCTTCATAGCGCAACAACACGCGATCGCTTTTGCGATACGACACGTCGATATGCGGCAGAAACCAGCCGATCACGCCCGACAACGCGAGGCGGATCACGCTCGCCGGAGCGCCGTCGATCACCGTCTCGTGATGCTTGCGGATTTTGAAGCTGAGCACGTCGAGGCGGCTCGGCACCAGAAACGGGAAGCGGACGGTCTGACCCTTTTCGAGTTCGTTCCAGCGCGCGCGGACGAATTCGTCGAAGCCCGCGTCCGCGACGAGCTCGCCACCGGCGGGTACGACCGCTTCGCGCTGCACGCCGAGTGCATTGGGCTTATGGACGACGCGCAAACCTTTGGCGCTGCGCTGCAAACCTTCGAGGTAGCCGTCGCGGGCGTCCAGAAAATTGAATTCGGGTGCGGCGCGCGATGCGCCGTAGGTGAGTTCCTTGCGCGCGAACGCCGGACCGTCCGGCGCGCAACGATAGAGCACGACGCGCTGTTCGCCGGGTTTGCCGGCATCGTGCACGTGGTGCGACTCGACGTAGAGCAATTGCCGGGTCTGCAGATCACGGGCGATGCCCGTGAAGCGCAGGTCGACCGCTGCGGCGACACCCGCCTGCGAGGCGATCAGCGTCAGGATCAACAGCCGGTTCGGCATGCGACGCTCAACGGCCATCGATACGGACGATCTTGACCGGCGTGGTGATCAACGCGCCGACCCAACCGGTGATGCTGACGACCAGCGCACCGCGAAAGGCAGCCCAAAAATTCACGATGTCGAAGCCGGGCAACAACGCCGACACCAGCGCGATCATCGCGGCATTCACCACCAATATGAACAGACCCAGACTCACGACCGTGAACGGCAAGGTGAGCAGAATGGCGAGCGGGCGCACGATGGCATTGACGACGCCGAGCAGGGTCGCGGCGAGGATCAACGTCGCCGCCGAATCGATGGTGAAGCCGTCCACCCATTCGGTCGCGAGCCACATGCCGAACGCGGCGATCACCGCGCGCAACGCGAATGCCGTCATGCTCATCCTCCTTACCAGCATTGTGCCACCGCGGTATGCTCTGTCGATACGACGTCAACGTGCTTGGAGGGGTAAGACATGGCACAAGTTCATTTGGTGATGCTGCTCGCGCTGCTCGAGTACTTCGGTTTCTCGCTCGCGGTCGGCCGTGCGCGCTACAAATTCGGCGTCAAAGCGCCGGCGACCACCGGTCAACCGGACTTCGAGCGCTACTACCGCGCGCAGATGAACACCCTCGAGCAACTGGTGATTTTCCTGCCGGCTTTGTGGACCTTCGCCACGTTCGTGGACGAGAACTGGGCGTCGATCCTCGGGGTGGTGTACATCATCGGTCGTGCACTCTATTTCACCGGCTACGTGAAAGCGGCCGAAAAGCGCAGCGCCGGTTTCGGCATTTCGACCTTGCCGATGCTGGTGTTGCTGCTCGGCGGCATCTACGGCGCCGCGCGCGCTTTGCTCGGCTGACGTTATCGGGCCGACTTGTTGCGCAAGAAGACGACGATCACCGGCACGAACGAGGCGCCGATGATGGCGAGCGTCACCAGGCCGAAGTTGTCGCGCACGAGCGGGATGTTGCCGAACAGATAACCGCCGCCCAAAAATATCGTCACCCAGAATATCGCGCCGGCGACGTTGAAGGCCTGAAAACGGCCGTAGTGCATGCGGCCGACTCCGGCGACGAACGGCGCAAAGGTACGCAGCAGCGGCAAGAATCGCGACAACATGACCGTCTTGCCGCCGTGCCGTTCGAAGAACGCTTCGGTGCGCTGCAGATGTTCGATCTTCAGGAAGCGGTAGCGGCCGCTGAACGCCGGTGTCCCGAGCGCGCGTCCGATCGAATAATTGCAGGTGTTGCCGAGGATGGCGGCGACGATCAGCAACGGGCCCACGATCGCCATCTCGAGCGTGCCGCTGGTGTCGATCGCGCACAACGCCCCGACGGCGAACAGCAAAGAATCGCCCGGCAACCACGGCGTCACCACCAAGCCCGTTTCCGAAAAAACGATGATGAACAGGATGGCGTAAATCCACGGGCCGTAGAGCGCGAGCAGCTCGACGAGATGCCGATCCAAATGCAAGATGAAATCTAGGCCGAATTGCAAAAGTTAGATCATGCGCGCGGGGCCTTGGTGGTCGAAGCGGTGTGACGACGCGGTGTGGCAACGCGCGGAAATTCGCGCAAAGCGGCTTTCACCTCGATGTCGCGCAGCGGGTCACCGGGTGCGGTTTCGGGACCCTTGAGCACGACGTCGGGTTGTATGCCGCGTTCGTTGATCATCGCCCCGGAGGGCGTGGCGTAACGCGACGTGGTGATCTTGAGCGCGCGGCCGTCACTCAGCGGAATCACGCTTTGCACCAGGCCTTTGCCGTAGGTGCGTCGCCCGACGAGACGCGCGCGGTGGTTGTCCTTCAATGCACCGGCCAGAATTTCGGCGGCGGAAGCCGAGGCGCCGTTGACCAGCACGACCACGTCGACACCGCTGAGCAACTGGCCGGGTTTCGCATCCATGCGAAAGCGCGCATCGGGTGTACGCCCTTCGGCAGACACGATATTGCCGCCGTCGAGCATCGCATCGGCGACCGCGACCGCCGCTTCGAGCACGCCGCCGGGGTTGTTGCGCAGATCGAGCACGAGACCTGCGATCTGATGGGTTTGTCGCAACGATTTGAGCACGGCCTCGAGATCGGCGAGGGTGGTATCGCTGAACGCAACGATGCGCACATAGGCGCGGTTCGCAGCGAGCATCTGTCCGGAGACGCTGTGCACTTCGACGCGCGTCCGCTCGAGCGACACGTCGACCAACTCGCCGCTGCCGGCGCGCCGCACCGTCAAACGCACGCGAGAACCCGCTGGCCCGCGCATTTGTTCGATCGCTTCTTCGACGTCGCGTCCGACCGGCGCATCGTCGATGCGCACGATTTCGTCGCCGCTGCGCAAACCGGCACGCTCGGCGGGTGAATCGGACAAAGGTCGCAGTACTTTGATGGCCTTGCCTTCGGCGGCCACCTCGATGCCGATGCCCGGATAGTTGCCGGCGGCACCGCGACGAATTTCTTCGTATTCGCGCTGATCGAGATAGGCCGAGTAGGCGTCGAGGCTCGACACCATGCCGCGCGCCGCGTCATCGAGCAGTCGCTCGCGCGGCACTTCGTCGACGTACTCGCGCCGCACCCGCTGCAAAATTTCGGTGAGCCGTTGCTGATCTTGTGCCGTGAGTCCCGACGGCGCCGCGGGCGCCGGCGCAGCCGCACGCGATGGCGCGGCGACGCTCGCGACCTTCGCGGCGGGGGCAGGCGGCGTAGCGTTCAGCCACGCGACGGCCGCACCCGCGCCGAGCGCGATGCCGATCACGAGCGTGAGCGTGTGACGTAGGCCTTGCGTCATGACTGCGACATTTTATGACGATTCATCTTCAAGGCGCGTTGTTGCGGAACCAGATCGCCGGATCGACCGGTCGCGCGCCCTTGCGGATCTCGAAATAGAGCGCCGGCTCGCCGCGACCGCCCGTATCACCCACCGAAGCGACGGTGTCCCCGGCAGCGACGCGATCGCCCACGGCACGATACAGATTCTCGTTGTGACCATAGAGGCTGAGGTAACCGTCGCCGTGGTCGATGATGAGCAAGCGTCCGAGGCCGGCGAGCCAATCGGCATAGACCACCCGCCCCGGATGGATCGCTTTGACCGGCGAACCGCGCTCGGCTTCGATCAGCACGCCGTCCCATTTCACCGTGCCCGCCCGCGCCTCGCCGAAACGCGCCACCAGCTTTCCTTTGACCGGCCACGGCAGTTTGCCGCGCACCGTATCGAGCGGACTCCTGGATTTTTCGGTCGGAAATTTTTGGGCCGCTTTGCGCAACTCGCGCAGCAGTTTTTCGAGCGCGGCCTGTTCGCGTTGCAGACGCTGCAACGCCGCAGCGCGATTGCGCGCTTCGACGTTCAGTTGCGCGAGCACCTGCCCGCGTTCGAGACGCGCTTGGTCGAGCCGACTGACTTCGGCCTTGCGTTCGGCTTCAAGCCGCACGAGCCGCTCCTGCTCGGTCTCGAGTTGCGCATCGAGATCGGCGATGTCCTGCAAATGCCCCTGGATGACGGCGATCTGCGCGGCGCGCGCGCGACCGAAGTAGCCGTAATAGGAGAGCATCCGACCGGCTTCGGCCGGGTCGCGCTGGTTCAAAAACATTTCGATCGGTTCACGCTTACCGATCATGTAGGCGGCGCGCAATTGCGCCGCGAGGGTCGTGCGCTCGGATGCGAGCGCGCGTTCACGCTCGGCGCGCTGCCGCGCGAGCATGGCGCGGCGCCGTTCGCGCTCTTCGCGCTCGCCCCGCACCCGATCGAGTTGGTTGCGCGCGGCGCCCGCCGAACGCTCCGCTTCACGCAGGCTGCGGGCGAGTCGGTCGCGTTCTGCCGCATCTTGAGAGACCTGCGCACGTACCCGCTCGATTTCGGCACGCAACTGCTTCAGTTGGGCCTCGGTGCGCGTCGCATCTTGCGCCATGAGACTGCCCGAAGCGGCCGATAAGCCTGCGAGCAGCAAAAAAATGAGGCCTTTGCGCAACATGTGCCGAAATTGTAACCGCTGCTGACGATATAATCGCGTCATGGATAAACTGCCCGAATACGTCGCAAACCACCCGTGGCTGGTCGCCATCGCCGTGGCGGCATTGCTGATCGTGATCGTCTACGAAGTGATCGCACGCCGTGACGACTTCGCTTCGATCTCTTCGCAGGAACTCGTGCGGCTGCAAAATGCCGGCGGGTTGGTGTTGGACTTGCGCGATACGGAATCGTTCGCCGCGGGTCACATCGGCGGCGCGCGTCACATGGACTCCGCCGACATCCTCCGCGCCGCCGAAAAACTGCCGAAGCACAAAGAGAAGCCGGTGATCGTGTACTGCAAATCCGGCACGACGGGTGCCTCGGCGGTGCGTGTCCTCGCGTCACAAGGTTTCACTCAAGCGTTCAATTTGCGCGGCGGGCTCGCCGCCTGGAGCGCCGAAGGCATGCCGCTCACCCAGGAAGAAAAGGGCTGATCGTGAGCGCGAACGTCGTCATGTACGCGACCTCCTGGTGCCCGTATTGCGAACGGGCCCGGCAATTGTTCGCGCGCAAGCAGATCGCCTGCACCGAGATCGACATCGACAAAGATCCTGCCCTGCGCGAACAGATGATGACGCGCAGCGGGCGGCGTACCGTACCCCAGATTTTCGTCGGCGACGTGCACGTCGGCGGTTGCGACGATTTGCACGCACTCGAGGCCCAGGGCGGTCTCGATCCTTTGCTCACCCGATAGAGGCTCATCATGTCCGAACCTACCGGCGCCGACGGCGCAGCACCGACCATCGATCCGAACGCACCCGAGTTTTCGTTGCAGTCTGTGTACCTCAAAGACGTCTCCTTCGAAGCGCCGCGCGGTCCGCGACTCGACAGCGAGTGGAATCCGCAGGTCTCCCTCGAACTCAACACCGGTGCCGAGCAAGTCGGCGAAAATCTGCACGAAGTCGTGCTGACCATCAGCCTCACCGTCAAAAACGGCGAACAGACTGCATTTCTCGTCGAAGTGAAACAGGCCGGTCTGTTCGGCGTGCGCAATCTGCCCGAAGAAGACTATCGCCGCGCGGTGGCGAGCCTCGCGCCCGGCGTGTTGTTCCCCTACGCGCGCTCGGTGATCGCGAGCCTCGTGACGCAAGGCGGTTTCCCGCAGATGTTGCTGCCGCCGATGAACTTCGAAGCGATGTATCTGCAATCGATGCTGCAAGCGCAGCAGCAAGCCACCCTCAACAGCTGACCGAACGAGCGGCCCTCATTGAGCACCGCGCCCGTCACCACCTCGCCCATCGCCGTGCTCGGCGCGGGCTCCTGGGGCACGGCGCTCGCCATCCAGTTTGCGCGCGCCGGGCGCACGACGCGTCTGTGGAGTCGGGACCGTCAGCAAAGCGTCGCGATGGCGCAGACACGCCGCAACGACCGTTATCTGCCCGAGGCGGCGTTTCCCGCGGGACTGACCGTCGCCGCGGATCTGCCCGTCGCGCTCGATGGTGCGGCAGACGTACTCATCGCCGTGCCGAGTCACGGTTTGCGCGCGCTGCTGCGCGAGATCGCGCCGCTGTTGCGCGCCGAGACGCGTCTGGCCTGGGCGACCAAAGGTTTCGAACTCGACACCGGCTTGCTGCCTCACCAAGTCGCCGCCGAAGTGCTCGGCACCGCAAGACCGCAAGCCGTGCTCTCCGGTCCGACTTTTGCGCGCGAGGTCGGCGCGGGTCTGCCCACGGCGATGACGGTGGCTTCGGCCGATGCCGGTTACGCCGCAACGCTCGCACAAAGTCTGTCGTCCGAAAAATTCCGCGCCTATACCTCGACCGACATCGTCGGCGTGGAAGTCGGTGGCGCGGTCAAGAACGTGCTCGCCGTCGGCGCGGGACTCACCGACGGTCTCGGCTTCGGCGCCAACACGCGCGTCGCGCTCATCACGCGCGGCCTGCTCGAAATGACCCGCCTCGGCGAAAAACTCGGTGCACGCCGCGAAACCTTCATGGGGCTCGCCGGTCTCGGCGATCTGGTGCTCACCTGCACCGACGATCAATCGCGCAATCGTCGCTTCGGATTGTTGCTCGCGGCAGGGCGCAGCGTGCCGCAAGCGCTCGCGGACATCGGTCAGGTGGTCGAAGGTTATCTCGCGGCCGCGGCCGTGCATCGCGTGGCGAGCAGGCTCGGCGTCGAAATGCCGATCTGCGAAGGCATCCATCGCACCTTGTACGAAGGTGCGCCGCCGCGTGAAGTCGTGCGTGATTTGATGGGGCGACCGATCCGCCCCGAGTTCGACTGACTCAGCCGTAGCCGTTCTGGCGCCACGCCTCGTAGAGTACGAGGCTCACCGAGTTCGACAAATTGAGACTGCGATTGCCGGCGCGCATCGGGATGCTCGCGATCGCCTGCGGTGCGAACTGCGCGAGAATCTCGGGCGGCAGACCGCGCCCCTCCGAACCGAACAGCAAGACGTCACCCGGCCGATACGCGATCTGATCGTAACGTCGATCACCGCCGGTTTCGATCGCGTACCACGCCGCCTGCGGCACCTGCTGCGCGAGCGCCGCCCGACAGGCCGCGAAATCGTCGTGCACGTGTACCGCGGCCATCCAGCGATAGTCGAGTCCCGCCCGCCGCAACGAGCGCCGGTCGAGATCGAAGCCGATCGGTTTCACCAGATGCAAGGTCGCACCGGTGTTGGCGGACAGGCGGATCACGTTGCCGGTATTCGGCGGAATCTCGGGTTCAAAGAGCACGAGGTGAAACATGGGCGAGATCATAGCCTGTGCGATAATCGCGCCATGGTCGATGCCCAGCCCGCCACCGATCCCTCGCTGCAATTTCGCTTCCTCGGGATGGCGTTCGCCTCGCCCATCGTGTTGCTGTCGGGCTGCGTCGGTTTCGGCGAGGAATACACCCGCATCGAAGGTTTCTCGAATCGCGATACCGGTGCCGTCGTGCTCAAAGGCACGACGCTCGATCCGCGGCTCGGCAATCCGCCGCACCGCGTCTACGAAACGCCCATGGGCATGCTCAACGCCATCGGCCTGCAGAATCCCGGAACCGACAACGTGGTGCGCGACATCCTGCCCGCACTCGATTTCGACGAAACGCGCTTCATCGCCAACGTCTCCGGTTCGACCATCGAAGAATATGCCGAAGTCACGCGCCGCTTCGACGACTCGCCGATCGACGCGATCGAAATCAACATTTCCTGCCCGAACGTCAAAGAGGGCGGCGTCGCCTTCGGCAACTACCCCGAGATGTCGGCGCGCGTCGTCGCCGCCTGCCGCGCGGTCACCAAAAAACCGCTGATCACCAAGCTATCGCCGAATCAAACCGACATCAAAGAAAACGCCCGCTTGTGCATCGAAGCAGGCAGTGACGGTCTCGCCGTGATCAACACGGTGATGGGCATGGCGATCGACGTCAAATCCCGCAAGCCCGTGATCGGCAACGTGCAGGGCGGTCTGTCGGGGCCGGCGATCAAGCCGATTGCGCTGCTCAAAGTGCACCAGGTCTACGACGTCGCCAAAAAACACGGCGTGCCCATCATCGGGCAGGGCGGCATCGTCAACGCGACGGACGCACTCGAGTTCATCATCGCCGGCGCGAGCGCCGTGGGCGTCGGGACGTCGCTGTTCTACGACCCGATGAGTTGCAAGAAGATCAACGCCGGCATCGCCGATTATCTGCGGCACAACGGTTACGGCAACGTCACCGAACTCGTCGGCAGCCTGACGATCCCGCCGCGCTGAACGCGGCTCAGGGCGCGGCGTTGCGCACGATCAGGGTGCGCGTCGGATACGCGAATTCGATCCCTTGTGCGGCAAACGTCGCATGGATGCCGCGCAGCACGAGGTCGTTGACGCGGTTGTATTTGAGCCTCACGTCGTTCGGATCCGGCACGAAATACACCAGCTCGAACTGCAGGGCCGAGTCGCCGTAGGTTTTCAGATAACAGTATTCGAAGCGCGTACCGTCGACCGCGTGAACCGCGCGCTCGACGAGACTCGATACGGTGGCGAGCTTGTCCGGCGAGGTTTCGTAGGCGATCCCGATCGTCATCAGAGTACGCCGCTCGGACATGCGGCCGAGGTTGTGTACGCGACTTTTGAGCATGTCCGCATTCGAGATGATGATCTGCTCACCCGACACGCTGCGAATGCGCGTGCTGCGTATGCTGATGAATTCGACCGCACCTTCGATGTCGTCGACGCGCAGCCAGTCGCCGACTTCGTAGGGACGATCGAGCGTGATCGACAGCGAACCGAGCACGTCGCCGAGTATGGTCTGCACGGCCAGCGCGACCGCGATGCCGCCGACGCCGAGACCCGCGACCAGCGCGGTGATGTTGACGCCGAGGTTGTCGAGCGCGAGCAGTATCGCCGTCGAAAACAGCAGCAGGCGGGCGACGAACATCAAGATGTTGAGCGAGCCTTCGGAACGCGCTTCGCCGCTCGCCACGGCGCGCTCCTGACGTTGTCGCAAGGCGAAGCCGACGGCAGTCGTGCCCCACAGCGCCGCCTGCAGCCACACCACCAACACGAGCACGGTGGTGGAGACGCGATCGATCTTCGGCGGCAGCTGCAGGAAACGTTCGGCGGCGTAGATGGCGAGTGCGATGAGGAAAAATCGGCTCGTCTGCCGGATCAGCAGCAGCGTCAGTTCAGCCCAAGGCGCGAGCCCGCCGGTGGCGAGCGCGGCGCCGCGCGCGACCACGTAACGTCGCAACACAGGCAGTACGGTGAACACCACCGCGAACGCGACGGCTGCGAGCAGCCAGTCGGCGACGGGATTGCCAAAGTAAATGCGCGCGAGTAGTTCGTTCATCCGGCCGGCAACGCATCCTCGGCGTCGCTGGCTTCGGCATCCGACATGCCGAGTTCTTTGAGCTTGCGCGTCAAGGTGTTGCGTCCCCAGCCTAGCAGTTTGGCGGCTTCCTGACGATGACCGGCCGTGTGCTTGAGTGCGATGCGTATCAAAGTGCGCTCGAATTCCGGCATCGCGGTGTCGAGCAGAGGCGGCGCATCGGCGCGTTGCGATTCGGATTCGGCCCAGCGCGCCAGCCGCTCGCTCCAGGCGTCATCATTCGTCGCCGCTTTCGCACCCACGATTTCCGCCGGCAGATCTTCGGCGTGTATCTCGCTGCCCGGCGCGAGTACCGACATGCGACGGCAAAGATTCACGAGTTCGCGCACGTTGCCCGGCCACGAATACGCTTCGAGGATGGCGCGCGCGTCGGCCGCCATCGCTTTGGGTTCGACGCCGAGTTCGTTCGCCGCGACGCGCAAATAATGATCGAGCAAGTCACCGACGTCCTCGCGACGGGCGCGCAGCGGCGGCAATTCGATGCGGATCACGTTGAGGCGATGGAACAGATCTTCGCGGAAGATGCCGCGCGCGACGCGGTCTTCCAGATCCTGATGCGTGGCAGCGACCACGCGCACGTCCACCCGCACGGGCACCTGGCCGCCGACGCGATAGAACTCGCCCTCGGCGAGCACGCGCAGCAAGCGCGTTTGCAGCGCCGTCGGCATGTCTCCGATTTCGTCCAGGAATAGAGTGCCGCCGTCGGCTTGTTCGAAACGTCCGCGGCGCAAGGCGTCGGCGCCGGTGAAGGCGCCTTTCTCGTGACCGAACAATTCGGATTCGAGCAACTCGGACGGGATGGCCGACGTATTGAGCGCGACGAAAGGTTTGCTCGCGCGCGGACTGTGCTCGTGCAAGGCGCGTGCGACCAATTCTTTGCCCGTGCCCGATTCGCCGGTGATGAGCACCGTGACGCTCGAGCGGGCGAGTCGACCGATCGCGCGAAAGACCTGCTGCATCGCCGGCGCACGACCGAGCAGCTCGGGCACACCTTCGAGCGCGGGCGTCGCCTGCGCGCCTTCGGTACCTTGCGCGGCGCGGCGCACGAGATCGACCACCTGGTCGATGTCGAAGGGCTTGGGCAGATATTCGAACGCGCCACCTTCATAGGCCGACACGGCATTGCCGAGATCGGACTGCGCGGTCATCACGATCACCGGCAAGCGCGGCCGCGTCGCGCGGATCTTGCGCAGCAATTCGAGGCCGGATTGTCCGGGCATGCGGATGTCGGTGAGCAGCACGTCCGGCGTTTCACCGCGCAAGGCCTCGAGTGCGGTCTCCGCAGATTCGAAACTGCGCGGCACGAGACCGCCACCCTGCAGCGCGCGCTCGAGCACCCAGCGAATCGACGCATCGTCGTCGACGATCCAGACTTGCAAGCGCATCTTGCTCATAGCGGCAGCAACACGGAGAACACCGTGTTGCCCGGTTCGCTCGCGTATTCGATCGCACCGCCGTTGCGATGGATCATCTCCTGCGCGACGGCGAGGCCGAGACCCGTGCCGTTCGGACGCGCCGTCACGAGCGGCAGGAACAAACTGCCGCGAATTTCTTCGGGCACGCCGGGACCGTCGTCGATGACGTCGATGCGCACCGCGAGCCGCTCGCGTCGTGCACCGATGTGCGAATTGGTCACGGCCCGCGTACGCAACACGATGCGACCCGCATCACCCACGGCCTGCAAGGCGTTGCGCGCGAGATTGAGCAGCGCTTGCACGAGTTGATTGCGGTCGAAGCAACCTTCGGGAACGCTGGGGTCGTAATCGCGCTCGACGCGGACGCCGGCTTTTGCTTCGGCGGTGAGCAGACGGAACACGTGCTCGCAGACTTCATGCACGTTGAGCAACTGTTTTTGCGGTGGACGCGCCGAACCCGACATGTTGTCGACGAGGGCCGTGAGGCGATCGGCTTCGGCGATGATGATCCGGGTGTATTCGCGTTGCGCGCGCTCGGGCAGTTCGCGTTCGAGCAACTGCGCCGCTCCGCGCAGTCCGCCGATGGGATTTTTGATTTCATGCGCGAGTTGACGCGTCATCAAACGACTGCCGTCGAGGCGCGCACGCAGTTCGGAGTCGCGGTTGAGGCGGCGACGCTGCGTGGCGTCGTTGAACTCGAGCAGCAAATCGCGACCGGCGACCGCACCGTCGAGCGGCGTCACGGTGACGTCGAAGACTCGCGCATCGCGCGGCGCGGCGACGGTACGCACGATCACCTCGCGTTCGGCGATCACTTCAGCGTGTTCGGAGGCGCGGCGCAACATCGCCGGCAGACCGTTCGCATCGGCGAACCAGTCGATGAAAGGCTTGCCATGAGCCTTGTTCAGACTCATGGCAAGCAGACCTTGGGCAGCGACGTTGGCGTGGATCACGTTGAAATGTCCGTCGAGCAACACGACCCCGGTGGTGAGTGCATCCAGCAGCTCCGCATGGTCGAGTCGCCCGGCGGCCACGCCCAGACCGTCAGAGGCTGTAGTACATGTCGAGCTCGACCGGATGGGTGGTCATGCGGAACCGCGTGACTTCCTGCATCTTCAGATTGATGTAGGCGTCGAGCAGGTCGTTGGTGAACACGCCGCCGCGGGTGAGGAACTCGCGGTCCTTGTCGAGGTGCTCGAGCGCCATGTCGAGCGAATGGCACACCGTCGGGATGTGCTTCGCTTCTTCGGGCTCGAGATCGTACAAATCTTTGTCCGCCGGGTCGCCCGGGTGGATCTTGTTCTGGATGCCGTCGAGGCCGGCCATCATCATCGCCGCGAATGCGAAGTACGGATTCGCGGACGAATCCGGGAAGCGCACTTCGATGCGACGCGCCTTCGGGTTCGACACCCAGGGGATGCGGATCGAGGCCGAACGGTTGCGTGCCGAATAGGCGAGCATCACCGGCGCTTCGAAGCCGGGCACCAGACGCTTGTAACTGTTGGTGCCGGCGTTGGTGAGCGCGTTGAGCGCCTTGGCATGCTTGATGATGCCGCCGATGTAGTAGAGGGCGAGGTCGGACAGACCGCCGTACTTGTCACCGGCGAACAGCGCTTTGCCGTCCTTTTGCAGCGATTGGTGCACGTGCATGCCCGAACCGTTGTCGCCGACCAGCGGTTTCGGCATGAAGGTCGCAGTCTTGCCGAAGCCGTGCGCGACGTTCTGCACCACGTACTTCAGAATTTGAACCTGGTCGGCCTTCTTGATGAGACCGCCGGCACCGACGCCGATTTCGCACTGGCCGCCGGTGGCGACTTCGTGGTGATGCACTTCGACCACGAGACCCATTTCTTCGAGTGCCGAGCACATCGCGCTGCGGATGTCCTGGAACGCATCGACCGGCGGCACGGGGAAGTAGCCACCTTTGAGGCCCGGACGATGGCCCATGTTGCCGCCTTCATAGGCAGTGTTGCTGTTCCACGAGCCCTGCACGGAGTCGATTTCGTACGTGCTGCCATTGATCTTCGAATTCCAGCGCACGCTGTCGAAGATGAAGAATTCGTTTTCGGGTCCGAAGGTCGCGCCGTCGGCGATGCCGGTGCTCTTCAAATAAGCTTCGGCACGCTTGCCGAGCGAACGCGGGTCGCGCTCGTAGCCCTGCATGGTGGCCGGCTCGATGATGTCGCAACGGATGTTCACCGTCGCCTCGGCGAAGAACGGATCGACCACCGCGGTCGAGGCATCGGGCATCAGGATCATGTCCGACTCGTTGATGCCCTTCCAACCGGCGATCGACGAACCGTCGAACATCTTGCCGTCGCGGAACAGCCCCTCGTCGACGACCGACGCAGGCACGCTGACATGCTGTTCTTTGCCGCGCGTGTCGGTGAACCGCAGGTCAGCCCATTTGATTTCTTTGTCTTTGATCAGCTTGATGACGTCACTGGCGCTCATGTTCGCTCCGTCTGAAGTCCGGTTGGGTTGAATTCGGGCGTTATTATGATGCACGCGCCGTGCCAGTGCAAAAAAGGCGGAAATTCAGTCGGTTGGCACGATCGATGGCCGGCTCGGTTGTCTATATTGCACTAAAAAAATGCAATGACATATAGATTGCACCAAATCAGAGCATGGCTTCGAAAGGTGCCCACCTCAAGAGGCCGGCGATCGCCCGTTGGCTCCAGCTCGTGCCGGGTTCCACTTCATGCACCTGCGTGGCCCCCTCGACCTGCCATCGCAAACGACCGCGCGCATCGAGCGTGACCCGATAGGCGGCGCGCGGCACGTACTCGTCGAAGGCCGCCGACAGCGTCGCCGCGAGCGGCGAGTGCAACAGCAAGCCGAGCTCGGTGTTGAAGAAGGCCGAGCGCCAGTCGAAGTTGAACGAGCCGATGCACAAGCGATCGCCGTCGACCGCGAATACTTTGGCGTGCAGGCTGGCGTGCGAGCCCGCACGCACGCCGGCGCGCGGCTGCAGCGCGCCGAGCGCCGCTCGCCGCAATTCGAACAGTTGCACGCCGCCTTCGAGCAACGCGCGTCGATAGCGTGCATAGGCGGCGTGTACGGCGACCACGTCGGTCGATTCGAGTGCGTTGGTCAGCACGCGCACGCGCACGCCGCGTGCCACGTGATCGAGCAACAGCTGCGTGCCCGCGCGGCCGGGCACGAAATAGGGCGAGACGATGGTCAGATCGCGGCGCACCTCGCCGTCGAACGCGCGTTGCAATTTGTCGAGCAGATAGTCGCGGCGTGCCGCCCGACCGAATACTTTGGCCGGCGGATCGACGACCAATTTGGCCGCTGCCCATTGGAAGCCCGATTCCGCGACGAAATGCGACAACGGGTTGCGACGCAGAGCGGCGAGATAATCGGCCGCTTCGCGCCCGCGCGCGGCTGCGAGTTCGCGCGCGAACGAGACGTTGCGCCAGGCCTGCCCGCGCCAATGCAGCAACCGTTGCGCGCGGATGCTCGCGGCGCTGCGCCAATAGGCTTCGAAGGCTTGCGAAACTTCGGTCGCGGCCGGCCCGATGGCCAGCACGTCGAGATCGACGAAGCCGAGCGTGCGCGTGGCCGCGAAGTATTCGTCGCCGATGTTGCGACCGCCGACCACGGTGAGCAGGCCGTCGGCGGTCAAAGATTTGTTGTGCATGCGCCGATTGAGACGCGTGAAATCGGTCAGCAAACCGAAGCTGCGCAAGATGCGGCGCGAGAACGGATTGAACAATCGCACTTCGATGGTCGGATGCGCATCGAGTTCGGCGAGCACCCGATCGAGCCCCGAGGTGTGGTGATCGTCGAGCAGCACGCGTACCCGCACGCCGCGGGCGGCGGCGGCCACGAGCGCATCGAGCAACACCCGCCCGGTGAGATCGTCGCGCCAGATGTAGTACTGCGCATCGATCGTACGCTCGGCGGCCTCGATGAGCGCGAGCCGCGCGGCGAACGCGTCTTCACCGCTCAACAGCGGACGGACACCGGTGAGACCGGGGTGCGCAGCGAGCAGTGGTGCCAGCATCCGATCCATGTGCGCGACTCTACGTGGTCGCGGCGCTCAGCCGCTATACTGTGCGACCGCAATTTTTCGCTGTGGACGCCGCCCAAAGTCATGCCGCGCACGTTTCAAGAGCTGATCTTCGCCCTGCAGAAATACTGGTCCGATCAGGGCTGCGTCATCCTGCAGCCCTACGACATGGAAATGGGTGCCGGCACCTTCCACACCGCGACCTTCCTGCGTTCGATCGGCCCCGAACCCTGGAGCGCCGCATACGTACAACCGTCGCGCCGTCCCACCGACGGGCGCTACGGCGACAACCCGTTTCGTCTGCAGCGGTATTACCAATTCCAGGTGGTGATCAAGCCGTCACCGCTCGACATCCTCGACCGCTACGTCGGCTCGCTGAAAATGCTCGGCTTCGATCCGCTCACCCACGACATCCGCTTCGTCGAGGACAACTGGGAATCGCCGACGCTCGGCGCCTGGGGTCTCGGTTGGGAGGTGTGGCTCAACGGCATGGAAGTGACGCAGTTCACCTACTTCCAGCAAGTCGGCGGACTCGACTGCCGCCCCGTCACCGGCGAGATCACCTACGGTCTCGAGCGTTTGGCGATGTACTTGCAGGGCGTCGACAGCGTGTTCGACATCGTGTGGACCGACGGTCCGCGCGGCAAAGTGACCTACCGCGACGTTTATCACCAGAACGAAGTCGAGCAATCGGCGTACAACTTCGAACATGCCGACACGGCGGTGCTGTTGCGGCATTTCGATGAATACGAAGCGGCGTGCACGCGATTGCTCGAAGCCAAGCTCGCCTTGCCCGCCTACGAACAGGTGTTGAAGGCGTCGCACACCTTCAATTTGCTCGATGCGCGTCGTGCCATTTCGGTGACCGAGCGACAAAGATTCATCCTGCGCGTGCGCACGCTCGCGCGCGGCGTCGCGCAAGCCTATTACGAATCGCGCGAAGCTCTCGGCTTTCCGATGGTCGCCGCCCACAAGGGTGCCGCATGAGTACGCGCGACTTTCTGTTCGAACTCGGCACCGAAGAATTGCCGCCGCTCGCGTTGCCCGAACTCGAGCGTTCGCTCGCCGCAAGCATTCGTGCGGGACTCGAAGCCGCCGGCCTGCCGCACGGCGCGCTGCACGCATATGCCGCGCCCCGCCGTCTTGCCGTGCTGGTGCGCGAGCTCGTCGACACGCAGCCCGAGCAACGCATCAAGCGCCGCGGTCCACCGGTCAACGCCGCCTTCGACAAACAAGGCGCACCGACGCGAGCCGCGACGGCATTCGCAGACAGTTGCGGCGTCGCGCTCGACGCGCTCGGCCGCATCACCGAAGGCAAAGGCGAATTTCTGTACTTCGAAGGCAGCAAACCCGGCGCGAGCACGGCATCGCTGTTGCCCGGCATCGTGCAAGCGGCGCTCGATGCGCTGCCCATCCCGAAGCGCATGCGCTGGGGCGCGAGCGACGCCGAATTCGTGCGTCCCGTGCATTGGCTCACGCTGCGCTTCGGTGACGACGTCGTCGCGGCGCGGCTGCTCGACACCGACGCCGGCGCGAACACGCGCGGCCATCGCTTCCATGCGCCGCAAGAACTGGCGCTGCGCTCGCCTTCGGCCTACGCCGACACGCTGCGCGAGCACGGCTACGTCATCGCCGATTTCGCCGAGCGTCGCGAGCGCATACGCACGCAAATCACCGCCTGCGCCACCCGACTCGGCGGGCGCGTGGTGCAAGACGACGCCTTGCTCGACGAAGTGACTGCGCTCGTGGAGTGGCCGATCGCGGTCGAGGGCCGATTCGAAGATCGCTTTCTCGCCTTGCCGCGCGAAGTGCTGATCTCGACGCTGCAAGAACATCAACGCTATTTTCCCGTCGAAGATGCACACGGCGCACTCACGCCGTGGTTCATCACCATCAGCAACATCGACAGCCGCGAACCGCAACGCGTCCGCGAGGGCAACGAACGCGTCGTGCGACCGCGGTTGTCCGACGCCGCGTTCTTCCACGCGCAGGATCGCAAGCAGGCGCTGCATGCGTGGCGCGCGGGTCTCGACCGCGTCACCTTCCAAACCAAGCTCGGCTCGATCGGCGACAAGGTGCGTCGCGTGCAAGACCTCGCGACCCACATCGCCACTGCGCTCGGCGGCGACGGTGCGCGCGCCGCACGTGCGGCCGAATTGTGCAAATGCGATTTGCTGTCGGCGATGGTCGGCGAGTTCCCGGAGCTGCAAGGCATCATGGGGGCTTACTACGCCGCTGCCGACGGTGAAGATGCCGAAGTGGCCGCCGCGGTACGCGAACATTACCTGCCGCGCGGTGCGGGTGATGCGTTGCCGACGACGCGCACGGGCAGCATCGTCGCGCTCGCCGACAAACTCGACACGCTCGCCGGCATTTTCGCCACCGG
>Ga0075471_10000425_pt1 | contig 25134 bp, 23 predicted proteins | sample DEB19_08_DNA_2_FD_74787 | JGI IMG/M metagenome (GOLD analysis project Ga0075471, IMG submission 74787) | Aqueous microbial communities from the Delaware River and Bay under freshwater to marine salinity gradient to study organic matter... | ecosystem: Environmental > Aquatic > Marine > Coastal ...
AGAAAGGCCGCCGCCCCGGCCCCGCACGCCGCTCCCCAACCGCGCCGCGCGGGGCCGGCGCACAGAGCCAAAGCGGCGAACGCGACGAGCAGCGGATACCACCATCCGGGCACCACGAAGAACCTGCCCTGCCGCAAGGCCTGCCAAGATTGGGCCCACAACTCGGCCGGGGTGAGCGCCGTCCCGCCGGACGCCAACCGCGCGACGTCGGGCGTGGCGCGGCACAGGACGACGACGCAACCGCGGAACGGTGATGATCCGCCCTCGCGTTCGAATTTTTCCGCCGCGACGAGAAATTCGTTCATCGTCATGATGCGCGCGGCGTCCTGCGCGAAAAACGAGACCGCGCCTTCGCTGTCCAGGGGCACGAAGCGCCCCCGCCCTTCGACCCGACCCGGCGTGGCTTTTATCCCCGAGGGACGCATCCCCTGCCCCGCGGCCCAGGCCAAGGCGAGAAACGAAGGCACGGGCCGGTCGGAATTGCGCGCCACGAACGGAATGCGACGCGGGCCCGCCGATCCGGTGGGCGGCGTAAAAAATCCGCGGCCGAAACGGGCGGAGGACGGACCGACCAACCCGGCCAGCTCGGGCCAACGCCGGTCGAACAATCCATCACAGGGCGTCCACCCGATGTCGGGAGGGCTCGACACATCGAAGCCACCGAACAAGAGCATGCGTCCTGCCGCTTCAAGCATGCGTGAAGGATTGCCGGAAAGCCCCTCCACCCCGGCGGCCGCCGCGCCGAGCTTCGCCGCCGCGCGGGCGAAGAGAGCACCGTCGAGCAAAGCCAAGCGTTCGGCCCCGGCCAAGGCGGAAGATTCTTCATCATAAAGAACGACGACCAGCGGCGGCAGGGCGGCCGCCGTTCCGGTGTTGGCGCCGAGCCAACCGGCGAAGCGCCGCTCGACCGGATCGAATGTGCCCCGCGCGAACTCGCGATGGAGCCAGAGCGAGAGAACAACAAGCACTCCGGCGGCGACAAAGAAGGTTGTCTTCTTCATTTTAACGCCTCCCCTGCCACGCGCTGGTAATGGGCGAGCAGCGCATCCAAATAGGCCCGCGCCGTGAAACGTTCGCGCCACACTTCGCGGGCTTTCAGGCCGAATTCGCGCAGCTTGGGCCGGTCGTCGATCAGTTCCCGCACCGCAGCACGGAAACCCGCCCGATCGCCAAAGTCGACACAAAGACCCGTTTCGCCGTGGAGCAGCCATTGACGGATTCCCTCGGTCTCGAAAGCCACGACGGGTTTGCCATGGGCCATGGCGGCAAGGCCGTCGAGTCCGAGCGGCTCGTTCCAGAGCACAGGCATGACGACGAGAGTCGATTCGCGGTAAAGAAAGGACCACTGCTCCGGCGTGGCCTCCCCCACGATGCGAACGCGGCTGCCCAAGCCGCGGCGGCGCACATGGGACTCGAGCACTTCCTTCTCCCGCCCGCCGCCGGCCAACACCAACTGAACGTCGGCCGGAAGTTCGCGCAGCATCCTCACGACCATCCACACTCCCTTGTGGTCGAGCAAGCCCCCGACGTGGAGAATGGTGCGCAGCGAGGAGGAAGGGCCGCTGTCCGCCGCCGGCCAGACCGGCGCATAGAGCGGAAGCCGCACGATTTTTTCCGGCGCGATGCCGTTGGCTTCGAGTTGACGTCCGACCGAATCGCTCATCACCTGCAACCCGTGCAGCGAGCGAAGCCCGGGCAGGCTGCGGTTCACCGCACGGTAGCGCACGAAATTGACCGCCGGGTTGGCCGACCCGCATCCGCGCAACAAATGGGAGACGGCGCAACCGCGCCCGTGCGCGCGATGACACGGCTCCATCGGCCGTTGCAGCGTCATGCGCCGTCCGGAACAATAGAAGTCGTGGTTGTGGACAAAGCGAACAGTGGGACACCGCGCCGCCAACCATCCGTCGAGCAGGGTGTTGCCCACCCCGTGCAATTGGATCACGTCGGGGGCGAAGTCCTCGATGATCGCCTCGAGCCGCAAGGCTTTCTCGTCGCGCGGCAGGAGACGGTAGTCGATGTCGTCGTAAAGGTAGCCCGTGCCGTCGAATTGCCCCCCGGCCCGCGCGTGGACCAGCGCCACCTCGTGGCCGGACGTGCGCAGGCGACGCGCCGTGTCGATGGCCAGGCGGTTCATCCCGCCGCCGAGAGGCAAAGCGGAGCGGTTGAAAAAAAGAATGCGCATCGGTCAGCCGGCCGCGAGAAGGCTGCGCGCATGGGCCAGTGCGGAGTCGCTTTCCGTTCCCCCGAGCATGCGGGCCAGCTCGCGTTCGCGTTCGCCGGAAGCGAGCAGGTCGACCGAAGTGGTCGTGCGCTTGCCGTCGTATTTTTTCCCCACGGCGAATTGCCGCGCGGCCGCCGCGGCGACTTGGGGCAGATGCGTGATGCAAAGAATCTGGTGCGATTTGGCGAGCGCGCGCATCTTCCGCCCCACTTTCACCGCGACCTCGCCGCCGACATTGGCGTCGATCTCGTCGAAGACTAGCAAGGGCACGCTGTCCTGCGCGGCGAGCACGGACTTCAACGCGAGCATGACCCGGGAAATCTCGCCGCTCGATGCGATGGCACGGAGCGGCTTGGCCGGCTCACCCGGATTCGGGGCGAACTCGAACTCGGCCAGTTCGGAACCGGATAGTTTGGATTCCGCCAATGTTTCGAGGCGGACGGAAAATCCCGCGCGGAGAAAACCCAGGTCCCGCAATTCCTTGGTCACCGCCTCGGCCAGCTTGGGTGCCGCTTTGTTCCGGGCAGCGGTCAGTTTGCGCGAAAGCTTTTCCGCTTCCTTCGCCGCTGCCGCCTCCTCCAGCGAAAGCCTTTCCAAGCGCTCCCCGCTCGAATCGATTGTCTCGAGATCCTTGGCCGCCTTCTCGCCGCGCGCCACGACATCTTCCAGCGCCGGACCGTATTTGCGCTTGAGCCCTTGGAGAACGTCGGCACGCTTTTCCAATTCCCGCAGCTGCGCGGGGTCGCTTTCGATGCCTTCGGCATAGCGCGAAGCATCGCGCTCGAGCTCCGCCGCCGTTTCGGCCAGCTGCGCAAGCGAGTCGCCGAGAGCTTCGGCCCGCGGGTCGAGCCGGGCCAACTCCCGCGCCGCTTTGACCGCACCGGCCAGCGCCTGCCGCGCGCCCCCTTCGCCATCCGCGCCGAGACAGGCCAGGACTTGCACGCTCAGTTCGCCGAGGCGCTGTCCTTGCCCTGCGGCGCGCAGCCGAGACATCACTTCCTCGTCCTCACCCGGGCGCAAATGCGCGGACGCGATTTCCTGCGCGGTGTGGACTAGCATTTCGCGGCGCGCGGCGGAGTCCTGTTCCGCGGCCCGCAACTCCTCCGCTTCCGCGGCGAGCTTCTGCACACGACGGTGGGCCTCGACGAACAAGGCCGCCGTTTCCTCCGCGCCGGCGAAGGCGTCGAGGACCTTGGTCTGCGCTTCCCGCGAAAAGAGCGACTGGTGGTCATGCGGCCCGTGCAAATCGACCAGCAAATCACCCAGCGCCTTGAGCAAAGCGAGGGTGCAGGGCGAGCCGTTGACGAATTGCCGCCCCGCACCTTCCGCCGGGAGCGCGCGTTTGATGAGCAATTGTCCGTCCGCGCAAGGCTCGGCCCCCTGCGCTTCGAGCAGGGCGTCGATCTCCCGCGGCCTGTCCACGGCGAAGACCGCTTCGACCGTGCAGGATTCGGCGCCGCTGCGGATGAGCGATTTGTCCGCCCGCACCCCGAGAAGCAACTGCAAGGCGCCGATGAGGATGGACTTGCCCGCGCCTGTCTCGCCCGTGATGGCAACCATGCCCGGCCCGGGCTCCCACGCCAGGTCCTCGACCAGCGCGAGATTTTTGATTCGGAGGGATGCCAGCGTTGCGACCACGCGGCACCTTATGCCAAGGTGGCCTTTTCCGTCATGGCCGAACTTGCGATCACGTTTCTCGGCACCGGCACATCCCAGGGCGTCCCTTTCGTGGCCTGCGACTGCCGGGTGTGCCGCTCCGAGGACGAACGCGACCGCCGCCTGCGCTCGTCCATCCTGGTCGAAACCGAGGACACCGTGCTCCTCGTCGATACCACGCCCGATCTGCGCACCCAGGCCCTGCGGCACGGATTGCGCCGCCTTGATGCGGCGGTCTTCACCCACGCGCACACCGACCACGTTGCCGGATTCGACGACCTGAGGCGTTTTTGCGAACTGTCCGACCGGCCCATGCCGGTTTACGCCTCGCCGCACACCATGGCCGACCTCCGGCGCATCTTTTATTACGCCTTCGACGGACAGCACGCTTACCGCAATTACGTCCGGCCGGAGCCCCACGAAATCTCCGGACCATTCACCATCGGGGACATCGAACTGGCGCCGGCCGAGGTTCCGCACGGGAAAATGCTGGTTTACGGATACATTTTCTCGCGCGGAGGCCGCAAACTCGCCGCCTATTTCAGCGATTGCCATCACGTTCCGCCGGCGGTCATCGGGGAAATCTCGGAAATCCCCGTGCTGATCATCGACGCCCTGCGGCACGAGCCGCATCCGAGCCACCTTTCCCTGCGCGAGGCGCTGGAGGTCTCCGCGGCCGCCCGCGCACAGCGAACATGGCTGACCCACATCGGACACGACCTCGGCCACGCCGAGACCGAGACGCTCCTGCCGCCCGGTGTGCGGCTCGCTTATGACGGACTGCGCGTGGAGATCTAGTATCGTCGCCGTGCTCTCGCTCGCGGTTTGCGCGGGCGCGCGCGGCAGCGAGAACGAACGCCCGAGCCGCGAGGCGGCGGCCACGCTCGTCGTCTTCAACACACGCGATCCCGATTCCCGCGCCCTGGCCGACTACTACGCCGAGCGCCGCTACATTCCCTACGAGCAGGTCATCGGCCTCGATTGCCCGACCGAGGAAGAAATCACGCGCGATCAATACACCGACACGATCGAGACGCCGCTGAAAAAGTTGTTCGAACGCAAAGAATGGTGGGAAGTGCGCAAGGGATTCGAGGACCAGACCGAGGTTACCGGCAGCCGCATCCGCTATGTCGCGTTGATGCGCGGCATGCCGCTGAAGATCAAAACGACGATTGCCCCGTCTGCACCCGACCAACCATCACCACCGCGCCCGAACGGCGGTGATCCGATCGGCGGACACGACGAGGCCTCCGTCGACTCCGAGTTGTCCGTGCTCGGCGCTTTCCGCCAGGACCGTTTCGGCATCGTCAACAACCCCTACTACCGGCGCTTCGCGCCCATTCTCGACTCGGCCGTGACGTCCGGACTTCTCCTCGTCTGCCGACTGGATGCACCCTCCGCCGACACGGTGCGGCGCATGATCGACGACAGCCTCGAGGCCGAGCGGCGGGGACTTTTCGGCTGGGCCTACATCGACCGCCGCAGCATTCCGGAGAGCGGATACAAAGAGGGAGACGAATGGCTGCGCAGCGCCGCCGGAGAATGCTGGAATGAAGGAATTCCCGTCATTCTCGACAATGTGCCGCCGATTTTCCCCGCCGGTTTTCCGGTGACCGATGCGGCACTTTATTACGGGTGGTATGAGTGGGGGCTGAGCGGGGGCATTGCCACTTCGGAAAAACCGTTCCGACAGGGCGCGGTTGCCGTGCACATCCAGTCGTTCAGCGCGCGCACCCTGCGTGATCCGAAGGCGCATTGGGTCGCCCCGCTCCTCACCCGCGGCGCCGCCGCCTCCATGGGGAATGTCTACGAACCCTATCTCGACCTCACCTCGCACCTCGACATCTTCAACGAGCGACTGCTGAAAGGTTTCACCCTGGCCGAGAGCGCCTACATGAGCATCAAGGTGCTCTCGTGGATGAACGTCGTGGTGGGAGACCCGCTCTACCGGCCGTTCGCTGCGGCGCAGCGCGGGGCATGGCGGCAGGAACCGCCCGAAGACGCCGGTCCGTGGATCGAATTGCAAAAAGAACTCCGTAAAGGCGCGCGCAGCGGCTTGGCCCAGATTCTTTACCTCTCGAAAATGGCCCGCGAATCCCGTTCCGGGCTCAACTACGAGGCGCTGGGCATGCTGCAAAGTTTTTACGAGGAGCCGCGCGAGGCGCTTGAATCCCTCGAGGCCGCGGGCGCGATTTACAAAAATCCGGCCGAGACTTTCCGCACCATCGTCGAGCGCCTGCGCATCCTCCAGTCGATCGGTGACAAAACGGCGGCCCTCAAATTGATCGAACGCACCCTGCAGCGCACGCAACCGCCCGACCGCGCCAAGCTGCTCGAGGATATCCGGAACGAGATCGCCCCGCCACCTCCGCCCCCTTCGGCCACGCCGAAGAAACCAGGATCCCCGTAAAGGCCGGCGCTCCTCGTCTGAACTCTCAAATCTAAAATTTCCGATTTCCTCCATGACATCTCTTCGCCGCGCCTACGAACAGGCCATGCACGACCCCGCGGGCCGCGTGGCCGAACAGCCCCCGGCGCCGGAAAACGAGTTGGCTTGGCAGGCACGCTGGTTTTCCGGGGCCTGCGGACGGGAATTCACCGCGGCCTCGGGAGCCAAGGTGCGAGTCGCCGACTTTGGACAATGGAATCGCGAAGCGGGACCGGATTTTGTCCGGGCCTCCGTTCGCATCGACGGCAATGAACACCGCGGATCGATCGAGGTCGACCTCGCGGCATCCGGATGGGAGCAGCACGGCCACGCGACCAACCCGGCCTACGAGGATGTCGTTCTTCATGTGGTGGTCAATCGGCCGGCACGGCGGCACTTCTCGCGCACCGCATCGAACCGCGAGGTCGTCCAAATCTGTCTTGCCGATCATGAAGCCACCGAAGCGGAATGGAGCGGCTTTGCCGCGGCGCGTCCGGGGCGGTGCTCCGCACCTTTGGGCGAGATCCCGTCCGGTCACCTCGAGGAATTGCTGGTCACGGCCGCGCGACGCCGGCTCGAGCGCAAAGGCGAGCTCCTCCGCTCCATGATCGAGGCGCGCGGAGCGGATGCCGCTCTCTTCGAGGCCACCGCCGTCGCCCTTGGTTACAAAAACAACAAACTGCCTTTTCAATTGCTCGCCCAACGCGTTCCTCTAGCCGATGCCGCTTCGGCGCGCGGCGAAGCGCTCCTCTTCGGGGTCGCCGGATTTCTCGAAAAGCCCGAGCCGCCGGCCGGCGCGGCGCGCACCGAAGTCGCCGAACTCTGGTCGAGTTGGTGGAAACTCCGCGCCGCCCGCAGCAATTCCATCCTTCCCCGCCGCGCGTGGAACCTCGCCGGGGTGCGGCCGCAGAACCATCCGCTGCGGCGCATCGCCGCCCTCGCCGCAATGGCAAACCGCTGGAAGTCCGTGCGATCGGCCCTGGTAGCCGGGGATCTCCCGCGCTTGCAAAATGTCCTCGGACCTCTCGAGCACCCGTTCTGGTCTTATCACACGACCTGGATCAGTCCGCGACGCAGGACAACCCTGGCCCTCATCGGACCGGACCGCATCCGCGAGATCCACGCGAACATCGCCCTGCCCCTCGCGCTGGTCGGCGGCACGGAACCCGCATGGATGGATCTTCCCGCCGGGCCGTTCAACACTTCGCTCCGTGTCGTTTCGGCGCGGCTGTTCGGGGGAACGCTGCCTCGCAACTTGCCGCGGAAACTTTTCGTCCATCAGGGCCTGCTGCAAATCTACGCCGATTTTTGTCTGCGCGATCACGGCGAGTGCGCGCAGTGCCGTTTTCCCGCACTGGTCGCGGGGCTGACCTCTTGACCCGGCTCGCGGGCAAAATATGCTCGTCGCAATGAGCAGCGTCGCACCGCCCACCGATTTGACCAAGCGCCCGCCGCGCAGCACCCGCGCGCGACTGGGGGGTTACGTGCTTCTGCCCCGCATCATCGACAAATGCCGCGCGGTCCTCGCCGGGACCAACGGCGAATTCAACTACGCCTGCCCGCTCGACATGGAGTTTTTCGAATTCACCTCGGTCGATCCTGAGGCTTTCAAGAAACAGATCGATGCCGGGCTAGGCGACACCGCACTGCTCGAGTGGGTCCGTGAGAATGCGGGAGCAAAACGCAGCCCGCACGAGATCCATCTGTGGTCCCGCTACATGGAAGACCGCGCGCCGTCCGGCGTGGAAATGCGCGAATTTTTCAACCAAACGCACAAGGACAATGCACCCGGGCGCGACGATATCTCGACCTGGTTCGACTGGCTCGACCTCGACGATTACGTGTCCTACGGCGGCAAAGCCTGACCATGCCGCTCTGCCTCGGCGTCAATATCGACCACGCGGCCACCCTGCGTCAGGCGCGCTACGCGCGTGATCCGGACAGCATTCTGGTCGAACCCGATCCGGTCGAAGCTGCACTCATTGCGGAAAAAGCCGGGGCGGACGGCATCACGGCGCACCTGCGCGAAGACCGGCGTCATATCCAAGACGCGGACATCTTCCGCTTGAAAGAAACGCTGAAGACAAAGCTGAACCTTGAAATGGGCAACGCGCCGGAGATCGTGGCCATCGCGCTGAAAGTAAAACCGCACGATGCCTGCCTCGTTCCGGAGAACCGCAACGAGGTGACAACCGAAGGAGGACTCGACTGCCTCACCCACCGGAATGCCCTAACCGACACGATCACCAAACTCCACGACGCCGGCACAGTGGTCAGTCTCTTCATCGATCCGGATCCGGACCAGATCCGCGCCGCCGGTGATCTGAAAGCCGAGTATATCGAACTCCACACCGGCGCCTTCGCCAACGCCACAGGACCGGACCGCACCCGCGAACTGCAACGCCTGATCGAAGGCGCCAAGCTCGCCCATGCCGTCGGTTTGCGCATCAACGCCGGCCACGGACTGAACTACGCCAATGTCCGCGAACTCTTCGCGGTTCCCCACCTGGAGGAACTCAACATAGGCCACGCCATTATCTCCCGCGCCTTGATCACCGGACTCGCCGCCGCAGTCGCGCAGATGAAATCTATCTGCGCCGAATATCCCCTGTAGCGTCGCCGTCCCCGGCGACGAGTTACGTTCCCCGCTTGTAGCGGCGGTCTGTGACCGCCGGAGCCTTCCCCCTCATGGCTCCGGCGGGTCGCAGGCCGCCGCTACAAGATCTCTCAGGTTTCAAGCTCAGTTTTCATCCCTCGTCTCCCCTCCCCGCCTCCTCCTTGCTCTCTCCGAACTCTGCGGACTCTTCTATTTCACCGCTTCGATATCCCGCGCAATCTGCGCGCGCAACTCGTCCACAGACGCGAATTTTTTTTCCGGTCGGATAAACCGCAGGAACTCCACTTCGATTTCCATGCCGTAGAGGTCGCCCGAAAATTCGAACAGGTGGATTTCCAGAACGCGCTTCGGGTCCAGGGACACGGTCGGCCGGATGCCGAGATTGGCTATTCCCTCGAATGTTTTGTCAGCCAAGCGGGCGCGCGCGGCATAGACACCCTCCGGCGGGAACTGGTATCCGGCCGCGTCGACGTTCGCGGTGGGGAACCCGAGGTCCCGCCCCTTTCCGCTTCCGCGCACGACTTTGCCGAAGACAGAATAGGGACGACCAAGCGCGCGCTCCACAAAGGCCAGATCACCGCGCGCCACGGCCAGACGGATGGCCGTGCTGGAAATGACTTCGCCATCCAAGGTCACGGCGGGAATGCCGTCCACCTCGAAACCGCCTATTTTTTCCAGCAGCGCCACGTCGCCCGTGCGGCCCTTGCCGAATTTCCAATCGGCTCCGACCACCACCCCGCCCAGCGGACGGCAAGCCGCGCGCAAATCCCCGACAAATTGCTCGGCTGTCTGACCGGCACGCGCCGCCTCGAAGGGCAGCACCGCGAGGTGGGTCACACCTTGCCGCTCCAGCAGCAACTCCTTGTGCCGCGGACTCGACAGCCTCAGCGGCGGCTCGGCCCGCTGGAAAAACATCATGGGATGCGGTTCGAAAGTCATGACCACGGCGGTGCCGCCGGTTTTTTTGGCGTCGGCTTGCGCTTCTTCGATGAGGGCTTGGTGGCCGCGATGGACGCCGTCAAAAATACCGATGGCCAGATAGACCGGCCCGGGCAGCGACCCGAGCGACCCGAGATCGTGGAGGACCTCCATGCGGATCAAACCCCGCGCAGACGGGAGACTTCCGGAAGGCTCATGATGCGCGCCTTCACCTGATCGAGCGGCAGGGTGCGGAGTTCGTCCACCGTCAAAACACCATCGACGCGGAACTTGCCCGAGGCCGTGCGGCGCAGGGCCTTCAAGTGACCGCCGCAGCCGAGCAACTGACCGATGTCATAAGCGTAAGTGCGCACGTAGAACCCCTTGCTGCAAACCACACGGAACTCGATTTCGGGCAGCGCGATGTTGAGGATCTCGTGTCCGTAGACGTGGACCAGACGCGGTTCGCGTTCGATCGTCTTGCCCTGGCGCGCCAGTTTGTAGAGCGGCACACCGTCTTTCTTGATGGCCGAAACCATGGGAGGCGTCTGGTAGAAATCTCCCTGGAATTTTCCGAAAGCCTCGTCGATTTGCGCGCGGGTCAACTCCGGCACCGGCCTTTCCTCGGTCACCTCGCCGTCCGCATCCTGGCTGGTCGTGTTCTGTCCGAGCCGGATCGTGCCCACGTATTCCTTGTCCTCGCTCATGAGGAGATCCTGGATCTTGGTGCCCCGGCCGATGGTGATGATGAGCATTCCGGTGGCCAGCGGATCCAGCGTGCCGCAATGGCCGACCTTGCGCGTGTTGAGCACGCGGCGCGTGATGGCCACGACGTCGTGGGAGGTCATCCCCGGCGCCTTGTCGACCAGCAGGACTCCGTCAACTGTCGATTCCGATCTCATGGCAAGCGGCCGCGATGACTTTTTCCTCCGCGTCGGCCAGCGGTCCGGTCATGCGGGCCCCGGCGGCTTGGGCGTGTCCACCACCCCCGAACAGCGAGCAGATTTTGCAGACGTCGTAGCGCGCGTCTTTGGAGCGCATGCTCACGCGCACTTTGTTCTCCGGCAGTTCCTCGAAAAAGACGGCGATCTGCACGCCTTCGACCGCCCGCAGATGATCGATGAGCCCCTCGTTGTCCTCGGGCAAAACACGCAACATGGCCGCGGTATCCAGACCCAGGCTGAAGGTGGCCACACGATCCCCGGCGAAAAAGCGGGCCGAGTTGAGCAAAGACTTGAGCAGCTCGAGGCGGCGGCGCGGATGGCTGTCGTACATGGCCTGCGACAATTTCTGCACATCGAGGCCCTTCTCCACGAGGGCGGCCGCGGTGCGGAAAGTGTGGGGTGTCGTCTTTTCGTATTGGAACGACCCGGTGTCGGTGGAAATCGCGGCGTAGAGATTCGCCGCCATGGCGGGAGTGATTTCCGCGCCGACCGCGGTGAAATAATCGTAGAGGATCTGCCCTGTGGCCGGCGCGCTGTCGTCGATGTAAACCAGATCGCCGTAGCGGTGGTTGCTCACGTGATGGTCGATATTGATCCAAGTGCCGATCTTGCCGGTCGCTTTGAGCACACGGCCGAGACGCTCCTTGGTCGAGGTGTCGAGGGCGATAAAAACGTCGAAATCGTGTTTCGCGTGGTCGGGGGGCGCCGTGACGATGCCGGACTCCGGCAGGTAGCGGAACTTGTCCGTCAGCCCCTCCTCGTTCCACACCGTGACGTCCTTGCCCAGCGCGCGCAGATGGAGCGCCATCGCGATGGTGCAGCCGTAGGCGTCGCCGTCCGGCCGCACATGGCTGGCCACGCCGATGCGCGTGGCGGCGTCGAGATTGTGCCGGATCTGGGTGAAATCCGCGTCCATGCCCGTGCTCATCGTGCGTTGTCCTCCCCCTCGACGCCGAGTTCGTCGAGAATATCGAGCACGCGTGAACCGCGTTCGATCGACTCGTCGAGTTGGAAATGAAGATGCGGGGTGAACTTGAGCACGACCCGTTTGGCGCACTCGGCCTGGAGCACGGCACGGTGCTGCTCGAGGCGGCCCAGCGCATCCCTCTGCTGCGCGGCGGTGCCGAGGACGCCGACATGGACCGTGGCATTGCGCAGGTCGGGCGAAACGTCGACGGCGTTGACCGTGATCAGAGCTCCGTCGGAGGGCACCTCGCGAAGAATCACCGTGCTCAACTCGCGTTTGAGGATCTCGGCGACACGGACCAAGCGGTGCTTCATGGAAACAGTTGTGAGTTGAGAGATGAGGGTTGAGGGAACAGGTCCCCGCCCTTACTCGAGTTTCTGGGCGACTTTCTCGAGCGTGTAGCACTCGATGATGTCGCCCTCTTCGTATTCGTCGTAATCGCCGAGCTTGATGCCGCACTCGAAACCGTTGCGGACTTCCTTCACGTCGTCCTTGAAGCGCCGCAATGTCGAAATGCCGCCGTCGTAGATCGGTTGCTTGCGGCGCAGCACACGGGCGCGCGCGGTGCGGGCGATGCGACCGTCGGTCACCATGCAGCCGGCCACCATGCCCTTGGTCAGATCGAAGACCTGGCGGACCTCGGCGTGACCGATGACATTTTCGCGCAGCTCCGGTTCGAGCATGCCGGCCATGGCTTCTTTGATCTGGTCGATGAGTTCGTAAATGATCGAGTAGAGCTTGATCTGAACGCCCTCGCGCTTGGCCGCGGTGGCCGCGCTGTTCTCCGTCTTGACGCCGAACCCGACGACAATGGCGTCGGACGCGGTGGCGAGAAGGATATCCGACTCGCTGATCGGCCCGACGGCCGCGTGGATGACATCGAGGTCGATCTGCTTGGCGTTGATATCGCCGAGAGCCTGCACGAGCGCCTCGAGCGATCCCTGCACATCGGCCTTGAGCACGACGCGCAGAACCTTGCGCTGGTCGGCGGCCAGGTTGTCGAAAAGGCTCTCCAGCGTGGCGCGCTGCGGGGCGGCCAACTTTTCCGCGCGCTGCTCTTCCTGGCGCTCCTCGCTCAGGGTGCGGGCCGCGCGCTCGGAATCCATGACCATGAGCTCGTCCCCCGCCTTGGGCAGCCCGTCGAATCCGAGGACCTTCACCGGCATGCCCGGGCCGACTTCTTTGACCGGTTTGCCGTGATCATTGATCAGGGATTTGATTTTTCCCCACTGCAAACCGCAGAGGAAGGCCTGCCCGACCTTGAGCGTGCCCATCTTCACGATGACCGTGGCGGTCGGACCGCGACCGGGCTCCATCTCGGCTTCGATGATGGTGGCGCGGGCGGGAACCTTCGGGCTGGCCTTGAGCTCGAGCACTTCGGCCTGCAGGGCCATCATTTCGAGCAAGTGATCGACGCCGGTGCCCTTGGTCGCGGAGACCGGGCAAACGATGGTCGAGCCGCCCCAGTCTTCCGGCGAGAGATCGTGCTCTTGAAGCTGCTGCTTCACGCGATCCACATTCGCGCTGGGCAAATCGGTCTTGTTGACCGCGACAATGATGGTCACTCCGGCGGCTTTGGCGTGGCTGATGGCCTCCTCGGTCTGCGGCATGATGCCGTCGTCGGCGGCCACCACGAGGACAACGATGTCGGTGACGTTCGCACCGCGCGCGCGCATCGCGGTGAAAGCCGCGTGGCCGGGCGTGTCGAGAAAAGTGATTTTGTGCCCGCCGTGCTCGACGGAATAAGCGCCGATATGCTGCGTGATGCCCCCCGCCTCCCCTGCGGCGACCCGCTCCTTGCGGATGAAGTCCATGAGCGAGGTTTTGCCGTGGTCGACGTGGCCCATGAACGTGATGACCGGCGGACGCGCTTCGAGTTCCTCCTTGGCCACTTCGACCTCGGGCTCGGAGGGCGGCGCGACCACGGGCTCGGCTTTGTGCACGCCGGCGCCGGCTTGGCGTTTCTCCTTCTCGAAAACAAACCCGTGTTTCTCGCAGACCAACGCGGCCACGGCCGGCTCGATGATCTGGTTGAGATTGGCGAAGATATTCGCCTCCATCAGATCCTTGATCACGACAAAGGGCTTCAGCCCGATGGCCGCGGCGAGATCTTTGACCACGATGGGCGGCTTGATGTTGATGATTTTCTTGCCGTCCTCGGTCACCTCCAGCTCGGCGGCGGGAGCAACCTCGGGCACCGCGTCGGCCACGATCGCCTTCTTCTTCGGTTTTTCGTCGATGAGCGAGACGACCTCGACGGGCGCCTTGGGCGCGGGCTTCGGCTTGGCGGGTTTCGCCTCGGCAGCCTGCTTGCCCGCGGCTGCCGGTTTGGCTGCTGCGGACGCGGGCTTCGACGCGGGTTTTTTCGCGGCGGGCTTTTTTGTCGCTGGCGCTTTGGCGGGCATTCGGTGGCGGATGGTCAGGCGGTCGTTTCGGCGGGAACTTCTTCGGCCGGAGCGGCGGCAACCGGCGCAGCTTCGGGCTTCTTGCCTTCGAGGCCGCGGGCACGCTCGAGGATCTCGTTGGCCTTGGCTTCATCGATGCCGAGCATGTCCACGAGGTCGCCTGCTTCGACACCGCCCGCCACGAGATCGGCCGGGCTGGGAATGCCGTTCTGCACGAGCTTGGCGGCGGTCTCCTCGTCGATTCCGAGCTGCGTCTTGAAAGCTTCCGTGGCGCTGGACACCTGGTTTTCGAAGGCCTGCTCCTTCGATGCATCCTTCTCGATGTCCACTTCCCAGCCGGTGAGTTTGGCCGTGAGGCGCGCGTTCTGTCCTTTTTTGCCGATGGCGATGGAGAGCTGGTCCTCGTCGACCGTCACCTTGACGCGCTTGTCTGCTTCGTTGATTTCGATCGATTTGATCTTGGCCGGCTTGAGGGCCTCGACGACGAATTCTTTCGGATCGTCGCTCCACTTGATGATGTCGACCTTCTCGTTGTTGAGTTCGCGGACGATATTCTTCACGCGCGCGCCGCGCATGCCGACGCAGGCGCCGACCGGATCGACTTTGGCGTCCGCGCTGGCCACGGCAACCTTGGTGCGCACGCCGGCCTCGCGGGCGATGCCTTTGAGTTGCACGGTTCCGTCGGCGATCTCGCTGACTTCCAACTGGAAGAGTTTGCGCACGAAATTCGGATGGCTGCGCGAAAGGATGATCTGCGGGCCGTCCTTGCCGTTTTCCACCGCCACGACATAGGCGCGCAGGCGGTCGCCCACGCTGTAATCCTCGGTGACGACGCGTTCGCGCGAGGGCATGACAGCCTCGAACTTGCCGAGGTCGAAAATGACGTCGCTCTTGACGAAGCGGCGGACGGTGCCGCTGACGATGTCACCGGCGCGATCCTTGAACTCCTCGTAGATCCGCTCTTTCTCAACGCGGCGGATGCTCGACATGATGGCGTTGCGGGCCACGCCGGCGGCGATGCGGCCGAACGCGGCGGGCTCGACTTCCACCTCGATGGTGTCGCCCACCTTGATACCCGGCTTCTGCACTTGGGCGCGCGCGAGGAGCATTTCCTCCTGGGGATTGGTCACCTTGTCGACGACAAGGACATTGGCCACGCCGTGGATCTTGCCCGTCTTGGGGCTGATCTCGACGCGCAGTTCGCGGGTGTAGCCGCCGAAGCCTTTGCCTGCGGCTTTGATGATGGCTTCTTGCATCGCTTGCAAGAGGGTCTCGCGCGAAATCCCGCGTTCGCGCTCCAGGTATTCCAGCATGGTCAGGAGTTCGTTGCTCATGGTCGTGTCTCTTTTGAGGATAAAAAAAAGTGGGCCGAAACCCACTTTTCGTCAGAAAAGGTTGACCGAAACCCTACTGAAGAGCCCCCGAGGTGTCAAGACATGCGCGATGCAGGGTTCGAACCTGCGACTTCTTGCGTGTGAAGCAAGCGCTCTACCACTGAGCTAATCGCGCGAAAACAGAAGAATGTGATGCCATGCGGGATCTGCCGCGTCAATGCGCGTTCTAACGCACGATGAGACGATCGCCGGCGGACAGCCCTTCGAGCACGGGGTAAAACCCTTCGAGTTCCTCGCCGATGCGCACCTCGGTCTGGCGCGGCCCGCCTCCCTCGCCCGGCGGGATGCGCAGAACGTAAGCCTTGCCTCCCTCCAACCGCACGCAGGCGGTCGGGACGAAAAGCTGGTCGCGGTAGAAACCGACCCGGGCGGACGCTTCGCCGGTCAAACCGCCGCGCAAGGCGAGGTCGGGATTGGCCAGCGCGGCCTCGACGCGGAAAAGCCGCGTGTCCTGGTCCGAAGCCTGGGCCACATGGACGACCGGCGCTTCCAGCACCCGGCCCGGCACCGCGGGAAGGCGGATCAGGATTTTCGTGCCCGGCGCGAAGGATGCAATGTCGCGTTCGTTGACATAAAAAACGACGCGCAAACGGCTGGTGTCGACCATGCGGACCACGCGCTGGTTCACATTGACGGCCTCGCCGACCTGGACAAAGCGCTCGACGATATCCCCGTCGTAGGGCGCACGGATGGTGTGATCCTCGAAACGCGCGCGCGCGGAATCTTCCGCCGCATCGGCCACGCGGGCTTCCGAGCGAACCGCCTCGACCTGCGTGCGCGACACCACCTTGCTGCGTCCCAGAGTCTCCGCCTCGGCGAGCAGACGCTGCAACTCGGCCAGCTGGGCCTCGGCCCGGCGCAAGTCGCTCGCGGCAATCTCGTCGTCGAGCAGGACCAGCGGGTCGCCTTTTCTCACGCGCGAACCGGGCTCGACTTTGGTCGCGGAGACGCGGCCGGCCACCTCGGCGGGAACATCGGAGACCATCCAGGGATCGACAGCCACGGCATAGCGCCGCTCCCGCTCGACCGTGCGCGGCTCGACGGTGAAAACGAAATCCTCCCGCTGTTTGAGCGAGGCTTTCTCGTCCTGCAGACGCCGCCGGGTTTCGACGCCCTCGAAGTAGCGCGAGACCGAGGCGAGAAGCACGCCGACCAGCAGGGACAAACCGAGAAAAGCGAGAATGGCGCGCTTGGATCGGCGGGCGAGCATGGCGGAAGATAAGCCGCGGAACGCGCGGCGTCACGCGTCAGGCGGGCAAGCGCACCACGCACTCGATTTCCACCAGCATGTTCATCAGCTGGGCGCCCACCGTGGTGCGGGCCGGAAAATCACCCTCGAAGAATTCTTTGTAGACCGCGTTCATCTCGGCGAAATTTTTCTCGGTAAGCTGGGCGAGAAAGACGCGGCAGCTCACCACGTCGGTCAACTTCGCACCGGCGGCTTCGACCACCTTGCGCATGTTGGTCAGCACGATGCGGGTCTGCTCGCCGACCGGGCCGTCGCTCATCTTGCCCGTGGCCGGATCCATCGGGACCATGCCGGAGACGAAAAGGAATTTCCCCTCGGCCGCGACGGCGAGGGAGTAAGGACCGATCGAAGACGGCCCGTTCGGAACGGAGGTGAGGCAAGTGCGCATAGCGCTCAATTTCTCGCCGACAGGAGAATTGGAGGCGAGAACAAAGGTGGATCGCGATGTCCCGATCCCAAGGACCAAAAGGTTCTGGACGTCTGGCAAGGTGGGTCGCGCCGTCCCGGCGCGATACTTCAGTCAGCCAATCGCGATGGGGACATCGCGATCCACCGCATGATCCAAGTCTGAAAACTTTTTGGGGATTATTTCATCGCCATTGCCCGGAGCGAGATCGCACCCGGACGGAGCGATCCACTTATCTGCCGGCCGCCTTCCGCAAAGCATCGACTTCCTTGGCGGACAACTCCCGCCAGGCGCCGCGCGGCAGGCGGCCGAGTTTGATCGGACCCAGCCGCGTGCGGGTGAGCCGTTTCACATCGTAGCCGAGCGCGGCGAACATGCGCCGGATCTGCCGGTTCATGCCCTGCGTGAGCACAACGCGCAATTTGTTCGGCGCTTCGATCTGCACGTGCGCGGCCTTGGCCCGGCCTTCCTCGAGATAGACGCCTTTGAGCAACTTCGGTGTCTTCTCCGGATCGAACGATTGCTTGAGGATCACCTCGTATTCTTTCTCCACGTGGCGCGAAGGATGCGTGACGGCCTGGGCCAGATCGCCGTCGTTGGACAAAAGAAGCAGCCCCTCGCTCTCCGCGTCGAGCCGGCCGACATGCGGAAGATTCGCCATGTCGCGCGGGAGCAGATCGTAAAGCGTGGCTTTGCCGCCCTGCGATTGCCGCGAGGAAATAACGCCCGGTGGTTTGTGCAGCAGGACATGACGCGAGCGGGCGGGACGGACCACCCGTCCGCGGGCCACGACCGTATCCCCAGGCCGGACAACGCTGGCCAGTTCGCGGATGGCGCGTCCGTTGATGCGCACGCCGCCGCCGAGGATGATTTCCTCGCACGCGCGGCGCGATCCGAGCCCGCAGAGCGCGAGATACCGGTTGAGGCGCATGGATCCGCTCATAGCAAAACAGGCGGCCGGAGCCGCCTGCGGTGGGAAAATTTATCGCCGTTCGCGCCGATCACTCGTCCGGCTTGGTTTTTTTCAGGCCGATCACGCTTTGGCCCTCTTTGAATTGCCCGCGCTTTTTGAGCACCTCGACGCGCTCGAAACGCTTGAGCACGTTGCGCTTGGCTTTGATCGCGCCTTGACCGCGGAGACTTCTGTGCTGACTCATAAGACGCGCGACAATAGCGGCCCGGCGCCCGGATGCAATGCAAATCCCCTCGCCCGGTCAGCGCAACCAGCGGAGAACGAGCGCGCCGGCGCCGGCCCAGAAGCCGAAGGTGGCGCCAAGGATGGCAAACCAGACGGTGATCCGGGCCGCCTGCCAGCGTTTACATTCGCTCCCGCCAGCATTCATGGCTCGTCGAGTCGGTTGCTGAAGTGTCCGCGGACGAAACGGTAAATTTGCAAAACACCCGGGATGGCAAAAATCGCCGCGCCGAGGACAAGCATCTCGACGGCCACGGCACCGTAGACGAGATAGGCCAAGCCCGCACCGAAAAGCAAGGCCACGCCGGCAGGAAAGCACATGAACGCCGCGGGCATGACGAGACGGTCGAACTTTTCGCGCTCGGAGCGCCGGGAAATGCGCTTGGGGCGATCGCTAAATCGCGCCATCAGACAGCCTCCCCGCTTCCGCTGGAGACGGCAAGGCGCCTCCGCGCTTCAACAACACGCTGCGTAACGAGGGGAACAGTGGATGCGGCGTCCTGCGCAAATTCCTCGGACCAGACCAAGCGGCCGGTCTCCCCGTCGTGCAAACGCACGACCATGCGGTGTTGGCCGTCGTGCGACCAAGAGTCGCCCGAAAGGACGAAAGCTGTGCCGTTGCTGCGGGCGGCACGACGCACGGCTTCGCTATCGAGCAGCCCGACTTCCTGCTCGGAGGAAACATAAACCGCAACCTCCCCGGTGCGGGTGAGAGCATCGGCGAGTTGCGCGCGCAGCGGAGGCTGCATGGCCGAAAGCGGTCCATCGGACAAACGCAACGACGCGACAGTGACACCCGCAAGATCGAGCGCCGATCCGGGCGAAACACCGCCAGGCAGACTGTCGACATCGCGCGTTTCGAAACTCGGACGGTAGCCGCCTTTGGGAATGGTGATGACGATCCGGTCGCCGCGACCCGAAGTGAGGTAGTAGCGCTCGAGATCGCGGCGCAACTTGGTCGCCTCGATTCGCACGATCGGATCCTTGACGTGGTCGAAACTTTTGCCGCGCCCGAAAACTTCCGATCCGATGAGGTAGCCGTTGATCTCATGCCCGCAACCGGTCAACTCGGCTTCGACCACCCGGCGGAGAAATTTGCGATTGCGTTTGGACGCGCAGAAATCGCGACTGCGAACGATGCGGTCGAGCTCAGACCGGACGGCCGCAGCGAGGACGGGAGGAAACGCCTCGGTGGGATGTGCTTTTCCGGTGGTCATGGTAATTTCTGCAGGCAGCGTATCGTGATTCATACTTTTGAGAGGCAATTTTCGCGACCTAAGCCGAACCAGACAACCTGACCTTTGGTGCAGGGCCGCCGCGGGAAGCTTGGACGCGATAAACTTCAAGCGCCGGCAACGCCCAATTCGCGGGCAAAGAGGGCAAGTTCGGCTGGAGACCCGAGGCTGTGAAGCGGAGAGCTATTTTAATACTTTCGGTTTGGACGTTTGTTTCCGCGGTCGACGCGAACGACTCATTTATGCAGGAGGCGCATTGATCGGACTATGCAGAATCCTCAATTTCCACCGTCCGCGACCCTGCCCTTTGGTGCAGGTCGAAGGACCGACAAACTGGGCCTGCGTCAGGTCGTTCCGCAGGAATGCCCGCGAAAACCGTTGCTTCCTCGCCTCCTTTGCGATCTTTATCGGCCCCTGCGCCATGCCCCTTTTCGTCACCAAAAACAGCCAGACCTTCGGGCCGCACGAACCCGAGGAAATCGCCGTGTTCCTTGGCACGGGCGAATTTCACCCGGAGGATTTTTGCTGGCAGGAAGGCTGGGCCGAATGGCGGCCGATTTCCTCGGTCTTGCCCGATCGCCCTCTCCGTTCCGCGCCCGCCGCGGTGGCCGGCGCACCAGCCATGGTCACGCCGCCCGCTCCGCAGACCAGCGGACAAATCCCCTCGGATATCGAAGTGCACGGAACGCTGAAGCTTCCGGGCGAGCGCACCGTCACTTGCTATGTCGACGGGGAAATTCATTGTCCGAGCACGGTGACCATCGCGAAGGACACGCGGGTCAAAGCGCGCATCCGCGCCGAGTCGGTCGTCATCTTCGGGTCGGTGGAGGGTGAAGTGCACGCCACCGGACGAGCCGTGATCAAAAGTTCCGGAACGCTGCGCGGCGACATCCATGCCGCGCGCGTGCTGGTCGAGGAAGGCGCGGCCTTCAGCGGGAAGTCTCACGTCAATTCGCGTGCGCCAGCCGAAGCGGTGAAAACCAAAGAGGCGAAAACGGCGCCCGCGAAAAAATCCCCCGCACCAAAGACGACACCGAAAGCGGCCTGATCGGCACCAGCGCGAACGCTCCGACTGTTCGGCAAGGTGGAACGCGCCGGGACGGCGCGATCCACCACCGCATCAGGCCTTGGCCTTGGCCGCCTTGGCCGCCATCCGCGTGCGGCTGGTCATCTCGGTGAAATAGGCCCCGATCACCAGCACCTGCGCGGAGTAATACATCCAGAAAAGCAGGATCATGAAGGATGACATCGCGCCGTAGAACGACTCCGCGCTGAGCCAACCGAGGTAGAGACCCATGCCGAGCTTGCCGAGCGAGAACAACAGCGCGGTGCCGAAGGCCCCGAGCCACACGTAGCGCCAGAGCACGCGCGTTTCGGGCAGGAATTTGAAGATGAGCGCGCAAACGATGGTGACCAGCACGACGGTCGCGCCGAATTCCACGGAAAGCAGCACGTTGCCCGAGTAGGGCAATCCCTCGGGCAGATATTTCTTCATCGCGGCGAGAAAAGTCGTGGAGAGGAGCGAGACGATGAGAAGCAATCCCGCGATGAGCACGCCGATGACGGAAACAAGATAGTGCTCGGCCCATTTCCACCACGTCGCCTCCTTGAGATGCGGGACCTGCCAGATGAAGTTCATCGAATCCTTGAGTTGCCGCATCACACTCGAGGCCGTGTAGAGCAGGATGACCACGCCGATGATCGCCGCCCAACCCGATGCGGTGCGGGCGCGCACGCCGGCGAGCAATGTTTCGATGGTCGCCGCCGTGTCCGGGCCGAAAGTGTCGACAAGCATGTCGCTCAACTCGCCGCGCGCCGCTTCCTCGCCGAAGAACCATCCGGCAATGGCCGTGGCGACGAGCAGGAGCGGGCCGAGGGAAAACACGGCGTAGTAAGTCAATGCCGCGCCGTGGGTCATCCCGCCCTCCATGACATAGCGGTTGAACGCATCGGCAAGGATGCGCCAGTTGCCTTTGCTTTTCCTGGCCGGCTCGCCCGCGGCCGGCTGTTGCTCCGTGAACTCCATTGACTCCACCAATCTAGTCCGTTGGCAAAAGCTGAAAAGTCACACTTTTGCCGATTCCGCCGCGATTTGCCGCGGAAGAGCAGGCCCCCGGTAGACCAGACCGGTGTAAAGCTGGACCAGTTTGGCTCCCGCTTCCGTTTTGGCCCGGGCCGATTCTGCATCGCTCACCCCGCCCACCCCGATGACCGGCAGGCGGGTGCGCGCGACCAGTTCGCGCAAAACGGTGTCCGACTTCTCCCGCAGAGGCACGCCGCTCAGGCCGCCTTCCTGGTCTTCGCCGGCCGGGACGGAGGAGTGATCGAGCGTGGTGTTCGTCGCGATCCACCCCGCGATACTTTCCTCCTCGCCGCAAGAAACCAGATCGGCCAACTGCGGTTCGGCGAGATCGGGCGAGATTTTGACCAGCACCGGCTTTTTCTCCGCATTCTCCGCGGCGATGGCCCGCAGAATGGCGCGCAGTTGCGCCGCGCCCTGCAAATCGCGCAGGCCCGGCGTGTTGGGCGAACTGACATTGACCACGAAGTAATCTCCGTGCCCGCGCAGCAGGCGGAAACTTTGCGCGTAATCGCGCGGCGCGTCGTCCAAAGCCGTGACGCGCGACTTGCCGAGGTTGATTCCGACGGGAACGCGCGGCCAGCGGCCGGACGATTTCCATTCGGCCAAACGCGCGGCGACCGCTTCCGCGCCCTCGTTGTTGAAACCGAGCCGGTTGATCAATGCTTTCTGCCGCGGCAGACGGAAAACGCGCGGCTTGGGATTCCCCGGTTGGGCCAGCGCCGTGACCGTCCCGATCTCGATGAACCCGAATCCCATGAGCGGCCACGCCGGCAGCGCCGTGGCGTTTTTATCCATCCCCGCGGCCAGTCCGACCGCGTTGGGAAAGCGCAGACCGAAGCAATCGACGGCGCGACCGCGCGGTGGCGCCACGTTGCGGCCGAGAACCGCGGCGGCCGCCGCGAGAAATTTCATCGAGACCTCGTGCGCCGTTTCCGCGGGCAAGCGGAACAAAAGCGGACGGGCCAGCGCGGAATACAGGCTCATGTCGCGGACCTTTCTGCTCTCTCAACTCTCATCCCTCAACCCTCAACTCCTCTCATTTCCCGATGCAGAAGTTGCGGAAGATTTCCCCGAGCACGTCGTCCGCGTCGGATCCTCCGGTGATTTCCCCGACGGCGGCCAGCGCCGCGCGCAATTCGACCGCGGTGAACTCGGGCGCATCGCCGCGTTCGAGCGAAGCCCGCGCGGCCGCGACGGCTTCGTTCGCGCGCCGGAGGCAATCCTGATGCCGCGCATTGATCGCCACCGCCTCCTCGCGCGAGGCGGGCGGGGCAATGCGCGTGCGACCGACGATGGCATCGACGAGTTTGTCCAGTCCTCGGGCATCGAGACAGCAGAGCGGAACCAGCCCCGCCGGAAGATCGCCGCCGGTCCACAGGTCGACTTTGTTCAGCACGGTGATTTCGCCGGACTCACCGCCGGAAGGCGCCGCGCACGCACCCGCATCGAGAACCCGCAGGGAAATGTCGGCCTTGGCCAGATGCTCCCGCGTGCGCCGCATGCCCTCCGCCTCGAGCGGATCATCCGTTTCGCGCAGGCCCGCCGTGTCGATCACGCGGAAGGGAATGCCGCGCAGGGTGAGATTTTCCTCGATGGTGTCTCGGGTCGTCCCGGGGATTTCACTGACCATCGCCCGGTCGTATCCGAGCAGGAGATTGAGCAGGCTGGATTTTCCCACATTGGGCTCGCCATGGATGACCAGACGCACGCCTTCGCGAAGCATGCGGCCCTCGTCCGCTGTCCCGAGCATCCGTTCGATGGCGGCCGACAAAGCATCGGCGCGCGCGAGCAAGACGCGCCCGCTTTCCGGATCGATTCCCTCCTCGGGAAAATCGATGAACGCTTCGAGATGGGCCAGCGCAGTCATCGTCTCGCCGCGCAATTTTTCCACTTCGCGCCCGAGCCGCCCGGCGAGTTGTGCCGCCGCCGCATCGGCCGAAGCCGCGCCGCGCGCCGCGATGAGATCCATCACCGCCTCCGCCTGGGTCAGGTCCATTTTCCCGTTGATAAACGCGCGCCGCGTGAATTCGCCCGGTTCGGCCGGCCGCGCTCCGGCCGCGAACAGCGCGCGCAAAATTTCCTCCGCCACCACCTGCCCGCCGTGACCGCTGATCTCGACCACATCTTCGCCCGTGTAGCTTTTCGGGGCGCGAAAGACCGTGGCAAGCACGTCGTCGACAGCCCGCCCGTCGCACTCCACCGTGCCGCGACGCACCCGGCCGGATGGCGCGCCGGCCAGCGGACGTTTCCCGCGGAAAAGTTTATCCGCAACGGACACGGCCTGGGCGCCGCTCAACCGGATCATGGCGACAGCCCCGGTGCCCCAAGGCGTGGCCAGCGCGGCGATGGTGTCGCCGCCCATCAGGCGACCGTGGCCAGCGCGCCGCGTCCGACGACGCCCTCGCGGTCGAGTTCACGAAGGGCGGCGATGAAGGCTTTGTTTTGCGGCATGGTGCCGACTGACACGCGGATCCATTCGGGCAGGCCGTAACTGCCCATGGCCCGCACGATGATCCCGCGGCGGAGGAGCGCTTCGAAAACTTTTTTGCCGTCACCGACGCGGACGAGCACGAAGTTGGCGTGGCTGGGCACGAACTCGAGGTCCATGTCGAGGAACTCGCTTTGCAAAAAGTTGCGCCCCTCGTGGGTGACCAAGCGCGTCTTCTCCATGTGCTCCGTATCGCGCAATCCGGCGAGAGCCCCCGCCTGCGCGATGCCGTTGGCGTTGAAAGGTTGCCGCGCTTTTTGCAGCACCTCGACAATTTCGGGCGCGGCGATGCCGTAGCCGATGCGCAGGTTGGCCAGACCCTGGATTTTGGAAAAAGTCCGCAGCACGACGATATTGCGTCCGGCCCGGACGTATTTGAGCACATCCGGAGGTTCGTCGAGGAATTCGTAGTAGGCTTCGTCGAACACCACCATGACGTGCTCCGGCACGCGCTCCATGAAGCGGTCGATCGCGTCCTGCTGGACCATCGTGCCGGTCGGGTTGTTCGGGTTGGCGATGAAGACTTCCTTCGTCCGCGGCGTGATCGCGGCAAGCATCGCGTCGAGGTCGGCGACAAAACCCGGGTCGGGCACGTCGATCGTTTTCGCGCCGAACAATTGCGCCATGAGGCGATAGACAGCGAACGAGTGCTTGGCCTGCACGATTTCGTCGCCGGGCTGCAAATAAGCATGGCCGATGAACTCGATGATTTCGTTCGAACCGTTGCCCAAAATGATGTTGGCCATGGAAAGGCCGAGTTTTTCCGCGATGGCCTCGCGCAGGTAATAGCCGCCGCCGTCGGGATAAAAGTGCGAGCGCTCGATCGTCTCGATCATGGCCTGCCGCGCCTTGGGCGAAGGGCCGAGCGGATTTTCGTTGGAGGCCAGCTTGATGATCTCGCCGTGCGGGATTCCCAGCTCGCGGG
>Ga0075471_10000427_pt1 | contig 25106 bp, 20 predicted proteins | sample DEB19_08_DNA_2_FD_74787 | JGI IMG/M metagenome (GOLD analysis project Ga0075471, IMG submission 74787) | Aqueous microbial communities from the Delaware River and Bay under freshwater to marine salinity gradient to study organic matter... | ecosystem: Environmental > Aquatic > Marine > Coastal ...
AATCCCAAGGCGACCTACCAGCAAGGCAGCGGCGACGATCTGCACCGCCGCAGCCTTTACACCTACTGGAAGCGCAGCGTGCCGCATCCGGGCATGCTGCTCTTTGACGCGCCTTTCCGCGAGACCTGCGCCCTCCGTCGCTCGCGCTCGAATACGCCGCTGCAGGCGCTCAATTTGATGAACGACCCGACGTATGTCGAAGCGGCTCGGTTTCTGGCGCAACGCATGATCAAAGAAAGCGACACGAGCATCGAGTCACGACTCACGCATGGCTTTCTCCTGCTTCTCGGACGAAAACCGAGCCAACAAGAACTCCAAGTCCTTGCCGCTGCGCTGGAACGATCGATCAAAGACTTCACGAAAGACGCGGAAGCCGCCAAACAGCTTCTCAGCTTCGGCGAAGCCAAGACGGACGACAAACTGAGCGCTGCTGAACTTGCCGCCTACACCACGGTCGCCAGCACACTGATCAATCTCGACGAAACCCTCACCAAGGAGTGATTTGGATGCCTTTAGTTCACCTTCAACCCTTGCAGCTCCGCCAGCTTCCGAGCCTTGGCGTCAAAGCTCCAAAAGGTATCACAGCCCAAGATGAGCGCGGAGGCAACGTGCAGCACATCGTTGGTGCGAAAGCCATGCTTCGCCGTATGCCGGTGAACCAGGTCATAATACAGATCATCCAAAAGACGCGAATCCGGCTCCCGGATGGACAACTGCTGCCCCTGCTGAATTTCCAGTTCGAAACTTGCCTCCGCAGCGCGGGCCGTCCCCGCGGTCACGGTGTAACCCGGACTGCCATTCTTCGATTCATAAACGAGGCGCTGAAAGGCGTTCACCAACTCATGGTGAAGCAGTCGCGTGACGGGAAGGGGCTCGTTGCTTCTCTTCGACCACTCATTCAGCAACCGATCTGCCTCCGCCGTGAAAGGCAGATTCAGCAGCAGGTTGGTAAAGAAGTTTGTGTCGGCATACGCCTTCATAGCTCACCAGCGATGACCTTGTTCAGGCGTTCGACATCCACCTCCGAGCCGCAGGTGTTGCCCAGCGCCGCCATGCGTTGTCTGTGCGCACGCATTCTCTCTACCATGCTCGGCACCACCAGCTCAGGAGTCGGGCGGGCGACTGAAATTTCAAAGACCTCCCCACTGCGGCTTTTGACGGTTACCCGGCCCAGCTTCCGCGCCGCCTCCAGAAGCTCTGCGCCGCTGCGGTTCATGTCACGCACGGTGAATTCACGCCGCAGCGGCTTCTGGCTGCGCACACGGGCTTTTTTGGCGGCTTTCTTGGATGCGGTCTTCATGTCCGACATCATGACCGACATCATCACACCTTTCAATTCCTCATTTCTCCGTTCATGAGCACCGAATCCTCCCTCGCACCCTTTTCGCGTCGCAACTGGCTCAAGAGCCTAGCGCTGGCATCGCTCGCGAATCCGAAACTCTTCGCCTCACCGGCAGCCCACTTTGCGCCGAGAGCAAAGCGTGTCATCTGGCTCACGCAGGCAGGTGCGCCGTCGCAGCTCGATCTGTTTGATTACAAGCCGGGGCTTGTCTCGCAGTTCGACAAGGATTTGCCGAACTCCGTGCGTGGCGAGCAGCGGCTCACGGGCATGACGGCAGGACAAAAGCGCTTCCCTATCGCACCGTCGGTGTTCAAGTTTGCACAACGCGGCCAGAGTGGGATGTGGCTGAGCGAGCTGCTGCCGCACACCTCGAAGTTTGCCGATGAGATCTGCCTCATTCGCTCAGTGCACACGGAAGCCATCAACCATGATCCGGCGATGACGCTGCTGCAAACCGGGCATCAAATCGGTGGTCGACCCGCGTTTGGTGCATGGGTGTCGTATGGGCTCGGCTCCGACAATGCGGACCTGCCTGCCTTTGTGGCGCTCATCTCGCGTCCCAGCGGCCCCACGAACGCTCAACCGCTGCATGAACGCATGTGGGGCAGCGGTTTCCTACCGTCCAAGTATCAGGGCGTGCGCATGAGCTCCGGTAAGGATCCCGTGCTCTTCCTTTCCAATCCTCCCGGCATCACTCCCGATCGCCGTCGTGCCATGCTGGACGATGTGGCCGCCCTGAACCGCCTCAAGTTCGCCGATTACCATGATCCCGAAACACAGGCTCGTATCGATCAATACGAGATGGCCTTCCGGATGCAGGCCGCCGTGCCTGATCTCGCGGACCTTTCCAAAGAGCCCACCGACATCTACGAGCGCTATGGCCCTGAGTCGAAGAAGCCGGGAACGTATGCCGCCAACTGCATCCTCGCCCGTCGGCTCGCCGAGCGCGGTGTGCGCTTCATCCAGCTCTACCATCGCGGCTGGGATCAGCACAATAACCTGCCCAGCGGCATCAAGAGCCAGTGCCACGACACCGACCAGCCCACTGCGGCGCTTTTGGCCGAACTGAAAGAGCGTGGCATGCTCGATGACACGCTCGTCATCTGGGGCGGCGAGTTTGGGCGCACGGTGTATTCGCAAGGCGTACTCACCCGCGACAATCACGGCCGCGATCACCACCCGCGTTGCTACAGCGTCTGGATGGCCGGAGCCGGTGTCAAAAGCGGCCACATCCACGGCGAGACCGATGACTTCAGCTACAACATCGTCAAAGACCCCGTGCACATCCACGACCTCAACGCCACCGCGCTGCACCTCCTCGGTCTCGACCACACCCGCCTCACTTACCGCTTCCAAGGCCGAGACTATCGCCTCACGGATATTCATGGCGAGATCGTGAAGGGCGTGCTGGCATAAGATGGAGGAAAAAGCAGGCTTCAGCGGGCCGTTTGTTTTCCGTGTTTTGGAAACCCCTGCTTCTGTCTGCTCTCGCTACCTCCGCCCTCGCGGCGGAGCCAGCAGGCATTGATTGGGTGAAGGCACGCCAGCACTGGTCGTTCGTGCCACCGAAGGTGCAGGCACTGCCAAAGGTGAAGGACCACTCCTGGCCGCGTAGTCGTGTGGATTACTTCATTCTGGCGCAAATGGAGAAACATAACCTCGCGCCCACTCGCGAGGCCGAGGCGCGTGTGCTGCTGCGCCGGGTGTTTTTCGATCTCACCGGCCTGCCGCCGACGGCGGAGGAGACGCGGGCTTTTTTGGCCGATGTGAGGCCCGGAGCCTATGAGCGACTTGTGGATGATCTGATCGGCCGTCGCGCCTTTGGCGAGCGGATGGCCTCGATGTGGCTGAATCTGGCCCGCTATGCTGAGGATCAGGCGCATCAGGTGGGAAACAACACCTCGCTCAATCTCCCCAATGCGTGGCGCTATCGCGACTGGGTTGTCGCCGCGTTCAATGCCGATCTGCGCTACGACGCGTTCATCGAAAAGCAACTCGCCGTGGATCTGATCGAGCCGCAGAACAAGGCGGACCTACCCGCGCTCGGCTTTCTCGGTCTCGGTCACAAGTTGTATGCCCGCAGCCGGCTCGATGTGCAGGCCGAGGAGTGGGCGGAGCAGGTGGACACGGTGTCACAGACCTTCCTCGGCCTCACCGTGGCCTGCGCACGCTGTCACGATCACAAGTTCGACCCTGTCTCGACGCGTGATTACTACGCGATGGCCGGCGTGTTTGCCTCCGTGAAGAAAGTGAGCCTGCGGCCGGATGGCAAAGATGAGGACGAAAAGACCAACGCGGAGAAAATGGACCCCGGCACGCTGCACATCGTACGTGATGAGAGCCCACATGACCTTCCGATCTACCTCCGCGGAGATGTGGAGGCTCCAGCGGAGATTGCTCCACGCGGCTGGTTGCAAGTGCTGAGCAAGAACGAGCCTGTGAAGTTTCACCAAGGCAGCGGTCGCGCCGAGCTGGCGAAACTCATCGCCAGCGCCGAGAACCCTCTCACTGCCCGTGTGATGGTCAATCGCGTGTGGGACATGCTTTTCGGCCACCCCCTGGCACGCACGACGAGCAACTTCGGCGCGATGGGAGACAAGCCCACGCATCCAGCGCTGCTGGATGATCTCGCCCTGCGCTTCATGAAGGACGGCTGGTTGGTGAAGCGACTCATTCGCGAGCTCGTGCTTTCTTCGACCTACCGCCAAGGCAGCATGGGCAGCGCAGCAAATGCGCAGATTGATGAGGCGAACGAGCACCTGTGGCGCATGAACCGCAAGCGCCTGCCCATTGAGCCGCTGCGTGATGCGATCCTGGCTACCAGCGGCGCTTTGAACCTCGAGGGCGGCCGTTCGCTCGACCTCAACGCGGCGGAGCATCACAAGCGCACGCTTTACAGCCAGGTCAGCCGCAAGGAGTTGAACAAGACACTCATGCTCTTTGACTATCCGGATGCGAATGTACATGCCGCACGCCGCTCGGAGAGCACCACGCCCACGCAGAAGCTCTTTGTGATGAACAGCCCCTTCATCATCGCGCAGGCAAAGAAACTCGCGCAGCGCCTCCAGCAGCACGCCGGTGATGAGGCGGAGCGCATCCGTTTTGCCTATGAACTGCTGTTTACCCGCGAGCCGCTGCCGGAGGAGTTCGAGCTGTCGCGGAGTTTCCTGCAACAACACGCTGAAGCCGGCCTGAGCACCTGGGAGCAGTTCGCGCAGGCGCTGCTCGCCACCAATGAGATGAGCTATGTGGACTGAACTGACCTCCAGCATGTCACGCCGGGATGCCTTGCAGCGTCTCTCAGCCGGCTTTGGCGCGATCGGGTTTTCAGGCATGCTCGGCGCGGCACCACGGCAGCAGATCACGCCGCGGGCGAAGCGTGTGATCTTCCTTTTCATGAACGGCGGGCCGTCGCACATCGACACCTTCGATCCGAAGCCCGCTCTGAAGAAACATGAAGGCCAGCAGCCTTCCGGAAAGCTCTACAAGGCACCCAAGACCAGCGGCTTCATGTCTTCGCCGCTGCGTTTCGAAAAGCGCGGCCAGAGCGGCATCGAGGTCAGCGAGAGCCTGCCGCGCCTCGGCAGCGTGATCGACGACTGCTGCGTCATCCGCTCGATGCACACGAACGTGCCCAATCATGAGCCCGCGCTGCTCATGATGAACACCGGCAACATCCAGCCGATCCGCCCGTCGCTCGGTTCGTGGGTGCTTTACGGCCTCGGCAGCGAAAATGAGAACTTGCCCGGCTTTGTCGTGCTGCGGCCCACGCCGAACATCGTCGTGGGACCGGCGCTTTGGAGCAATTCGTTCCTCCCCGCCGAGTATCAGGCCACCGGCGTCATCACCTCTGACATGGCCGTGGACAAGCTCGTGGCCAATGTGCGCAATTCCGAGCTATCCCTGCCCGTTCAGCGCCGCCAACTCGATCTCGTCCAGCGGCTCAATGGCATCCACGCCGCGCGCCGCGAGCACGATTCCGCGCTCGAATCGCAGATCAAGGCCATGGAAACGGCCTACCGCATGCAAACCGCCGCCAGTGAGGCCTTCGACATCAGCAAGGAGCCGCCCAAGATGCGCGAGATGTATGGCGACACGCCCTTTGGCCGCTCTTGCCTGCTCGCCCGCCGCCTCGCGGAGTCCGGCGTGCGCTTCATCAGCGTCTATTACACCAGCAGCAACAACCAGCCCTGGGACACACACAGCGATCACTACAAGCGCCACCCGGATCTCTGCGCCGACAGCGACCAGGCCTCCGCCGCGCTCATCAGCGATCTGAAGCAGCGCGGCCTGCTGGATGACACGCTCGTCGTGTGGACCGGCGAGTTTGGCCGCACGCCCTACGCGCAGGAAAATCAGGACAAGAACAAGAAGACCGATCTCATGAAGCGCGGTCGCGACCATCATCACACTGCCTTCAGCACGCTGTTGGCCGGCGGCGGCATCCGCGGCGGCCTGGCCTACGGCACCTCCGACGAGCTCGGCATGAACGCCGAGGACAACCCTGTCCACGTCCACGATCTGCACGCCACCATTCTGCACCAGCTTGGCCTCGATCACGAAAAGCTCACCTACCGCTACGCCGGCCGCGATTTCCGGCTCACCGATGTGTTTGGCAAGGTCGTAACGGACATCCTGGCTTGAAGAAGATTCTCACTTACTCCAAAGACAGTTCATGGTCCTTGACACCCTCGCCAACGCTACTCGCTACGAAAGGCTCAACTCACGCTTTGCGAAGGCTTTCGCCTACCTGCGCACCGTGGATGGCACGCAGCAACTCGGACGACACGATCTAGATGGTGACCAATGCTACGCGTTGGTGCAGACGTATGAAACGAAGCCTGTTGAGAAGGCCAAATTTGAGGCACATCGGAAGTACATCGACATCCAGTTCATCCAAAACGGCCGTGAGACCATTCTTTGGGCGCCTTTGGCCACGATGAAAGAAGAGACGATGGCCTACTCCGACGAGAAGGATGCCGCGCTGTGGAAGCTAACGGAAGACACCACACCTTTGCACGTCAGCGCCGGACACTTTGCCATCCTTTGGCCGGAGGATGCCCATGCACCTTGCGTCGAGTGGGGCAATTCGGAGACCGTCTTCAAAGTCGTTGTCAAGGTAGCCGTCGAATAACTATGACGCCATCTTTGCCGCGAGTTTGACTGCCTCGGCGAGGCTGCTGCCATTCGCTTTACCCTGCCAGGCGATGTCGCATGCGGTGCCGTGGTCAACACTGGTGCGCGGAACAGGCAATCCGAGAGTCGTGTTCACCGCGGTGTCGAAAGCCAGCGCCTTCAGTGGGATGAGCGCCTGATCATGATACATGCAGACATAGGCATCTACACTGCGACGACGCGATGCGATGAAGGCCGTGTCCGGCGGCAGCGGACCTTCAACCATAATGCCTTTGGCCTTCGCGGCTTCGATAGCAGGCAGGATGATTTGTTCTTCCTCACCACGGCCAAACAGGCCGTGCTCGCCCGCATGGGGATTTAGCCCGCAAACTGCGAGGCTGGGTCGCTTGGCCTTCACGTGCTGCACAGCGTCCGCTGTAAGCTCAATCACATCCAAAATGCGCTCCTGAGTCAAAGCAGGTACCACATCTTGGTATCCGATGTGCACCGTGACGAGACTACAGACCATCTCCGGTGAGAAAAAAGTCATGCAGGAACGATCTGCGGCCATCTTCTCCGCAAACATCTCCGTGTGGCCCGGATAAGTGATGCCAGCTGCATGCAGTGCTTCTTTGTTCAGTGGTGCCGTGGCCACAGCGGCTACTTGTTTCGCCAACGCAGCTTCAATGCTCTTCTCCACATAGCGATAACCTGCCGCGCCGGTTTTGGCATTCACCCTGCCTGGCTCAAATCCATTCGCGTCAAAGCCGAACAGGTCCAAAACGGCCGGTTCGTCGATCTCTCCACACTTTTCCGTCCATTCGATCTCACTAACGATGCGCTTTGGCGCAGGCAGGCCGGTCTGGCGCGCACAACGAGCCAGCAGGCGGGCATCACCAAAAATCACTGGCGTAGCGATGGTGTTCACTTCCTCATTCGCGAGCAGTTGCAGGCAAATTTCAGGTCCGACCCCGGCAGGATCTCCCATGGTGACGGCAATGAGTGGCTTGGGCATCAAATTGATAGTTGGAGGATAAGACCGCTCACTTTGGCGTGCTCAACCGCCACGGCAACTTCCCCAGACGTCTTCTGTCGACTCTCTCAACGCTGAATCGGGCTTTTCAGCGGCAATCCCCCGGTGAAATCAGGTCAACCCAAAAGCTCATGAATCACATACCCATGGACATCGGTGAGCCGCCAATCGCGTCCCCCATGTCGGTAGGTGAGCTTTTCGTGATCGAGGCCCATCTGGTGCAGCAGGGTGGCATGGATGTCGTGAATGCTCACCGGGTCCTTGGCGACGCCATTGCCAAACTCATCTGTCTCGCCAAAGGCCATGCCACCCTTGAAGCCGCCGCCGGCCATGAAAATCGAATAGCCATTCACATGGTGGTCACGACCCGCGGTGTCGCTGATTTTGGGTGTGTGCGGCGTGCGGCCCATCTCCCCGGCCCAAACGACGATGGTTTCATCCAGCAGACCACGCTGGTCGAGGTCGGTGATCAGCGCGGCGACGCTTTGCTCCGTGATACGGGCGTTTTTTTCGTGATTTTTCTTGAGCAGGCCGTGCTGGTCCCAAGGGGAGTTGTTGCCATCAAAGCTGGGGCAGGTGATCTCGACAAAGCGCACGCCAGCCTCGACCAGTCGGCGCGCGCGCAGGGCCTGCGTGGCATAGAAGCGCTGGTGCTCGTCAGTGGAATCGAGGCCGTAAAGTTTCCGGATCTGCTCCGGCTCCGCGCTGATGTCGGCGATGGCTGGCACGGCGCTCTGCATGAGGAAGGCAGTTTCGTAGTTGGCGATCGCCGCCTCGATGACAGAGGGTTCGGAGGTGCTGGCCGCAAAGCCGACGTCCTGTTCGGCGAGGAGCGCGAGTTTGCGGCGCTGAACGGTGGCGCTGTCGGAGGGTGCGATGTTGTCCACAGGCACGCCTTTGGAACGCAGCATAGTGGCCTGGTGGCTGGCGGGCAGAAAAGAGCTCCCAAAATTTTCCAGACCCCCATTCGGCACCCAGTCGTTGTTAAGCACGACATAGCCGGGCAGGTTCGCGTTTTCGGTGCCGAGGCCGTAGGAGATCCAGGCTCCGAAACTCGGCGCCTGCCCGAGGATGCGACCGGTGTGCAGCAACAGGTTCTGCTGACCATGCAGCGGCAGCTCGCCCACCATCGATCGCACCACGCAAAGTTTGTCCGCCACCTGCGCGAGGTGCGGGAACAAATCGCTCACCCACAAACCACTCTGTCCACGCTGCTTGAAATCCCATGGACTGCCGAACCACATTCGATTCGCATTCGACTGAGAACGTTTCGTCACCGCTCCCTCGCCGATGGGTTTGCCCTCGTGCTTTTTGAGCATCGGCTTCGGATCAAAGGTGTCTACATGACTGGGACCACCGTCCATGAAGCAGAAGATGATGTTTTTGGCGCGTGCGCGATTGTGCAACGGCATACCGCCCATCGCACGCAGTGCCAGCATGCCAAAGCCCGCAGAAGCAGATGACAAGACTTGTCGGCGGGAACAAAAGCGATGGTCGCGTGTTGTCATGTCAGCGATAATAAATGAATTCTTTGGCATTGAAAAATGCATGGGCGAGCTGCTCCCATGCAGCAGGTGTGTCACCGCCCAGATCCTGCAGGGCGGTAGCCCAGCGCTGCTGTTCAGCTTTGTTCGGCGGGCGGCTAAAAGCGCGGCTTAACATGCCTCCAATGCGTTCATCGGTGTTTACTTGTTGCTTCTGGCCCAACTGCTGAGCCCAATGCTTTGCCATGGCGCTCACAAAAGGGTCATTGAGGAGCATGAGCGCCTGCGAGGGCACGTTGGTCGCATCCCGTCGACCGGTGGGCAATTTGAGATCGGGCAGGTTGAAACCGGTCAAAAACTTGGGTGGATCCATGATGGACATTTGCAGGTAGATGGAGCGGCGGCCATTACCATCGAGCGGGCCGGTGAAGAGGCGTTTTGCCCCATCCTGAGCCGTCCGGAATGGCAGAATAGGCCGTCCATAGAGCTGCGGATCCAGGCGACCGGACACAGCCAGAAGGGCATCGCGGATGGCCTCAGCCTCGAGTCGTCGCGTGGGATAAAAGGAGAGCAGCCGATTGTAGGGATCCACGTCCGAGGCCCTTCGCGAATCCTGCCTGAAGGTTTTGCTGAGCACGAGCTTTCGAATGAGTTTCTTCGTGGACCAGCCTTCGCGGATGAACTCGAGGGCGAGCCAGTCGAGCAGCTCAGTATGCGAAGGTTTATCACCGAGGCGGCCGAAATCGTCGGGCGTGGCGACGAGGCCGGCGCCAAAGATCCACTGCCACACACGGTTCACATACACCCGTGCCGTGAGGGGATGCTCGGGATGCAGCAGCGACTCGGCGAGCGCGAGGCGATTGGTGATGCGGTCGCCGTGCAGCATCTTGAGCGAAGCGGGCTCGATCAGCTCGCCAGTGGTGTCTACATTGCCACGCACATTGAGCGGATACTTCACTGGCAGCACCTTGCGTTCGTCCATGCTGTTGACGGTGCATGGAAAGGCGATGCTAGACTCGATGCGGCGGTAATCGGCGACGAGTTGGCTGCCTTCGGGTGATTGGTTCGGCAGCAAATCATTCGCGAGGAGCCAGTTGAGCACGTCGCAGTCACCGGGCTGGCTTTGTTGAGCGCGCCAGCGTTGCACCACGGTGTTGAACCAAGCGGCGATGCGTTCCCACGGGTCGGTGGCAGTGTTGTTTTGATAGAGCGCGGTAAAGGCGTCGAGTTCGTCCTGTGGAGTGCCGGTGGTGTCGTGCGTGACGATGTCGGTGATGCTGATCCAGCTTCGTTTGTCGTAGCCGAAGTCGTTGGTCTTGAGGCCCTTCGCCAAACCGGTGCGTGGCGGGAAGTTGGGATTCAGCGAGGAGGTGCAAAACTCGATGGTGACCTGCTGCGCGCCGTTTTTGAGCGCGGCGTCGGCGAAGGATTTCCACTGCGGATCGGTGTTGGTGTAGAACGCAACCGTTTCGTTTTGGAAAGCATGGTCATCGACGACGAGATGGCCGCCGAACTCGCCTCCAGCGAGTTTGAGGCTCACGAACTTGCCTGGGACAACATGCTGAGGCGGCATGCGCAGGCTGGCGGGCAGTTTGGAGCTCAAGGCGTGCGAATGCCATCCGCGTGGAAGAAGTCGCGAGACGATGTTTTCGCCTTCGAGGGCGATGAGAGGCGTTCCGTCGGCAATTGAGCCGTTTTCGAAGGCTTCGCCTTCAAAGACCCATTTTTCGAGCGAGGCTGGTTCGAAGGCTGTGTTGGCCTTTTGAGCCGTTTCGCGGGCTTTCTGCCATTCAGCGGCCTTTTTCGGCAAATCGGCCTGCGTGGCGAGCGGCGCGCCGATGCCTTTCAAGGCGTCTTTGTGCTCAGCAGCCCATTTTTTTAGCGAAGCAGCGGTGAAGGGCGTGCTCCAAAGCTGCGCGAGGTGCTCACGGATGCTTTGCCGGAGTTTTTGGAGCTCTGCGATGGCGGCGGCGTTTTTGCCCTGTGCATCGACGATGCGCGAGGTCCAGCGCGGCGTGGTGAACATGGCGGCGAGCGAATAGTAGTCGCGCTGAGAGACGGCTTCGAGCTTGTGGTCGTGGCAACGCGCGCAGGCGACGGTGGTGGCGAGGAAGGCTTTGGAGAAGGCATCGATTTTGTTGTTCACCATCTCCTGATGGATGCCGTTGAACATCAAGCTGCTGCCGTGGCGATGCTCGCCCATGTGGTAAAACATGGGGCCGATGAGGCTTTCGTTGGTTTGCGCCTTCGGATGGATGCGTGGCTTTGGCAGGAGGTCGCCAGCGAGGTGCTCACGCAGAATCTGGTCAAAGCCGATGTCGTCATTGAAGGCACGGATAAGATAGTCGCGGTATTCATGGGAGCCCTTGGCGGGGTTGTCCCATTCGTAGCCGTAAGTGTCCGTGTAGCGCACCACATCCATCCAGTGACGGGCAAGCCGCTCGCCGAAATGCGGCGAGGCCAGTAGCGCCTCAACCAGGGACTCAAAATGCGGCTGGTCTGAATGAACGGCAGGAGGCAGCCCAGTAAGAACAAAACTCAATCGGCGACGAAGGGTTGCTTCATCGGCTGGAGGTGCCATTTCGAGGCCGGCTTTCTTTTGCCCGGCCTGGATAAAGGCATCCACGCTGCCGCCGGATGTCTTGCGCATTGGCTTCAGGCTCCACCAGTCCATGCGCTTCTGAAACTCTTCCTCCCAAACATCGGCCGTGCTCAAGGATGGATGAGGAGCATGGGCCGCCGCCACACGTGGATCGGGCGCACCTTGGCGCACCCACTCGGTGAGAAGGGCAATCTCGGAGGTGGCAAGCCTCTTTTTGGGCGGCATTTGAAGATCCTTTTCGACATGGCTCACCGCCTGGATCAGCAGACTGGCCTCCGGCTTGCCCGGCAGAATCGCCGGACCGCTCTCTCCACCCTTTTCCCAGCCGCTTTTCGAATCGAGAGCGAGTCCGCCTTTGATCTTCTTCTCATGCGAATGGCACTCGTAGCAGCGCTGCTTCAGCAGCGGCTCGACCTTGGATGAAAACAGATCCGCACCGCTGGCGAAACGGACGACGAGAAAACAGCCGAGGACGATCCAACGCTTCATTTCCGATCCTCCCCCAGCCATTGGATGCCGATGATGCGGTGTTCGATATTGCCGGTCTTGGGCTCCAGGGAGCCGGGCTTCCTGCCTGCAAAGGCTTCGACGCCGAGTTTCCAAACGACTTTCTTGTCGCGGGTGACCTCGAAGAACTGCACCGCCGTCTCCTTCGCATCGCGATAATGCCAGTCCGAGTTGGCGATGAGCGTGTTGCCATTCTCGAAGCGATGAAATCCGCCAAAGATGAGCACGGTGAAGTCCTTGACGTCCGCCGCCTTGAGTTCCCACGCCACTTCATGCTTCGGCGTCACCTCCAGCAGTCCACCGCGCCAGGACATGAGCGTGTTTCCATTCGCCAGACGCTCCGCCACCACGGGCAGATCCGGCACCGAATGCCGCCACAGCTCTTTGCCGGTTTCGTCGATCTCGATGAAGGCTTTCTCCGCCCGCATGGCCAGCAGGAAGGTGCCCGCGGGCGTGCGGCGTAGCAGGTTGTAGCGCATGTGTGGTGAGGCTTGCATTTTGCTCGGAACCGGCACGCGTTTCACCTCTTGACCCTTCTTCAGCCACACGAGTTCCTGCTTGCTTGCATCGGTCGTGACCACTTCGCCATTCAGCATCGGCACACAGGTCTTGAGTTCGACCGGCTTTTGCGCCCGATACTCCCACACGATCTTCCCGTCGGGAGCGATCTCCCGCACCCATTCATGCGAGGAGCAGAGGAAATGACCTGATGGCAGACGGCAGCCATCGTAGCCGATATCGCTCCACGGAGTGGCTTCCCCCTTGCCATTCACCACCGGCACAAAGAACTTTCCGAAGGACATCTCGCCATGGCGATTGAAGACGCTGATGCCTTCACCCGAGGCGATCAGGAGGGATCCGGGGCTCACTTGAGCCAGCGCCGAGGCTATGGTGCAAACTAGCGTGATGACGAAAATGAGTTGGGGGAAGCGCATCACCCACTATTTACGTGAACCCTTGTGAGCTCTATGTGACAGGGTTACCAAATTATGGTAATATCTTATCATAATGACTTCCGAGCCACCGTCTCAGATTTTTTACCACCACCTCGCAGACGGCCATGAACTGCTCCACGCGCTGGATCAAATCCCCGGAGCCATGTTCATGATCAAGGACTGCGACTCCCGTTACGTGTTCATGAGTCGTGCGCTGAAAGAGGCTATCCATCTACCACCTGATTTCGACATTGTGGGAAAATCCGACTTTGACCTCTTCCCGCGCATCATTGCCGAGAATTACCGCCAAAACGACCTGTTGGTTTTTCAACACAACCAGCCACTCATCAAAGAAGTTCATGCCACCAGTTTCTTTGATCATCCGTCCGAGTGGGCCTGGTCCAGCAAATACCCGCTGCATGACAAGCGTGGCAGGGTCATCGGACTCATCACCATCAATGAGAAATACAGCGAGAGCGCTGGACACGACCTGGAACTGGCCCGCCTGCTGCCCGCCATCGACCACATCCACGCCTCCTACAGCAGGCGCATCACCATCGGCGAACTGGCGCGGCGGTGCTCCTTCTCCGAAAGCCACTTCATGCGCATCTTCAAACAACGCATGCGCATGACACCCTACGCCTTCGTGGAGCAGGTGCGTATGTTTCACGCTATCGATGCCCTGCGCCGCACCGCTGCCAGCGTAGTCGAAATCGCCATCGACTGTGGCTTCTACGATGCGAGCTCCTTTGTGAAGCGATTCAAGCGGTTTACAGGCCACACTCCGCTGAAATACCGATGCCAACATCAGGGCCGCAAACGAGCCGCTCAGGCGATACCTCAAATCGCTTCTCGAATGAGGAAAACCGGCTTTCCATCAACCCCGGACTCAGTTCTGCCAGTTAAGCAATCACAAAGGTGAAAGACCAACCTACTGATTCGTGACCCTAGGCCGATGACGTTCAATCATGGAACGAAAATCGCCGAGGTTGTAGGGACCGTGGTAGGGCTGGCTGAGATCGACTTCGGTGACGACCACGGTGCCCCATGTGTCAGCTTTGGCGATGGGTCGACCGCCCTGATCGTAGATGGCAGAATGCATCCAGCCGTCTTCGGGCTTCATGAAGGTGCTGCTGACGAGGAACACATGGTTCTCGCAGGCGCGGGCTTGTGCGAGCAACGGATTGCAGCCCCAAACCGGCCACGCGATAACTTCCGCACCGTTCTTCGTCAGTTCGCGGGCAACCTCAGGGAAGAAGCCATCGTAGCAAACCATGAGGCCCACTTTGCCAAATGCCGTTTCAAAAACGGGATATTCCCTGCCGGGTGCGATGCCTTTCGCGGCCTCACCGGGCGGAAGGGAAACTTTGCGATACTTGCCGATGAGAGAGCCATCGGGGCCAAGCAGCACGGCGGTGTTATAGATCAGATGCGCCTCGCGCTCGTAAAGGCTGAGCACGAGATGAAGGTGGTGCTGCCTTGCGAGATCAGCGAAGTAAGTCGTCGAGGAGCCTGGGATGGACTCGGCAAGATCTTCGGGTTTCGCCTTTACATTCGCACTGGGCACCGTCTCGCCGAGCACGACGAGGTCGGCGTGTTTCTGTGCCGCCTCGGCGATCAGCGGAGCGAACTCAACGCAATTTTCGCGCGGCGATTTGCCCGAGGGACGGTGATGGATGGTGGCGAGACGCACCTTGCGCGGTGCGGGAGCCTCAGTTGGGGTGAGGGAGGCTCCACACCATTCGACGCGGCCTCCGGGCGCCCATTGCAGATGCAATTCCACGATGGCCCTCGCGGCCTTAGATGGCACACGGTACACGCCGCTAACAAGGGTCCAGCCCTCGGCATCCTTGGGGCCATCGACAGGGTACTCGGGCTCAGCGCTAGGGATGGGTAGGCCGGGAGTGAGATACTCCGGTGCGGTATCGAGTTTCACGCCTGCGCCATCCGCATCCTGCCAAACGATTCGCACAAGGCAACTCTGCCGGAGATGGGTGACGCCAACGGTCTTTCGCCTTGCCTCGAAGCGATAAAAGGAGCCGCCCTTGACCTCAAAGCTCTTTTGAAACCAGCCGTCGAGACCTTCTCGCGAATCGTGCGTGATGATGAGCGTGTCTTTGCCGCCGCTACTGAACTGTGGACGAATCTCATCCCGTGGGCTATCGGCGCTCCATCCGTGGAAATCAGGGGCAGCTTGAAGTGAGGCGGAGAAAAGGAGGATGAGACATCTCTTCATAACTGCCGAGGGAACGTTTTGGACAATCCTCACCTTCCAAACCATGATGGGTTGGCTGGCTCAGCCCGGGCGTGTCTGACCCTGAATTCGGAAAATCATTTCGCGCACGTGGGGAGCCTTGTAGGCACGTGGTTTGAGCACAGCCAAGCTCCTAGCAGGCGACCCCCAACGCAGCACACGAATGTTTACCTTGCGGGTGCCCCAGAGGTTCATGAGGCTGATGGTAGGCTGGTAAATATCAATCGTCCGGGTGCCGACAAGGGCACGCCCGTAATCATCAACAACATAGACGCTTGAATCTCCTTGGATCTGAAAAACGGTGCCGAGGGGGTAGATCGACCAGTCGGCTGCAGCGCTACGGATGGAGCCCGACTTCAAAGGTGTGCCTGCAGCAGTGCGGGCACCATATTGAATGTGGTCAGCCTCCGAGTGCGTGTAGGCCGTGGTCCTGACACCTGGGATGACCTGTCCGGAAGTGCGCAACAGAGTTTGAGCTTGCTGAGTCCGGGCAGGAAGCTGGAGCTTTCCCACGAACGCGCTAGCGCATACAAACACGATGCATAGAGGAGCGGAGACGAACAAAACGTGAGGTGGGTGGTTGAGATCACACCTCGCCGGGCGGCTGGAAGGTCGCTAGGCGAAGGGGTTAAGATCGTGCCTAGTTGGCCAGAAGTGTCAAACCTCCATTTGAACTGCGCCCGCATTGATGATCCCGCTAGAGAGGTCTTTTATATTTATTTTTAGAGACAATAAAACACTTTAAGCAGATTTTGTCATCTTGCGCTGCGTAAAAATGGATGAACCGAACCACAAAAAAGGCTGGCACATCTGTGCCAGCCTTTTCACAAGAAGCTTTCTGTTGGAAGATCCTTATTTCTTCTTTTTTCCCAAAAGAATCGTCAGTAGCAGGACCAGAACCACTGCGCCACCAGCCACCATGAGAATGGTTTCCATGCTGATGGTGCCTTCTTCCTCAGGAGGAGGGGTAGCGTCAGCGACTGGCAGTGGAGCCGCAGCAACAGGTTGGACGGCAGCGGCAGACACCATACCAGACTGTTGAACCGGCACCACACCAGACTGTTGAACCGGCACCACACCAGGCTGTTGAACCGGCACCACACCAGGCTGTTGAACCGGCACCACACCAGGCTGTTGAACCGGCACCGCCGAAGAAGAGGCTGCAGCGCCAGACATGGCCAAAGCACGCGCCACTGCGGAGTCCATGCCAGGGGCGGCAGCCCCCGCTGGAGCAGGAGCAGCACCAGGTGCCGCCTGTGTCGCCAAAGCACTGGCCGTGGCGGCTTGCTGCTTGGCGGCATACTCCGCACGCTTGCGGGCGAAGCCATCGCGATAGATTTGAAGGACAGGCGCATACTCCTGGTTGGCGGAGGAAGCCTTATAAGCCTCGAGCAAGGCAAGCTCACCCTCCACAATCTTGTCGTTGTAAAAATGGAGGGTGGCCTGATGGATCGCATCCGTGATCTTGGCCACCTGAGTGACATTGATCTTCTGGAGCCGCGTCTTCTCCTCAAATACAGCCTTTTGCAGCTCCTGAAGGCGTTTGAGATCATACTTGTAGGGAGTGACCCACTTGCTTTCCTTGCGCTCGACCTCGTAGCGAGAGTTGGCTTCTTGAACTTCACGATCAATGGCAGCCTTGGCACGGGACAGGTCTGGCTCGACGAGCCTCTTGCTGTTGTCATCACGCTGCTTCTGCAGCACCGGCTGATCCTTGATCATTTGAGAGAGCTTGGCGTCGAAATTGGACAGCACGGCGAGCACTTCTTCGACAGCCTTAGGGTAGTGAACTGAAGCAATGTGCAGCTTTCTAGGACTGGAGAGCTGCTCGAAGTCGCGCAAGGCACCACTGTAATCGCCTGCAGTTGCCTTCTCATTCATTGCCTGACGGATGGTGTAGGCGTCAATGTTGTATTTCTCGGCACGCGCATCCTGAGGACTGAGCCATTTACCCAGCATCTTGGTGCCACCAGCCACGACCTTTTCCTTCTCCGACTGAAACTCATCGATCATTTTCTTGATCTCATCTGCCTGAGGTGTGCCGGGATACCGGTTTACGAACGGGCGCAGACGATCTTGGATGATCTGCTCATACTTTTCCGCCGTCATCAAGTCAGCGGTAGGCGACAGTTTGCGCAACTCCTTGATCTCCACTTCCTCGGGCTTCTCCTTCAGGATGCCCCCGGGGGCGATTTCAGCCATCGGGATGAATTTTTCATCCATGATCTTGGCGGTCACTTTGTACTTCATGAGCACGCCTTCCGGTTTTTGCTCCAAGATCACACCTTCGAGCTTGTTGCCGTCCTTCAAAGTGACGATATCAGCGCGAAGCGAGCAGGTGATCGAGAGGGCGAGGGCGAGGGCGAGGGCCAGGACGAGCGGTGAGCGGCTCAATTTCATGGTGGTGCGTATGAATGGAAAGTTTGGGGGAATTGGAAAAATAAACCAGATGGCTGTGCCTCGTAAAGAGGGGAATCCATGACGTGGGATTATTTTTGGCGGCGTTGTAGGATGATACGCTTGAACCGCGCATCACCACTGGTGCTGGTGCTTGCCACATCGGGATCGTTTACGAAAACGTTGTGGATCAGTCGACGGTAGTAGCTGTTCAGGGGGGGCAGTTCGGCTGGCTGGCCGGTGGCACGCACCTTTTCAGCAAGTTCTCTGGCTCTGGCGATCATCCTATCCTCTCTCATCGATCGGTAAAACTCCACATCCACACGAATTCGTGGGGCATCGGGCATGTGGCGGAAGAGAATGCGGTTCACGAGGTATTGGATGTCCTCCAGCACTTCGCCGCGGCGGCCAATGAGAGCATCACTGTCCTTGGTCAAGACTTGGAGCGTAGGACCATCCGAGCCGTCATCCTGCTCGATCTGGGCGGCAAAACCTAGGTAGCCGAGCATGGCATCGAGGATGTGCTGGGCATGTTCGAGAGCGGTCGCGTTCATAATAAACCACTCGGTATGCGATTCTACCCAGTTCGTCATTCACAAATTCGATCTTCGCCTGTTTGGAACTAGCCCCCAAGCTTCGGCGGCTTGTGACCGGGCTTCTTCTTGTCCTTAGCGTGCCCCATGGGATTGAAGAAGGGGCTTTGTGGAGTCGGCTTCGGATCGCGCTTCATTTTTTCGAGCTTAGGCTCCGGCACATAGAGCTTCATGATCCACGTCTGAGCGATGCTAAAAAGATTCTGGGTAGACCAGTAAAGGGCGAGTGCGGAAGCGAAGTCATAGCTGATCCACAGGAAGATCAGCGGCATGAACATGAAGATCCGCTGCTGCATCTTATCCACTGTGGCAGGCTGAGGTGTGAGCTTCATCTGCGCCACCATGGTCAGTCCCATGATGATTGGCAGTGGATTGATGTTGAAGCCGGCGAGCTGCGCGACCGTATCCGGCGCAGAAAGATCCTTCACCCACCACAAGCCGTGACCACGCAGCTCGGCGGCGTATTCGAGCATGCTATAGAGGCCGATAAAGATGGGGAACTGCAGCAGCAGCGGCAGACAGCCTCCAAGTGGATTCACACCGTAGTCACGATAGAGCTTCATCACCTCCATCTGCTGTTCCTGCGGGTTGTCTTTGTACTTTTCCTGCAACTCCTTCATCATCGGAGCCAGCAGACCCATGCGTTTCATGGTGCGCATGGATTTGGCGTGGATGGGCCAGATGCAGAGACGAACAAAAATGGTCAGCAGGATGACCGCCACACCCCAGTTGCCGGTGACGCCGTGCATCCAGCGCATCACACTGACAAGGAAAATGCTCACAGGCTTAAACCAGCCGTAAAACATCGCGTAGCGGCGCTGGCGGTCGGTTTGCTCGTCGATCTTGCTAAGGCGGTGATATTCCTTCGGACCGAGGTAAACCTGATAGGTTTCCGTCTTGCTCGCACCGGGGGCTAGGTCGACGACTGGGATCCCCATCGCACCTTCGTAGGAATAATCTTCGACAAGCCCCTCCTTCGGGTGGCCTGCGAGCGGCTTGGCTAGGCGGCGGCGGGAAGACCAGAACTTGGCTGCTGCCCCCTTTTCGTCCGTCGTGCGGGTGAGAATGTGGGAGTAAAAGCGGCTTGCAACGCCCGCATAGCGCAAATTGGCAAATGACTGGCGGAACTCGGTGGCGGCCGCGCTGAACCAACCCTTGGCGAAGTAGCTGGAGATGTGGTAGCTCGCGTTGCCATTGTCATTCCAAAAGAAGCTCTGGTAGCGCTCATCGGCGTGATTCAGCGCGGTGGAAGCTCCGGTGAAGAGATAGTACTCCTCGGAGCGATGCGGTGCGGTGCCTGTGTTGGTCAGTGTGAGGGTGAGATTCAACAGATGCTCGTCACCAGAGGCGCCATCGGTCAGTGTGAACGTCTTTTTGACTCGAATGCCTTCAACGGAGGTGCCCTCAAAGCTGACCGAGCGCTCGCCCTGCTCCAGCATCTGATACGTGATGGTGTCCACACCGGCAGGCTCACGACGCAACGCAGCCACAGGCTCCGTGGCATGCTCATTCAACGTCACATGGTCAGCACCCGCCAGAATCGCGCGAGTGATACCTCCACCTTGGGTGCTAAATTCATAGGTGACCGTGCCGGTGGTGATCGTGTGCTTCTGCTCCGGAGTAGAGGTCTTGGCAACGGCTGGCACAACAGGGGCGGCAACTCCGGCAGCAGGTGATGTAGGTGCTTCTTTCGAGTTGTCAGCCTTCTTTTTGGCCTGCTCGGCGACCCTCTGGGCCTCGACCAGCTTTTGGTTCTCCTGCATGTAGTAAAAATTTACCCCCATGAGGAGAATGCAGGTGATGATGACGATCCAGCCTTTGCGATCCATGAACGTTGGGGAGAGGAGAGTGAGAGTTTCGGGAGTTAGGGGGATAAATGAATGGCCGTGAATGAGCCAGTGGCGACGGAAAAGTGCGGAATCATTTCGATTTCAATCCCTAGGCCTGGGTGGCACAGGGTCATGCCCGTGCCCACCCCAAGGATGGCAGCGAGCCATCCGGCACAGACCCATCCAGGAGCCACGCAACACGCCATGAGTCTCGACAGCCTCCAAAAAGTAAGCGGAACAGGTCGGCGTGTAGCGGCAGCCGGAACTAGGACCTCCAACCGCATGAATCATGGGCGAGATGAACTTTTGGTAAAAACGAATCAGAACTCTGACAACCCATTTCATGACATGTCAGGCGTGGTGGGAATCTCGGAAGGCGGAAGGAGGATGCCAAGTCGCTTAGCCAATTTCAACCAGTCACGTTCCAAGTCTGCCAAACTGGCCTCGGCCGCGCGCCAGCGACCAATGATCACAAACTGCCACCCGGGCGCAATTTCCATTCGGTGAGCCCGGATCACCTCACGGAGGAGGCGGCGGATGCGGTTCCGCTTCACAGCCATGCCCAGTTTTCTACCGGTGATGAGCCCGTAGCCGAACTCGACCACAGCTTCGTCCCTCAGAACGCCCAAGACGAGATACTTTCCCACACGGCTGAACCCTTTTTCCTTCACGCGAGCAAAATCACTCGCTCGTTTCAAACGCAAATGGGAGGGGAGACGCATGCCCGGCGGGCGGAAAATCAGGCGTGCTGCTGGATGTGGCGCTTAAAGTGCACTTCCACGCCCTTCGGCAGGAGGCGCTTGCGGCCTGCGGCGCGGCGGCGGCGCAGGATGTCACGGCCGTTGGCGGTCTTCATGCGGGCACGGAAACCAAACTGCTGTTTGCGAGTACGCTTGGAGGGTTGGTATGTCCTGAAGGTCTTGGGCATGGTGTCTGGGGTGGTTTAAAGGTTTGACGACGAGGAGGTCGATCCCCCGAGGACACACCGCAGAGGCCGCATCCTTGGAAAAAGGGGCGTGAGACTACCGGAGACGCCTGTTTTGTCAATCAGTGGTTCTTTAAGGCACCCAAAGAAAGGTTTTAATGGGGACGGGGGCCCCTCAGGGCGGTGTTTGTGGCTTGGAACAGATACCGCTCTTCCGCCGATCAATCTGCTTTCACCTCGACACCATGCTGCGCCAAGTAGGCACGGCATTTCTCCTCACCCATGTATTTGCCGAGCAAACGGCTGTCCACTTGGGTGAAATCGACCATGATGAGACCATCGAGCACGTCGGAGAAATCTTTGTCCACATTGAAGCTCAGGATCGTGGCATTGAGCTTGAGGTAATGCTTCAGCAACACGGGGATGCCTTTGCCATCGGTCTCAACACTGGAGACTAGTGCGGAGCAATCGTCCACATTTTGCAGGTTTGCAGAGATGAACTCCCGCATGAGACGACGACCGCGAATGTAACGGAAGGGGTTCCGCGGCTTCACAAAGCTGGCGAGCTGCGGGTGCAGCTTGTTGTCCTGCAGGAAGGCCACGATGATTTTGCGCGAGAGACTGTTGTAATCACGGCTGATGCTCACGGGACCAAAAAGCTTCGTGTACTGAGGATTCTGCGCCACCCAGTGCGCGATGCCTTTCCAAAGCAGGGGAAGAGAGGCTAGATTACGCTGATACGCCTTCACAATGAAGCTGCGACCCATCTCGACCGCATTGCCGAGGTGCGAGAGGAAGGGTTTTTCAAAGCGAAACAGCGTGCTGGTGTAGAGGCCCTTGGGACCGTATTCACGCAAAATGATGTCTGCCCGGCCCATGCGGTAGGCGCCGGCGACCTGCTCTTTTTCTTCGTCCCAAAGAATCAGGTGCTCGTAATAGCGATCAAAACGGTCCAGATCCACAGCCTCGCCGGTGCCCTCACCCACCTGACGGAATGTCACCTCGCGCAAGCGGCCGATCTCTTGGAGCAGGCACGGAATCTCGTGAGAATGCGCTTGATACACGGACAGTGTTCCCTGGCTCACCAACCGTCCGCCACGCGCCCGGAGGTGGTCCACCTCGCACACCATGCGGGTCTGAAAATCCGCTGCAGGCCCAGGCAGCATGCCATCGGCATTCGGTCCGATCATGACCTTTGGCACCTTGCCGCGCTGATGTAGCACAAAGGTATGAATGCGGAGGTAACGAGTGAGCGATTCGTCATCCTCAAACTTCTTCAAACGCGAAAACGGAATCGGATGGCCGACGCGCATCGGAATTTCCGTGCCCTCACGCCTGTTGAACTCGCGCAACAGGAGGCTGGTGCGCAGACGCGGATGAATCAGGCCTGCGGCATGGAACAGAGCACTGTTTGAACCGGGGAAGTACACCGGAAGAACGGTGGCCTGCGTGCGTCGAACAAGTGAGCCAAGGTGGTTCGTCCAAGCGGGCTCCTCCACACCACGACCGGGCTTGTAGGCAGCCACCTCACCGGCTGGAAAAAGGATCAATGTGCCGCCGCCGCGCAGAAGACGGATGGCTTCCTTCATCGGGCCGAGGTTTTGTTTCGCCGCGGCTTCGCCACCAAACGGATTCACGGCGATGATATGACCCTCCAGCTCCTTCATCGCGAGCATCATGGAGTTTGTCATCACCTTCAAATTCGGCCGAAACAACGCCGCCCAACGACTGAGCATCACTGGATCGACAATGCCAAACGGGTGGTTGGCGATGATGATGAGCGGACCTGTTTTCGGAAACTCAAAGCCCGAGGGCAGATCCACCTTTTCACGCGCTTGCAGAGCTTGCGCCACCGAATCGAACCACGCAAAAACAGACGGATGCTGCTCATGCTCGCGGAACAGCCGGGCAGATGTCTCGTAAACATCGTTGAATCCCTTCAAGCCGAGCGACTTCTCCAAAGCCGGCCCAAGAACGCGATAAAGTCTGCGCTGGAGAGGGGTTTTGAGATGCTCACTAAGGTCGAAAACCATGCGTTAAATACGGCAGGACAAGATTGGCGGATCAAACATCCATCGGCTCGAATCCCATACGCGCAAGGTTCTTCCCTGTTTCAAAACTGTCAGCTTGACGCTGTGGATTTCTCCTTTGTCTGAAAAACAAGGCGCAGGCAGTCGAGCCGCACGGTGGCCGTGTCGAGAGCCGCATCGATCGCAGTCATGTGGCTCCTGAGGGCTTCGATTTCCTCGGGGCGCACATGATCATTGAGCAGGCGGAGGTCTTCGAGGCGGTCGATCTCGGCCTGAAGCTGTTGGCGCATCGTTTCCTTGGCAGTGGCAACGAGCTGGGTGAGATCCTCCTCAGCCAGCTTGCGGGCCTTGGCGAGCATGGCGGGGAAGAGCTTATTGCGGATGGCAGCTTTCTCAAAAAGGCCGGTAGGCTGGCTTTTTTCGAGCCGCATCTCCTCGAACGGATCATTCTCACGACGGTCAGCCTGTGTATGATCAACCACCACGCGCAGCGGCGAGGGCGAGAGGAAGCGATCCACATGCAGCGCAGATGGCGCGACGCATTCGACGATGAAATGCGTTTCAAGGAAGAGACCTTCGCCCGGCAGATGCTTGCACACGGCAAAACTGCTGTTCCCATCCTCGCCGCCAAGGAGCAGGTCCAGCACGCCGCGCACGAGTGGATGATCTTGGGTGAGGAAGGCCACGTTTTCCCGGCTCAGCGCACGCGTGCGGTCAAAGGTGACGGTGAGACCATCCTCGGGCAGCGAGGGAAAGCGGTCGGTCTTGATGTCTTCGGGCTTCAGAAAGTAGGTGCGCGGAGCATGCTCCTCGACGTGCAGGCCAAAATGATCGACAAGGCGGATGAAAAAGGCCTCGAAGTCGAGGCTGTCATCGTGCTCGCGGATGGCGGCGATCACAGTGGCGGCACGCTCGGGCTTACAGGAATTGAGTTCGAGCAGACGGTCGTGGCCTCGTTCGAGCTTTTGGGTCACCTGCTGCCGCAGCTTTTGGGTTTGTTTGAGGAAGGCGTTCAAGCGCTTTTCGTCAAAATCCGCCAACAAAGCCTCCAGGCTATTCGCGAGGCCTTGGGCAATCTCCGTAGCACCGTGAAGGTTTTTCTCGAAGGCGTTCAAGCCATCGTGATACCAGCGGGCGAGCACCTCCTCAGCCGTTTGCTTCAAAAACGGCACGTGAATGTGAATCGTGCTCGTCTGGCCGATGCGGTCGAGACGGCCGATTCGCTGCTCGAGCAGTTCGGGATCGCGTGGAAGATCAAAAAGTACCAGATGATGAGCGAACTGAAAATTGCGACCCTCGCTGCCGATCTCGGAGCAGAGCAGCACGCGGGCACCGTCTTCATCTGCGAAGAAGGCGGCATGGCGGTCGCGCTGCACAAGAGTGAGGCCTTCATGAAAGAGGGCGGCGTTGATATGAATCTCACGCAGCAGACGCTCGTGGATCTCACCCGCGAGCTCGCGGGTGCGGCAGATGAGCAACACCTTCTGATCGCCGAGTTGCCTAATGAGTGCGGCGAGCCATTTCACCTTCGCTTCAAGCGCATCGCTACCCGCATCGATGGGCGCAAGAAGCGCCTCGCGCTGCGGGAAGCCGGTCAAAGCGGCCCTTGTGTTGCGGAACATGACGCGGCCCGTGCCAAACTCGTCGAGCATCGCGGCGATGAGCTTGTCTCGACTGCCTTCAACTTGATTTTGCGTCTCCTTCAACAGGTCACGAAGGTGCGCGGACTTCTTCGCGAAGAGCTTCTGATCCTTCGCGGTGAGGTTTTTGCCCTCGACGAGGCGGTCCAGAGCGGCGGCGACTTCTTCGTAGTGGCTGCTTTCCCCTAGGAACTGGTTCAAATCGGCGTAACGGGCCGGATCGAGCAGGCGCAGCCGGGCAAAATGACCTTCGGGACCAAGCTGCTGCGGAGTGGCCGTCAACAGCAGAAGACCTGGCACCTTTGCAGCGAGTTGATCGACGAGTTGATATTCGGCACTCGGCTTCTGCGGGCTCCATTCGAGATGGTGCGCCTCATCGACGACGAGCAGGTCAAAGCCGGCTTCAAGAGCCTGCTGGGC
>Ga0075471_10000428_pt1 | contig 25089 bp, 21 predicted proteins | sample DEB19_08_DNA_2_FD_74787 | JGI IMG/M metagenome (GOLD analysis project Ga0075471, IMG submission 74787) | Aqueous microbial communities from the Delaware River and Bay under freshwater to marine salinity gradient to study organic matter... | ecosystem: Environmental > Aquatic > Marine > Coastal ...
GTGACTATGGCACGGGCAAGATTTGGGGCCTGCGCCGGCGTGGCAACACCGTGACCTGGTCCCGGGAGCTGGCCGACACCCCGCACCAGCCGGTGGCCTTCTGCGAAGGGCGCGACGGGGAAATGTTCTACGTCGATTACGGTGGTAACATTTTCGAACTGGAGCCGACGCCGCCCGAGACCCAACGCCGCCCGCCTTTCCCGAAGAAGCTCAGCGACAGCGGCCTCTTTGCCCAGGTGCGCGGCCACGTCGTCCAGCCCGCGCTCATTCCCTATTCCGTCAACTCCCCCCTGTGGTCCGATGGTGCGCACAAGGAGCGGTTCATCGCCTTGCCCGGCGAGGAACGCATCCTGTTCAGCGAGGGCGGTGCCTGGAAATTCCCGGAGCAGACTGTGCTGGTGAAAAGCTTCGCGCTCGACCGCGAGGCCGGCAATCCCGCCACGCGCCAGTGGATTGAAACGCGCTTCCTCGTCCTCCAGCAGAACGAATGGGTCGGCTACACCTACAGTTGGAATGACGCCCAGACCGAGGCGTATCTTGTGGAGGCGAAGGGCGAGGATCGCACGTTCAAGATCAAGGATGCCAGCGCCCCCGGCGGCACGCGCCGGCAAACCTGGCACTACCCCAGCCGCGCCGAGTGCATGACCTGCCACAGCCGGGCCGGGCAATATGTCCTCGGGGTGAACACGCTCCAGATGAACCGCGAGCACGACTACGCCGGCGTGAAGGCCAACCAGCTCCGCACGCTCGAACATCTCGCTGTCTTCATCATCCCCAAATTCACCAACGCCAGCAAACGGATCACCAAGCCCACGACCGGACCGAACGGTCCCGTTTATCCGCCCGAGGACTTTGGCGCCCGCTTCCTCAAGCCGCCCGAGACCATGCCCCGCCTGCCGGACCCCTACGATGCCACCGGTCCCTTGGAACCGCGTGTCCGCTCTTACCTGCACGCCAACTGCGCACACTGCCACACCGACGCCGGCGGTGGCAACTCCGCCATGGAACTGCGTTGGTCCACCTTGCCCGAACGGGTGCGCCTGATCGGTGTTACGCCGCAACACGACAAATTTGGCCTGCCCGACGCGCTCATCGTCGCGCCCGGCGCACCCGAACGATCCATCCTCATGCAACGGCTGATGAAAGTGGGCCAGGGTGGCATGCCGCCCTTGGCGAAGTCCCGCGTGGATGCCGAAGCCGTGAAGCTGTTCAGCGAGTGGATCCGCCAGCTACCGGCCCAGAAGCCTTAGTTTGCCAAGGAGGTTGCGGAACCTCGCATCCGACCGCGGTCAATCGAACATCTTGCCCGGGTTCAGGATGCCGTGCGGGTCAAGGACCTTGCGAAGTTCGCGGTGGACGCGGAGCGAGGCGGGGCCGAGGAATTTTGGAAGGAAGTCTTTCTTCGCCAAGCCGATGCCGTGCTCGCCGGTGATGGTGCCGCCGAGACGGATGGCTTCATCGAAGATCTCCTTGAAGGCCTCGTGGACGCGGTGCATCTCCTCCTTGTTCCGCTCATCAGTGAGGAAGGTGGGGTGGAGGTTCCCGTCGCCCATGTGGCCGAAGGTGCCGACGCGCAGATTGTATTTCTTCGCGATGACCTCGACGAAGCGGACCATCTTGGCCAACTCGCTGCGCGGGACGGTGGCGTCTTCGAGAATCGTGGTGGGTGCGAGCCGGGCGAGCGCGCTGAAGGCGCTGCGACGGGCGGCGGCGAGCTTGGTGGCCTCCGCCTCATCCTTGGCGATGCGCACTTCCATCGCTCCATTCTTCTTCGCCAACTCGGCCATCTTGGCGGCTTCATCCTCGACGGCAGCCGGGTGGCCGTCGGTCTCCATCAGGAGCAGCGCTTCGCAGTCCAGCGGCAGGCCGACCTTGGCAAAGTCCTCGACGCAGTGGATGGTCGTGCGGTCCAGAAACTCCAGCGTGCAGGGGATGATCTGCGCGGCGATGATGTCGCTGACGGTCTGCGCGGCGGCGTCCATCGCGCTGAAGGTGGCCACCATCGTCTTCTTCGCGGCGGGCTTGGGAATGAGCTTGAGCAACACCTTCGTCATCACGCCGAGCGTGCCCTCGCTGCCGACAAAGAGGTCTTTCAACGAAAATCCGGCGACATCTTTCACGCACTTGTTGCCGGTGAAGAGCACTTCGCCGTCGGGCAAGACCACTTCCAGGCCCATGACGTAGTTGCGGGTGATGCCGTATTTGAGGCCGCGCAAGCCGCCGGAGTTTTCCGCCACGTTGCCGCCGATGGTGGAGATCTTCATCGAGCCGGGGTCGGGCGGGTAGAAGAGGCCGACGGCAGCGGCGGCGTCCGCGATGGCCAGCGTGGTCACGCCCGGCTCGACGAGCATGGTGAGGTTCGCGCGGTCCACCTCGAGAATGCGGTTCATGCGCGCGGTGCACACGACAATGCAGTCGCGCGAGGGCAAGCTGCCGCCGGAGAGTCCGGTGCCGGAACCGCGCGTGACGACCGGGGTTTTGGTGCCGTTGGCGAGCCTGAGCACTTCGGCGATTTGCTCCGTGCTGGTGACGAACACGACGCAGCCGGGCATCTGGCTCATCGCGGCGGTGCCGTCGAAGGAGTAGGGAATCAGGTCTTCTTTCGACGTGAGCACCTGGTCGGTGCCGACGATCGTGCGGAGTTGGGAGAGCGTGGCAGCGGGGAGCGGCATGGGAGAGTGATTCGTTGTCAGTAATTAGTGTGGGCCGGTCGGAAGGCCGATTACTGATCACTAATTACGTTCGGTGCTCTTCACGGTTTCACCGTGACCTTGTTCCAGTTCAGATGGTGGCGCTTGGCGTAGGCGGAGAGCACGCGCTCGTTTTCCATGAGGACGGCGCGCACCACGCTGGAGTCGTCCGCGTAACCGAACTGGACGTTGCTGTCGGGGATGAGATCACCTTGTTTATGGGCGTAGGCCAGGGCGAAGGCCGCCTCCGCCACCACGACCAGAGGCACTTCCTTGTCCGCGCCCTCGACGTAATCCTCGATGACATCTGCCAAGAACTCCAACTGCTCGACGAGGTGCGGAAACTTGGGCGCGTTGATCTGGGCAAACTCAATCTTGAGCATGGGCAGCTTGCGATGAATGCCCTCAAGGATCTTGGGCGTGACCTGCGCTGCGCCGCGGTGGACAAATTGAACGATTTCAGCCATGCGCGAAGCCTGAGCCATCGTCGAGGTGAACACAAGCCGGAGGAAGTCCCGGCGGGGTCAACGGGCGCTCCGCTCGCGTTCATGGCCCGTGAGCAGGTCCAGCGCGGAACAGGTGACTGCGCATGAACCGCGTAGCAGCCGACGTGAGGAGGCTCAAACTGAAGCCGAAAAGTCAGAGCCTCCTTACGTCGGCTGCTACGGTTCGCGGGCTCTATCCATGCACCGGAGCGCCGAGCAATGCTCGGCGCTCCGCCCTGGTTCAAACAGCGGAACGGTGCCAGCGGGCCAGTTCGTGGCGCAGTCGTTCCAGCGGCAGGCCGACGACGTTGGACCAGGAGCCATCCACCTGCTGCACAATCATGTCACCGCGGTCTTGCAGGGCATAGGCTCCGGCCTTGTCGAGCGGCTCGATGGCCCGCAGATAGCTGGCGATCGTAGCCTCGTCCAGTTCCTTGAAAGTCACATTGGTGGTCTCGGCAAACAACCGGCTGCGATGGGGATTCAGTTGCAGCAGGCAGACACCGGTGACCACTTGGTGGGTGTGGCCGGACAGCTCCCGGAGCATGCGGTGGGCATCGCCTAGATCCGCGGGCTTCCCGTAAAGTTTGGTGTCCAAATAGACAAGCGTGTCTGCGCCCAGCACCAGCGCCTGCGGATGCTGTTTGGCGACGACGCGCGCCTTGCGATAGGCGTTGAGCAGGCACAGCTCGCGGGCGGTGAAGTCGTCCTGATGGGACTCCGGCGCCGCGCTCGCCAGCACGGCGAACTCCACCCGCAGTTCGCGCAGCAGCTCCGCCCGGCGAGGCGAGGCGGACGCTAGGATGAGCGGAGGGAGGGTCATGGGGAAAGTGATTAGTAATTAGTGTTTAGCTGGTGGCGGTCGTGTGTGCGGGCGGACTAACTACTAAGCACTAATTACTTCTTCATCACCGCCTTCTCCGTTTCTCCCGCGTGTCAAAAAACTTTCCCAGCACCGCCGCGTAAGGCTGGTCGGTGCGGAGCTGGATCGAGTCGATGCCGATGGTGCGGAAGGCGCGGCGCAGGGCGGCTTGAAACAGGAGCTGTTGCTCGGCAAACGCGGCCCGTTGCCGGGCGTTGCCCGTGTGGATCTCGATGACCTCGCCCGTCTCGGAGTCCTTGAGCACCAGACGCCCCAGCGCGGGCATTTCCAGCTCGTAGCGGTCCGTGATCTGCACGGCCACCAAGTCATGGCGGCGGTGCGCCTGCCGGAGGGCGACCTGCGTGGCTGGGGCGAGCGGCTCGGCAGCCGGCAGCGGGGCCATGCTCATGGTCCGGCTGCCGAAGCGCATGGGCGCGCGGGCTTCGAGGAAGTCCGACAGCACGACGACCACGGACTTGTGCGGCAGCATCTGGCTGACGAAGTGCAGCGCGCCCGGCAGGTCCGTGCCGTGCCGCCTTGGCTCGAAGAAAAGGATTTCGCGGATGACCCGCAGCACGTGGCGGCGGCCCTTGCGTGGCGGGATAAACTTCTCCACCTCGTCGCTGAAGAGCACCAGCCCGACCTTGTCGTTGTTCCGGATGGCGGAGAAGGCGAGCACGGAGGCGATTTCGGCGGCCAGCTCGCGTTTGGATTGTTCCCCGGAGCCAAACAGGCCCGAGCCGCTGAGATCCACCACGAGCATCACGGTCAGCTCGCGCTCCTCCACGAACTTCTTGATGAAGGGGTGGTTCATGCGGGCCGTGACATTCCAGTCGATGGCCCGCACATCGTCCCCGGCCTGATACTCGCGCACCTCGTCGAAGTTCATGCCCTGGCCCTTGAAGACGCTGTGATAGGCGCCGGAGACGGACTCGGACACGAGGCGGTTCGTGCGGATCTCGATCTGGCGGATCTTCTTGAGGATTTCCCGGGGAATCATGGTGTCGGCTGGCGGATTCATCGCCGATCTTCAGCGCGCCGTCAAACTTCAGGCCGTCAGCCCGGGTCCTACAATGCCCGCTTCCCTTCTTTGGCGGGCTGCGGCAAGGTCAGGCCATGTCGTTTACCAAACTCGGACTTTCCGCCACCGTGCTGGAGGGCGTGAAGGCCATGGGCTACACCGAGCCCACCCCCATCCAGCTCCGCGCCATTCCCCTCGTTCTCGAAGGCCGTGACATCATCGGCAGCGCGCAAACCGGCACCGGCAAGACCGCCGCTTTCGCCCTGCCCATCCTTACGAAGCTCCGCCACCATGAACGCGTGACCCGGGCGCTGATTTTGGAGCCGACCCGCGAACTGGCCGCCCAGGTCGAAACCGCCTTCCGCGATTACGCCCGCTTCACCGATCTCACCGTGGCGGTGGTTTATGGCGGTGTGGGCTACCAGAAGCAGATTGACGCGCTCAAGGGGGACGGCGGCGCTGACGTCATCGTGGCCACGCCGGGACGCCTGCTCGACCACATGGAACAGGGCAACTGCGACCTCAGCTACGTGCAGCATCTCGTGCTGGACGAGGCCGACCGCATGCTGGACATGGGCTTCCTGCCCGACGTGAAGCGCATCTTGCAGAAATGCCCGGCCGAGCGCCAATCCATGCTCTTCTCCGCGACCATTCCACCCGCCATCGAGACGCTCATCCAGTGGGCGATGAAAAACCCCGAGACGATTGAGATCGGAGCGCGCCGGTCCCCGGCGGAGACGGTGAAGCATGTCATCTATCCGGTCAGCGACGTGCAGAAGGCCGATCTGCTGCTGGAGCTGCTCAAGCGCGTGAATTACGACTCCGTCATCGTCTTCTGCCGCACCAAACACGGGGCGGATCGCGTGGCCAGCCTGCTCAAGCGGGACAATCATGCCGTGGCCGTGCTGCATTCCAACCGCACCCAGCGCGAGCGCGAGCAAGCGCTGGAGGGCTTCCGCCAAGGCAAATTCGAGGTGCTGGTGGCCACGGACATCGCCGCGCGCGGCCTGGACATCGCCAACGTCAGCCATGTGGTCAATTTCGATGTGCCCCAACATCCGGAGGATTATGTTCACCGCATCGGCCGCACTGGCCGGGCGGAGAACACCGGAGACGCCTTCACGCTCATGATCGCCGAGGATGCGATGCATGTCTTCTCGATCGAGCGCTACATCAGCCAGCAAATTCCCCGCGAGAAGCTGGAGGGCTTCAATTACCGCTACACCGCGTTGTTCGAGGCCCAGAAGGCGAACGCGCCCAAGCCCTACGAACGCAAGGTGCAGATGTCCCGCATCGGCAGCGGCTACTTCTTCGGTGCCCGAAAACGCCGCTAAATCCCCGCTTCCTCCCGCAGCCCGCAGCCCAAGGGTTCAAGTCCACGTCCCGTGGCGCTTGCTTTCCGCTTCGCCGCTGCCCATGCTGGCCGAACCTTTGTCCGGGTGTAATCAAATCCCGCTTTGCGAATGAGTCAACCGTCCGAAACTGAACTGGATGTGGAGTCGCTGTTGTTGCCCGCGTGGGCCAAGCAATCCACCGACACCAACCGCTATGCGAATTTCCGTGGCGACGAGGGCGACCGCCCCGAGCGCGGCGATCGTCGCGGCGGCCCTTCGCGTGGCCCACGTCCCGGAGGGGATCGTGGTCCGCGACGGGATGGTCCGCGCCGTGACGGCCCCGGCGGCCCGCGCGCTGGAGGTGGCGGTGGTCGCCCCGGCGGTCGTTCCGACCGTGACCGGCGTGATGCACCCCGCAGCGAGCCCCCGCCGCGCCTGCCCGATTTCGACGTCAACCTCATGCCCGAGGACAAGGGCGTCGAAGGCCTGGCCCGGCAGATCAAGCTCACCGGCCGCGCCTATCCGATCTTCGACATCGCGCACCTCATCCTTAAGAAGCCCGACCGGTTCACCATCAATTTCCGCGTGGTGAAGCAGGGGGATCAGGTGGCCCAGCCGTTGTTCCTGTGCAATTTGGATGACACCCTCTGGCTGTCCGAGGCGGAGGCCATGGGGCATCTGCTAAACCGGCACTTTGCCACGTTTTACCAGACCGAGAAGATTGCGGGCGAGGCGCCCAAGGGCACTTACACATTTGTGGCCCAGTGCGGGTTGAGCGGCATCGTCCTTGGTCCGCCGAACTACCACGATTACCAGGCCAAGCTGCACAAGCTCCACACGGAGCGTTTTGCCCGCATGCCCTTTGAGGCGTTCAAGGCCCGCGTGAAGATTGTCCGCGACGAGGCGGTGGTGAAGCAATGGCTCGACAACGCCAGCTTCAAGACCGAATACACCGCCCTCAACGTGCCCGAGGCGCTCAAGTTCGCGACGCGCGAGGAGGTCGAGGCTCATTTCAAGACCACGCACCTGCCGAACTTGGTCAAATCGGTCGAGGCTCACACCCTGCTGGGGGTGAACATCGGGAACTCCGCGCCGGTGCTCCGGCAAATCTTCCGTCTGGTCGTCGAGGACCAGGTCCGCTTCCCGCTGAAGCTGGTGAACACGCTGTGCACCCAGTTCAGTCGGCTGGGCCTCCAGTTCTTCAAGGTCAACAAGACCATCACCCACGTTTCCGTGGCCCGCCCTGCCTTCTTGGACATGGAAGCCACCCCGGTGTCTGGCAGCATTCGGCGGCTGATCGAATTCATCAACGCCACTCCCAAGTGCACGCGGCGCAAGGCCATTGAGGCCTTGGCCCCGGCCCCGGCCGTGGTGCCTGCCGAACCCGCTCCGGCCCCCGCCGCCGGGGAAGCCGCCGCCGCGCCCAGCCTGCCAGTGCCCACCCCGGAGCAATCCGCCCTGAACGCGGATTTGCACTGGCTCATCCATCAAGGTCACGTGATCGAGTTTGCCAACGGCATCATTGAGACCGCCAAGCGGCCGCAAGCGCGTCCCACTCCGCCGCCCAAGCCCGAAGGAGCCCCGCAGCCCGGCCGCCCACCGCGGGCTGAACGCCGCTATCTGCCGGTGTTTCTGGGCCTGCCGACGTTGCCCGGGGTCTGAGCCAGCCGCTCAGCCTTGTGGCCTTCATCCGCTCCTATGACGGCGGTCTATGACCGTCGGGCTTGGGGCATGACCAGATTCTGACGCTCACGCAGCACACCTGTGGTTTTTGCGCGGACGGAGCGAGGCAAGTAACGAAGGAAAAGCCGACTGCTGCCAAAGTTGCTGGCGCAACGACACCAGCCGGCAATCGGCGCAGGCCGAAACGACGAGAGGAAGGTTTGGGGTGACCGACGGGATTCGAACCCGCAACAGCCAGAATCACAATCTGGGACTCTACCATTGAGCTACGGCCACCGCTCGCGCCGGGGAACGTAAGGATTCCCTCCGGAGCGGTCAAGCGCCCGCTGCCCGGCGGCGCAAATGAATCCGCGTGCCGCACCTCGTCCGTCGCGCTCGTTGGCTGGCAACTGGTCCGCATGATTGCCAAATCCCGGCGGCTCCGCTTGAATGCCCGCGCTATGGCCCGCCAGCGCAAGCCCACTCAACCCCTCGTCGGTATCATCATGGGCAGCCAGTCCGACTGGGAGACCATGCAGCACGCCGCCGCGCAGCTCGACGAGCTCGGGGTGCCGTATGAGGCCGAGGTTGTTTCAGCGCACCGCACGCCGGACCGGATGTTCGAGTATGCGGAGACGGCGGCGGCGCGCGGCCTCGAAGTCATCATCGCCGGTGCAGGTGGCGCAGCGCATCTGCCCGGCATGACGGCGGCGAAAACCTCCTTACCCGTGCTCGGCGTCCCCGTGCAATCCAAGTCGCTCAACGGCCTCGATTCGCTCCTCTCCATCGTCCAGATGCCGGGAGGAATTCCCGTGGGCACACTCGCCATCGGCAAGGCCGGGGCCATCAATGCCGCGCTCCTTGCCACCGCGATGCTGGGCAACAAGCACGCGAAGTTCCGCAAGGCCTACGACCAGTTCCGCGCGGAGCAGACCAGGAAGGTGCGGGAGAACCGCACGGTGCCGCCGAAACCAGCCGCCTGACTTTCGCTCGCGCGCGTGAACTTCCCCATCCTTCCCGGTTCGACCATCGGCATCCTCGGCAGCGGCCAGCTTGGGCGGATGCTGGCCATCGCCGCGCGCCAGCTTGGCTATCGGGTCGCGGTCTATTCGCCGGACGCAGACACGCCGGCCGGACAGGTCGCGGATGTCGAGGCGGTGGGGGATTATCTCGATGAGGAGCGGCTCGCCGACTTCGCGCAGCGCGTGAGCGTGCTGACCTTCGAGTTCGAGAACGTCCCTTCCGTCGCCTCCGAAGTCGCCGCCCGCCACACCATCGTGCGTCCCGCTGGCAACGTGCTTCACACCACGCAGGAGCGGCTGCGCGAGAAAACCTTCCTCCGCGACAACGGCTTTCCCACCACGCCCTTCCGCGAAGTAAAAACTTACGCCGACCTGCACGCCGCCGCGCGCGACCTCGGCCTGCCCGCCGTGCTCAAGACCGCGAGCTTCGGCTACGATGGCAAAGGCCAGCAAAAGGTCTATGCGCATTCCGACCCCGCGCAGGTTTACGCGAACCTCGGTGGCGCAGTGGGCATCTACGAGGCGTGGGTGGACTTCGAGAAGGAAATCTCCGTCGTCGCCGCGCGCACGGCGGACGGCCAGTTCGCCGCGTTTCCCGTCTTCGAGAACCGCCATGCCAACCACATCCTCGACGTGACGTTCGCGCCCGCTGCCATCGGCCCGCAGCTCGCCAAGGACGCCGTGGAACTCGCCGCGGGCATCTTGGAAAAGCTCGATGTCGTCGGCCTGCTGACCGTCGAGCTGTTCGTCACCAAAAGCGGCAAACTGCTGGTGAACGAGCTGGCCCCGCGCACCCACAACAGCGGGCACCTCACAATGGACGCGTGCATCACCAGCCAGTTCGAGCAGCAGGTCCGCGCGGTTTGCTGCCTGCCGCTCGGCTCCACCGCGCTCCGTGCGCCCGCTGCCATGGCGAATCTCCTCGGCCACCTCTGGGAAAAGGGCGAACCCAACTGGGCCGGCGCGCTGTCTGATCCGCATGTGAAGCTCCACCTCTACGGCAAGGCGCAGGCGCGCGTGGGCCGGAAGATGGGGCACCTCAACGCCTGCGGACGAAGTGTGGAAGCCGCCATTGCCCGGGTTGTCGCTGCGCGCGAGCGGCTGACGAGCTAGGGCGATGGCGCTTCCGCCGTATCTCCGCAGCCAGCCCGGCGGGGTTTTCCTCTCCGTCAAAGTCCAGCCCCGCGCGAGCCGGAATGACGTCGGCGGCTTGCACGGTAGTGAGCTGAAAGTCGCCGTTACCGCTCCGCCGGTGGACTCGGCGGCGAATCAGGCCGTGGTGGAATTGATCGCGGAAATCCTGGGCCTGCCGCGGCGGGCAGTGACGCTGGTGCGTGGTCAGACGTCGCGGCGCAAGATCCTGCGTCTTGACGGCCTCACCGCCGAGGAGGCGGCAGCGAAAATCACGCTGCCGAAGCGGTGATCTGCAAACGGAGTGAAGAGCTAGTCACCCCTTTGGAAGAAGCCGGTGCCGTCAGCATGTAGAAACGATGCGCGGGGGAGATGGCGCTGATTCATTTCTCGTCACAGTCGGGGTGGCTGATTGGTGGCCAACGGCGAGCGGAAGGGCGGGCCTGGCATGTCTCGAACCAACTTGGCCTGCGCTATCAGTCGGAATATCATGGCTGCGCGGCAATCACCATCGGCTGCACGCGCTGGCCGTCGTGGAGGCGGTCGCCGGGGTAGAGGATGACGGTGTCGCCCGCGTTGAGGCCGGAGAGGATCTGCGTTTCCGTGCCGCTGCTGCGCCCGGTCTTGACCTGCCGGAGCTGCACCTGTTCCCCGGCCAGGACGAAGGCCGCCCACTCGGCACCGCGCCGGAACAGCACACCGGCCGGCACCTTCAGCGCGCGGGGCTCCTCCCACAGGATGATGCGGCCCTCAACCCGAAAGTCGTCTCCGAGGCTGGCGCGTTCTCGCGCCGGGTTGATCAAGTATTGGTGGCCCGCGAGCAACGCTACGAGTGGGAGTATGTGTATGGGGCGGTGGCGGTGGTGCAAGGGCAGGCGCAGTTCCAGCGTCTGCCGGCCGTCAGCCTGGAGCCGAGCCGGGGCTTTCTCCAGTCAATCACCCAGAGCGATCACAGGGTCCTGTGCCTTGACGGCGTCACCGCCGAGGACGCGGTAGCGAAACTCATGCGGCCGTAGCGGTTCTTTTCGTGCGCCCGAACTGCTAGTCGCCCTTCTTGAAGAAGCCCTTGGCCTTGGTGAAGAAGCCGGTGCCCTCGGGGTGGACGTTGTCGTCTTTGCAGAGCTCGGCGAACTCGACCAGCTTGGCGCGCTGCTCGGCATTCAGCTTGGTGGGCACTTCAATCTGCACGCGCACGAGGAGGTCGCCCACGCCGTGGCCTTGGATGTTTTGCACGCCTTTGCCCCGGATGCGGAAGACGGTGCCGTGCTGCGTGCCGGAAGGCATCCGCACGGTGCTGCGGCCCGCCATGGTGGGGACCTCGACGTCCGCGCCGAGCGCGGCCTGCGTGAAGCTGATGGGCACCTCGCAGATCAGGTCGTCGCCGTCGCGGCTGAAGAGGCCGTGCTCGCGGACGTGCAGAACGACGTAGAGGTCGCCGGACGGACCGCCGCGCGTGCCGCTCTCGCCGTTGCCGGCGGAGCGCAGGCGCGCGCCGTTGTCCACGCCTGCGGGGATCTTGAGCTTGATCTTGGAGGAGCGCTCACGCCGGCCGCTGCCGCGACAGGAGCGGCAAGGCTTGTCGATCTTCTGGCCCGCGCCATCGCAGTCCGGACAGGTCTGCGCCACGCTGAAGATGCCCTTGGAGCGGATGATCTGCCCGCGGCCGCCGCAGGTGCCGCAGGGTTTGATGGCGGCACCCTTTTCCCCGCCCGCGCCGTGGCAGGTCTCGCACTGGTCGAGCTTGGTGAGGCTGATTTCCTTCTCGCAGCCGAGCACGGCTTCCTCGAAGTCGAGTTCGAGGTCGTAGCGCAGGTCGGAACCGCGCCGGGGACCGGTGGGGTTGCGCTGGCCCTCGTTGAACAGCTCCTCGAAGATGCTGCCGCCACCGCCGCCGGCAAAGACCTCGCGGAAGATGTCGAAGGGATCGTGGAAGCCGCCGGCCCCGCCGCGTCCGGCCCCGCCGCCGGCTCCCGCGCGCATGCGCGGATCGAAGGCCGCGTGGCCAAACTGGTCGTAGGCACCGCGTTTCTGCGGGTCGCTGAGCGCCTCATAGGCCTCGCCCAGTTCCTTGAACTTCTCCTCCGCCGCCTTGTCCCCGGGGTTTTTGTCCGGGTGATACTTGATGGCCAGCTTGCGGTAGGATTTTTTGATGTCCTCGGCGGAGGCCCCGCGTTCGACCTCCAGCACTTCGTAATAATCGCGTTTCGTGCTCATGACTGGGCTGGCGCAGGGGCGGAAGCTTGTTTGGCGACGATGACGGTAGCGGCGCGCAGCAGGCGGTCACGGAACTTGTAGCCCTTGCGAAGCTGCTGCAACACCTGGCCTTCGGGCACTTCGGTGGATTCCTGATGAGACACGGCCTCCTGCCAGTTGGGATCGAAGGGTTTGCCGGTGGCGTCGAGTTCCTCCAGCCCAGCCTCGCCCATCACGGACTTGAACTGGCTGTGGATCATGTTCACGCCCACTTTCAGCGCGTCCGCCGTCCCCGTCTGGGCGTTGTTCGCGGCGGTCATCGCCATGTCGAAGTTGTCGAGCACGGGGATCAGCTTGGAGAGCAGCCCCTCGTTGGCCAGCCGCACGGCGTCCTGCCGGTCGCGGGCGGCGCGCTTTTTGAAGTTTTCGAAATCAGCGGCCTGGCGGAGCAACCGCTCCCAGTGCTCATCGGCCTTGGCGGCCTTGGCGCGCAACTCGTCCAGTTCAGCGGGCGTGGCGGCGGTGGTTCCCGGCGACGGCGCGGGCGAATCAGTCGGTGTCAGTTCTTCACTCATGTTAGCAAACCAAAACTCAGGGCGCGGAAACTACACGACCTCCCGACGCAGGGCAACGGTCTGCTAGGGGTGTCCACCGACCGGCTCCCCGGCCCGGATTTGTGCGCTCGCCGGTGATGGCCGGGTCACTCCAAATAACCACGCAGCGGCAGGAAGCCCTGGTGCTCCAAGGCCGCGCCCGCCTGGCGAATGACCTCGACCGGCAACCGGCTGCCGGCATGCAGGCGCGGTGGCGTCACACTGGCTGCCTTCGGCCCGTGCGCGAAGAAGTGGTCCATCGCCTTGTTGGCGTTGGCGAAGGCGTTGCCATCGGGCAGGCCGGTGACGAGGGCGAAGACTTCCTTTACCACGGCCGAAAGGCGGTCGGAGAGCTGTCGGGCTTCTTCGCGTCGCCCGGCGCGGAGCAACTCAATGACCTGGTGCAGCTCGCGTCCGAAGCAGTTTGCCGTGCTGAGGAGGAAGCCGTCGTAAGGGCCGCCGCCGGACTTTAGCCAGCTCGCATAGCCGCCCTCCGCCCCGCGCACGAGGAAGACGCCGCTGAAGTTTTGTCCCGAGTTCGCCACCCGGTCTGCGCCGCTGGTGTCCTTGAAGAGGATGAAGTTCGGGAACCGCGCGGCGAGGTCCGCCACGGTCTCCGGGGACATCTCGTTCTGCGTGACCTGCGGGAGCTGGTAGAGCGCGGTGGGGAAGCCGAGAGCAAGAATATCGGCAAGCGCGTCGCGGAGGGTTTCTTGGGAGAGGTCTTGCCCTTTCGGCGGACAGACGGTGAAGCAAGGTGTGCTGCGTGCTGCGTGTTCCGTGATTTCGGCTGGAAGCGTCCGGCCAAACTCACGCATCACGGCGCACGCATCGCGCGCCTCCGTCTTCAGCACGCCGATGAGCAGGTGCAGTCCGAGCTTCGCCGTCTGTTCGCTTGCGAGGGCGAGGAGTTCGCGGATTTCCGCGTCGGACATTTCCCAGCCATCGCCGGTCGAGCCGGGGATGAGAAAGCCCTTCACGTGCGGTGCGAGGTGGCGCAGGTGGGCGGTGATGCGCGCGTGGTCGAGCGAGCCGTCGTCGCTATAGTGCGTGAGCAGCGGACACCAGAGCGGCGGGATGCCGCGCGGAAAGAGGCGCGCGTGCCAGTCAGCGCGGGTGTCAGGCGAGGGCATGCTCATGCAGCGTCCGCCTCCTCACGTCGGCGGTCACGAGATCAGTGCTTCTCCTCGGCGGGCGGCTCGGGCAACAGGAAGCCGATAGCGAAGCTCACCACCGCGATGGTCGTGGCCACGATGCCGGCGGCCTTGGCCACATGCATCGGGGTCAGCGGACCCGTGCCAGCCAGCCACGGAGCGACAAGGCTGGTTGTGACGAACGCCATGCTGGTGCCGATCATGCGCCCGCCGACATTCGTGGCGAAGCTGCCGCCGGTGCCGCGCAGGTGCAGCGGGAAGACCTTGGGCAGGTATTCGCCGAAGTAGCTGAACTGCGCCACGGTCAGCAGGCCGCAAACCGCGTAGGCCAAGAGGAAGGTTTCGCCCCCCTGCGCGAACAGGCTGAAATAAGTCAGCGGCAGGATGATGAGTGCGGGGATTTGGAAGACCTTCAGCAGCGCCACGCGGCTCAGGCCGGCGATCAGCAGCACGGCCAGCAGAATCCGGCCGGCCAGCCCGCCCATCTCCTGCCGGAACTGGACCTTGTCCGCCATCTTCTTCACCTCGTCATTGATGGGCTTCTGCTTGCCGAAGTTCTCTTTGATTTTGCCCAGCACTTCCTTCCGGGCCGGGTCGGTGGCGGGTAGCACGTTGAACTGCTTGTTCAACTCCTCGGCCTCCTTGCGCAGCGGGGCGAGCGCCTTGGCCTGGTCCTTCAACTCCGGCATGCCGGGCGTGACGCGGGCAACGGTCACCTGCAACGCGCCAAATGCGATGCCGTAAGCGCAGGCGGACAACGCCGCCGTGACCAGCGTGACCCGGCGGAGCTCGGGCGCAAACAAGGCGGCGAAGCTGGGGCGCTTCAGCGTGCCTGCCGCGCGGCGCTCGCGCCACACCTTCGACTCCGGCACGAAGGGCAGCAGCAGCGCGATGGGGATGGCGGGCAGCAGGCCGGTCATCAGCAGGTAGCGCCAGGAACTGGGGGCGTTCGCGCCGAGGCCCTGTGGCAGGCCCACGTGCGGCAGGTCCGCCATGTGCTGGCTGATCCAAATGCTGACCATGGTGACGAACACGCCGCCGAGCGACGCAAAGGCCTGCGTGATGCCCAGCCATTTTTCGCGCTGCTTCTTGTCCTCGAAGACCTCCGCCAGCCACGTGATGGCCGCCACGAACTCCACGCACACACCGATGAAGGTCAGGCTGCGGAAGGTCACGAACATGGGCAGCGTGGTCGAGTAAGCCGCGCAAAACGGGGCCGCCGAGTAGAGGAAGATGCTCGCGGCCATGATCGTCTTGCGGCCGAACTTGTCCACCAGCCAGCCGCCGAGCAGGCCGAACACGCCGCCGCACAGCGCGGCGATCCACAGCAGCCGGCCCACCCAGTCCGTCACCAGCGGGTTGTTCTGCGGCACCCCGAGCAGTTCTGCGATGGCGGGTGCGGCGACCAGCGGGGTCATCAGCAGTTCGTAGGTGTCGAAGAGGAAGCCGATGCTGGCGATGGTGATGATCAGCCACTCGGTCACGCCGAGTTTGGGAGCGGGCGTCTGCGGAGAACTCATGATGCGAGATTGGACACGAGGCGGGAAGGCCGGACAAGGGTTTTGTTACGCACTCGTATTATCGGAAGGGAGTGTGACCAGTGCTCAGCCGGTTGTGATTGCAGCGTTGCGAGTGCGCCGCTGATGGGGCGCTGAATACTTTCCCCCGCTCACCGCATCCCCGGCATCCCGCCCATCTTCCCCATCATCTTCTGGAACTTGGACATCTTCTTCATCATCTGCTGCATCTGGGTGAACTGCTGGAGCAGCGTGTTGACCTCGGTGACGGTCACGCCGCTGCCCTTGGCGATGCGCTGACGGCGCTTGGCGTTGAGCAGGTTCGGGTTGCGCCGCTCCTGCGGGGTCATGGCGCAGATGATGCCTTCCTTGCGGCGGAAATCCTTCTCGGCCTTGTTGAAGTCGGTGCCCTTCGCCATGTCCGCACCGCCGGGCAGCATGCCCATGATGTTCTCCAGCGGGCCCAGTTTCTTCATCTCGCGCAATTGGAGAAGGAAGTCCTCCAGCGAGAAGAGGCCCTTGCGCATCTTCTCCTCCATCGCCATCGCGGTGCTCTGGTCGATCTTCTCCGCCGCCTTCTCCACGAGCGACACCACGTCACCCATGCCCAGAATACGCTGCGCCATGCGCTCCGGGTGGAAGGGCTCGAAGTCATCCAGCTTCTCGCCCACGCCCATGAACTTGATGGGCTTGCCGGTGACTTCGCGCAGGCTCAGGGCCGCGCCGCCGCGCGCGTCGCCGTCCAGCTTGGTGAGGATGGAGCCGGTGAGCTTGAGCGCCTGGTCGAAGTGCGTCGCGACGTTGACGGCTTCCTGGCCGGTGGCGGCGTCGAGGACGAGAAGAATTTCCTGCGGCTGCACGAGATCGCGCAGGCGGACCAGCTCCTGCACGAGCACTTCGTCGATTTGCAGGCGGCCGGCGGTGTCGAAGAGGATGACGTTGCGGCTGGTGAGCTTGGCGAGCTGCTGGGCGTCACGGGCGATTTTCAGCACGTCCGTCTCACCGCGCTTGAGGAAGACCGGGACATCGAGCTGCTTGCCCAAGGTTTCGAGCTGGTCCATCGCGGCGGGGCGATACACGTCGCACGCCACGAGTAGGGGCTGGCGGCCCTGCTTCTTGAGCCAGTTGGCCAGTTTGCCGGAGCTGGTGGTCTTGCCCGCGCCGTGGAGCCCGACCATCAGGATGTTGGTGGGGCTGGCGGAGAGGTTGAGGCTGGCGTTCTGCGACCCCAAGAGCGCGACGAGCTCGTCGCTGATGAGTTTGATGATCTGCTGGCCCGGATGGATGCTCTGGATGACCTGCTGGCCGATGGCCTTTTCCTTCACGCGCTCGATGAAGTCGCGTGCGACCTTGAAGTTCACGTCGGCGTCCAGCAGCGCCATGCGCACGTCGCGGAGGGAGTCGCTGACGTTGGACTCGGAGATTTTGCCGAGCCCGCGCAGGTTGCGGAAGACGTTCTGGAGCTTGCCGGAGAGCGAATCGAACATGGGGCGGATTTTGCGAGGCAACGGGAAAACTGCCAGCCCTTTCGCGGAACATGAGCAGCCATTTCTTGTGACTGCGGCCTGCTCCAGCGTAGCGTCCGGCCAGAGATTTTTGCCGAGATGCACAATGTAACCCGACTTCCCAATGGTCTGGCCGTCGCCACTGCCGAGATGCCGCACATGGCCAGCGTCTGCCTGGGGGTCTGGGTGGGCACGGGCTCGCGCCATGAGCCGGCGGCGCTGAACGGCGCGGCGCATTTCATCGAGCACCTGCTGTTCAAGGGCACGGTCCGCCGCACCGCGCGGCGGATTTCGGAGGAGGTCGAGGGGCTGGGCGGCCAGTTGAACGCCTACACGAGCGAGGATCACACCTGTTTCTATGCGCGAGCCCGGCACGATCACCGGGCGACGTTGCTCGACGTGATCATGGACATGCGGCTGAACTCGCGGTTCGCCCCGGCCGATCTCGTCAAGGAGCGCGCGGTCATCAAGGAGGAGCGGATGATGTATCGCGATCAGCCGCCGCACCTCGTGCAGGAACTGCTGAACGAGACGCTCTGGCCCGGGCACCCGCTGGGACGGGCCATTGAAGGCACCCCACGCTCGCTGGACCGGTTGACGCGACCGCGGCTGCTGGGCTTCCTGCGCAACAACTACGGAGCGGAGAACACCTGCATCGTCGCGGCCGGGAATGTGCGGCATGCGGAACTGGTGCAGGAGGTGTCCCGGCACATGCGGCGCTTTCCCTCCGGGGCCGCGCCGGTGAGCGAGCCGGCGGTGAGCCAGCAGGACAAGCCGCGCGTGCGCCTGCACACGATGGCGGCGGAGCAGACGCAACTGGCGCTGGGCCTCCGCACCACCTCGCGGCATGACGAGCGGCGGTTCGCGCTGCGGGTGCTCAACGCGCTGTTCGGCGAGTGCATGAGTTCTCGGCTCTTTCAATGCCTGCGCGAGGATCGCGGCATCGCCTACGATGTGCATAGCGCGGCCAGCCACTTCGCCGACACCGGGGACATGGTGGTGTATGCCGGCGTGGACGACGACAAGCTGCCGCAGGTGCTCAAGCTCATCGCCCGCGAGATGCGCCGGCTCACCCTCCGCCCGCCGGCGCTGGCGGAAGTCCGGCGTGCCCGCGACTATGTGATCGGACAGTTCGACCTCGCGCTCGAAGGGACCGAGGCACACATGAGCTGGATGGGGGAGCAGTTGATGGGCTACGGCCAGTTGGTCTCGCCCGGAATGGTGCGGGAGCGGTTCGGGGCCGTCACGCCGGGCGAAGTTCGCCGGGCGGCCGCGGACTTCTTCCGGCCGGAGCGGATGAGTGTGGCCCTGGTTTCTCCTTTGCGCCGGCTGTCGTTTGACGTGGAGCAGGTGTTCGGCTGCTTGGCGTGAGCAGCCATTCCGCTCACGCGGCGGCGGGCGTGGCTTCGCGCTGGGCGAGCATGGTGCGGAGTTTTTGCAGGGCGAGGTTCTGGAGCTGGCGAATGCGTTCCCGCGTGACGCCAAACCGGCGGCCGATTTGGGACAAGGTGATCTTCCGGTCCGAGTCATCGAGTCCGAAGCGTTGCTTGAGGATCACCAGCTCCCGCTCGGGCAGGTGGCCGAGCATTTCCTTCAACGTTTCGCGCAAGGTCTGCTGCTCCAGCTCGTCGTAGGGCGTGACCGCTCGTTCGTCCTCGATCAAATCCCCCAGCCGGCTGGAATCGGACTCGGTGCCGATGGGCGCGTCGAGTGAGGCGGGCCGGATGTTGGCCTCGCGGATGGCGGCGATGCGGCCGGCGCTGGTGCCAAGTTCGGCCGCCAGTTCGGAGTTGGTGGGCTCGCGGCCGAGTTCCGCCTCGAAACGCTGCGTCACCTTGCGGATCTCCCACACCCGCTCCATCGCGTGGACCGGCAGGCGGATGGTTTTGGACTGGTTGGTGAGCGCGCGGCGGATGGATTGCTTGATCCACCAGGAGGCGTAGGTGGAGAGCTTGCCGCCTTTGTTGGGGTCGAAGCGCTCAACGCCCTTCATCAGCCCGAGGTTGCCCTCGTTGATGAGATCCAGCAGCGGCAGGCCAAGTCCTTCATACTCGCGGGCAATCTTGACCACCAGCCGCAGGTTGGCGCGGATCATCCGCTCCCGGGCGGCCTCGTCGCCGCGCTTGATGCGGGCGGCCAGGATCGTCTCTTCCTCGAGTGTCAGGAGTGGTTCCGCGATAGCGTCGCGCATGTAGAGCGCGAGGATGGTGGGCCGCTCTGCCGCATCGATGGGCGGGTTGTAAAAGGGGGCGTCAGCATCGCGCGGCACCAAGCCGATGGGCGCGGCGGTTGCCACGGGCGGGGCGGGGGGAGCCGATAGTGCCGCCTTCGTGCGTCGCAGCGTGCGGCCTAGGCGCACGGCTCCGGGCAAGCGGACTTGGCGGGACGATTTCAGTGTGGGTGCCTTGGGTAGGCGCTGCTTGGCCGAACGCGGCAACATCGCAGTGACGGGCGCAGTGGTGGTCAGGTTTTTCATGAGATTAGAAGCTCGATATGTTGGTGTTTGTTTAATTCTTGTTCATATATTTGTCAACCTATTGTCTATTAAATGTCTAGTATGCTGTCCGACTGCTAAATAAGGGTGATTTTCTTCGATTCTTGGCGAACTTCCCGCTTGTCGGCTTGCCGGTGTCAAGATTCCGTCTAGTATCACGCCATGTCGAAGGGACAGCACGCCATGCGGTTCGTGGCACAGAAGACCGGGTTAAGCCCGCACGTAATTCGGGTGTGGGAACGCCGCTATGCCGTGGTCGCCCCCAACCGCAGCGGCACCAACCGCCGGCTCTACACGGATGTCGAGCTGGAGCGGCTGGTCTTGCTGGCCCAGGCCTGCCGCTGCGGCCACAACATCGGGAACATCGCCCGGCTCCCGGACGATCGGCTGCGCCTGCTGGCGGCGGATTGCCTGCAGGCCAAGTCACAAGGCGTGCAGCCCAGTGAGTTCATCACCTCGGCGCTGGCGGCGGCGAAGGCCCTCGACGCGCCAGGCTTGGAGGCCGTGCTCGTGCGCGGCGCGGTTGCCTTCGGCCATCAGGGCCTGCTTTGCCGCGTGGTGGCTCCGCTGGTTCTGGCTTTGGGGGCCGCGTGGCACGCAGGGGAGATCACCGCGGCTCAGGAGCACTTTTCCACGGCGGTGATTCGGGGCTTCCTGGGCCAGATGCGGCCCTATGCCCCTTCGGACACCGCGCCCCTGCTGGTGGTCGCCACGCTCACCGGTCAGTTGCATGAGCTGGGTGCGCTGCTGGTGGCGGCGGCAGCAACCAGCCTGGGCTGGCGGGTGGCCTATCTGGGCGTGGGATTACCCGCGCTCGAAATCGCCGGGGCCGTTCACCAGGCCAGCGCGCGCGCCGTGGCCTTGAGCCTTGTTTATCCCGATGATGACCCGCACCTGCCGGGCGAAGTCCTGCGCTTGCGGGCCGCGCTGCCTCCCGTGATGCCGCTGCTCATCGGCGGGCGGGCGGCAGCCAGCTATCGGCCTGCGCTGGGAGACGCGCAGGCAACCTTCATCGGCTCCCTGGACGAATTGTTCACCGCCCTGAACGCCATCCGCGCGGCGCGCTGAGCAAGGCGGCTTCCCTCTACCGTTGGCCTGAATGCGCTGGCCGACGCGAACCGGTGTGCCTAACTTGCCACCGCGATGCGGCCCATCCTCACCGAACTTTCCCCGGCGGAAGATCCCGCCCAGTGCCTCGCCCGGTTGCGGGACGAGCCGGGCTTGGTGGTGCTGCGGAGCGCCGGTTTTGACTCGCCGCAGGCCCGCTACTCCTTCGTCGCCGCGCGGCCTTTCCTAACCTTCCGCTCCCACGACACGCGCTGTGAACTCACCACTCCCAAGACCCCAGACGCCAGCACCCAGACCCGCTTTGGCAACCCCTGGCGCGTGCTGGACGAACTGATGGCCCGCTACGAACTGCTGGACGAAGTGGATCTGCCGTTTCCACTCGGCGGCTGTTTCGGCTATTGGGGCTACGACTTGAAGCACTTCGTCGAGCCGAAGCTGCCCCGGCGCGCGGTGAACGATCTCGAACTGCCCGACTGCCATGTGGGCTTCTACGACAGCCTGGTGGTCTTCGATCATCGCCTGGGCAAGACGTGGATTGTCTCCACCGGGCTCGACGTGGACGGCTCGCGCAGCGAAGCACGGGCGGAAGCGCAGGCGGAGTGGTGGCGGGAACGTTTGGAACGCCAAGGCGAGCTGCCCCAGCCAGCCTCCAGCCGCCAGCCGCCAGCCTCCAGCCTGACCTCGACCTTCACCCGCGCCGACTTCATCGCCCGCGTCGAGCACGTCCAGCGCTACATCCGCGCCGGCGACATTTACCAGGTGAACCTCGCGCAACGGCTCAGCGCGCCGACGCAGTTCTCCGGCTGGGAATTGTTCGAGCGGTTGCTGGAAGTTTCGCCCGCCCCTTTCGCCGCGTTCCTCGACTGCGGCGAGTTCCAGGTCGCCTCCTCTTCGCCGGAACTCTTCCTGCGCCTCAGCGGTCCGCACATCACCACCCGCCCCATCAAGGGCACCCGCCCGCGCTCTGCCGATCCCACCCGCGACGCGCAGTTCACCTACGAACTGCAAACCAGCGCCAAGGAAATGGCCGAGCTGGTGATGATCACCGACCTGCTGCGCAACGATCTGGGGCGCGTGTGCGAATACGGATCCGTGCAGGTGCCCGAGCTGGTCCGCCTCGAACGCTACCCGCAGGTGCAGCATCTGGTCAGCACGGTCGAAGGCCGGTTGCGCGCGGACGTTACGCACTTTGCCGCCTTCGCCTCCTGCTTCCCCGGCGGCAGCATCACCGGTGCGCCGAAATTCCGCGCGATGGAGATCATCGACGAGCTGGAGCCGGTGACCCGCGGGCCTTACTGCGGCTGCCACGGCTATCTCGGCTTCAACCGCGAGAGCCAGCTCAGCATCACCATCCGCACGGCGGTGCGGCAGGCGGACCGCACGCATTTCCACGTCGGTGCGGGCATCGTGGCCGACTCCGTGCCGGCGGCGGAATACGAGGAGACCCTGGCCAAGGCGCGGGGCTTCCTCAGCGCGATGGCCTCCCCGGCGCGCGGCGTTCACGCCGCAGCAGGTCGGTCTGGCGAAGTTTGTGCGCAGCTCGACTGAGCCATGCCAGCTTCTGCGGCCTGAAGGCCGCGCTCCTCGTGTCCCTTCACTGCCCCTCGGCCAGCGCCTCCGTCAGCACGCGGCCGTCCACGTTCTCCATCTTCAAGCCCAGCAGCGCCGCCACCGTCGGGGCCACGTCCACGTTGCGAATGGTGCCGAGCTGCACGCCGCGCCGCACGCCGTGACCCCAGGCGACCAGCATCCCGTCGAGCTTCGGATCGCTGGCCAGATACCCATGGTGGCCGGGGTAAACATCCGCGATCACGTCGGTCACCACATCCTCACCGGTCGGATAGTGCGTGAACGCGTAGCCATCCTTCGCCGCGACAAACAAATCCCCCATCTGGTTGTTCTGCTCCGGCAAGGGCAGGCCCAAGGCAGCGTATTCGCTGGGCTCGAAGACGCGTTCAACCCCCTCCAGCTTGGCGAGCGACGCCTTCACCTGGGGCAGCAGCGTCGCGCGCTTCGCCGCATCCGGCACGAAGATCATCGCCGAGCCGCCGAGCGTGTTGGCCACGGCATCGCACGCGCTGATGTTGGGGCCCTGCGTGCGCAGCCAGCCCGCCTGCCGGAAGGCCACGTTCGGGCGGATGATGCGCCGGGCCTGCTTGAAGCCGTGGTCCGTGGTGATGACGAAGGTGGCCTTGTCCTTGAAGCCCGCCGCCTCCACCGCCGTGAACAGATCCCGCAGGCACGTGTCGGCGAAAGCGTAGGCCGTGAGACTGGCGTGGTTGCCCGGGCCGAAGCGGTGGTTGACGGCGTCGGTGTTCAGCAGGTGGAAGAGCAGGAGGTTCGGCCGGTGCTGCTTCACGATGTGGATGCCCGCGCGCGTCCAGTAAACATCGCGCCACGGCGGGTTGCGCTGGTTGAACTCGCGGACCTCCTGCTCGGTCATCTGCCCGCTGGCCAGCAGCTCGCGCTCGATGGGGCTGGCCGGGTTGGGCCGCTCGCCGAATTCCCAATGAAACGTTCCCGCATTCGTCGTCGGCACCCAGTCCACGTGCGCCGTCTTGAGGCCGGCCTTGAACGCGAGGTCATAAACCGTCGGCACGCGCACGAGTTCCAGCTTGTCCTTCCACGGTTCCAGCTTGAGCGGCTTGTCCGGGCCCTGGCGCAGCATCATGCCGTTGAACAGCACGCCATGCCGCGCGGGCAGGACGCCCGTGACCAGCGTTGTGTGGTTCGGCCAGGTGACGGCGGGGTTGGCGATCTTCATCGCCTGCGCGGTCGCGCCCTCGCGCGCCAGTTGCCGCAGGAAGGGCATCGGCAGCGCGGGATCGTCCCACACCCACGCCGGGAAGCCGTCAATCGTCACCAGCACCACGATGCGATCCCGTGCAGGCGCGGGCGCAGCGGGGGTGGCGCGAAGCGAAACCAGCAGGAGCAAGCAGAGCAGCAAGCGCAGCAACATGCTGCCTCTTCTCGCAGCGCCCCGCCCCGCCCGCAAGCCCGCAATCTGCGGTGCCGGGTGGCGTCTTGCCGCCCGGAATTGAGCCACGGCAGCACGAACGTCTTTCGCGCCACCAAACATCATCCCCACCGGGCGCGACGCCCGGTTCTACGGCAGGCGCGGACGCCCGCCGCCACAGTTTCTCCTTGGAGCGCCCTCACCTCGCGCTACGCTGGTCCCACACGCTATGAAAACTCCGTTGCTCAGTTGCCTCGTTCTCGCCTCCGTTTGCGCCTTCGCCGCCGAGCCGCCCCAGCCCAAGTTCCGCGCGCAGGACATTGATACCGCCGTGAACATCGGCTACGGCATCGCCATCGCCGACGTGGACGGCGACGGCAAGCCCGACATCCTCCTCGCCGACAAGAACACCGTGCAGTGGTATCACAACCCCACTTGGAAAAAGCACGTCATCGCCGAGAACCTCACGCCGCAGGACCATGTCTGCATCGCCGCGCAGGACATTGACGGCGACGGCAAATGCGAGATCGCCGTTGGCGCGGGCTGGAACCCCGGCGAGACCAGCGACACCAACAAGAGCGGCGCGGTCTTCTATCTCCTCGCGCCGAAGGACCGCACGCAGAAGTGGGAACCGGTGAAACTCCACCACGAGCCGACCGTTCACCGCATGCACTGGGTCAAGGCCCCCGGCGGCCACTGGGATCTCATCGTCAAACCGCTGCACGGACGGGGCAACAAGAACAACGAAGGCGCGGGCAGCCAGGTCTTCGCCTACACCAAACCCGCCAACCCGAAAGACCCGTGGAAGCTTGCCCTCGTCAGCGACTTCACCCACGCCAGCCACAACTTCCACCCCATCAACTGGGACGCCGACCCTGAGCACGAACTCGTGACCGGCGCGAAGGAGGGCATCTACTGGTTCGGCCGCAGCACCGGGAAGTGGAACAAGAAACAGATCTCCGACCAATGGACCGGCGAAGTGCGCGACGGCAAGCTGCCCAACGGCACGCGCTTCCTCGCCACCGTCGAACCGATGCACGGCACCACCAGCGCTCTCTACACCCAGCCCGCAAACAACAAGGGCCTCTGGCCCCGCCTCGTCCTCGATGACTCGCTCAAGGACGGCCACGCCGTCGCCGTGGCGGACTTCCTCGGCAGCGGCAGCGACCAAGTCGTCGTGGGCTGGCGCGCGATGAACCCGAAGGGCGTGCCCGGCGTGCGCCTCTTCGCCCCGCTGGACAAGGACGGCAAGCAATGGCGCAAGACCGACGTGTCCGGCCCCGAAGTGGCCATCGAAGACCTGAAAGCCGCCGACCTCAACGGCGACGGCAAGCCCGACCTCATCCTCGCCGGCCGCGCGACGAAGAACCTGCGCGTGCTGTGGAATGAGACGGGGAAGTGA